>Ga0208823_1002978_pt1 | contig 12369 bp, 8 predicted proteins | sample AD_UKC075_MetaG_FD_184440 | JGI IMG/M metagenome (GOLD analysis project Ga0208823, IMG submission 184440) | Active sludge microbial communities of municipal wastewater-treating anaerobic digesters from USA - AD_UKC075_MetaG (SPAdes) (version 2) | ecosystem: Engineered > Bioreactor > Anaerobic >... | reverse complement strand
CGGACGAGCTGGCCAGCCACTGGTCATCCCGGATGCATGGGCTGCGCGATGCGGCGCACGTGATCGACATCCGTGCGGATGGCCTGGTTTGCGGGATCGAACTGGCGCCGCGCGAAGGCGCGATCGGCGCGCGTGGCTACGATGTGTTCGTGCGGTGTTTCGAGCAGGGCCTGCTGGTCAGGGTGACAGGGGATGTGATTGCCCTTTCGCCGCCACTGATCGTGTCCGAGGCGCAGATCGATGAAATCGCGGATGGCTTGCGGCGCGTTCTGGCGGCAACCCCGTGACGCCAGCCCCGTGACGCCAGCCCGTGATGTCAGTGCCTTGATTGATTTTGATTGAAACAGCCTGTCCAATCGGCTTAGGACCGCCAAAAGGAAAAAGGTTGCTGCAACCATGCACGTCGAAGAACGCGAAGGCATAATTCTCGACCTGATCCGCAAGACAGGCTTTGCCTCGTTCCGGCAGATCGATGCTGCGCTTGATGCGTCTCCGGCCACCTTGCGGCGCGATCTCGCCCGGTTGGAACAGGCCGGGGCAATAGCGCGCGTTCACGGGGGCGCGCGGATTGCGGGAAGCGAGGGCGCCAAGACCGCGACCTACCCGTCTCTTGCGGGGGTGCCGTTTCTTGAGAACGTCAATCTCAACCGGCGGCAGAAGGAGGCGATCGGCAAGCGGGCCGCGCAGCTCTGCCGACCGGGCGAATCGGTGGTGATCGATGGCGGAACGACGACTCTGCAGATGTGTCCGCACCTGGCGGGCCTGAACCTGCACGTGGTCACCAATTCGCTCCACGTGGTCAGTGCGCTCCTGCCGCAGGCGGGGACGAGGATATCGATCCCGGGCGGCGCGGTGTTTCGGGAACAGAACATCATCCTGAACATCGGTCCTCAGGACATGACTCCCTCGATCTATGCGCCGCGCGTGTTTCTTGGCGCTGCCTTTGTCGGGCCGCAGGGCGTGATGCAGGCCGACATGGTCCTGGCAGCGGCAGAGCACCAGCTGATCGAGCGGGCCGAATGGGTGGCGCTGCTGGTCGACAGTTCCAAGTTCTCGGGGCCATCCGGCAGCGTGGTCTGCGCGCTGAGCGAACTGGACGTGATCGTCACCGACGACGGCATCAGCAAGGCCGCAGCCGAGATGATCCGCGATGCCGGGGTTGAACTGATCATCGCCTGATCTTTCGGCAATTGGGCGCTTTGACTAATTATGCTTGCCAATGATCGATAGTGATCTAATGTGCGGCAAATCGCCTTGCCCCGGTCGCATCCTCGATTGGCGGAGCAGGAGCGGCGCGGCAGGAGATCCAGCACATGAAAGGCGGACGTTTCATCTGGCTTGCCAGCCAGCCGGTCGATCACGCGGCCGCATTCGCCTCGCTGCGCAATCCGGTGGAGCGGCGCACGGCAGAAGGCGTCAATCGCTGGATTATGGCGCGCGGCACCTTCACCGTGCCGCAGGGCGCGGAAAGCTGCGAAATCGCGCTGGCGGCCGATGGCCGGTATCGCCTGTGGATCAATGGCGTCCAGGCCGGCAATGGCCCGGTGCGCGCGGCCCCCGATTTTGCCCGCCACGACGTCCATGACATCACTTCCATGGTTGCGGCAGGCGTCAACCAGGTCGCGGTGCTGGTCCATGTTCCGGGCGTCGACCTGGCCTGGTACGAAACCGTCCGGGGCAGATGGCAGGCGGCATTCGGTGATGGCGGCCTGGCGGCCGAGGTGACGGTGCGGACGACCACCGGCACCATCGCCAGCGTGGCCGATGAAACCTGGCGGATGCTGGAGGCGCAGGCCTGGCGGCGCGACGTGCCGCGCCGTGGGTGGGGGCAGGATTTCATCGAGGTGGTCGATGCGCGCCTGTTGCCACAGGACTGGACTTTGCCCGGCTTCGACGACCGGTCCTGGCCGCAGGCTCGGGCCATGCTGGCCGAACCGCCGGAACAGATGGCGGCGCGGGGCTGGGGCGTGGTCGTTCCGTTTCCGGTGCTGATCCGCTCCAGCATTCCCCCGCCGACCGAATCCGAGCTTGGTCCGCAGGCCCTGCTATGGTCCGGTAGCGCCCCGGCCGATGGCGGAGATTCGCCAACCCGGCTCTATGAGGCCCGGATCGAGCAGGACGAGACACCTGCCGAATGGCGGGGCGATCCGCTCGTCGTCCAGTCCCCGCCCGGGCGCGATGCCGCCCTGATGTTCGCGTTCGATTATCATTACGGGCGCCCGTTTATCGAGATCGAGGCGCGGGGCGGGGAGGAAATAGACATTGCCGTGGCCGAAGCGGTGCCGGGCGATTTCGGGCGCGGGCAGGCCGGGGAGGCGCTGCGCGACGAAGGGCATCTAGGCTGTTTCCAGGTGGCCCGCTACATTGCCCGGCCCGGTATCCAGCGCTTCGAGCGCTTCGACGCCACCGCCGTGCGAGCGATGCAGGTGATGGTGCGCGGGGCCGATGCGGGCCTGACGATCCGCCGGATCGGGTCCGTCTCGTCCCACTATCCGGTGGAAGAGGCCGGGGCGTTCACCAGTTCCGATCCCGTGCTCGACAAGCTCTGGCACGTCGCCCGCAACACTGTCGGGCTGTGCATGCACGACGCCTGGGTCGATTGCCCGGGGCGGGAGGCGCGCCAGTGGGTTGGCGACGCCGTGGTGATGTTCGATATCGCGGCCCTGGCCTATGGTCCCAGCGCCTTCGCCCTGCACCGCAACTTCCTGCGCCAGGCAGCTGAAAGCCAGCGCCAGGACGGCCTGGTGCGGATGTTCGCGCCCGGCGATATCGGCGCGGAAGCGCTGACGATCTGCGACTTCACCCTGCTCTGGATCATCGGGATCGAGCGCTATTTCCATGCTTCCGCCGATGCCGAGACGGTGGCAGCGGTGTTCTGCGCGGTGGAGCGGGGGCTGGATCGCTTCGCCCTGATGTCCGGCGCCAACGATCTGCTGGCGGATGTCCAGCAATGGCACTTCATCGAATGGGCGGCGATCGACCGGCGCGGCGAATCCGCCGCGATCAACGCGCTCTGGGCCGGAGCGCTGTGCGCGGGCGCGGTGCTGGCGGATCGGGTCGGCCGCGCAGACCGGGCGGCCAGCTGGCGCGCCGCCGCGCGGCGCTGCGCCGAGGCGCTGAACAGGCGCCACTGGGATCCCGATCGTAGGTGCTATGTCGATGCCGTCGATCCCGATTCCGGCACGCGGTATCGCCGCGTTTCCCAACATGCCAATGCGCTGATGCTGCTGTTCGATATCGTGCCTGAGGAGCGGCGCACCAGCGTGCTGGACGCTATCACCGATGTGGACCGGCTCAAGCTCACGGCGGTGCCGCCGATCGTGCCGCATGGCGAGGCGTTTGACGAGGCGCGCGATATCGTGCGCGCCAACAGCTTCTTTTCGCACTTCGTCATGGCCGGCATTGCCCGCGCCGGACGCGGGCAATGGGTGATCGACGAACTGCGCCGCAGCTTTGCGCCGATGCTCGCCTCAGGCACCACGACCCTGTGGGAGAGCTTCGCGCCCGCCGCCAGCCTGTGCCACGGCTTCTCGGCCACGCCGCTGTTCCAGATGACCGGCATTCTGCTGGGGGTGACGGCGCTGGAGCCCGGTTTCGCCCGCTTCACGGTCAATCCCCAGCCGTGCGGGCTGGACCGCGCGAGCGGCAGCATCCCGACCCCGCACGGCACGATCAACGTGGCCTGGCAGCGCAGCGGCGCTGACCTGCACGTCACGGTGCGCCGCCCGGCGGCCTGCGAGCCGGTCGGCCTGGCGGATCGACCGGGCGTTAGGTTCGATGTGAGCCCAGCCTGACGTCAGACCCCGTTCCGGCTGATCCGGCGGATGGCATCGATCGCCTCCATCGTGGCGATCGCGTCGGTTCCGCCGGTCACCGGTCGGGCCTGACCGCGCATCACCGACATGACGTGGTCCATCTGTTCCTCGTAGGAACTGGGCCCGGAAATATCGATCACCTCTGCCTCCCCGCCTCGCACCACGCGCAGCTTGCCCGACCGCGCGGCCAGGACGAAGCCTTCGATTTCCAGCGTCCCGCGCGTGCCGGTGATGTGCAGCGTGGTCGCCGGGGCGGCGCAATCCATCGCGCAGCCGAATTCCGCCTCGACCTGCCCGAAGCGCAGGTGGGCCGTGGTTGCGGCATCGACCCCTTCCGGGACCATCCGGGCCTGCGCTGCGATCACTTCCGGTTCGCTGCCAAGCAGCAGGCGCAGCGCGTGGACGCCGTAGCAGCCAAGGTCCATCAGCGCCCCGCCGCCAAGCGCCGAATCCCAGCGCGGCTCGCCGGCCTTGCGCGGAATGGGGTATTCCACGCGGGCCCTGGCGGACACCGGATCGCCGATCGCGCCCGCGCGGAGCAGTCGTTCCGCTTCCCGGATCAGGCGATGAAAGCGGTAGTGATAGCCTTCGAGCAGAAGCGTTCCCGCCGCGGCAGCGGCATCGACCATCGCGCGGGCCTCGGCCGCATTGGCTGCGAAGGGCTTCTCGCACAGGACCGCCTTGCCGTGGCGGGCGGCCGCGACTGCCCATTCGCAATGCAGCGAAGGGGGCAGGGCAATGTAGACCAGGTCGACGTCGTCGCGGGCCAGCAGACCGGCATAGCTTGCGGCGGCGCAGGCGAAGCCTTCCTGCGCGGCGATCTCGTCCGCGCGCGCGGGCTCGCGTGCGGCGATGGTGGTGAGGCGCACGTCCGGGCGGCGCCTTGCGGGTTCGGCGATCGCCAGGGGGACGATCCGGGCCGCTCCCAGAACCCCGATGCGGATTGGCGGCAGCTCAGTCATGGTCGATCTCCGCGATCATCATCTCGGTGAAGGGCGGCAGGTCGAAATGGACATCCCGCCCGTCCGTTCCGAACGGCAAGGTCGCCCCTCCCGAGCGCAGGCGGATCGCCTGGCAGCGCGAGCCATCGGGCAGCTTCACGCGGACCCTGGTCTGCGGGACAGTCAGCGCGGGATTCGAGGCAGCCATGTGCAGGAACATCAGCGTGATCCGGCCCGGTCGGGCGAAGCCGCTGAACCAGACATCGGGGTGCGCATCGGCCGACAGTTCCGGGTCCGGCGCCAGCTGGCGGATCAGGGCGATGAAGGCGGCTTCATGCTCGGGCGTCTCTCCGGCCTCGATGTCGAAGGCACTGTAGATCGCCAGCCCGCGCCCGGCCTGATGGCGCAGGATCACCGGGTCGGCGGTGCGCTGCCACGGCGGCGAGGCATGGATGGTCGACCACTGCCGATCCTGCGCCGTGCCCCGCGCCGGATAGGCGTAGGGCAGGGTCCGGGTGGCGAGGATTTCGGCGCCGGGGCTGGCGGCAATGCGCAGTGCGCCGGTGCGCCGGTCGGCGGCGCAGACCTGGGTCAGCGGCCGGCGCAATTCGGGCAGGGCATCGGATTCCGCGTAGAGCATCGCCCCTTCCTCATCGCCCAGCGCGGTGCAGCCGAACAGGTCGCCAAGGCCGAACCGGCCCGTGCTGTCGAGCGATGTCGAGCGACTGGCGTAGAGCCTGCCGCCGCCCTGCACATAGGCACGGATGGCCTCCTGTTCGTCCGCTTCCAGCGTTTCGACATTGGGCAGGATCAGCACCGGCCAGCGCGTAAGCTGGTCCAGCGCCCTGCGGGTGGCCACGCCGAAGGGAATGTGGGCGCGCTGCAAGGCCCGGGCCGCCCCAAGCAGGGCCGCCGAATGGGGGTAGTCGGCCAGGCTTGAGGCCGGAGCCTGGCCGATCGGGCGCGGCGCGTCCCAGCGGCTCGCCTTGGATCGGTCGCTGCAATAGAGCGCGACTGGCTCGATTGCCTCGCCCAGTTCGCCCGGATCGTGTTCCAGCAGGGCGGCAAAGGCGTCGTGCGTGCGCTCAACCGCCAGCGGGTCGATGCGGCCATCGGGATCGATCGCCAGGATCGCGAGGAAGGCGTTGTCCGCGCTCAGCGCCGCCAGCGCCTTGCGGCGCAGCGTGGCGGCGGGGTGCAGGCGGGTGTGCTGGGTCAGGTCGGTGCCTACGGTGGACATGTATTCCGCCGGGCGCAGCGGCGTTGCCGCGCGCAGCAGGCGATTGATCAGCAATTGTTCGCGGGTGCCGCCGTGAAAATCGCCGCCCAGGAAATCGTGCCCGTCGATGCTGTCTAAGCTGACCCCGCGCGTCCAGTTGGACAGGCCGAGCGCGAAATTGTGATAGACCTCCATTTCGGGCCGCGCCGTCTTTACCCGGCCGCGTAGGTCGCGCGCGAACTGCGCCAGCCAGGCCTCGCGGCGGGCCTGGAAGCGGCACCAGTCCGGATCGTTCCAGTCGACCGTGGCGGGAATTTCCGCGCCCGTCTCCTGGCGGTAGCGCGCCTCGCACGAGGGGCAGGTGCAGACCCCGTTCCACCACACCATGTCAAAGAACATCGCATCGACCGGATAGGCCAGGATCTCGTCGATCTGGGCGTCGGCAAAGGCGCGGTAGGCCGGGTGGTTGAGGCAGACGATGCCATAGCGTTCGCGGGGCAGCACGCCCACGCTGGCGGGCGCGGCGGGTGCCAGGCGCCAGTCCGGATGGTCCTGCCAGACCTGGTTGTTGAAATTGACGCTATAATAGGCGCAGGTCGCCAGCCCGCCCGCGCGCAGGGCGGTCAGGGCCTCGCCCGCCAGGTCGCGCTGCGCCGCGGCGCGGTGACGCTGGCCGACCGTGGTCGGGTAAAAGCACAGGCCGACATGGTTCTGGAAATAGAGCATGGCCGCGTCCGCGCCGGTGCGGATCGTGGCCGCGGCAAGCTCTGCCGGATCGAACCTGCTCAGGAACGCCGGATCCCAATCCGGGATGTGCATGTCGATCAGCAGGCGGCGGCGGCTCTGGCGATAGCGGGCTCCGCTGGGCGGCGGTGGCTGGATCATGCGCGGTGCGCTCCCACCTCGGGCGCGTCGGGATCGGCATCGGGGCCGAAGTATCGCAGCAGCACCAGTGGTTCGGTGGATGAGCTGTTGGTATAGGTCACCCCGGCGCGCGCCGCCTCCCATGACACGAAATACTCATCGTGGGTCAGTTCGTGGAACCCGATCATGGTCGGCGATTTCAGCGGCTGGCCATTGGCGCTGCCTTCACCCTGGACGACGATGAAGCTGGTCGCGCCCGGATCGACGATCGTGCAGGTGCGGCCCGGCGCGACGGTCAGTTCGCGCGCGCTGAACCACTGCCTTCCCGCGACCCGGCCATAGACCACCCAGCGGTCCTGATAGCCAAGCGCCGCGGTATCGCCGACCGGGACGGGTTCGAGATAGTGATTGGCCTTGAAATCGGGATCGACATTGGCCTCCCAGTCAAGCTGGTCGATCAGGTAATCGAGATCCTCGGCATGCTCGGTCGGAACGTCCTTGACCAGCAGGTCGCGTCCGATCGTGCGCCCCTCGACGACGTTCTGGTAGAGCCCGAACACGTCGGAACCCCATTGCGGTTCATAGGTGCACAGCGATCCGGGCGCGTGCAGGATGCCCGGGCCGACCAGCCAGCCGCTGCCCGGCTCCAGCCGGTATGCGGCGCTGTGGTTGAGAATACGGTTGTCGCCGTCGTGCCAGCGGGCCAGCGACTGGCGCAGGTCTTCCTTGCGGGTGTCGGGGCTCAGCCCGAAGAAGGTGTAGGGGAAGGCGTTGCGCTGCTGGTTCAGCTGGGGCGGGAAATAGTACCCCTCCGGCTTGCCCTCGCAGCCCACCTTCGCGGCGTATTCCGGCCCCTGGTGCATGTGCAGCGGGATCGGCCCCATGTTGTCGAAGAACTTGGAATAGACCGGCCAGCGGCCATATTCGCGCCACATCCGCTCACCGATCAGCGCTTCGCCGCGCTCGGCAACGGCATCGCGCAGGGTGAAGCGCTGGTCCCCGGAGATGACTTGGCTCAGCCCCTCGTCAGCGCGGCGGCCCTCGTTGGCGGCTTCGGTGGTCGATCCGAACCAGCGCTCGTCAATGCCGCCGCGCTCCAGTCCGAATGCATGGATGTCGCGCGGATCAAGCTTCAGCCGATAGCCGGGATGGAGGAACGAGCGCGGCACCCAGGTGGGCGCGAGGCGGAGCAGGCCGTTACCTTCTTCCAGCGCCTTGTCGGTCGCCGGTCCGACCCCCGCCGTAAGTGCTTCAAGCTGACGGATATCGGTTCGTGCCATTTTCGTTCCTCCGTTCCTGACGCTGCAGCATGAACGCAGATGATCGTAATGACAATAATAAATCAAAAACCATCAAACTTGAGCGAACTATAGAGTTCCCAGGCCTTGTCAGGTTAAGTTTGTCCACCCGAGCTGCGCCCCGCCAGGGTAGTGTCAAAGCAAATGCACCGGCTAGGCCTTGAGGGTGCTGTCAGGGTAACTTCGCGAAGGTGCACTAGCCCCGATTTCAGGAAACTCATGCTGCTACGGCGCAGGTTGCCGCATTCCACTCCGCCATGGCAGCGGATCCGAAAATCCGGAGAGTTTTGCGGGAGACCAGGTGACGCTGCAGGTTGAAGGTGTTGTAGATCGCGGAGTGGATGGAAACGAAGCGCTGGGCCTGTCCCTGGGACTTGAAGCGTTGCATCTTCCGCTCGCGTCGTCGGACGGGAAGATGCGAATTTTCGACCCGGTTGTTGTCGCGTAATCGACCGGGCCGGTGCCGGTCCCGACAGCCCAGAACCTTCATTGCGGCCCTGTACGAAGCCAGCCCGTCGGTGACGATTTCGTCCGGTACGCGCTGCTGGTTCTTGAGCAGCTTCCTGAGCAATTTCAGTGCGGCGGCCTTGTTCCGACGTTTCTGCACCAGCACGTCCAGGACCTCGCCCTCCTTGTCCACGGCCCGCCACATGTAAAGCCGCTTGCCATTGATCCGGACCACCATTTCGTCGAGGTGCCAGACGCTGTCGGCACGGCCGCGAGCTTTTCGGATGTTGGCAGCAATTGCCGGACCGAACTTGTTCGCCCAGCAGCGGACGGTCTCGTAGCTCACGTCGGTGGTGTCAAAAGGATTGTACCGCTAGCGGCGCAACCAGCCGAGGCGTAGGGTGGAGCCATGCACCGTTCGCGCAAGCCTGCTAGTCCGTTCCGCTATTTCCACTCATCGTCCGAGGTGATCCGCCTCGTGGTCATGATGTACGTTCGTTTTCCGCTCTCGTTGCGGAACGTCGAAGACCTGCTCATTGAGCGTGGGATCGACATTTGCCACGAGACCGTTCGCTTGTGGTGGAACAGGTTCGGGCCGATGTTCGCGGCTGACATCCGTCGGCAGCGTGTCAACCGGATGAAGGGGTTCCGCCATTGGCGGTGGCACCTCGACGAGGTCTACGTAAAGATCAACGGTGAGATGCATTACCTCTGGCGGGCGGTGGACCATGAGGGCGAGATTCTGGAATCCTACGTCACGAAAACCCGCGATAAGGCCGCAGCTTTGCGGTTCATGCGCAAAGCGCTGAAGCGTCATGGCAAGGCTGAAACCATCGTCACCGACGGGCTCAGATCCTACCCCGCTGCCATGCGCGAGCTCGGCAACGAGCACCGCCGCGAGATGGGGCGGCATGCTAATAATCGGGCGGAAAATTCACACCTTCCGTTCCGACGAAGAGAACGTGCAATGCAGCGATTCCGCAGAATGAAATCTCTGCAGAAGTTCGTTTCGGTACACGGCTCAGTCTACAACCACTTCAATCAGGAACGCCATCTCGTCGACCGCCAGACCTACAAGTTCCGCCGCTCGGCCGCACTGGCCGAGTGGCAAAACCTCATGGCCTGAGGTGCAGCGCGGGTAAGGGGGAGCTTGACCAACAGAGAGCGGTTCGTATCAGACTGACACCTCCAGCCAGACCGCATACCGGATCACATCCGGAGGGAACCTATGTCGTTTGAAGCTTATCTCTCTCATCGTCCCCGCCTTACCAACGGAGAGCGCTTCGCATTAGTCTGACAGCACCCGTGGCGAACATGCCAATTTTCATGCGGAAGATGGCGAATATTGCTGCAGCCGAAATCGCCAGAGCCCTCAATCGATGCTGGAAAGCAACGGCAAATCAAAATGGATCGGACCGGCCGTGAATTGCCGGACATCACGGATGACACCTCCGTTGATGCCGCCCACCGCCAGGGTCCGGGTCTCGGTGCTGGTCGATGCCTTGATGTAGCCGACGTCGGGATAGACCCGCCCTTCAAGCGAGGCATTGAAGCCCTGGGTCAGTTCGGTGGTATCAAGGTGCCGCATGCATCAGTTTAGTTCGAGATCGTCGAAGTTAACGGCCTCGTTGAGATTGATGACGGTCAGCTTGGCCACGCTGCAGTTCCCCCGGACTAATGAACGACTCGAATCTATCGCTCGATTCGTAACATGGCCTGCCTGTCCATGTGTGGAGCAGCCTTGAATCCCCGCCAAAACGCGGATTGACTTGGGCAAATCGTTACCTATGGTTTAATCTCTAGATCTTCAGGGGTATTCTCATGCCATTCGTATCGGTGACCGGCGCTTCGGCGGTTGAGGGTAACTACGCTAACTTCACGCTCTCCCTCGATGCGCCGGCCGTCACTTCGGTAACGGTCAAGTACCGCTTTCTGACGGGCCCCGGTTTGGGGACTTTCGATACGAGCGAGTTCTACAGCTTCAATCCCGGCGAGGTGCAGACCATCACCTTCGCCGCCGGAGAGACGAGCAAGACTGTCCAGTTCTACATTCCCTCTGATTCTCCCGATGAAATCGACGAGTTCGTCACGCTTGAGGTGTTCGATCCGGTCAATGCCCAGTTCGCGGGGGGTGCGGCGGTGCTGCGGGCGATCGGGGTTGCGCAGGACAATGACGGCCTCGGTTCGAATCTTGCCGTCTTCGTTGGCTCTCCGCTGGTGATCGAGGGGGATAGCGGCACCAAGGTTGCCCGCTTCGAGGTCCGCCTTTCCGCCCCGGCGGCGTCCAACCTGACCCTGAACTATACGACGCTGGACGGGTCGGCCGTGGCCGGCAGCGACTATACGGCCAAGTCAGGCAGCGTAACCATCCTTGCCGGGCAGACTTCTGCCTTCGTCGATGTCAACGTGACCGGCGATACCGCGCGAGAGGCGCTGGAAACCTTCTTCCTGCGAGTCACCCCGCCCGCGGCCGCGCCCAATCCCTCGGGCGTGGTCGGCGCGGCGACGATCGTCAACGACGATACGCTTACCGATGTTCCTTCCATCTCGATCGAGGCGGCCACGGCGCGTGAAGGCGAATACCTGGGCTTCGTGGTCCGGCTGGATACGCCCTCGACCGCCTCGGTCACGGTCAGCTACCGCATCCTGACCAGCGGCGGCCTGGGCACCATTTCCACGGACGAGCTTTACAGCGTCGATCAGGGTGAAGTCTTCACCGTGACCTTCGCTCCGGGCGAAACCAGCAAGACCATCAGGCCCTATGTTCCGTCGGATTCGCGTGACGAGCTGGATGAATTCTACACGCTGGAACTGTTCGATCCGATCAATGCCGAATTGTCGGGCGGCGCGCCGGTGCTGCGCGCCATGGGCGTGGCACTGGACGATGACGGCGCGGGGTCCAATCTGGCGGTGTTCGTCGGATCGCCGGTCGTGCTGGAAGGCAGCAGCGGCAGCAGCGTCGCGCGCTTCGAAATCCGCCTTTCGGCGCCGTCCGCATCGGACATCACGCTGAACTATACCACGCTGGATGGATCGGCCACGGCGGGCAGCGACTATACGGCAAAGTCCGGTACGGTCACCCTGCTGGCCGGACAGACCTCGGCCTTCGTCGATGTCAACGTGACCGGCGACAGTGCGCGCGAGGGGCTGGAGACTTTCTTCCTGCGCGTCACGCCGCCCGCCGCCGCGCCCAATCCGGCCGGGGTGGTCGGAACGGCAACCATCCTCAACGACGACAAGGCATCGGCCCTGCCTTCGGTATCGATCGAGTCCTCCACTGCGGTAGAGGGCGAGTACCTGGGCTTCGTGATCCGGCTGGACACGCCTTCGACCGCTTCGGTCACGGTCAAGTACCGGATCCTCACCAGCGGCGGCCTGGGCACGATTTCGACGGACGAGCTTTACAGCGTCGATCAGGGTGAAATCTATTCGATCACCTTCGCGCCGGGCGAGACCAGCAAGACCATCCGGCCCTATGTTCCGTGGGATTCCGCTGACGAGCTGGATGAATTCTACACGCTGGAACTGTTCGAGCCGGTCAACGCCGAACTGGCGGGCGGCGCGCCGATCCTGCGTACCCTGGGCGTGGCGCTGGACGATGACGGCGCGGGATCGAACCTGGCGGTATTCGTCGGCTCGCCGATCCTGCTCGAAGGCAATAGCGGCAATACCGTTGCCCGCTTCGAAGTGCGGCTGTCCACCCCGGCGGCCAGCGACATTACGCTCAACTACACCACGCTCGATGGGTCGGCCACCGCGGGCAGCGACTATACGGCCAAGTCGGG
>Ga0208823_1002972_pt1 | contig 12383 bp, 13 predicted proteins | sample AD_UKC075_MetaG_FD_184440 | JGI IMG/M metagenome (GOLD analysis project Ga0208823, IMG submission 184440) | Active sludge microbial communities of municipal wastewater-treating anaerobic digesters from USA - AD_UKC075_MetaG (SPAdes) (version 2) | ecosystem: Engineered > Bioreactor > Anaerobic >... | reverse complement strand
GGCACCGACGAGCACGGCACGGCGATCCAGGTCAAAGCCGACTCCGAGGGGCTGACGGCCCGCCAGACGGCGGACAAGTACCACCAGGTCATCGTCGAGGACCTCGCCGGGCTCGGCCTGTCCTACGACCTCTACACGCGCACCACGACGCTGAACCACCGCGCCGTCGTCCAGGAGCTGTTCCGGTCGCTGCACCGCAACGGCTACGTGGTGGCGAAAAAGCAGCTGGGCGCCATCTCGCCGTCCACCGGACGCACCCTGGCCGACCGCTACATCGAGGGCACCTGCCCGTTCTGTGGCGATCCCGGGGCCCGCGGCGACCAGTGCGACAACTGCGGACGCCAGCTCGACCCGTCCGATCTGAAGAACCCGCACAGCCGCATCGACGGCGAGGTGCCGGAGTTCCGCGAGACCGAGCACTTCTTCCTCGACCTGCCCGCGTTGGCCGAGCAGCTGCAGGCCTGGCTGGCGACGCGCCAGGACTGGCGTCCGAACGTCATCCGGTTCTCGACGCAGTTCGCCAAGGAACTCCAGCCGCGCGCGATCACGCGTGACCTGGACTGGGGCATCCCGATCCCCGTCGAGGGCTGGGAAGACGACGCGATGAAGCGCATCTACGTGTGGTTCGACGCGGTCATCGGCTACCTCTCGGCGTCCGTCGAGTGGGCGCGGCGCCAGGGGCGTCCGGACGCCTGGAAGAAGTGGTGGCACGACGCCGGCGCCGAGTCCTACTACTTCATGGGCAAGGACAACATCACCTTTCACACGGTGATCTGGCCGGGCATCCTGCTGGGCGCGAATGGCCAAGGCTCCCTGGGTGGGACGCCGTCGGAGGTCCTCGGGACGCTCGATCTGCCCACCGAGATCGTCAGCTCTGAGTTCCTGACGATGTCGGGCTCGAAGTTCAGCTCCTCGCGCAACAAGGTCATCTACGTCACCGACTTCCTGCGCGACTTCGGTCCGGACGCCCTGCGGTACTTCATCGCCGTCGCGGGCCCCGAGAACCAGGACACGGACTTCACCTGGGACGAGTTCATTCGCCGCGTGAACTTCGAGCTCGCCAACGAGTGGGGCAACCTCGTCAACCGGTCGATCTCGATGGCGCACAAGAACAACGGCGCGATTCCGGCCGCCCACGAGCTGACGGACGCCGACCGCGCGCTGCTCGAGGCGTCCAAGCTGGCCTTTGAGACGGTGGGGGAGCTCCTGAAGCGCGCCCGGCTCAAGCAGGCCATCGGTGAGGCGATGCGGGTGGTCGGGCTGGCGAACAAGTACCTCTCGGATTCGGAGCCCTGGAAGCTCAAGGACGACACCGAGCGGCGCGACACCGTGCTGCACGTCGCGCTGCAGGTCGTGAGCGACTGCAACACGCTGCTGACGCCGTTCCTGCCGCACGCGTCCCAGAAGGTGTTCGAGGCGCTCGGTGGCGAGGGGGTGTGGGCGGCGCAGCCGGTCATCACCATGGTCGACGAGGACGGCGGGCCGTCCTACCCGGTGTTGACGGGCGACTACGCGTCCGAACAGGCGGTGTGGGCGTCGCGTCCGATCGTCGCCGGGACGCCGTTGGCCAAACCGTCGCCGATCTTCGCCAAGCTGGACGAGAAGCTGGGCCAGACCGGTCCGGAGTGGGCGCCGGTCGAGCCGAGCTGACCTACCAGGTCAGGATCCGGGGGACCTCAAGGGCGGAGATCGCCCGGTTGACCGTGACCAGCGTGGCGTTCTCGATGATCGCCTGTGCCACCAGGAGCCGGTCGAAAGGGTCCTGATGGGACCAGGACATTGAGCCCGCGGGAAGGGCATGGCGGGAGGTGAACGGCCAGGCCATCAGGCCTAGCTCATCCGTCTCTGCATCCCTGGTCCAAACCGGGTTAGTCAACCTGGTCGTGAGGCAAGGTCACGCGTCTAGGTGGCGTCCGTCTGGCGCGCATACCGGGACGCCAGCGCCGAGCAGGCCATGAGTTGCGCCTGGTGGAAGACCATCAACGGCAGCATGATCAGGCCGATCGGATGCCCCGCGAACAGGACCGTCGCCATCGGCAGCCCGGTCGCGAGCGACTTCTTGGTCCCACACATCTGGATCGCGATGGCGTCCGCGCGGTTGAAGCCGAGCCGGCGCGCGGTCACCCAGGTCAGCCCCAGCATGAGCGCCAGCACGACGAGGCACACGGCCACGAGCACGACGATGTCCGCGACGCCCACCATGCCCCAGATGCCCTCGCGCATGCCGGCGCTGAACGCCGAGTAGACCACCAGGACGATCGAGCCCTGATCGAACAGCTTGAGCTTCTTGTGGCGGGCGACGAATGCGCCGGTCCAGCGGCGCGACGCCTGACCCAGGACGAACGGCAGCAGGATCTGGAGGCAGATGTCCACGATCGACCCAAACCCCACCGACGCGTTCCCCGTCGTGTTCATCAGGGCGATCGCCAGAAGGGGCGTCACGAACACCCCCAAGAGATTGGACGCCGACGCGCTGACGATCGCGCCCGCCACGTTGCCCTTCGCGATGGACGTGAAGTTGATCGAGCTCTGAACGGTCGACGGGCACAGCGTCACGTACAGCAGGCCCGGGTAGAGCGCGGCCGACAGTGGCACCGGCGAGAGGGCGCCCAGCGCCAGGCCGAGAAGCGGGAACACGACGAACGTGAACCCCAGGATCGTCAGGTGCAGGCGCCAGTGCTTGAGGCCCTTGATGGCCTCCTCGGGGTGCATCCGGGCGCCGTAGAGGAAGAACAGGCAGAAGATCGCGACCTTCGTCGCCCACGCGACGACGTCAACCATGGCGCCGCGCGCGGGCAGGAATGACGCGATGACGGCCGCCGCCAGGATCGCCAGCAGGAAGGGGTCGATCCTCAGTTTGCCCGGCGCAGCCACGAGGGCCACCCTAGTCGCCGTGTCCCTCGTGCCGATCGACGACCCGTCCGACCCGCGGCTGGCCGACTACGTGTCGCTGCGGGACGTGTCCCTGCGCCGCTCGCTGGAGTCGAAGCGGGGACTGTTCATCGCCGAGGGCGAGAAGGTCATCCGGCGCGCGGTCTCGGCCGGGCATCGACCGCGGTCGTTCCTGCTGGCCGAGCGCTGGTTGCCCGGTCTCGCCGACATTCTGGACGCCGACGCGTCCGTCCCCGTCTACGTCGTCTCCGAGGCCCTGGCGGAGGCCGTCACCGGCTTCCACGTCCACCGGGGCGCTCTGGCGTCCCTGCATCGGGCGGAGCCGGCGCCCATGGCGTCCCTGCTCGGGCTGAGTCGGCTGATGCTGGCCGAGGACATCGTCGACCACACCAACGTGGGCGCGATCATCCGCAACGCCGCGGGCCTGGGCTGGGACGGCGTCTTGCTGTCGCCGCGGGCCGCAGACCCGCTGTATCGCCGCTCGGTGAAGGTGTCGATGGGGACGGTCTTCTCCCTGCCCTGGGCGCGCGTGGACGACTGGGCGACGGCGATCCCGGCGCTGCAGTCGTCCGGGTTCGTGGTCGTCGCGTTGGCGCTGACGCCGGACGCCGTCGCGCTCGACGAGTTCGCGGCGCGTTCGCGCCCGGAGAAGCTCTGCCTGGTCGTCGGCACCGAGGGCGAGGGCCTGTCGCGACGCTGGATCGAGCAGGCGGACGCCCGCGTGCAGATCCCGATGTCGCACGGCGTCGACTCGCTGAACGTCGCTGCGGCAACGGCGATCGCCTGCTACGCGCTGCGCTGACTGCGGTTCGGCGCCCGCGCACCCGCTGGCCAGCGGCATCGCCCCGTGTGAGGATGCGCCCATGATGACGATCTTCGAGGCCGCCGGCGGGATGGCCGGACTGCTCGGGCTCGCCCACGCGTGGCACCGGCGCGCGTACGCCGACGAGGTGGTGGGCCACGCGTTCGCCCACGGGGACCTGCTCGACCCGGACGGCGCCAAGGTCGCGGCCTACTGGGCTGAGGCGCTCGGCGGGCCAGCGGAGTACTCGCGCCTGATGGGCGGCGAGTCGTACGCGCTGCGTCGTCACGCCGGCAACGGCGTGCATCCGGACTTCGACGCCCGGGGCGAAGCGGTCTTCGACGCGGCTGTCGACGACTGCTTCGAGGGGGAGTTGGCGGTGACGCTCAAGGCGTACTTCCGCTGGGCGAACCGCCACATGACGGCTTACCCGCACGCCGTCGAGGACGTTCCGGACGGCCTGACCGTGCCGCACTGGGATTGGGGCGGGCCCGTCGGCTAGTCCTGTGATTGCGCGCCTGCGGTGCGGGCCAGGGCAGGTTCGAGCGGGGAAGCGTGGGCTGTCACGGCCGGGCTCCGCGCCGCTCACGGTGAGCCCGTGCGGGTGAGGGACGCCCTGACATCGCCGGCTGGAGCCTGTCGACACCGCAATGTGCCCGGGGCTTCGACAGGCTCAGCCAACGGCTTCCCGCATGGGCAAGGGGCTTCGACCAGCTCAGCCAACGTCCGACCCCGTTGAACCAGGGCCTCCCCCCAGTGATCGGGGCCTTAGGCCTCGGGGTCCTCGTCGCCCTCGGACGCCGACGTGCGGCGCGGCGTGATGGGCCAGTCCTCGGGGTAGAGGTGATTGGTCGCGGACTGGCTTTCGTCCAGTTTCCGGCGCGCGCGCGACGACAGTCGATCGCCGAAGACCAGGCCGTTGAGGTGGTCGGTCTCGTGCTGGAGGCAACGGGCGAGCAGTCCGTCGCCGACCACGACCACGTCGCGCCCCCAGGGGTCCTGACCGCGGCAGACGCACGTGTCGGGCCTGGCCAGCGACTCGTAGGCGCCGGGGAAGGACAGACAGCCCTCCTCCTCGGCATCCAGGTGGCGTGCCCTGCCGGTCGGCAACTCGACCACCGGATTGCAGATGGCCCCGACCTGGCGCTTGGAGTCGGCGTCCGGGCAGTCGTAGATGAACAGCGACACCCCGCGGCCGACCTGCGTGGCGGCCAGTCCGACCCCTTCTGCGGCCTTCATGGTGGCGAACATGTCGCGCACCAGCGCGCGCAGGTCGTCGTCGAAGTCGACGACGGGCTCCGTCTTGGCGTGCATCACGGGTTCCGACCAGCGGGTGATCCGCAACACGGAACCTCCCGAGCGCAGGTCGGCGATGGTCTCGTCAGGCACGCGGTCCTCCTTCGTCAGCGCGCAGCGCCGACATTCTCTCATCCCGGACGCCGTGGGTCGGACTCCTCACGCTCAGCCTCTGGCACGCTGGCGTCCATGGCGACGGACCAGCAGCGCGGGGCGACGGACCCCACGGCCGACTGGCCGGCGCCCATGCGCGCGGACCTTGCCGCCTACCGCAGTCACCTGGCCGACACCCGCAACCTGTCGGCGCACACGGTCCGCGCGTACCTGGGCGACCTCGTCGATCTCGGAGATCACCTGCTGGCTCACGCTCGCGCCGACTTTGCCGAGGCGGACCTCGCCGCGCTCCGGGCGTGGCTGGCCGCGCAGCACGCGAGGGGTTCCGAGCGCACGACGCTGGCCCGGCGGGCCACGGCGGTCCGGGTCTTCTACGCCTGGCTGCACGACCACGGACGCGTGCCGCGGGACCCTGCGGCCGCCCTGCGCTCGCCCAAACCGGCCCGGACGCTCCCGCCGACGCTGGACCGCGGCCCCACTTCGGCCCTGTTCGAGCACCTCGCCCGACGTGTGGACGAGGCGTCCACCGATCACGCGCGCGCCATCGCGCTGCGCGACGCGGCCATCATCGAGCTGCTCTACTCCAGCGGCCTGCGCGTGTCCGAGCTGTGCGGCTTGGACGACCGCGACCTGGATTGGGATCGCGGCCTCGTCCGCGTGCTGGGTAAGGGCGGCAAGGAGCGGACCGTACCGCTGGGGCGTCCGGCGGCGAACGCCCTCGTGGCCTGGCAGCGGGAACGCCGGCACCTCGCGGAGTCCGGGTCGCCGCTCTTCGTCGGGGCGCGCGGTGACCGCATTGATCCGCGGGTGGTCCGGCGCGTGGTCCACGAGGCCCTGGACGCGGTGCCGGACGCCCCTGCTCTGGGTCCGCACGGCCTTCGGCACGCGATGGCGACGCACCTGCTCGAAGGGGGCGCGGATCTCCGCAGCGTCCAGGAGATGCTCGGGCACGCGTCGTTGGCGACCACGCAGATCTACACCCATGTCTCCAACGAGCGTCTGCGGGCGGCCTTCGAGCAGGCGCATCCGCGGGCCTGATCCCTCCTAGCACCGTGACGGTCTGAGTCAGCCCCCTCATCACGTCGCTCACCCGCCCCTGATCGCCGCGGCGTCGGCGTCCGACAGCAGGATCACCTCGCCGCCGAGCAGGCTCAGCGGGTTCAGATACGTCTCGCCCCGCCGTAGTCCCCAGTGCAGACAGACCGGGGCGGCGCACGAGTGCCCCGCTTCGAGCACGCCCATGACCTGACCCCGCGACACCCGCGTGCCCACGTCGACGGACGCGACCACAGGCTCGTAGGTCGACCGCGTGTCGCCGTGCGCCAGCACCAGCACCGGGCGCCCCGCCAGGTCCTGGGCGAAGGTCACGACACCGTCGACGGGAGCCACCACCGCCACGCCTGCGGATGCCGCTAGGTCGACCCCGCGGTGACCGGATCCCCACCGCACGTCGGGCAGCGCGAACGCGCCGACCACGCGACCTGGCACCGGCAGGACGCCCCGGGCGGCGGCGTCCGCGGGGGCCGCGGCACCGATGACGAGGCAGAGGGCGGTCACCAGGGCAATCAGTGTGCGCATGAGGGTCCTTTCCCTGATCGAGCGCACACACATTAGGCGGGTCGTTCCACCCCTTGTCAGCTCACAATTGCCCCCCGGCGCTCGGTCCCGACGGCGTCCGCACCTGCCAACAAGCGAGGCGGCGCCGGCAGCGGTTTGGCCGAGCCCAGAAGGCGGTCGTAGGATGAGCGCTGCGATCCGGCAGATCCGGGTCGACATCGCATGAGCCGAACCGTCGCCAGACGGCTGGTCCCCCGAGGTCCCCGCGAGGGGTGGGGCGTCCAGGGCCCATCAGGCGGACCGAACAGCTCGGTCCGGACAACTCAGCTGCGGCAATTCCCGCAGGCCGACCGGCCTGCCTGCCGCGAGAAAGGAACGGCCATGGCCGTCGTTACCACGCGCCAGCTGCTGGAGGCCGGCGTCCACTTCGGACACCAGACCCGCCGCTGGAACCCCAAGATGAAGCGCTTCATCTTCAACGAGCGCAACGGCATCTACATCATCGACCTGCAGCAGTCGCTGAAGTACATCGACAACGCCTACGCCTTCGTGAAGGCGACCGTCGCCCGCGGCGGCCAGATCATGTTCGTCGGCACCAAGAAGCAGGCCCAGGAGGCCATTGCCGAGCAGGCGACCCGCGTCGGGATGCCCTATGTGAACCAGCGTTGGCTGGGCGGCATGCTCACCAACTACGGCACGATCAGCAAGCGCATCGGCAAGATGAAGGAGCTCGACGCTCTCGACTTCTCCAACGTCGCGGCGTCCGGCCTGACCAAGAAGGAACTGCTCCAGCAGAAGCGTAAGAAGGAGAAGCTGGAGAAGACCCTCGGTGGCATCAAGGACATGGGCAAGCTGCCCCAGGCCATTTGGATCGTCGACACCAAGAAGGAGCACCTCGCGATCGACGAGGCGCGCAAGCTGAAGATCCCGATCATCGGCATCCTGGACACCAACTGCGATCCCGACGAGGTCGACTTCGCGATCCCGGGCAACGACGACGCGATCCGTTCCGTCGCGCTGCTGACCCGCATCATCGCGGACGCCGCCGCCGAGGGTCTGCTGGCCCGCAGCTCCGGCGGCATGACCACCGGTGAGGTCGCCCAGCCGATGGCCGATTGGGAGCGCGAGCTGCTGGGCGCCGTCGAGCAGCCCACCTCCGAGGCTGAGGCCCTCGAGGGCAGCGACGCCGAGGGCGCCGCACTGGCCGATGAGGTCACCGCGGGCGTCGAGTCCGCCGCGATCGCCGAGCCGGCGGACGCCGTGGCCGCCGTCGAGGCTGCCGAGGCCGCGAACGAGTCGGTGGACCCGGTCGTCGAGGCCGCCGCCGACGACGCCAACTGAACAGATCCAGGACTAGAACGAGAAAAGAGACGCTCACATGGCAATCACCGCCGCTGATGTGAAGAAGCTCCGCGACATGACGGGCGCGGGCATGATGGACGCCAAGAAGGCCCTCGATGAGGCCAACGGTGACTTCGACGGCGCCATCGAGATCCTCCGGGTCGCGGGCCAGGCGAAGACCGCCAAGCGCGCCGACCGCGACGCCAAGAACGGCCTCGTGGCCGGCGCCGGCAAGACGGTCATCCGTCTGGCCGCCGAGACCGACTTCGTCGCCAAGAACGACGAGTTCGTCTCGCTTGCGTCCGAGATCGTCAAGGCCGTCGCTGCGGCCGGCATCGCCGACCTGGACGCCGCCCAGGCCGTGACCCTGGCGTCCGGTCAGACCGCCGCCGAGGCCGTCGACGCGCTGGCCGCCAAGATCGGCGAGAAGCTGGAGCTCGCCGAGGTCGCGACCTACGAGGGCGACACGGTGACCTACCTCCACCGCCGCAGCCAGGACCTGCCCCCTCAGGTCGGCGTGATGGTCGAGTACACGGGCGGCTCTGAGGAGTTCGTCCGCGGCATCGCCATGCAGATCGCCGCCATGTCCCCGCAGTGGGTCACGGCCGATCAGATCCCGGACAGCGTGATCGCCCAGGAGAAGCACGTCGCCGAGCTCAAGGCCGCCGAGGAGGGCAAGCCCGAGAAGATCATCCCGAACATCGTCGCGGGTGCTCTCAAGAAGTTCGCCCAGGACAACTGTCTGGTCGACCAGGCCTCGGTCTCCGACGACAAGAAGACCGTCGGGCAGCTCCTCAAGGAGAACGGCGTCACCGTGACGCGCTTCGTGCGCTTCAACGCGGGCGCCTGATCGAACCTCGAACGGCCCAGCCACCCCCGGGGTGGCTGGGCCGTTCGTCATCTGCGCCGGGCCCCGAGAGCGAGCCGTGCTCCGAGGTCCACTAGAGTGACCCACGACCCTCACAGCGTGACCGGCGCCCTCGGCGTCCAACCAGCGAAGGAGCCCCATGGCCAGCCCCTACCGACGCGTCCTGCTCAAGCTCTCGGGCGAAGCCTTCGGCGGCGGCAAGGTCGGCGTCGACCCGGACGTGATCTCCGAGATCGCGGCCGAGATCAAGCAGGTCGTCGAGTCCGGGGTCCAGGTCGCGATCGTGACGGGCGGTGGCAACTTCTTCCGCGGCGTCGAACTGCAGCAGCGCGGCATGGAGCGGCGTCGCGCCGACTACATGGGCATGCTGGGCACGGTCATGAACTGCCTCGCCCTGCAGGACTTCCTGGAGCAGGCCGGCGTGCCCACCCGCGTCCAGACCGCCATCGCCATGGGCCAGGTGGCCGAGCCCTACATCCCGCTGCGCGCGGTCCGGCACCTCGAGAAGGGACGCGTGGTCCTGTTCGGCGCCGGCTCCGGCATGCCGTTCTTCTCCACAGACACGGTCGCTGCGCAGCGCGCGCTCGAGATCGGCGCCGAGGTGCTGCTGATGAGCAAGAACGGCACGGACGGGGTCTACGACTCCGATCCCGCGAAGAACCCGGACGCCAAGCGCTACGACTCGCTGTCCTACAACGACTTCCTCGCCCAGAACCTCAAGGTCGCGGACGCCACGTCCATCAGCCTGGCCCGCGACAACAAGCTCCCCATGATCTTCTTCGACCTCGGCGTCCCCGGAAACATCGTCCGGGTCGTCCAAGGTGAGAAGATCGGCACGACGGTCCACGCCTGAGCGCCGACAACGAAAGGACGCCGACATGATCGACGACATCATCAAGGACGCCGAGCGGAAGATGGGCTACACGGTCGATCACACGCGCGAGGAGTTCGCCGCCATCCGCACCGGACGCGCCCATCCGGCCATGTTCAGCAAGATCATGGTCGACTACTACGGCTCGCCGACGCCGCTGCAGCAGCTCGCCACCTTCCAGGTGCCCGAGGCGCGGACGGTCCTGATCTCCCCGTTCGACCGGGGGTCGATGAAGGCGATCGAGAAGGCCATCCGTGACTCCGACCTCGGCGTCAACCCGGCCGACGACGGCAACGTGATCCGCCTGGTGATGCCGCAGCTGACCGAGGAGCGTCGCCGCGAGTACATCAAGGTCGCCCGCCACAAGGCCGAGGATGGGCGCATCGCCGTCCGCAACGGACGCCGCCACGCCCTCGACGCCATCAAGAAGCTCGAGAAGGACAAGGAGATCGGCGAGGACGACGCCAAGGGCGCCGACAAGAAGCTCGATGTGATCACCAAGAAGTACATCGATCAGATCGACGCCGAACTCAAGGCCAAGGAAGCCGAGCTGCTCGAGGTCTGATGGCAGACGACGTCCCCACCACCGCACCGACGAAGCGCTCGGCGGGTCGCGACCTGCCCGCAGCCATCGGGGTGGGCGTGGGGCTGATCGCCCTTGTCGTCGTCACGTTGGCGTTCTTCCACTGGGGGTTCATCCTGCTGGTCGCGGCCATGTTGAGCCTGGGCGCCTGGGAGCTGTTCCGGGCTTTGGAGCGACTCAAGGCCCGCGCGGCGATCTGGCCGATCATCCTCGGCACGGTCGCGATGATCGCGGGGACGTACGCCTCGGCGCGCGAGCTGGCCTGGCTCGGCATCCCGTGGAACTCGGCGCTGCTGATGTTCCTGGCCGCCACCGTCCTGGCCGCCATGATCGTCCGGATGCCGCGGGGGGCGTCCGGCTTCGTGAAGGACGCCGCCGCGAGCCTGTTCATCATCGGCTACATCGCGCTGCTGGGCTCGTTCACCGCGCTGATCCTGGCGCCGACGGACGGCGCCGCGCGCATGGTGACGTTCCTGCTCTGCGTCGTCGGGGTCGACACGGGGGGCTACGTGGCGGGGGTCCTGTTCGGCAAGCACCCGCTCGCGCCCACGATCTCGCCGAAGAAGACGTGGGAGGGGTCGGTCGGCTCGGTCATCTTCGCGGTGGGCGTCGGCGTGGCCATGAGCGTGCTCGTCTTGGGTGCCCCCTGGTACGTCGGGGTGGTGCTCGGCATCGTGACGGTGATCTTCGGCACGCTCGGCGACCTGCTGGAGTCCATGATCAAGCGCGACGTCGGCATCAAGGACATGAGTTCGATCCTGCCCGGCCACGGGGGAGTGATGGATCGCCTCGACTCGATGCTCGTCGCCGCCCCGGCGGCCTGGCTGGTGCTCTTCCTGATGGTGCCCGGCGGATGAGCGAGCTGACGGCGTCCGACCGCGAACGGCTGGCCCGCGAGGCGGACGAAGCCGCCGCCGAGCTGGACGCCCACGCGCGTGCCGGACGCGCCCTGCCGGTCGTGATGAAGGCCCCGAAGGCGGCCAAGCCGCCGCGACACTGGGCCGACCTCAAGGCGTCCGAGCGAGTGGACGCCGTCCTGGCCGCGGGCCTGCCGAAGTTCCGCGCAGGCCAGATCGATCGCCACTTCTTCAAGTCCGCGTCGGACGACCCGCACACCTGGACGGACCTACCGACCGCCGTCCGGACGCAGCTCGCCGACACCTACTTCCCGACGCTGATCGCGCCCCTGCGCGTGCAGACCGCCGACGAGGGCACGACGATCAAGACGCTCTGGCGCCTCCACGACGGCAACCTGATCGAGTCGGTGCTGATGCGCTACGGCGTCCCGGGCATCGCCTCCTCCGGCCCCGGACGGCAGCGCTCGACCCTGTGCCTGTCCAGCCAAGCCGGCTGCGGCATGGCCTGCCCGTTCTGCGCGACCGGCCAAGGCGGGCTGCAGCGCAACCTCAGCGCTGGCGAGATCGTGGCGCAGGTCAAGGCGGCTACCAAGGACGGCCCCCTCAACAACGTCGTCTTCATGGGCATGGGCGAGCCCCTGGCCAACTACAAGCAGCTCATCAAGGCGCTGCGGGTCATGACGGGCGACATGGGGCTCTCGGCGCGCGGGATCACGGTCTCGACGTCCGGACTCGTCCCCCGCATGATCGAGCTGGCGTCCGAGGGGCTGCCGGTCACCCTGGCGCTCAGCCTGCACGCCCCGGACGACGAGCTGCGCAACACGCTCGTCCCGATCAACCAGCGCTACCCTGTCTTGGACGCCGTCGGCGCGGCCTTCGCCTACTTCGAGGCCACCGGACGCCGCGTCTCGATCGAGTACGCGCTGATCCGCGACGTCAACGACCAGGCCTGGCGCGCGGACGCCCTGGCCGACCTGCTCAAGGGCCACGGACGCGGCGGCGCGTGGGTGCACGTGAACCTGATCCCGCTGAACCCGACGCCCGGCTCCAGGTGGACGGCGTCTCGTCGGCGCGACGAGCGGGAGTTCGTGGCCCGGCTGGAGAAGCGTTCGATCGCCGTCACCGTCCGGGACACCCGCGGACGCGAGATCGACGGGGCCTGCGGTCAGCTGGCCGCAGGCGAGCGTTCGGCCTGATCAGGA
>Ga0208823_1002971_pt1 | contig 12384 bp, 15 predicted proteins | sample AD_UKC075_MetaG_FD_184440 | JGI IMG/M metagenome (GOLD analysis project Ga0208823, IMG submission 184440) | Active sludge microbial communities of municipal wastewater-treating anaerobic digesters from USA - AD_UKC075_MetaG (SPAdes) (version 2) | ecosystem: Engineered > Bioreactor > Anaerobic >... | reverse complement strand
CCAATCTGGACGCCAATCGGCGCAGGCGTCCACGATCTCAGCGGAGCCGGTCGAAGAACTCCCGCAGCACCTCGCCGCACTCGTCGGCCAGGACGCCGGACGTCACGGCCACCTGGTGGTTCAGCCGCGGATCCCGGACCACATCACGCACCGACGACACCGCGCCTGCCTTCGGGTCGAAGGCGCCGAACACGAGTCGTCCGACACGGGCGTTCACGATCGCGCCCGCGCACATCGTGCAGGGCTCCAAGGTGACGACGAGGGTGCAGTCCTCCAGGCGCCAGCCCTTGGTTCGGTCCGCGTCGGCCAGCCCTTCGACAAGCTCAGGGACCGACCCTTCGACAAGCTCAGGGACCGATCGTTCCGCCAAGGCCGCGGCTCCGCGCCGCAGGACCAGGACCTCGGCGTGCGCGGTCGGATCGCCGGTCAGCTCGCGCTCGTTGCCCGCGGACGCCAAAACTGCGCCGTCGGCGTCCACCAGGACGGCCCCGATGGGGACGTCGCCGCGGCGTCCGGCCCGAGAAGCCTCAGCCAACGCCAGCCGCATCGCGGCATGCCAACGGGTACCACCGGTCACGCGGGGCTCACAGGCCGAAGCTGGACGCGACCTTCTTGAACGCCGACTTGAACCCGATCTTGCCCAGGATGTCGGCGGCGAGGTCGACGGGGTCGGCGTCGAGGTCGGAGCAGAGCTGCTCGAGGTCGAACTCGCTGAGCCCGGCGTCCGCGAACATGTCGAAGTCGCCGACGGCGCCGGCGTCGGACTCGTCGTCGTCGACGTCCTCACCGAGGAAATCTGCGGCGTCGCGGGCGATGGGCCAATCGTTGGCGGCCAAGGCGTCCGACAACAACACCTCGACCTTCTTGCCGCGGACGCGCACCAAAACGAAGAAATCCGAGTCGATCGACACCAGGCCGATCGTGCCCGCCTCGCCCGGGATGCGACGCAGCTGCTCGATCAGCTCATCGAAGTCGTTGGCGAGGTCCTTGGGCAGCGCGACGGACGCCGGATTGCCGTCCTCGCGGTAGAGCGCGACGACGAGATCGATCTCGTCCTCGAGCGCGTCGTCGGGGTAGTCGTCGCCGTCGTCGGCGTCGTCATCGGACGCCTCGTCGTCGTCGGCGTCCTCATCGTCGTCGCCACCGTCGAGTTGAAGGGCGCTGTAGTCGTCGACCTCAAGGTCGTCCAGACCAGGACGGTCGTCGCCATGGTCAGCCAGCTGGGCGTCGAAATCCTCGACCCGTCCGCTCATCCCCGCTCCCTTCGTCCGGTGCCCATCGTCGCAGGTTCTCGCGAGGAAAACACCCCGGGCGCGAACACCCCGACGGTGTGAAAAGGTGGTCCCGTGCATCTGATCGACGTCGACCACCCACTCGTTGCGCACAAGGTCCGCCTCCTGCGCGATATCGAGACTCCGTCCCCGCTGTTCCGCGATCTGGTCGCGGAACTGGTCACCCTGCTGGCCTACGAGGCGACGCGCGGCGTCCGGGTCGAGGAGACCGAAGTCCAGACGCCGCTGGCCGTCGCGAAGGCCGTCCGGCTGCTCGACCCGCGTCCGCTGGTGGTGCCGATCCTGCGCGCCGGACTGGGCATGCTCGACGGCATGATGAGCCTGATGCCGGCGGCCGAGGTCGGGTTCGTGGGCATGGTCCGCGACGAGGAGACCCTGCAGCCGTTCACCTACGCCGAGCGTCTGCCGCAAGACCTCTCCGGACGCCAGTGCTACGTCTTGGATCCGATGCTGGCCACCGGCGGCTCACTGGGCGGGACGGTTCAGTTCCTCGTCGACCGCGGCGCCGACGACATCACCTGCATCTGCCTGATGGCGGCCCCCGAAGGCATCGAGTACCTGCGGACCGTGGTCGATCCGATCGGCGTCCCGTGCACCTTGGTGGTGGCCCAGATCGACGATCGGCTCAACGAAAAGGGCTACATCCTGCCCGGCCTCGGGGACGCCGGCGACCGGCTGTACGGCCTCGCGCAGTAGCACGGCTGTGATTGTTGACGAGACCTCTGTCTGACGCTGTCACGCTGCCCGCAGCGGGGGCGGACGCGAGCGTAGGCTCGATTGCGCGGTCACCCCGCACCCTTATAAAGGAGTCCGGATGAACAAGGCCCACCAGGCGAGCGGCACGTCGGGCTGCACCGATTCACCCATGATCCCCGGCTCGGGCTTCCCGCCCGTGCCCGCCCCGATCGACGCGCCGGCGCTCCCGGACCCGATCGTCGCCCCCCAGCAGACCGCGCTTGAGGGCGCCGAGTCCGGTGAGCCCTACGCGGACGCCTCGGGCGGCGGCTGGTGAGCTGACGGGCCTCGCGGGTCGTTAGCGGGCGAGGCCCTGGACGGCCTCGGCGTTCGGTAGGTCCAGGAACGCGCGTCCGGGGATGAACAGCTTGGATCCCCGGATGCCGGAGCCGATACAGACCCAATCGAGCGCGACGGCGTCCGGATCGACCCAGATCGGCCACTCGACGGGCGCCCCCACGGGCGTGATGCCGCCGTACTCCATGCCGGTCAGCGCACACGCCTCGTCCATGGGCGCGAACGACGCGCGGCGGGCGTCCAGCCGGCGCCGGACCACGTTGTTGACGTCGACGCGCTTCGTCGCAGGCGTCATGCAGACGACGAACCGCTCCGCGCCCGCCCGGACGCCCTTGACGACGACCGCGTTCACCGAGCTCTCGAGCGGGACGCCGTAGGCCGCGCAGAACGCCTCCGTGTCGGCGAGGCCAGGGTCGATGGCTGCGACCATGGCGTCCGGGATATAGGCCAGCGCGGCGGCGACCGGGGGTGCGACAAGGTCGAGGCGCTGGTCGGCCGGGACGAGGGTCAACGCGTCATAGATCGGTGCCATGGGCCCATGATGGCAGCGTCGGCTTTGTCCTCGCTGACCCCCGACGGATCGCCGACAGGGACGCCGACGCTTCGGCGTCCGGCGAAAACCACGCGATGCTGCACCACGTAGCTGGCGATGAACAGCACCACCTCGGTGATCAGCTTCGCCACGACCAGCGGCAGTCCGACGTGGGTCAGCGCAACCAGCAGCAGGTAGTTTCCGGCCAGAATTCCGCAGGCCAGCACGGCGTAGCGGCGCAGCGCGAGCTGCAGCGGACCGTGATCGGCGAAGACGGCGGTCCGGTTCAAGGAGAAGTTGACCGCAGCGCTCAACACGCGTGCGCCCACCACCGACACCAACAGGTTGCCCGTCAGCGCGCTCAGCAGCAGGACGCCCACCCAGTCGACCCCGGCTCCGGCCAGTGACGACGCCACGAAGCCGAGCAGGCGACCGTAGATGCGGGCCGAGTCCCGGACCGGCCGAAAGTGCGAGGAGGCGTTGGCGTCCAGATAGATGGTCTGGATGGGAATCTCGACGACCCGGACGCCGGCACGCTTGGCCTCGAACAACAGGTTCGATTCGTACTCGAACCGCTCCCCCTCGACGCTCAGCAGCCACCCCAGCAGGTCGGCGGGGTAGCCGCGCAGGCCGGTTTGGGTGTCGCGGATCGCCGTCCCGGTGACAGCCCGGAAGACCCAGCGGCTCACCGTGTTACCCACCCGGCTGCGGACCGGCACGGTGCCAGTGAACTCGCGTCCGCCGAGCACCATCGACCCGGGCGCCACCTGCTCGGCGACAGCCATAATGTCGGGCACGGCGTGCTGGCCGTCCGAGTCGGCGCAGACCACCGCCTCACCGGGCCGGTGCTGCACCGCCCACGCGAAGCCGCGCTTCAACGCCGCCCCCTTGCCGTGGTTCTCGTCAAGGCGCAGCACCTCGGCACCCACCCCGGCGGTCACGTCGAACACCCCGCGGTAGGCGGGCCCGGACCCGTCGTCCACCACCAAGACGGACGCCGCAGGTGCGGCCTCGCGCAGGCTTCGGACGAGCTGAGGCAGGCGAAGGTCGGGCTCGTACGCCGGGATCAGGATGATCATGGCCGTCAGCCCGCCACGTACAAGATGTCGCTGGTGCCACGTTCCTGGCCCCGGCCCAGCGGGTTGCTGGCCAGCGCACCGTTGTAGAACATGACGGAGCTGCCGCCGCCGTCCAGGTTGTACGCGACCTGCGCGCCGAGCCCGGTGAACAACTGTGCGAACTCGGTCATCGTGACGCCGCGGCTGTAACCGGACGCGCGGCCGTCCGCGACGATCGCCACCAGGTGGTTGGGGGCGATCATGCCGAGGCCCGTGCGTGGCTGCTCACCCTGAATCGAGTGATTGCCGATGTTGGTATCGACCTCGACGCTCTCGATGCCGCTGACGACCTTCCCGTCGTTGACGATGCCGGGCCCGAACGACAGGGTCTGCCAGGCACCGTCGGCGATCAGCTTCGCGGCCGTCGTGGTGGTCTCGTCGTAGAGGGCGAGGGTCCCGTCGCGGAACACCGCGAGCCCCTGACGGGCGCCGGAGTCCCGGAACGCGACCCCGTTACGGATGACGATTCCCGTGTCTCGGAAGCCGTAGTAGTCGCCGTTGATCGCCCAGGCAGCGTTGTTCGCCTTCGCGATCGTCGACGTGTTCTCGATGATGTTTTCACCGAAGGTGTCCTTGGCGAGTGCGGCCCGCAGGGCCGTGCCAGCGGCCAACTTCAGGTCGGCTACGTAGTAGGTCACCAGGTTGGCACCCGAGCCCACCGTCTTCTTGGTGACGGTGACGGACGCCGACGTGTCCGTGGACGCCGCGGTCGCGGTTGCGGTGGGAGTAGCGGACGCCCAGGCGCTCGAGGCGTCCGTCACCTCGGCGTGCTCGATGACGAAGCGGTCCAACGCCCAGGCGGTGCCGCCGCCGGCCGAAGCGACCACGGCGAGGGCGCCGCCCAGCAGGGCGCGACGGCTGACTTTGCGGGATGTCACTGCGGTGGAGGAGTTCATGACCTCGACCTTGAGGCAGCGTCCTGTGCCATGCCTGTGTCTCCGCAACGGCGTCCTTGTGAGCATCAACCCTTGTCAACGGCACAAACGTTCACAGGATCAACGAGGGCGGGCCCACGCCCTTGTCAACGCCACAAAGGTTCACAGGATCAACGAGGGCGGGCCCACAGGGACCCGACAGCTTCGGACGGCTGACTGGTCACGAAGACATCCACGCAAGGAGCACCCATGATCACCACCACCGTCCTGTTGTACGCGGCCAACGTCATCGCGATCACCGTCTTGACCCTCGGCCTGTACTTCCCGCGCCATCGCCGCCGCGACCTCGTTGTTGCCTACCTCGGCGTGAACCTGGGGATCATGGCCGTCAGCACGGTGCTGCTCAACACCGCCGTGGGCGCAGGCCTGGGGCTCGGGCTCTTCGGCGTCCTGTCGATCATCCGGCTGCGGTCGGACGAGCTGGCCCAGCACGAGGTGGCCTACTACTTCAGCGCGCTGGCCCTTGGCCTGCTGAGCGGGCTCGGTTCAGAGCCGTTGCTGTCCGTCGGACTGATGGCCGTCGTTCTGATCGCGATGTTCGTTGCCGACCATCCGGCCCTGCTCCGCGGGTACCGGCGCGAGGTGATCGTGCTCGACCGGGCGATCAGCGACACCAGCGCGCTCGTCGCCGCCCTGGAACAAAGGCTTGGGGGCCAGGTCCACCACACCACGGTGCAGAAGCTCGACTTTGTCAACGACACCACCACGGTTGACGTCCGCTACCGCGAGGGCGCGGCGGGACGCCGGCGTGCCGTGGCCGCCGCATTGGAAACGGCCCGATGACCGCCCTCTGCGAGTCCGGGCTGTCCGGCCTGGCTGACCTGCCCAGCTTGACCCTCGAGGAACTCAACGCGTCGGCGTCCCTGCTCACGCGCGTCGACCGCAAGTACGTGCTCACGCGGGACCAAGCCGACGGCTTCCTCGCGGCCCTGCCCGCCGGCACCCGGGTGCTCGACATCGACTCCGGCCGCAGCTTCGGCTACGCCTCGACCTACTTCGACACCGCGCGCCTCGACTCGTTCCACGATGCGGCGCACCGCCGGGCGCGACGGGGCAAGACCCGGACGCGCACGTACCTCGACAGCGGAATCACCTTCCTGGAGGTCAAGACCAAGCGTCGGGCAGCCACCGTCAAGTCGCGCCTGCCCTGGTCGGGCACCGAGGCCGACGCCGCGGCGTCCGCTTTCGTCGCCGAGAAGCTGGCCGAGGGAGGCGTCCGGCCGAGCGGTCGACTGAGTCCCGTGCTGGACGTCACCTACCGCCGCACCACCCTGCTGCTGCCGGACGCCGAGGGGCGGGTCACGCTTGACGTCGACCTCGACTGGCGACTGCGCCGCGGCGCGGACCGGCTCCGGGTCGACGACCTCGTGATCGTCGAGACCAAGTCCAGCTCCCGCCCCTGTGCCGCCGACCGGTTGCTCTGGCGCACCGGCCACCGGCCCACCTCGATCTCGAAGTACGCGACCGCGCTGGCGGCGCTGCGGCCCGACCTGGCCCGAAACCGCTGGCACCGGCTGCTCAGCACCGGCCCGCTGGCCGCCTGAAACCACTCGCTCACCATCCAACCAACCACACCGAAGAGGACCCATCATGAATCGCAAGCCCCGCCTCCTGGCCTCGCTCGCCGCCCTGGCCACCACCGCCGTGCTCACCGGTTGCAGCGTCGCCGGAGTCTCGTTGACCGGCTCGTCGACGACATCCGGCTCCGGGACCACGACCGCGTCGTCCCAGTCGACAGCCACTGCAACCGTCCTGACGGCCGACGCAAGCGTCGCCGAGGCGCGCGCCAACAACGCCACCCCGGACACCGCCGCCACCACCTGGAGCGCGACGGGTGCCACCACGATCGCGTTGACCGGCTCTTCCGCCACCGTGAGCGGGGCGGGAGCGACGGCGTCCGGCAACACCGTGACGATCACCGCCGGCGGCACCTACGTGCTCTCGGGAACCCTGAACGGCCAGGTCGTGGTCAACTCGCCGTCGTCCGACGAAGTCAAGGTGGTGCTGAACGGCGCGACGATCACCTCGTCCACCGGTCCGGCGATCGCCGTCACCGACGCGGGCGAGTCCGTCATCGTGCTCGCCGACGGCACCAGCAACACGCTCACGGACGCCAAGACCTACGCAGACACCTCCGAGTCCGCGCCGAACGCGGCGCTGTGGTCGTCCGCTGATCTGACGATCGGGGGCGGCGGGTCGCTCACCGTCACGGGTCAGCTCAACGACGGCATCGCCAGCAAGGACGGACTCGTCATCACCGCGGGCACGATCAACGTGACCGCCGTCGACGACGGCATCCGTGGCAAGGATCACGTGGCGATCACGGGCGGCAACATCACCGTCTCGGCCGGCGGCGACGCCTTGAAGTCCGATAACACCACGGACGCCGACTCAGGCTTCGTCGACATCTCCGGCGGCACGCTCAACCTCGCGGCGGGTACCGCAAAGGGCGACGGCATCGACGCCACGAACGACATCATCATCTCTGACGGAACGATCAACGTGAGCCGAAGCTACGAGGGCTTGGAGGCGCTCAACATCGTGATCGGTGGCGGCACGATCGAGGTGACCTCGTCCGACGACGGGCTCAACGTGGCCCAGACCTCGACGTCGACCACGACGACCACCACGAACGCCCGCGGCATGGGCGGCGGTGGCGGGACGGTCGTCCCGGGCACGGCGTCCATCACGGGCGGAACGCTCATCCTGCACGCGAACGGCGATGGCTTCGACTCGAACGGCACGGCGTCCATCGCGGGCGGCACCGTGATCGTCGATCAGGTCGGCGGCGGAAACGGAGCCCTCGACGTGAACGGCACGTTCACCATCACGGGCGGCCAGCTCATCGCCCTCGGGGACGCCTCGATGCCGGTCGCGCCGGGCACCTCCAGCTCACAGGGCTGGCTGATGGCCGCGGCGTCCGGAAGCGCCGGCGCGAAGGTGCAGATCCTGGCGGGCTCGACCGTGATCGCCGAGTTCACCGCGCCCCGGACGTTCGGCAACGTCGTCTACTCGTCGTCCGCGATCAAGTCGGGCTCGGCCTACACGGTCTCCGTGAACGGGACGGCGATGAACGTGACCGCAGACGTGGCGTCCGCAGGCGGCATGGGCCCGCGGCACTAGCTGCCGCGGGCGGCGCCGGCGCTGCTCAGTAGTAGTAGGGGAACTCGGACCAGTCCGGGCGCCGCTTCTGCAGGAAGCTATCGCGGCCCTCGACCGCCTCGTCGGTCATGTAGGCGAGGCGGGTGGTCTCGCCCGCGAAGACCTGCTGGCCGACCAGCCCGTCGTCGATGGCGTTGAAGGCAAACTTGAGCATGCGCTGGGCGGTGGGCGACTTGCCGCAGATCGTCGCGGCCCACTCCAGGCCGACGGTCTCGAGGTCGGCGTGCGGGACGACCCGGTTGACCGTGCCCATCTCGTAGGCGCGCTGGGCGTCGTAGGTCTCGCCGAGGAAGAAGATCTCGCGCGCGATCTTCTGGCCGACCTGCCGGGCCAGGTACGCCGAGCCGAAGCCCGCGTCGAAGCTGCCGACGTCGGCGTCCGTCTGCTTGAACTTGGCTTTCTCGGCGGACGCCAGCGTCAGGTCGCAGACGACATGCAGCGAGTGGCCGCCGCCGGCGGCCCAGCCGTTCACGAGCGCGATCACGACCTTCGGCATGAACCGGATCAGCCGCTGCACCTCGAGGATGTGGAGGCGTCCACCCTCGGCCTTGGCGCGACGGGCGTCCACGGTCTCGGCGGTCTCGCCGTCGGCGTACTGATAGCCGGAGCGTCCGCGGATGCGCTGATCGCCGCCCGAGCAGAAGGCCCAGCCCCCGTCGCGCTCGCTCGGACCGTTGCCGGTCAGCAGGACGCAGCCGATGTCCGAGCTCATCCGGGCGTGATCCAGGGCCTGGTACAACTCGTCGACGGTCTTCGGCCGGAAGGCGTTGCGGACTTCGGGGCGGTTGATCGCGACCCGCACCGCCGGCACGTGGCGCGCGCGGTGGTAGGTGATGTCGGTGAACTCGAAGCCCTCGACGGGCTCCCATAGGGCGGGATTGAAGGGGTTCGCGGACGCCATGGCCGCAACCTACACGCTCGGCGGCAGCCCTTTGGCGATGGCCTTGATGGCGGCCAGATGGGAGGTCCAAGCCTCGCGTCCGGCTGGTGTGAGCGACAGCCAGGTCCGCGGACGCTTGCCCACGTACCCCTTGCGGATCGTGACCAGCTTGGCCTCTTCGAGCTGGGACGCGCGGCGGCTCAGGGCGCTGTCGGAGATCTGCAGAAAGTCGCGCAGAGACGCGAAATCCGCCTCCTCCACCGACGCCAGCGCGGCGACCAGGGAGAGGCGGATCGGGTGCGACAGGAACTCGTTGAGGCCTACGCGGGGATGCGGCGCAGCTTTGGCAGCGGGCGACGCACCCCTAGGACTCACGCCATTCCCCTCATGTTCTGTCGGACGCCGACGCGGGCCAGAGCCCAGCCCATGAGCGCAACGACGGCGATGGAGCCACCGAGCATCACGACGAAGGCCTGATCCGAGACGATGCCCCACCCTAGCAGCGCCAGCGCCGACGCCAAGGTGAGCAGCGTGACCACTGAAACGGCACGCAGGTCAGAGATGTTCATGGGCCCTCCTGAGTACATGGGGAAGCGGTCGGGAGGTCTCAGGATAGCGAGAACTTGCCGAATCGGCAACTAATGCTGGGACAGGGAATGGGTTATGAACGGGAACTTTACGATCTCGAGAGACTCCACGCCGAGATTGCCCGCGGACGCCCAGGGTGCGGGTTCCTCCCGAGGATGCGGGGTACCTGCCGAGGATGCGGGTTCCCGCCGAGGATGCGGGTTCCCGCCGAGGATGCTGGTACCTGCCGAGGATGCTTCCTCGGCGTGGAGGCGGAACCTCGGCGTGAGAGTGGAACCTCGGCTTGTGGTCGCCTCAGCCACGCCTCGAAGTCTCGGACCTGCCGGGCGGGATCGGCCTGGACTCGCCAAGTCGGCGCCGGTTGCCGGCCGCCATGCCGGACGGCTTAGGCTCGTCGCTCAGCCGACGACAGGAGTCACGTGGCCGGGCATCGGATCTTCAGCACCAGCTTCGCCAGCATCTACCCGCACTACGTGGCGAAGGCCGAGCGCAAAGGACGCACCCGCGCCGAGGTCGACCAGATCATCGCCTGGCTCACCGGCTACGACGCCGAGGGTCTCGGACGCGTCCTGGCCGACGAGGTCACGATGGAGGAGTTCTTCGCCGATGCGCCCGCGTTCAATCCGAATGCGTCCCTGATCAACGGGAGGATCTGCGGGTACCGCGTCCAAGACATCGAGGACCCGCTGATGCAGAAGATCCGCTACCTCGACAAGCTCGTCGACGAGCTGGCCAGGGGCAAGAAGATGGACGCCATCCTGCGGTCCGCGTCGTAGTCCAACGCTGAGCCCGTCGATGGGCGCCACGGGTCCAACCCGATTTGCGTCCCACTCGCGGCGCGATCGACACGAGTTCTGCGGCACACCGCCACTGAGAGTGACCAAAACCGGGTTGAGCATCCGTGAAAGCCCGCACCCCAACAGGTGATCGGCGCGCCGCCCACCAACCCGACTTTCGTCACTCTCACGGCGCGATCGGGACCAGATCCGCGGCGCACCGAAACTGAGAGTGCGCAAAACCGTGTTGAGCCCGTCCCGGATCCGGGTGAATCACGTGATCGGATCGACGTCTGGAGCCTGGCCGAGGCGGTACCCGTTGCCCAGGTCAGCCTCGAACTTCGACGCAGCCGAACTCCGGACGGATTGCCGACGTCCGGGCGCCGGCGAACAGCACCAACCTCGACCCTGTCCCGCGCGAAGCCTCATCCCCTACTGTGACGGCCACATCCCGGAGCATCCGGACCCGCGAAGGAGCGTCATGACCAATCCCGGACCCGACGGCTGGCACGGACCACTGCCCGACATCGAGATCCCCGACGTCAGCCTGTACGACCTCCTGTTCGCCGGCCTGACCAGCGCCGACGCCGCCAAGCCGGCGGTCGTCGACCATGCCAGCGGCGTCACCTTGACCCTCGGTGAGGTCAAGCACCAGACGGACGCCTTCGCCGCCTGGCTCTCGGCGTCCGGCATCCGTGCCGGGGACGCTGTCGGGGTTCTCCTCCCGAACGGGCCCGACTACTTGGCCGCCTTCCATGGCATCGCCCGCGCCGGGGCCGCCACCTCGCCGGTCAACGCCACCTCCACCGCACCAGAGATCGCCCGCCAGCTGACCGCGACGAAGGCGTCCAAGATCGTGACGCACCCAGCCCTGCTCGCCCAGGCCGTGGCCGGTGCGATCCAGGCCGGACTCGCGGCGTCCGATGTCATCGTCGTCGGCGACCCGGACGCCCCCCGCGCGGCCGGGCACACGGCATGGTCCGATGTGCTGGCGACCGAGCCGAACCCGCCGACGGTCGACATCGACCCGGCAACGCACATCGCGTGCCTGCCGTTCAGCTCGGGGACGTCCGGGATGCCGAAGCCGGTGATGCTGAGCCACCGTAACCTCGTCGCGAACATGCTGCAGTTCAACGAGGTCCTGAGGCCGCTGGGCGACGACGTGAGCCTCGTCGCCTTCCTGCCGTACAGCCACATCTACGCGATGACGACGAACCTCAACTACGCGCTGTACCGCCGCTGCCCGCAGTACACGATGGCTGGATTCGACCCGATGGCGTTCCTGACGATCATCGCCACGTACCGTCCGGCGGTGCTGTTCGTGGTGCCGCCGGTGGCGGCGTTCCTGGCCAAGCATCCGGCGGTGGGCCAGGCGGACCTCAGCTCGCTCAAGCTGATCGTCTGTGGGGCGGCGCCGCTCGACGGGCCGGTCGGCGAGGCGCTGCAGGAGCGGCTGGGCGTCCGGGTGGTGCAGGGCTACGGCATGACCGAGCTGTCGCCGGTCACCCACGTCATCCCGCTGGACCGCCGCGACATCGACCTCGGCACGATCGGTCCGGCGGTGCCGAACGTGCGGTTCCGCGTCGTCGACCCCGAGACCGGCACCGATGTCGCCGTGCCGGCATCCGGCGAGGTGAGCCAGCCGGGCGAGCTGTGGTGCGCTGGGCCCAACGCGATGCTCGGGTACCTCGCGGTCCCGAAGGACGCCGATGCGGTCTTGGACGCCGACGGCTGGGTCCACACCGGGGACCTCGTCACCGTGGACGCCGACGGGGTCGTCCGGGGACGCCGATGCGGTATTGGACGCCGACGGCTGGGTCCACACCGGGGACCTCGTCACCGTGGACGCCGAGGGGGTCGTCCGGATGGTCGATCGGATCAAGGAACTCATCAAGCGCCGCGGCATGCAGATCGCGCCCGCCGAGTTGGAGGCGCTGCTCTGCCTGCATCCGGCGGTCGCGGACGCCGCCGTGCTCGGCGTCGATCTCAAGGGCACGGCGGGCGATCAGGTGCCGCACGCGTTGGTGCAGCTGCGCCCGGGGGCTGAGGCGTCGGCGTCCGAGCTGACC
>Ga0208823_1002962_pt1 | contig 12415 bp, 14 predicted proteins | sample AD_UKC075_MetaG_FD_184440 | JGI IMG/M metagenome (GOLD analysis project Ga0208823, IMG submission 184440) | Active sludge microbial communities of municipal wastewater-treating anaerobic digesters from USA - AD_UKC075_MetaG (SPAdes) (version 2) | ecosystem: Engineered > Bioreactor > Anaerobic >... | reverse complement strand
AAACGCGCTTTAGCAGGAGAACCCTACAATGAAAACATTTGCCTGGAACTGCTTCATCTTTATATGTCGCAGGGACGTAGAAGTAAAGCAGCCAAGCTTTATTACAGTTTTAAAAAGCGTTTGGAGCAGGACCTGGATATTAAGGTTGACAAACGCTTGAGTGAAGCTATTGCTAGCCGCCGCCAAGTTTAATTCCCCATTGGAATCTTGCTTGCCTTTAGCCTGCCTGTACATTTCTAGCCGGGCTTACTAGCAGATAAATCCCTTCCTGAGACAATTTAAGACCAGCAGATGAATCCTTTTTCTTTTATCAGCCACATTAATAGGAGAAATGTGTGAACAGGAGGTTTAATATGCAAAAAAGCATTTTAGTTCTGGGGCTGATAATAGTGATGTTGGGCTTGCCTGGCTGCCAGGCTAGCAGCAAACCTTTGGATCAGGCTAAAAAGCCGGATACACAGGTAAATCCTGCCCCGGATGTAGGCAATTACCCGTCAGAGGTATATAGCTGGCTCACCAACATGAGAGAATACGAGGTAGCAGGTGTTGTTGAGAAAGGTGACAAGACTTATCTATTGGTAAGCGGTGGTGACAAACCGACCACGGGTTATCAGGTAAAGATCGAACAGGTACAGGAAAGGGATGAAGCAATAACTGTAATGGTGGATCTAGTCAGTCCTCCAGGGCCAGCTGCTCAGGTCATCTCCTATCCCAATGCCGCCCATACTCTCAACCATAGGCTGGGCAACAAAAGGGTGGAGTTTTATTGGAGTTCCAACCAGGAACCTATTCCCCAGGTAATTGGTGATCAGCCCACTATCCCCTTTGAAGCGGCCAGTAATAATATTAAGATCATGAGTATGGATATGGACAACCAGCGAATTTCGGCCCGAGGCATTGCCCGGGTGTTCGAAGGCTCACTGAACTACGAATTTGTTAATTCCACAGATGAGACTGTAAAAAGCGGTGTGATACAGACCCGGGCTGGTGCTCCCGACTGGGGATCTTTTGTCCTGGACGATATTCCCTGCCCTAGTGAAGCTACTAAACTACAATTATTCTGGATTAATCCCAAAAACGGTGAACCCCAGGATATGATCACCATTCCTCTGTAGCACGGTTGTCAGTACCGTGAAATTGGGGAAGGTCCTTTTACGGCAGCAGTAATTGATATACAATGGAGAGGAGAATTTGGGGCTGCGATGAATTAGATGTGGATCGACTATGAGATCGCCACGTCGCTGAGCCCCTTCACAGCATTCATAGTAAGTTCCGAAGGAACGAACATCGGGAGTGCCGGAACGGCCAACATTATTAATAGTGAGCATATGCGAACATCATAATGCCCACAGGGTGCAGTAATACTTGAGCAGACCACGATAACACCGTGAGGGCTGTTTTCACTATAATGTCAAGTAGTTGTTGGAGGGGATGTGAAGAGGTGGGACAGCAAGAATGGATGGTACTGGTGACTGCTGCCACACCGGTTCTGGAACTGCGGGGAGCAATTCCCCTGGGGTTAGCTCTTGGACTTCCTATCACTACCGTTTTGCTTTTATCATACATCGGAAATATTTTGCCGGTTCCTTTCATTTTGTTGATCATTGGCTGGGTAATGGAGCAACTGAAGAGAATTCCGGCGGTTCATGCCTGGCTAGAGGATAAGGCCCAGCGCGGTGGGGACAAGCTTTATGACTCCATGAAAAAATGGGGATGGCTGGGTCTATTGATTTTTGTGGCTATTCCCCTTCCCGGCACGGGCGCCTGGACCGGAGCTCTGGCAGCTTCAGTCCTGCGCTTGCCCTTTTGGCCTTCACTTCTGAGCATTGCCGGAGGTGTAGTTATAGCCGGTATTCTGGTCAGCGGAGTTGGGCTGGGGGTTTTATCCCTTTTCTAGATTGGTTTAGCGGGAGGATTTTATGGCACGTATACTGGTTTTAGCCCCTCATCCAGATGATGATATTATCGGCTGCGGAGGAAGTATCGCCCATTTGGCTCAACAAGAACACGAAGTGGTAGTTCTTTACCTTACTTCCGGTGAGGCAGGAAGCCTGGATATAGAACCCGCCCAGTTAGCCCGCATCCGGGAGGACGAAGCCCGGAGAGGCGGCCGGCTTTTGGGGGTAAAATAGTTTTTATTCTGGCGTCAGCCTGACGGTTTTCTGCAAGCATCAGCGGAGTTGATTAACCAACTGGTGCGCTTGATACGAGCGCGCCAGTTTTCCACCATTTATCTGCCCCATTCCCAAGAAGCCCATCGCGATCATGCTGCTGCCTTTCGCATAGGGCTGGATGCCTGCCGCCGGGCAGGCGGCCCCTGGTTCAAGGACTGCGGCCTTACTCCCTGGACGGTCAGTACTATCCTGGGTTACGAAGTATGGACTCCCATACAGCAGGTTAATTATGTCCAGGATATAACCTCTGTCATGGAACTGAAAATACAAGCCCTCCAGCAGCACTCTTCACAGGTAACGATGTATGACTATGAGGATGCTGTCCGTGGTCTGAACCGGTACCGGGGCATTACCAGCGGCCGGGGAGCTTACGGAGAAGCTTTCTGCGTATATCAAACAGCGGAGATAAAGGTCTGATGATGAATCCACCGGTACTGCTGGTTACCCCTTACCAAAGACAGCCGCGGGGAAATACGGTAACCAGCCAGCGTCTACAAAACGGTCTGTCCCAAATGGGCTACGAAATAGATATTCTGGCTCTGGATTCTGCGGAAGGCTGGTCCGAGGCAGAGGCACGGCTAGCACGCCATCATTATCGCATATTACATGTGCTGCACGGTGCTTCTGTGGAAGCGGTGCTGCAGCGTTTGCCTGCTGCAGGGGACCTGCCCCTCATTATTACTGCCACCGGTACAGATATCAATGTGGATTTATTAGGATCGCAGCGTCTCCAGATCGAGAAAGCCTTCCAACAGGCTGATCGTATAGTAGTTTTCAATCCTGCTTTTCTTTCTTTATTGAGTGCATCCATTCCAGATATCGCCAGCAAACTGCAGGTTATCCCCCAGGGAGTGCTTCTTCCTGATTGCCCGACCTGGAGCCGTTCGGCTATGCAGTGGAATGATGACGATGTAATTGCAGTTTTACCCAGCGGGATTCGTCCCGTTAAGCGAATTGAATGGGCTCTGGAGGCTATGGAGATCGCCGCTGTTTACTCTCCTAAACTGCGCTTGGTTATTGTAGGACCCATTATTGACAGCCGCTATGCTCATATCATACTGAGGCAAATTGAACATACTCCGCGAACTACTTATTTAGGGGAAGTCGATCACCAGGCAATAGGAGGTCTGTATGCTGCCGCTGATATGGTGCTTAATACATCACTGTCAGAAGGGCAGCCTCAGGCAGCCTTGGAAGGCATGAGCCTGGGTTTGCCGGCTGTCATGACAGCGGTAACCGGCAATCTGGATATTATGACCAATGGCCGGGAAGGTTATTATATTCACACCCCCCAGGAATTGGGCTTGGCAATGCTGCGCCTGGCTGAGGACCAGGCGCTGCGGCAGGAAATGGGTTCTGCCGCTGCCCGCCTGGTCAAAGAATTTTACTCGGCATCAGCAGAATGGGAGCAGTACCACCTGCTGTATCAAGAACTGTTAAGGAAATAAAACTCGTGGAAAGACTTGCTGTGAATATAGACTTCGCAATTGTCACCAGTAGAACAGGCTACGATGAATGAAAAGTCACCTTTTGTGTCATTACGAGCACAGCGAAGCAATCTCTAACGGTGCCTGGAGGTATGTTGAACGAGATCGCCACGGCACTTCGTGCCTCGCGATGACACATAAGAAAGCTTCTCTGCGACGCCACGTCGCTTCGCTCCTCGTGATGACAGGTTAAGTTTCATTTGGATTTCATATCAAAATGGTATAATGAGAAAAATGTGAGGAGGCTATACCATTGCCATATCAAATTACTTTGGAAGAAAAGACAGTTCAGCCCACGATAGCTATACGTACACGGTCAGCTGTTCAAAATTTGCCCCAGGTATTAGGAAACGCCTTTGGGGATATTATGAACTACCTGACGGAAATTGGTGTACAACCTGCAGGGGCTCCTTATGTGGGCTACTTTAATACTGATATGCAGGATCTGGATATTGAAATAGGCTTCCCCGTGGCACAAGCGACAGGGGGAAAGGATCATATTATTGCCAGCGAAATCCCAGCCGGGAAACAGGTATCCTGTCTGCATGTTGGCCCATATAATCAAGTCGGGTCTGCCTATGATGCTATGATGGAGTGGATACTTGCTAATGGTTATACCGCAACCGGGGTCAGTTATGAGTTTTATCTCAACGATCCCGAACATACGCCGGAAAGTGAACTGCTGACTAAAATAGTATTTCCTCTCACATAATCTAGCGGGCGTCCCCTATGATTGGCGCGTAGCAGGAAAAAGTAAGAAGATGCCGGGTTAATCAAAGTATAGTTCTAAGATTAACTCGGCTTTGTGTTATCTTGACACGCCAGTGGCATCCGCTAAATACCGATGGCAATCTAACTAGCTCCTCGGAAATGGGGTATAGACTAAAGGTTTTCAGTGCTTTTTTCAGGAGTTTACTTTTTTAAGCAAATTCAAGGCTACCGCCAGTACAAACCATTTTGAAGCCGGATCATCAGGATTATGGTATTCGGAAATTAATCCTTCCTGCAGGGCTTGTTCCACCAGCTTTTCCTTCCAGGGTTCAGCCACTTGGTCACCTCCTTGCCATTTTAGCAGGTCTGCAAAAAGACGATCCCAGGGAAAATAGGGCCCCGGGTCATTAGGCCGATTTATGCTGTCGATTCTGTTGTGTCCGATGATATTATCCCGGGTAATCGGGATTTTCCAGCGCTCTATCAACCGCTTATGCAGCCACAGACTGGCCTGATACTGGGCTTCAGTCAAACTGCCTCCGGATAGGTTTTCATGTTCTATGGACAAGGTGTAGCGGTTGGGATTAGTCCCATCGTAGAGTGACCAGTTAGGCCGGTTGACTATGCCATTGGCCCAGGCGGTATCCTCGTCTTTGACCAGTTGCAGGATACGGCCGTTTTGCAGGATCAGATAATGGGCACTTGCCTTGGCAGCCGGGTTTTGCATCCAGGTCAAGGTGCCAGGATAAAGACCAGCAGTTATATGATTGACAATAGCCTGGGGGACTCGGCCACTACGTCCGGGAGTGTAGTTAGGGGTACCTACCCATTCGATCTGGTTTTGAACCACATCCTCACCTCCTCTAGAATAAACTATGCCAATTTCCACCAGAAGGAGCCGGCTTAATCCCAATTTTGATGACCAACCAGAAACTACGCCAATTACGGATTGTATCAATGCCAGCTAGCCTAGCTGTTTTTTATGAAAAAAACAGCTCGACGTCGGTAGTGAAATACCAATAAGGACCTGCTGGTCGTCCTGTTTCCGATTCTGCCTCCATATTCCATCTCTCAGACAGCATACCTTTCCCGGATTCAGGTAAACTATGCCCTAGAAAGGAGGGGACTTACGGTTCGGCCTAACGCAGGTTGGATTATAATAATTGCCTTATTAGCTCTATTGCGCACCTGGGATTCCCCTGAGCAGACGGCCGGTGTGGAAGTCTTCCGACAGCCTCCTTACCCGCTGCGCATTGTAGGCGGTGGCAACTGCGTTTGGTTGGCATGGGAAATGGCTTGGCAAAGATGGGGATTCATCCTGCCGGTTACTGGTCATGCCCGTCAATGGACATCGCTGGATGGTGTCACTCTGCAGCAAAGGGGCCGGATAGCCAAACTGGCGGTGGTAGACACCCCGCAGCCGGACAGCATAATGATTCTTCCGGCCAGCCACCAGCTCAAATACGGCATTACCGGTGGCTATGGTCACCTGGCCTGGGTCGAAGAGGTATTTCCCCACAAAATTATAGTTATAGAAAGTTCCATTTTTCCCCGCCAATCCGGTCGGCAGTGGCAGGGTTGCTGGTATCAACAGTGTGAGTACAACATAGCCGCCCTGCCAGAAGCCCGCTACCTCTGCCTGGCAGAGGTCAAACCAGTGAAGAGCCAAGTACCAAATCCCGCCTTATATCAGACTACATTATTAAGTGGCCCCCTTGCTCAAATAGGTCATAACCAGATTTGGCAAGCCTGCGGTGACATGTGGTCCTATACGATGCTAAATATCCGGTTACTAGCTTCCTCTCTGCAAGGTATGTGATAAAATACGCGGGAATTTGGCAAACTATACCTGGAGGTGATCGGATTGGCATCGCAGGAACATTATTCGTCCCTATGGGAGGAGGCTAACCAAGCGGTCCAGGCTGCCATACGTACTGCCCAGCAGGCCCATCTTGCCCTGGAAAAGGCTAAAGCCAGCCAGATAGCCTATGAGATTCAACACGCGGAAATGGAGTATCAAAAGGCTATGAAGCAATTACAGGCTGCCCAGCAGCACCTGCCCTATGTAAGCGCCGAGCAGCAGATACACTTCTCCCAGGCAGAGCAAATGCTCAATCAAGAATCCCCCCAGATTCAGTAAAAATAAGGGGTCAGATCACGGGGGACGTTTACCCTGGCTTCTTATTCTTACGTTTCACTTTCCCGTGAGAAAGAAGAAGACAGGATAAACGTCCCCTGTCTTTTTTATCAGATGTCATATTGATGAAACATAAAATATTTGTTGGCAAAAAAATATATGAATGGTATCATATATGGTGCGAAGGGAATAATATATGGAGGAGAACCTCGTTGGGGAAACGCAATAAATTATTAGCCTCAATAAAACAAAATCCGAAGAATGTGGCATTTGAGGACATTGATCTTTTATTAAAGTATTACGGATGTTCTGTAAGGCAAAAAGGTCGTGGCTCTAGCCATTATATATATACTCATCCAGCGGTACCTAACATGATAGTTATTCCAAGAGATAAGCCAATTAAGGCAATTTATGCTAAGCGTGCCTTAGAAATGATAGATCTGATTAAGGAGGTACTGGAAAATGAATAGAGATGACCTTTTTGGGTATAGCGCAAGAATTATTAGACTTTCAGATGAGGACGGTGGCGGTTGGTTAGCAGAAGTCCCTGAATTACCTGGTTGTCTGGCTGATGGAGATAGCCTTGATGAGGCGCTGAATAATTTAAAAGATATAATTGGATCATGGTTGGAAGTTGCGTATGAAGAAGGTAAGGAGATTCCTCCTCCACGACTCCATAGCGAGGATGATTATAGTGGTAAATTTACTGTTAGAATTCCGAAAACATTACATCGCCTTCTGGTAGAAGAAGCTGAAAAAGAAGGAGTCAGTCTAAACCAATTGGTGCTTTCTTTGATTTCTTATAATTTGGGTATCAAAAACAATCCATACCAGGCTCGCGAAATATCTTTACCATTTAAGGTCAGAAGTTTATACGAAGTTGTAAATTTTGGTCAGGATGATTCACCTAGGGAAATACCTGAAGCTTGGGCTAAAACCTGGTTTAATAGAATGCATTCCAATATACTAAATAATAGGGAGAGATAAGCAATTGAAAGAAGATATTAGAGAAAAAGTGAGATTACAAAGGATAAATGTCCAATCTCTGTCAGCAGTGAAAAATAACCTTGGAGATAGGAAAGGTAGCTTTGATATACAAATAAAACTAGCTCAAGAGATAATTGAAGATGATGACAATGGCGCAAAAATCAGCTTTAACATCACCGTTGGCAATGAAAAACAGCCCTTCACAATTGACTTGGATATGCATGCATATTTTAGGAAGTTACAAGAATCGGTTTCCGGTCAAGATATACTAGATAACATCCAAAGTTTATATTTCCCGATACTATCTGAGGCTTCCTTAGTGTTAGCCCAAGTCGTATCGTATATGAATTATCCGCCATTAATTATTTCTCCTCAAGAGTTCTTGTTATATCAAAAAGAAGCACAGAACACAGAAACAAATTCTAATATGAGTTAAACTTAGCTTGGGTCATTCTTTTTCTTTCGTTAACATATCCGGCTGGACTACATCATAGTAAGCTCTATCATGATCTATAAAGTGCCACCATTCATAAAAAATGCTGTCGAAACCATTTTCCTTCATTATCATTTCCAAAAGCAGGGCATTGTTGGCCTGCTCCTCGGAAACATCGTTGTAGTCCCGGTCGGCTTTGGCGGTAAAATCGTCAAAGCCACTGGGCATATCCAGTTCATTTCCCTGTTTATCCACCAGGGTCACATCTACTGCAATACCGTGAGAATGCTGGGAGGGACGAATATTAGGGTTAACCAGGAACCGGGCATCGGGATACTCTTTCCAGAGCTCGAACTGGGCCTGGGGCGGCCGGTACGCATCCCAAATCTTCAGGCTATACCCACAGTCTAGGAACTCCTCTTGAGCTTTCTTGAGTTTTTTGGCTGTTCCCAGTCGTAAATAGGCATGGGGTGAACTATAGATTGGCCGTCTCAAAATATTGTTCTCACCGGCATAGCGTATATCAATGTGCAGGCTGGGGATGTATTCTTTTAGATTAACCATAACCAGATCTTCCGGTGACAGGTGGGTATTGGCTACCTGCAGATCAACCACTGGCTGAGGACTTTTTACCGGCAACAAAGCCGTAAGCAATATAGCCACACAGCTAATAATACAGATCACTCCGAGCCAATATGCCGCTTTTCTGGTTGCTCTGCCAGTACTAAACATACATAACCCTTCTCCCCCCTCACCTTTTATTTATCAATATTCAACGAGGGATAAGATTTAGAATCGAGGCTGGGTCTGGCGTGAATTATTGAGCACTGACCTCAAGAAGGAATAATTAACTTATTTGCGAATTATTATCAAAATAGTCTTATTATTATGACTTGAGGTAACATTCTATGACACAGTCACGCACTATGGAATTTAATTCGCTGCGTGTTCATTTTCTGGAAGGTTATATTCAAAACATTATTTTGGTTGAACAGGAAGGTCGTCTGCTGCTGTTTGACAGCGGCTGTATCAATGATGTTAAGAGGATACAGCGCTACTGCCAGGAAAACCTACACCGTTCACCAACTGATATTAAATTAACCGCAGTGACCCATATTCACCCGGACCATGCTGGAGGAGCCGTATGTTTGCGCAAAAGATTCGGAATTCCTATTGCGGCTCATAAAGATGTGGACCGGTGGTATAGGGGTATGAGCGGGCTGCTGCAGCATCAGCTGGACTGTTATCTGGCTACTGTGGTAGCTGTTCGCAATCGCCGCCGTCTGGAGCAGATTCATTACCGCCGCAGAATAAATCCCGATTATCGCCTGGAAGATGGTCAGAAACTGCCCTTTTTCCCGGAATGGAAAGTAATACATGTACCTGGACATATTGCTCATGACCTGGCTTTTTACCATGAAAAGGAGCAAGTACTCTACACTGCTGATTTGATCTGCGATGTTAAGGGCCAGCCACAGCTTCCTCTGCCCATTGTGTTTCCGCAAAAAATGGCTGAGTCTTATGACCGCTTAGGTTCTCTACCAGTGCGAGCCATCCTGCGTGCTCATGGTAAACCTATTATTACTGAGAACAGTGCGGAGATTTTTGCGAAGATGAGACAGCTCCTTAACCAACCTCCCACCCCCTTTGTTCAACGCATCTGGAAATTATCCAATCACTCACCGGAGATTAAAAAGCTGGATTATAAATAGCTGCTAAACTGGCTTCGGCTGCAGAGAGCCGCAGGGGGCAACTAATTTTGTTCATTGACAGGTTCCATTTGCGGGCATAATGTGGTTATAGACATACCAGTGTTTGCATAATGGAGGTAAAAAATGAAGCAGGATCGGGACGACCAATCTCTCAAGCGCTATACCCTGCTAGCAGCAACTACAGCAGCCTTCTTGGCTCCTTTCATGGGCAGTGCTATCAATCTAGCTATTCCTGCGATTGGGCAGCAATTTAACAGCGGAACCCTGATGCTTAGCTGGGTAGTAACCAGCTACTTGTTAGCCTCAGTAGCTTTTTTGGTGCCTTTTGGACGACTGGCCGACATTCGGGGCCGGAAAAAGATTTTCATAGCTGGTATTGGTACTTTTTCGGCAGCCTCGGTACTATGCGGACTGGCCTGGTCCATTGAGGTGCTGATCATCGGCCGGGTTTTTCAGGGCATCGGCAGTGCTATGATATTCGGGACCGGTATGGCTATGCTTACCTCGGTTTTTCCTCCTCAGGAAAGGGGACGAGTTCTTGGTATCAACAGTGCGGTGGTCTATGCCGGTTTGACCCTGGGGCCGGTTCTGGGTGGAGCCTTAAACCACAACCTGGGTTGGCATTCCATCTTCTTTCTCAGTGCTGTAATCGGATTTGTAGCGTTAGGCCTTACTTTGGCAAAACTCCGAGGTGAATGGACCGGTGCCGCCGGCGAAAGATATGATCTGCCCGGAGCGGTGCTGTACACCCTGGGGCTGGTGGCTTTTACCTATGGCATCTCCACGGTAGCCACTTCCCATTGGGCTTGGTATGTGCTGGCGCTGGGAATTATAACCCTGACCATATTTTGCCGCCGCCAACTGCGCATACCACAACCTATTTTGCAGCTGCGTCTTTTCAGCAATAACCCCACTTTTGCCTTTTCCAACCTGGCAGCTTTGATCAATTACTGCGCCACCTTTGCCGTCGGCTTCTTATTGTCTCTCTTCTTACAGGTATCCTTGGGCTACAATTCCCAGGTAGCCGGTTTCATTTTGCTGGCCCAGCCGATTATTATGGCGATTGTGTCTCCAGCAGCCGGGCGGTTGTCGGATCGAATCGATCCGCGTCTGGTTGCTTCTGCTGGTATGGGAGTCACCACGGTAGGCTTGTTTATCCTTATCTTCGTCAATGAACAAATGCCTTTGGCAGTGGTCATGTTCACCCTGGCTCTGCTAGGGCTGGGAACCGCCCTGTTCGCATCACCCAATAACAATGCTATACTCGGCTCGGTACCCAAGCAGTTTTTGGGAGTGGCCTCCTCCACCTTGGGCACCATGCGTCTAACCGGGCAGGTTATCAGTATGGCCCTGGTCACGTTAATTTTAGCTTACTGTACCGGCAATGTTGAGCTTTCTCCAGCCTACAGCCAGCTGTTTATAAAGGCAGCCCGTATTTCCTTTATGATCTTTACGGTATTGTCAGTGCTGGGCATCCTGGCTTCTCTGGCCCGGGGCAGGAATTCTAATCGAAATCAGGTTTCAGTTTAGAAGACAAGTATTAACGTAACGATTTCGGCATCGCCTCCTACCAGGGAGGTGTAACAGAGTCGTTGCCCCTTACGTTCAGGACGATGCGGGCGTTCTTTGTTGGAAATTGCCGCGCGCTACGCGCTGGCAAAGACATACATGATGGCTTTATTGAATCGAGTAGGGTGCAGCTGCAGTAGCTTGCTGCAGCAACATCCCTCTCACAGAACCGTACGTACGGGCCTCGTATACGGCTCCTGGCAAACCTTATCTTTCGTAATAGAATGACAAAGTACCGGTCTTGTACGTTCCTATGTCTATGAGTCCAATCTCATTAAACCAGCTATTTGGCAATGCCATATTGACAAGAGTATTAGTTGAATTCCTCCATCTGGTCATGGATATTTTGCGAAACTCTCCTTTGTATCCTCTTCGTCGCAATGCTTTGTGTAGCTGTTTGTTGCTCTTCCATTCCCGCATTTGCTTCATTCTTAGTCTCCGCCTTATCCAGCCCATTAGCTTGGCAAATATGCTCCTGCAGTTAGCTAATCGATAATAGTTGGCCCACCCTCGTAGCACCGGATTCAGTTTCCTAGCCATTTCTTCTACGTTCATTCCGTGGTTCCTGGGGGTCATTTTCCTTATCTTGTCTTTGAATACTGCTATTCTCTTGGGGTGTATGCTTACTACACCTTTGGGTCGTATCACAAATCCAAGAAATGCTACTCCACTACCTACGGTGGTTAGGTGGGTCTTGTCTTTGTTTACTACTAACTTTAGTTCTTCTTCTAATATCGATGTGGCTGTCTGCAGGTATTTCCTGGCCTTATGGTTGCTTCTGGCGAATATTAGTATGTCGTCGGCAAAGCGTACTATTCGAATTCCTTTTGCTTTCATCTTTTGGTCGAAGTAATCCAGATAGATGTTGGCTAAAAGAGGTGATATTACGCCGCCCTGCGGGCTTCCGATGTCTGTTTCTTCATATGCTCCATCTTTCATTACTCCGGCTTTCAAGAATTTCTTTATTAGCCTGAGTACGCTCCCATCGCTAACTTTCCGGTTCACGCTTGTCAGTATCAGTTCATGATCTAACCGGTCAAAGCACTTGGACAAATCCATATCTACTACATGTTCTAATCCGTATTTGTTCATGAACCTCTCTGCTTTGGCTACTGCCTGCTGGCAGGAGCGGTTGGGGCGATAACCGTAGCTGGATGGGTGGAATTCTGGTTCAAATATGGGTTGCAGAATATTTAGAAGAGCTT
>Ga0208823_1002960_pt1 | contig 12416 bp, 13 predicted proteins | sample AD_UKC075_MetaG_FD_184440 | JGI IMG/M metagenome (GOLD analysis project Ga0208823, IMG submission 184440) | Active sludge microbial communities of municipal wastewater-treating anaerobic digesters from USA - AD_UKC075_MetaG (SPAdes) (version 2) | ecosystem: Engineered > Bioreactor > Anaerobic >... | reverse complement strand
TAGAATTGCTCTTCACTTATTCTATCTTACATGGCGGGGCGTAGCGCAGTTTGGCAGCGCACTTGGTTTGGGACCAAGGGGTCGCCGGTTCAAATCCGGCCGCTCCGACCATTGATACGCAAGGGTTTACGGGGTTTCTGCCTAAGCCCCAAAGCACTGGAAAACACCTTTTGACACACTAACTACACACTACAGGGCAGAAAACGAAAAAGGCCCGGGGCAGCTGCTCACTCTCCCGGGCCATGTAACCCTTCCTGAAAGGGTTAATCTTCGAGAAGGGAAGCAAGCAGGTTGCCAACGCGATCTGCTGCTTCCTTTTTCATCTTAGCGGTAACACTACTGTAAACGTCCATCGTAAAGGCCGCCGAATGATGGCCTAAGGTTTCTTGAATAGTTTTCACGTCAACGCCCTGCTCAAGGGCTATGGTGGCGAAGGTATGCCGCAGGCCGTGAAAAGTAACATCCAGGCCGGCCTTCTTGACCAATCTCTCAAATACCCTGGTAAAGGCCCTGGGGCAGATCGGTTCGCCCAACTCGTTCGCGAACACCAGGTCAAGGCCCTTTTCATCGTAAGCACCGCCAGCCATAAGCCGGTATTCGGCCTGCTCCTTCTTATGCTCCTTCAGCACCTGCACCACCGGCGGGGCCAGGTTGATCACCCTCTTTGATAGCGCAGTTTTCGGCTCCTGAAAGATCAACCCTTTGCCGGTTACCCTGACTAGCCCTTGGTTGATGGTCAGCTGGCCGGCTGCAAGGTCAAGGTCCCGCCAGCGAAGGCCCAGAATCTCGCCGCGCCTCATTCCGGTATTCAGCGCCAGGAAGTAGGCCGCGAAATGCTTTGAATCTTTGGCCGTAGCTAAAAAGATAGCCGCTTCAGCCACAGTTAAATATTTGATTTCCGGCTGCTCTTGCTTCGGCAGCTTCACCGCGCCGGCAGGGTTGATTGTAATCATGCCTTCCTTTCTGGCCTGCTCCAGGGCCGAATGAATAACGGTATGGATATACTTAACGCTTTTTGGAGATAGGCCGCCAGGCTTGCCGTCCAGCCGGCCACCCTTCAGCTTGTCATTGTAAAGCCTTTGGATATGCGCTGTCTGCAGCTGGGGCAGCCGTAGGTGGCCCAGGGCCGGTATGATATGCCCTTCCACCTGGTAGCGGTAGCTCTCCCAGGTCGTAGGCCGCAGGGAGGGCTTCATATAGACATTCAGCCAGGTGGTGAGCCATTCAGCCACCTTTATATTTTCAGGTTCCCGGTATGTCCCGGCTTGCACCTTCGGGGCTATCTCTGCCAGCTTCTGCTGGACCTCTTTTCGGGTCGCTCCGTAGAAATATTTCCGCTTCGGCTTGCCGGTCACGGGATTGTAGCCGATCTGGATTGAAGCCTGCCAGCGTCCGTCTTTTCGCTGGACAATAGATCCCTCACCAGCGCCGCGCCGCCGCTTCCTTACCTTTGCCTTTCCGTCTTTCGTGTTCACCGAAAAACCTCCTTTTTTATTATGCACCTGTCCAGCCCGCCAGGGCCTGCTCCAGCTTCTTTTCGTTAACTTCTTCAGGTTCGGGTTTCGCAGCCGCCGACGCTTTTCCCTGGGGCAGCTGCACTGCTTCCACCGCTGCCGTCTGGCCTTGTGTCTGGCCTTGTCCGACATCATCCCGAAATAGAAACCCGGTCCCGCCTGTGTGTATATGCTGCCGCAGCGCCTGACGGATGACATAGCTCATACCAGGGTCACCAGGCAGCGCCTGAAGCCACTTGATCAGGTCCCCATCTCTGGCGGTATTCAACCTGAAAGTTACCTTCATCGCTGCCACACCCGCCGCGCCAGCTTCAGGTAGCCGTTGGCATTGCTCAAGGTCGCCCGGTCGCGGTCCACCAGCTCCACCTGGCCGGGCCGGTTCAGCTGCCGTGAGATATAATCTCCCAAAATAGCCGCTCCGCCTCCGGTAACAATGATCGAGTTCAGCTGCCAGGCATCACGCCAAAGATTCAAGGCCCGGGAGACGATCCGCTCGGCATGGGCCGCAAATACCCTTTGCTTTATGCCGGCAATATTCTGGCGGTAGCCGTCAACTTCGATAAAGTTGTTTTGAAGATATTTCTCCATCCTAGCCGGTGGGATTTCTACGTTGTAAATATCCTTGATCTCTCGGTATAGCAGGCCGTAAGCATCGAAAAGGCCCAGGTCGGAGAAGCTGTCGCTTTGGCCGTCAACGAACTCCAGACCGTCAACGCGCACCAGGTCAACCGTATTCTGGCCGATGTCCAGCACCCCCACGTTGCCAGCGGCCAGTCTCTTATTGACCAGTTCCCCGGCATCGTTTAGAACGCGGTCAAAGACGGTACCCATTGGCTGCGGCAGGATTCTACAATCGGCAACGTGAAGGTTAAAAACCCTTTCCCCGCTGCCGTCAGGGTTAACCAGCTTGATATAATGCCGGCCAAGAAGGGCCTGGCGGTAAACGTCCTTCTTGCCGGCAAAGTCGGAAACAGGAAGGCCGGTCGCCAGGTTCAGCGTTTCGCTGTCGGCCCCTGACAGTAGGGCCAGGGCCGAGAACATCAGGGCCAACCCTTCAGGCCGGGTGAAGCGTTCCGCGTTCATAGTAACCATCGCATCAGCCTGCTTAAATACAATGTCGCCGATGAAATACTTTCTGCCGGCATACTCGCAGCAAAGCCTTTCCACCGGGTCAGCTTGATTTATTCCGGTGGAATAACGAACAGGCCGGAAGCTGCTCACAACAGAGGGAAACTCCAACTGCCGGTCCTCGGATAGGGCCTTCACCCTGCCGAAGCCAACATCAACTGCTCGGATAGTCGGTCCCGGTTCGCCTTTTCTGATGAACATAAAATCACCCTTTCTTGTTTTTCCTTGCAACGTGCAACTAAAAAACTTTAAGGGTTGCCCGGGCCCCGCTGCCAGGCCCGGGCTTCACCTCGCCCCCCCTTACCGTTTGAGTTCCGCCAGGGCTTGATTTGTTTTCACTCCATCACAAAAGCCCATCGTATACGCAATTTCGAAAAGCAAGCCTCCCTCCATGTTGAACGCACTTTCGATCTCGTCTGCTTCCTTCCAAGTGAGCTTGGTCTCCATCACTTTACGGGCCCGGGCCATTGCATCCTCGCTTCCTGCGCGCCCAGGATGGATACACAATGGATCAGCCCCGCTTTTTTCCAAACACTTACAGGCCGCTTGAAGAATCGAATCTGGTATTGACATTATTCTCGCCCTCCCTTTCTCACGCTTTCCTATGCTTTCTTATAGTTTATCTTTTAAGTCATAGCTTGTCAATATCTTTTATTGCTAATTAAGCGAAAGTGTGATAATTTATAAGAAAAAAGGAGAGGCAATAATGGAAAAACACTTTACACCCGAAGAAGTTGCCGAAAACCTTAAAGTTACCAGGAAAACAATTTATAACTGGATTCATGAAGGAAAACTCCAGGCCGTCAAGGTCGGTCACTTCTGGCGCATCAGCGAAACAGAACTTAAACGGCTTTTGAAAGGATAGCGGCCAAGGTAAAGGCTTTATCCCTCTGCTGTCATGTTCACCCTGCAAGCTCGGGTCCACTGGCAGAACGGCCCGCTCTCACTTATTCCAGCGGAATAAAGGCAAGTCTCACCTTTCAGGCCAGCACCAGGCCCGGCCACCATCCGGGCCAGTCTCCCCGTAGTTCGCGCAGCCCTCCCGACCAGCTTTCTTATTTTATTTTAACGATCATTCCCGCAGCTCCTTTCCCTTCGCCTCTTGATACAGTGTCAAGGGGTCGCCTAAAAACCCTTGGTGTATAGCGGAATTTTCGGGCCTGACACACTTAATACACACTCACCAGCCCTCCGGTTTCTGCACCGGCCTGATAAAACTGCGCTTTTCGCCATACCAGCAGGCCAGGGCTGCGGCCAGCACCAGGTCATCATGAACGCCCTCTCTCCATGCTTCGTAGCTGTCATGAGCCGTCTTGACGTTTATTTTCACCTTGAAGTTAAGCAGCTCTTCTATCAGTACCGGCGCCAGGGGCAACCTGCCGGCCACCTTCAACCTGCCGGATTGAAACAGCACCTGAAGGGTTGTTACCAGGTCCCGCTTTGGGACATGGAATCCGCCGCCTCCTACAGTAACCGCGTTGCCGCCGGTTATCGTTATCGCCACTGGCCGCAGGCCGGCTTTACGGAAAAGGTCCACCACGGGCCGGCCAACGCCGGTAGCGTCCACCACCAGGGTCGCCTGATTTAATAGCTGCCTGGAGCGCATCAGAGCCTGCACCTGCTCAACTATGGCCGGATAGGGGGTTCCCAGCTTTGGCCGTTCTAAATGGCGAATATGGTATTCGTAGGGCCTGGGGTCGTAGCGGTATGCTTTGCGCTCTATCGCCACCAGGGCCGTATAGTCCTGCGCCTGTCCCAGATCAAGGCCGACAAAAAACTTATTCACCTTCAGCACCTCCGAAAAGGGGTTTTACTTCTTCCGTTATCGCTGCCTGCACCAGGTCATAACTAAACACCTGGTCCACCGTTTCAACAAATTCGCAAAGATATTCCTGCCGAAACCACCAATCGCCCAGGGCCTGCCGTTCTTCCTCTAAGAACTCCGGGCTAATTCTCGGGCAATCGTGAGCCGTGATCATGATCCGCTCCCAGCTCTCGCCGCCGTTTGTCCATTCTTCAAAGAAATGGCCGCGCTTACCAAAGGGAGTTGACATAAGTATAAGCCGGCCACCGCTTACCGCCAGCATCGGCCTAACGCTAAAATAAAGTTCATCTACTACCCTAGCCGCTTCATCTTCGACAATTAGATCAGCACCGCTATAACCCCTAACGGTAGCCTCCTTACCAGGCAAAGATACAATTCTGCTTTTATTAGTTAGGGTCATGCTCAACCGATTATCTTCCGTCAGCTCTGGCTGTTCATCCAGCCGCTTTAATGCCTCCTGCACCTTGCGGAAAAGCTCGCCTGACTGCCTCAGGGAAGGGCTGACCAGCAGCACCAGGGAAGCAGGATAAAACAACGCCCTGTGCAGCGCCAAGATCGCCGCCGTGGTGCTCTTGCCGCTCTGCCTGGAGCAGTTTAAGAGTAACCGCTTCCCGCTCCACCGCAACGCCTGGGCCTGCCAGGGGTCAGGGATAAAGCTCAATGCTTCCCGGGCAAAAGCCACCGGGTCTAGGGCCTGCACCAGATTACCGGCCAGCATCAGCTTCAGCCTCCTTTACTGCCTGGGCCAGGGCAAGCCGGGCCTCGGGCCAGGGTTCCAGGGTCTGAAGAATTACTGTCCGCAGCTCCAGCCACTGGGGGGCCAGCACCACGTTAACGGTTCCCTCTTGCTGTAGCTCACCCTGTAACTTCGCTAAAAGTTCCAGACAGGCTCTCGCTTCTCGTATGCCAGTTAAAGCCGTCCGCAGCTCCCCGGCCTGCTCCGCTTTGGTAAGGATTGAAAGGGCCTTGTCCCGTAGCTCAATAACCTGCGCAAGAAGGCCATCAGCCTGGGCCGTCTCCTGGGCTTGCAGCTCCTGCGTATGAGCAAGCAAGCTATCTCCTTGGACCGTCGCCTTCGCCCCCCGCGCCTTCGCCAGCGCCCTCGCTATGTGCTGATTTTTGTGCCTGCTTAAAGCTGCTGCGCTAACTGAAAACTTTTCCGAAATATTCCGGTATGACGTTCCGTTTAATAGCAGACGGTTTATTTCGTCAACTTTTTCGTGATTGCAAATAGAACATTTTCGGCCCGTTCTTGCCTTCGCCACATTATCACTCCTTCGCCCGGCCCGGCACCGCTCCACCGGCAGCGCCGGGCCTCTTCTCGCTTACCTGAAAACAACGTTCTCGAAACGCTTAACCTGGCCACGCAGCCCCTGAGCATTGTAATTACTGATAAAGCCGCCCTCAAGAAGAGCCGCGATCATACCCTTCACTGCTTCGATATTTCCACGCTTTACATGAAGGACAATTTCCATCGGGAAGCGGTCCGCTGCTTCGCCGGCCTTAATGTCCCGCAGGATAGGAAGCAGGGTCTCCATGTCCGTCACTGTTGGATTAATCTTCGCCCGCAGGGTCGTAAAGGTAACCGTCGAATCATCACCGCCTATTTAATGTCGAAAAGGGGCCTGAAAATGTGTCCGTCGTCAATCGGGTAACGATCAAGATCGCTGTCCACGTTACGCAGCTCGTTATGCTCTAGGCTCTCCAGCTTGGCCGGGTAGTAATGCTGCGAAGTCAGGAAGGCCAGGCCGGCCTCCAGCTTCTTCAGTTCGGCAAAGGCCCGGTCCTGGGGTTCGGCAGTCCGTTCGTGCTTGAGCGCCTGCAAGTTCAGATCTCCGCTGTCGTCTCGCCGCCTGATCTCCGCTTCCAGCAGCTGCTCAAAGTCGGGATCGCCTTTGTATTCCAGGTAAAGCTGCCGCAGTTCGTCAACCGTGGCCTGGGGCATTGTCTGCGTCCACAACGCCACGTTTAAAAGCCGCTCTTCGGTAGTGTAGCTTTTCGGCTCCACTTTGGGCCGGTATTCTTCCCGGATTTTCTCGATCATCTCTTTGGCCTGCTCGAAGTATTTCCGCTTCAACTCCTGGACCGCTTCCTTCGCCTCTTCCCTGGCCTTGTTCTTCGCCTGCATGGTAAAATCAGGCTCCACCGCCACCGTATGGTACCGCCGGATCAGGGCAACGTATTCCTTGTCCATGCCCACATAAACTCTAAACACCCTTTGAAAATCTTCCGTCAACCTGCTTAAGTTAATCGTCATTTTTTTAATTCCTCCAACTATATTTAATGTGTACTGAAAATGTCAACCTCTTTAAAACCCTTGTGCGCCGCGCCTTTTTACGTAACCCCTTGATGTTATATCAAGTGATCGCCTCCTTTGATGAACCCTTTGACCTGGCCCAAACTGTCGCTGTCGTTATCAGTACCCGTCCACAACTCGCCACCGCCTGGCCAAAACTCAGCCCCACAATCAGGGCAACTGTAAAAAGCTAATTCGCTATTGAATCTCAATAACGCACCGCAAAAAATACACGTTAACTCGCCGCGATCAACCGACACTGAATCGCCGCCCCCCCTTAATAAAGATCGTTTTCTCCAAAACCACCACCTGTAACTGTAGGTATTTTAGCGTCCATAGCGTCCATACCGTCCAAAGCCTTGGGGCTCAAGGGGTCTTTTATGGACGCTACTTTTTCATTGCGTCCAATAGCGTCCGAAGTAGCGTCCAATGATAAAGCCTTGGGGCTCAAGGGGTTTGCTCTCTCATGGACGGTATGGACGCAATGGACGGTATTATTTTTTAATTGCAAGAGCCGTCGCCTTGATAAGTTTCCTTCCCGGGACGAGACAACCTCAATCCCATAATCCGCTAATGCCGATTTAATCTTATTCAGCCGCCGGGTCAAGGTATGCGGTCTCTTAGGCCACGCTTTTTCTTTCACATTCACACTCGGTAATTCATTTAATAGCCCCAGCAGTTCGGTTGCTGTCCCTGTCCAGGTTTCCTTGCCGTCCATGAAGTAAACTATTGCCGCGCCCACCATATCACCCATAACCGCCTCTTCAACCGCGCCGGCAATATTCATATAATAAGCCTTCAAAAATTCGCTGCCGCTGCCACGCTTTATCGCTTCTGCAACTGCAACGCCCCACCGCGCAAAGTCAGCCATTCTCGGTAGCCGGTCCAGCTTCAAAGTTGGGTAAATTCTCATAGCTCCAGATATAGCATCAAATAACGCACCCAGAATAAACGGCCTATCTTTCTCAAATTCCTGCCAGAAAACAGCCTCTTCTTTTCGATCCGCTTCGTCTATGCGGTTAAGCTGAAATAAAACGCTGCGGTCCAAAAGGTCGTCTCGTGAAGCCACCTGATTAATTCCGTTTAGAGATGGGCACCGCCGAAAGGATAAAATCACTTCGTCAATATCCGTGTAAAGCTCGCGCTTAGATATACCGCCGCCCGTGGCCGCCTGACATAACATATCGCTTTGCCATGCCTGAAGACCGTCTAAGTTATCAAAAACCGGGGCATAGTTCGTCATAAGCATTAAAGCCAGTTCGTTTTTATTGGTCGGCAGGGTCATGGTGTCTCGATGGGCCGGGTCAATCAACTTCCGGTTTACTCGCTGCGCCGTTGTTTTCGCACTTCCCTTGTCCCCATAAAAGATACTTAAGACGTGCGGTATTTCCGGGATAAGCGAAGAAGCGTTACAGGCCTGCATCAACAGCCAGTCCTTGTCGTTCTGAAGATTGATATATTTCTTCAGAAGCTCTAAGCTGCCGCCACGCTCGGGCAGCACCTGGGCCGCCGTATTCTTGAAACGCCGAAAGAGGGGAAGGGGAGTGCTGTTAATCGCTTCCCAGCCGTCGGCGGTAATCTTAACGGCCTGCCAGGCTTCGTCCGCCAGGTCATAAAAGATAGCGCCATCATGGGCCGCAATTCGCAAATGCAGCTTGTGCTCCGGGCCGTCAAATATAGCTTTTGCTTCGATAACGCCCAAGGCCTGCCTTACCGCCTCGCTGCTCGGGCTTTTTCCTGTTTGCTCATAGTAATGCTTTACCAGCCAATGACGAAAAAAACTCCCCTGTAAAGGATGCGTTTCTTTATGGCCCTCAAGCTCAATTACCGCAAAGCCATCTTTTATCTCATCGTGAAAAAGGAAAGCGTTCGCCATAGCTATATTAATTAATACATCGGCCTGCGTTTCTTTCTCGTCATCAACTTCGGCCTTCTCCTGCGCCGCCTGCTCCTTCTGTTGCCGGGCCACTTCTTCCCGAACCGCCGTTTTCGTGACTCCGAGAGGCTTTAAACTTTTTGCCAACTGATCGGTTCGCAAATCCCGGTTTACTCCGCTTTTAATTTTTGCGGTAAACAGCAACGCTTCTTCCCTGGCCGTTTCGTCATCGGGATTCGCTTCAAGCCGGTCCAGTAAAATGTCGAGATAGTTTTTCGCTTCCATAGAAGCCTGAAGCATAAATGATTTAAGTTTTTCCGGCCCCAGCTCCTGAAGTAAGTCGTTAACGTCCCGGCCCTCCGGAAGGTCGATCACCCTGCCCGCCGGGAAAAATTCGCGGGCCAACTCTATCGCCGCCCGGCGGCCTGGGTCGTCGCCGTCAAAGGCAATATAAAATTCGTCCACTTTCGAGAGTTCTTGGCGCTGTGCCTTACTCAGTGCCACGCCCAGGGCCGTCATTGCCGGCAGGCCAGCCTGGACCAGTGAAAGATAATCGAAAACACCCTCAGTCAAAAACGGGGTTTCGCCTCGTTTGAATAACCTAATTAAGGGTTTCGGCCAGCCGGCAGGGTAAAGATATTTGCCACTGCCTTCGCCGCCTGGCCGATGAAACGCCACCTGCGCCGGCCGGCCATACTGAAAAAGCGGAATAATAAGCCTGCCGTTCGGCAAATAGAAATCCTTGCCTTGTTTAGTTGTTGTGAGCAGCCCCAGTCGCCGCGCCGCCTCAAGGTCCTGCGGCAGCTTCTGGCCGCAGTAACCGAACCGCTGCTGCTTAATGAAGTCGTCGGTAAAACCGCGCCGTTTTAAATATCGGATGTCCTCTTTCCGTAAATTTTTTGCCCAAAAGTTCAAGCGTTTTTCAAGTTCCTGCTGCCGGTTTAACTTTTTTTCATATTCCTGCCGCGCTTCTTTTCTTTGCTCCTTTTCCGGCCAGGATATGCCTTCCCTTTCAGCCAGCCATCGGGCAGATGTCATCAGGTCCCAGCCTTTGATTTCCATCACCAGGTCAATCGCAGACCAGGATTTTTGACAGCCGTGACAATAAAGATATTCACGATTCACCTGACAGCTGGGGTTCGCGTCCTTGTGTTCTGGGTCCGGACAGCGAATCATGCTGCTGCCGTTTAGATTAAATCCCAGCTCCTGCACCAGGTCAAAACAGCTCGCTCTCTCTTTAATAGTTTCAAAAATATTTGCTGTCAATTTATAACAGGCCCTCCTCTCGCCACCGCTGGGCCTGGTCAACGCCACGCCAAAAATAAGTAACAGCAATCTTCCGCTCACGTTCAATTGAAAGCAAACTCCATTCAACGCCTCGCCCACCGTCCATGTCGTCAACTCGTTGGACACCTTCAAGCCTGGAAAGAAACTCCCGCAGCCTGGGTTTTGTGCAATAATCCGCACCCAGCAGCTTTTCAAGCCGTTTGTTTTTTAAGATTTCTTCTGGTATAATGTACCCAGTTGACATAAGTATTCCGCCTTTCTTCGTCACCCGGCCCACCTGCCGGGTCTATTTTTGTGTGTCACCAGTGTGTCAATACACTAAAACTCCTATGCATCAGGTTTTTAGAGATAGCCCTTTGATTACCCATCAAGGGGCTCGTCGGCCTGCCGCTCAAACCACTCGTCGGCCTTCCCAGGTAATACATAAATTCTTTTTTCCCCAATCCTCAGCGCCGGGAAACCCTCCACTTTAGCAAGCCGCAAAATGACTTTATAGGGAAGGCCCTTGTATTCTGCGTATTCCCGGCAACTCATCAGCTGGCCCATGAGTAGCGCCTCCTTGCAATTAGTTCTTTTATGGGCTATTATAAGGCCAGGTTTTATTTCTTAGGGGTGACTTAAAATAAAAAACTCAAGCCGAACGCCAATCCAATGGAAAAAGGTAATAGAAGATGAGATGCGGGAAAGCTTGAAAAGCATTCCGCCGGGTGACTGGGCTAAAATCTGGGACGTAATTAAAGAATGGAAAGAGGGCCATCAGACATATTTTGATATTGCCAATGAAGACGAAGGGGACGAATCCGGCGCCGGCCTTCGCTATCTGATAGACATTGTTAATAGAGAATTAGATAGGTATTTCCGCTATAGAGGCCTAGGCAAGGCATCCGGGTTACCAAAGGTAAAAGGGCAAGCAACACCACGCGAAACATCGGAAAGAGAAATAGAATCCGATAAACACGGCCGGGCCCTTTCAGACATCTTCGCCGTTCTTGTCGCAGGGAATGAGGATATAAAAAAATTCAGAGAGGATGTCCTGGCCGGCCAGCTGCTCCGGCCGGAAGAGGTCCCAGCCTGGATAAAGACCACAGCAGAAAAAGAGGGTGCTACTAAAACAATAACCTTCGCCGTTAAAGGCGACAACATAGGGGAAGAAATAGTCAGGCAGGCAAATGAGTTGGCCGCCCTGCTTGAAGGTCACGATTTTAAGGCTGGTAAGGCTCCGGTTGGCTTTTCAGTAAAGACCGGCATGGACACTTTGTCATATAATGATCCTGCCTCCGATGGGTGGCTTAGAAGAATTGCGATCAATGACGCTGGCGTCCTAGGTCGCTTGAAAGGGCTTGCGAAAAAATACGAAGCCTTCTGGCCGGAAGCTGGGGCCGTGCAGTTTATTCTAACAGGGAAGGCCCCGCCGGTCAGCCAGGCCGGGGTCAGTCATAAGATCAACTCATACGGGCTTAATAAAATAGTCCTGGAGGTTTCGCCTCACTTAACAGGGGATAGGGTAAGGTCCCTTTTTCTTCAAGAAAAGAAAAGAAGCCTGGGGTTCAAGGGTAAACTTGCAGGGGAAAAAAGAAAAAGTAAAACTCGCCGGCTTAAGCCAGAAAGCCTGGACCTGGCCGTACTTGCCGCAGAAACGCCGGGGCCGTGGCCCAGGAAGATGGACAAATGGAATCATAAATTCCCCGCCCTAAAATACAAACACCCCAGCACCTTTGAGGTAGATTGCAAGGCCGCCTTTGAGCGCGTCACCGGGTGGCGCTGGGAAGATTGCTTTGACAGCTTAAAGTAGTTTTGACACACTATTTGACACACTACACAACGGAAAGCGCTGCCACCAAAGGGAATAAGTAAAGCCCCGCCAGGCTCCAAACGGCCTGATATGCGGGGCTTTTTGGTATGTAACGGCACCAGACGGAATGTCTCACTCATTCTTTGGGACCAAGGGGTCGCCGGTTCAAATCCGGCCGCCCCGACCATTGATACACAAGGGTTTACAGGGTTTCTGCCGAAGTAAAAAACCTCAAAAAAGCAGCGAAGTACACACTTTGTACACACTTTGTACAAAAAAAGACCCGGGAGAGTGAGCAGCTCTCCCAGGCCGTAACCCTAAAAAGGGGTTATTGTTCCAGAAGGGAAGCCAGCAGGTTGCCAACGCGGTCTGCTGCTTCCTTTTTCATCTTAGCGGTAACGCTGCTGTAAACGTCCATCGTAAAGGCCGCCGAGTGATGGCCTAAGGTTTCTTGAATAGTTTTAATGTCAACGCCCTGTTCCAGGGCTATGGTCGCGAAGGTATGCCGCAGGCCGTGAAAGGTAACATCCAGGCCGGCCTTCTTGACCAACCTCTCAAATACCCTGGTAAAGGCCCTGGGGCAGATAGGTTCGCCCAATTCGTTCGCGAACACCAGATCCAGGCCCTTTTCATCATAAGCACCGCCGGCCATGAGCCGGTATTCAGCCTGCTTCTTTTTATGCTCCTTCAGCACCTGC
>Ga0208823_1002958_pt1 | contig 12420 bp, 7 predicted proteins | sample AD_UKC075_MetaG_FD_184440 | JGI IMG/M metagenome (GOLD analysis project Ga0208823, IMG submission 184440) | Active sludge microbial communities of municipal wastewater-treating anaerobic digesters from USA - AD_UKC075_MetaG (SPAdes) (version 2) | ecosystem: Engineered > Bioreactor > Anaerobic >... | reverse complement strand
CCCGCCTCGACGAGCGCAGGAACCCTTTCCTTGTAGTCCCTAGTGTTGATTCCAGCACCCACCATCAGTCGCTTCTGCGTATCAAGCATCTCAAGCGGGTTGATCTTGTGGTCGTCGTAGTCCTTCTTGAACACTAGGTACATCAGTTCCTGTCTGGAGTTGAGGATCGGAAGCACCGGAATGCGGTTTTTCCAGATGATCTCGTTAGCCTCAGATATGGAGATTCCATCCTGAGCAGTCACGAGCTTGTCTATTGGGGTCATGAACTCTGAGACGGGGAGGCTCAAATCGTCTTTGTACTGCCAGTAGTCGTGCTTTGTAAGAATGCCGCACAGCTTCGAATGCGGACCTCCATCCTCAGTGATAGCGATCGTGGAGTGCCCTGTGACCTCTATCAAATCGAGGGCCTCCTGCAGAGTCTGATCCGGACGCAGGTTTGAGTCGCTCACTACGAAGCCGGCTTTGTGAGTCTTGACCTTCTTCACCATTTCAGCTTGCCTGTCGATTGGTTGTGAGCAGTAGATGAACGACATGCCTCCTGCCCGTGCCAACGCAATCGCCAATCGATCATCTGAAACGGCCTGCATGATCGCTGAGGTAAATGGGATGTTCAGCATCAGATTCGGCCCGTCGTCTTTGCGGTACTTCGTAAGAGGTGTTCTTAGCGAAACATTGTCCGGAGTGTGTCGCTTTGTAGTAAGGCCCGGAAGCAGCAAGTACTCCGCGAAAGTCCTCGACGGCTCGTCAAAGACGATCTTGGCCATAGGCGATCTCCTCCTCCCCGTGGTCAATACAATCAGATTTTAATCATGATACTACAGGAACAATTCAAGGTCAATGCCACTGCCACTATCAGCAGCAAAGGCCTGACTGAATAGCATACACAGAGAGGCTTAACAAGCGGTGTAGCAGACAGATTAGGTAGACTCGGGGGATAGTGTATGTGGATAAACAGGCGCAAGCGGATCCCGGTGATCGCGATAACCGGAAGTTCCGGGAAGAGTACCACAAAGGAAATGCTTGCCTCCATACTTGGTCAGAAGTGGAGAATTTTAAAAAGCATCGGCAATAACAACGCCCCAAGCCACATAAGGAAGCTACTTCAGGGGCTCAAACCGTCTCACCAAGCATGTGTCTTGGAGTTCGGCGCCAGCAGACCGGGCATGATAGCTCGGCATTGCCGCATCAAGCAGCCCACTATTGGGATTATCACCCTCCTCGGAACCGCACACATAGGGAAGTTCGGCGGCCTCTCCAAACTGATTGAAGCAAAGGGCGAACTCATTCGGGGAATGGACCCTAATGGACTATTGATACTCAACAAAGATGACCCAAGAACTCGTCTTTTGGATAAAGGCCGATTTAGAGGCAGGACCATCTACTTCGGAGTTAAGAACGAGTGCGAATACAAGGGCCGGAATATTAGATATGCGAAAAACGGGATGAGATTTACAGTCACCATCAATGGCAGTGACGAGGAGTTCTTCATTCCCATATACGGGGCGCACAATGTGTATAACGCTCTGGCGGCAATGGCAGCTGCCAGAGAACTTGGCTTCTCTGTCGAGCACATCAGGCGCGGGCTCGCGCGATACTACCGGATGAGGAGAAGGCTGCGGGTAAGTAAAGGTATCAATGATGTCATTGTGATTGATGACAGCTATAGCGCCATACCCGAAGCAGTCAAGGCCGCAATCGACGTGCTGGTAAAACTAAAGAAGGATAGGCCAGCAGTTGCGGTTCTCGGAGGTATGGCAGACCTCGGTAGGAGTTCAGACCGAATCCACAGACAGATTGGGCACTACATCGCAGAGAAAAGAGTTAGCAAGCTAGTCACTGTAGGCGACGCTGCCAAGCTCATCCGTGAAGGCGCTATTGAACGTGGATTTCCATCAAACAAGACAAAGCATTTTGACAACTTGGGCAAAGCAGTAATAGGAATTCGCAGAGCAATCCCCCATGGTTCAGTAGTCCTGCTAAAGGCGTCTCACAGATACGGATTCAGCTCCCTGGTTTGGATGCTGAAAAACAAAGGTGACCGACCACCTAGCAAACGACGGTAGTCCGTCCTGCAAAAGACGTTATCTGCACCGACTCAAAAAAAGGTGGGTTGAAATGCGGATTATTTTAGACAGAGTGGGTCTCCTAAGCCTGGAGCCCACTCTGTTTGTTTGTCGGAGTGCGCGAAGCCGGTACGATGGAGAGGCGGCTTTCTCAGAGTGAACCGGGCTAGGATGATGAACGATGGAGAGTTGGCTCACCTACAGCGAGCGGAGCCAAGGACGGCGAAGCGAGCGGCAAGCGGAGGAGACCACACATCGCCCCCTGTTCGAGCTGATGCCGCCGCGGTTGCTTTTCAGCATCTCGTGTGCTATTATTGCTGCGTTAGAGCGCCGCCGAAGGCGTATTGCAGTGTTTGGGTGTTTGTTATGAATGGGGATAGGGTGCGTTTATACTGTTTGTACTGAATGAGTCGATTGGCGGCAGGAAAAGGACTATTGATGAGGTGACCAACAGTGGATGTGTCGGTCGAGAAACTAGAGGGCAATCAGGTTCAGATGACCGTGACAGTCCCTCCTGAGGACGTGGATGAGGCAGTCAAGAAAGCAGTTCGGTCTATTGCCCGCGGAGTCAATATCCCCGGCTTTAGAAAGGGAAAAGCCCCGCGCAGGGTGTTAGAGATGAGGTTCGGCAAGGAGGCCATTCTTGCTCAGGCACTCGAAGACCTGATTCCGGACGCGTACCAGCGGGCTTTGGACAAGTCAGGAATCCAAGCCATAGATAGGCCTGTGGTGGACGAGCTGCCTGACCTAGTCGAAGGGAGCCCTTACACATTTAAGGCAAAGGTTCAGGTATTGCCCGAGGTCGAATTGGGTGACTATAGGGCTGTACGAGTTCAAAAGGAATCCGTTGAGATAACGGATGAGCAAGTTCGAAATGTCATCAACTCAATGAGAGAGCGGTTCGCTGAGTTGGTCAGCGTTGACAAACCGTCCCTTGAGAAAGGCGATTTCGCAGATATAGACTTCGAGGGTTCGGTAGAGGGTGTAGAGTCTGAAGGGCTTTCTCACAAAGGCGCGACTCTCGAGATAGGCAGCAACTCCTACATACCTGGCTTTGAGGATCAGTTGGTCGGTATGGCTGTCGGAGAGGAACGAGAGATCTCCGTCAAGTTCCCGGATGACTACCACAGCAGCGAACTTGCAGGTAAGGACGCGAGGTTTAAGGTAAAACTAAACGACATAAGGGAGAAGCGCCTGCCTGAACTCGACGACGAGTTTGCCAAGGACGTTGGCAACTACGAGAGTCTGGATGAGCTGCGATCTGCTATCAAAGAGCGCTTGGAGAGCGAGGCAGCAGCAAGAGCCGAGAGAGAGTTCGAGGACAAGGTGACTTCAGAGGTCGCTGACAGATGCAGTGTTGACATACCCAAGATACTGGTTGATCGGACAGTCGACAGGATGATGGATCAGCTGTCTATCAGACTGCGCTATTCAGGGATGACCCTGGAGCAGTACCTGCAGATGCGCGAGATGACTGAGCAGCAGCTGAGAGACGAGTTCGCTCCCGAGGCGGAGAAGCAAGTCAAGATCGACTTGGTTCTTGACGCGGTATCTAGGGCTGAAGGTATCGAGGTAACAGATGAAGACGTCGATCAGAAGCTATCCGAACTGGCAGAGCAGTATTCGAGGTCTGTCGATGAGCTCAAGGAGCTGTATGAGAAAGAGGATCGAATGGATTCTCTCAAGGAGTCGCTTCGCATAGAGAAGACAGTGGCTAAGCTAAAGGATTATGCGTCAATGCGGATAGTCGTCGGCTGAGATCTGTTACTGGGCTGAGACATGTTATTGTGGAAGGGTTGCCGGTTTTGCGGTAAGATGTTAGGTGAAAGGCCGATTATCACGAACGGCCAGTAATCCGGAGGAGTGGTACCATGGCAGATCTACTGGGCTCTGCGCTGGTTCCAGTCGTTGTGGAACAGACTGCAAGGGGCGAACGCGCGTATGACATCTATTCTATGCTCTTGAAGGAGCGCATCATATTCATAGGTGGGCCAATTGACGACTATGTGGCAAACCTGGTCATAGCGCAATTGCTTTACCTGCAGAGTGAGGATCCGGACAAAGATATCAACCTGTACATCAACAGCCCGGGCGGTGTCGTCTATTCCGGTTTGGCGATATACGATACGATGCAGTATATCAAGCCTGACGTGTCAACTACCTGCGTTGGCATGGCTGCAAGCATGGCAGCACTTTTGCTGGCAGCCGGGACAAAGGGCAAGCGCTATGCGCTGCCGTATTCTCGCATCATGATACACCAGCCCTGGGGCGGGGCTAGAGGCCAAGCGACAGACGTGCAGATACAGGCTCGAGAGATTCTCAATTTCAGAGAGATCACATACGAGATTATGGCAAAGCATACCGGGAGGCCTAGAGAGAAGATCGAGCGCGATATGGATCGAAACCTCTTTATGTCCTCGCAGGAAGCCAAAGACTACGGGATAATCGACGGCATATTCGGCGGCGAACTCAGGACCTAAGAGGAGTGATTTGATGTTCAAATTTGGAGACGACAAGGGTCAGCCAAAATGCTCTTTTTGTGGCAAAATGCAAGAGCAGGTAAGGAAGCTCATTGCCGGCCCCGGTGTGTACATCTGCGACGAGTGCGTCGAGTTGTGCAATGAGATCATCGAAGAAGAGCTAACCGAGAGCGCCGACGCGGAGTTTAGTTCCGTGCCCAAGCCTAAGGAAATCAAGGCTATACTTGACCAATACGTAGTTGGACAGGAGGCGGCCAAGAAGGCGCTCTCGGTCGCTGTATATAACCACTACAAGAGGATAAACAACCCAATTAGCACTGACGATGTCGAACTCCAGAAGAGCAACATCATTATGTTGGGGCCTACCGGGTGTGGTAAGACCCTCCTCGCGCAGACTTTGGCTAGGATCCTGAAGGTACCGTTTGCAATCGCTGATGCGACTTCCCTTACAGAAGCCGGATATGTAGGAGAAGATGTTGAAAACATACTGCTCAAGTTGATCCAGGCTGCGGATTATGACATCGAGAAGGCAGAGCGAGGCATCATATACATCGATGAAGTCGACAAGATCGCTCGCAAGTCGGAGAATCCGTCGATCACCAGAGACGTTTCCGGGGAGGGGGTCCAGCAGGCGCTACTCAAGATCCTTGAGGGCACTGTGGCAAGCGTGCCTCCGCAGGGTGGACGAAAGCATCCTCATCAGGAGTTCATACAGCTTGACACCACCAATATCCTGTTCATATGCGGCGGGGCGTTCGACGGCCTGGAGAAGATAATCTCCTCTCGAGTAGGAAAAAGAGTGGTCGGCTTTGGCTCAGAGCCTGTCAAGAAGGACAGCGAAGATATCGGCTCCATCTTGTCGCAGGTAATGCCTGAGGACCTTCTCAAGTACGGGCTGATACCCGAGTTCATTGGACGTCTCCCGATAGTCGTCACGTTGGATCCCCTCAAAGAGGAGGATCTCGTGCGCATTCTTACGGAGCCAAAGAACGCACTCGTCAAGCAGTATCAGAAGTTCTTCGAAATCGACAAAGTGGAATTGGAGTTCCTCCCGGAGACTTTGACTGCTATCGCGAGGAAAGCTATAGAGCGCAAGACAGGGGCCCGCGGCCTTCGCTCCATTATCGAGGGCGTCATGATGGATGTGATGTTTGATATACCTTCAAGGAGTGACGTCAGCAAGTGTGTCGTGACTCCTGAAGTCATAGAGGGCAAATCCGAGCCCATTATTATGCTGAACGAGAAGAAGAGCAAAAAGACAAAAGAAGAGACTGCCTAGGTCTTCTCCGCAGGTTGAACGCACTGAGAGCGAGACGGCCGCCTGAGCTGTCTCCTCTTTGTAATACAGCGCTTTCGATACGCTCAACGAGCCTTCTATTGGCGGCTGAGCCGGATATTCGAGCTTATTGGGGAAACAATAGGGCTGGAAAGGTTCTTACAACAACCCCTAGCTCGGAGGTATGGCTCTTTGAGTTCGCTTACGGGTATTCTGGGCCTCCTCAATCTTTTCTTTGCAATCGTCATTGGCTTATACTTCTGGAATCTCCTAAAGGCCCAGCAGACCAGCAAGTCTGCTGTGAACAGGGAATCGAGCAAGCAGATGGAGCAGCTCGCCAGGTTGCGGAGCATTTCGCTGTCTGTACCCTTGGCTGAGAAGACCCGTCCATCGCGCTTTGAGGACATAGTCGGCCAGGAGGAAGGGCTCAAGAGCTTGCGCGCTGCTTTGTGTGGACCCAACCCTCAACACGTTATCATCTACGGCCCTCCGGGCATTGGAAAGACGGCGGCTGCGAGGGTGGTGCTCGAGGAGGCGAAGAGGAGCCCGCTCTCACCGTTTAGGCGCGACGCCAAGTTCGTAGAGATCGACGCCACTACTGCCAGGTTTGATGATAGAGGCATAGCGGACCCGCTGATGGGATCGGTCCACGACCCCATCTACCAAGGCGCTGGCCCGCTGGGCATTGCAGGAATTCCTCAACCCAAGCCCGGTGCAGTCACTAAGGCGCACGGAGGTGTGTTGTTTATTGACGAGATAGGGGAGCTCCACCCTATCCAGATGAACAAGCTCCTCAAAGTGTTGGAGGACCGCAAGGTCTTTCTTGAGAGTGCCTACTACAACAGTGAAGATACGAATATTCCGAGGCACATCCACGATATTTTCCAAAATGGCCTTCCCGCAGACTTCCGACTAGTTGCAGCAACGACTCGAAGCCCCGAAGAGATACCGCCTGCGATCCGCTCCAGGTGCCTCGAGGTGTTCTTCAAACCTCTAGGGCCTGATCACATAGAGACTATCGCACTGAATGCCGCGTCAAAGATAGGCTTCGAAGTCGAGAGACAGGCTATTGAGGTGATACGCAAATACGCCACAAACGGGAGAGAGGCAGTAAACCTATTGCAGGTAGCAGCAGGTATTTGTACAACAGAGGGCAAGCAAAAGATAACAGCTAAGGAGATAGAATGGGTGATAAACAGCGGGCAGTATCATCCCAGGCCCGACCGTCAGATTGTGCAAACTCCAGTTGTTGGCCTTGCATATGGCCTCGGCGTTATCGGAGCAAATCTAGGAGTTGTAATAGAGGTAGAAACGAGCTCAATCCCGGTTGCAAAGGGTACGGGAAGGCTTGTCACAACCGGATTGGTTGAGGAAGAGGAGATAGGCGGCTCCCGAATGCGCCTTAGGCGTAGGAGCATGGCACAGGATTCTATGCAGAACGTACTGACTGTTCTCAGCAGGTGTTTTGGAATAGATTATAGGGACTATGATATACATGTAAACTTCCCAGGAGGCTATCCAGTGGACGGCCCATCGGCCGGCTTGACTATGGCGTGCTCGGTGTATTCGGCTATAACGGGACTGCCCATATCGACTCCTATGGCTATGACAGGAGAAGTGTCGATTCGAGGCGTGATCAAACCAGTTGGCGGGATCCCAGCCAAAGTCGAAGCGGCTAGGCGTGCGGGCGCGAGGAAAGTCTTGATACCGCAGGAGAACTGGCAAGAGATGCTGTCCGATACAGGTGTAGAAGTGATCCCAGTGTCAACGATTGAGCAGGCAATCGGAGAGGCCTTTAGAGGGGCAGACAGATCCTTGATGAAATCGATTCTTGTTTGAGGTAATATAGATTTTGGATAGCAGCGGCGCCTTGGGATGCCGACTGCATCCTGATGTGGAGGTAAATGCTGCAGATGGCAGCATGTGTCCGCGCAGTTATCAGAGGATAACCGCTATCATACGAGAAGAAGACATTGTGGCTGTATGTCTGCATTTTGCATCAATAGAGACCGATCACTCGGTAGCGGTGTGCTGGGAGGAGGCTGAATAGATTGGCAGCGGAAAGCGCAAACAGAGAGCTGGCTGACAGCGATCTCGATCAGAATATTGCGAACATAGATGTTTTGCCGTTGCTTGCGCTCCGGGGCATGCTGGTTTTTCCATATATGACTGTTCCGTTGGACGTCGGTAGAGAGAAGTCGGTAAGTGCGCTGGAAGACGCGATGATGAATAACAGGCTGATTGTTTTGGCAGCTCAAAAGGAGACTCGCGAGCCAGACCCGAGCCCGGACGGTATTCACAGTGTTGGTACTGTGGCAGAGGTTAAGCAGCTGGCGAAGATCTCCGAGGGAACTATCCGTATCCTTGTTGAGGGGATAGTGAGAGTTCAGATTCTTGACTACGTTCAGAATGATCCGCATTTCAGGGTCAAGATATCGTCGGTCGTTGATCCCAAGACAGTGGACAGGGAGATCGAGGCTCTGATGCGAACTGCTCTTCGCCATTTCGAGGAGTACGTGAAGCTAAACAGGAAGATTCCCCCTGAGATCCTGGTGTCGGTGTCCAGCATAGAGGAACCGGGCAGGTTGGCTGATGACATAGCTTCGCATTTGCCCCTGAAAGTTGATCAAAAACAGGCTGTTCTCGAATGCCTTTCGCCTAAGGAGCGCCTCGAGAAGGTCTGCATGCTTCTCATGAAGGAAATAGAGATCCTGGAGCTGGAGAGGAAGATCCACTCCCGTGTTCGCAAGCAGATGGAGAGGACACAGCGGGAGTACTACCTGCGCGAGCAGCTTAAGGCTATTCAGAAAGAGCTCGGAGATAGAGACGACCGCGCTCAGGAAATAGCTGAGCTGAGAGAGAAAGTCGAGAGCCTGGGCATGCCTGAGGAAGCCCTCGAAAAGGCCCAAAAAGAGATAGACAGGCTTGAACGCATGCCTCCTATGGTCGCAGAGGCTGTTGTGGTTCGCAATTACCTCGACTGGCTCATTTCCTACCCGTGGAGTGTCAAGACAGAAGATGGACTTGACATCAAGCAGGCAGAGCGCATCCTCAACGAGGATCACTATGGCCTTGACAAGGTCAAAGAGAGGATTCTTGAGTACCTGTCAGTGCGACAGCTGACCAAGAAGATCCGGGGGCCAATCCTTTGTTTCGTCGGTCCTCCGGGTGTCGGCAAGACATCACTGGGTAAGTCAATCGCACGTGCACTCGGCCGCAAGTTCGTCCGGTTTTCGTTGGGAGGCGTCCGAGACGAGGCGGAGATTAGAGGGCACCGTAGGACGTACGTAGGTGCGATGCCTGGACGGATCATCCAAGCGATGAAGCAAGCGGGGACCTCCAACCCTGTGATACTTCTGGATGAGATTGACAAGCTGGCGTCAGACTTCAGAGGCGATCCCGCTTCGGCCCTGCTCGAAGTGCTGGATCCGGAGCAAAACTGCAACTTCAGTGACCACTACATGGAGGTCACCGTGGACTTGTCTGACGTGATGTTCATCACTACAGCCAACGTGCTTTACGACATCCCTCATGCACTGCGGGACAGGATGGAGATAATCAGGATTCCCGGGTACACTGAGGACGAGAAGGTGCAAATCGCATTGAGGCACCTCTTGCCGAATCAGTTGAGAGAAAACGGCCTTACCAACAAGGACGTCTTTATAGGCGAGAAGAGCATACGTGAGATAATACGTAGCTACACTCGTGAATCCGGAGTGCGGGAGCTGGAGAGGAAGATCGCGACCGTACTGCGGAAGGCTGCAAAGGAGATAGTTAGCGGTGCCAGCAGGCCGATAAGGGTCTTGCCAAAGAACATCCACAGATTCCTCGGAATACCTCTCTACAGGTTTGGCGTCATGGAATCTGAAGATAGAGTGGGTGTCGCAACAGGCCTGGCTTGGACCGAGGTAGGCGGCGAGATCCTTTCTATTGAGGTCAGTGTGATGCAGGGCAAAGGCCAGCTCAACCTTACAGGCAAGCTTGGAGACGTCATGAAGGAGTCTGCTCAAGCAGGATTCTCCTATGTCAGATCCAGGGCCGAGAGCCTCGGAGTGGATCCCGACTTCCATGAGAAGTACGACGTTCACATTCACGTGCCGGAGGGCGCCATACCAAAAGACGGCCCGTCCGCCGGGATCGCTATGGCGACTGCGCTGGTTTCCGCCTTGACCGATAAACCTGTGCGCCGTGACGTTGCCATGACTGGAGAGATAACCCTAAGAGGGCGGGTGCTGCCTATAGGCGGCTTGAAGGAGAAAGTGTTGGCTGCTCACCGTTCTGGAATACGGACAGTCATACTGCCTGCTGAGAACGCACGGGACATAGACGAAATTCCCGACAACATCAAGCAGGAGATGACGTTTGTTACTGTAGACCACATGGATGAGGTCCTTGTCGTGGCGCTTCGGGATTTCAGGCTAACATCAGATGACAGCGGTCGGTCTGAGATCATACCAATGACAGAAAATGTGCACGATCAGGGGTCAGGAGCATCGCTTCAAGTCTAATGGCGGTGAGTCGACAGCTTTTGGACTAGGGCAAGTTGATTGACCCGATACAGTCAAAATCCCTGCGATCGGCTTTAGGTGCCTTCGCAGGGATTTTTTTGTTGAGACAGTTGTCAAGCAGCAGTCGTCCATCTGCTGTACACCTTGAGGCGGAAAAGCGACAGTAAATCGGATCACCGGGCTCAAACCCCCAATCATCGCCCTTTGGGTTTCTTTATATACAACATGTTGTATGATACACTAAACCGAGACACTACATATTGTGATTTGACACCGCTTTTCATCTTTCTTTATCTGACTGTTTCTGTGTTAGTTTGCCCGCTTGAAGGAGATTTGGTATCTTATTGTTCTTATTGGGAGGCTGGCTTTATGGAGTTGACAGCGAACGCTCGGATTGTCCTTGAGAGACGCTATCTTCGCAAAGAGAATGGTAGGGTGGTAGAGACGCCTGAGGACATGTTTCGCAGAGTCGCTCGCAACATCGCAGAGGTCGAGACCGAGATCTACGGAGCGAGTAAGGAGACAGCGGCTGCTTGGGAACAAACATGGTATGAGATGATGGTGAATTTGCAGTTTTTGCCGAATTCGCCCACTCTCATGAACGCCGGACGCGACCTGCAGCAGCTCAGTGCTTGCTTCGTACTGCCCGTCGAGGACTCGATGGAGGCAATATTCGATGCGATCAAGAACGCGGCCCTGATTCACAAGAGTGGTGGGGGTACAGGGTTTTCTTTTTCCAGACTCAGGCCAAAGAACGACCAGGTCCTTTCTACTGGTGGGGTAGCAAGCGGCCCGGTCTCCTTCATGAAAGTCTTCAACGCTGCCACCAGCGCTGTCAAGCAGGGAGGTACAAGACGCGGAGCCAATATGGGTATACTTCGCGTCGACCACCCGGACATCCTGGAGTTCATCCGGGCAAAGGAGGACAACGACGAGCTGACCAACTTCAACATATCGGTTGCGCTGACCGAGGATTTCATGAATGCAGTTGAGGATGACGAGGAGTACGACCTGATAAATCCGCGGACAGGTGAGATCACCGGATCGCTCAGGGCGAGAGAGGTGTTTGACCTCATAGCCGATTCGGCATGGCGCAACGGCGAGCCGGGCATCGTCTTTATCGACCGCATCAATGATGCGAACCCTACGCCAAAGCTTGGGGAGATCGAGAGCACAAATCCTTGCGGGGAACAGCCCCTGCTGCCAAACGAGAGCTGCAATCTGGGATCTATCAACCTTAGCCGTATGCTCAAGCGCGGTGAAGCCGGCTATGAGATAGACTGGGACTTGCTTGGCACGACAGTGCGGTCGGCAGTCCGGTTTTTGGACAATGTCATTGACGCCAACCGCTATCCGCTGCCTGAGATTGAGCGCATGACCAAACTCACGCGAAAGATCGGCCTCGGAGTGATGGGCTTTGCAGATATGTTGATCCGGCTTGGCATTCCGTACAACTCTGACGCTGCAGTGGACACGGCCAGGCAGATCGTTAAGTTTATAAGAGCGCGAGCCGAGGAGGCATCGATTTCCCTCGCAGAGGAGCGCGGGAGCTTCCCTGCATTTGAAGACAGCGTCTATGCAGACAAGGTGCCTTGCCTTAGGAATGCAACCCTTACGACGATCGCACCGACGGGTACGATCAGCATAATAGCTGGGTGTTCGAGTGGTATCGAGCCGTTGTTCGCTGTTTGCTTTGTGCGCAATGTCATGGACAACGACCGGTTGATAGAGGTCAATCCCCTCTTTGAGCAGGTAGCTAGGGAGCGGGGCTTCTATACGCCCGAGCTGATGCAGACCGTTGCTTCTCATGGGACTGTGGTCGGAATCGACGAGATACCTGAGGACGTCCAAAGGATCTTTGTCACAGCCCATGACATCACACCTCTTGAACACGTGAGAATCCAGGCTGCGTTTCAGGAGGCCACGGACAACGCGGTATCAAAGACTGTCAACCTACCGAACAGTGCAACGAGAGAGGACGTCAAAGAAGTGCTGGTCGAGGCTTACAAGCTCGGGTGCAAGGGAGTTACAGTATACAGAGACGGCAGTCGTGAATCCCAGGTGCTGTCCGTTCAGAGGAAGTCCGACTCAAA
>Ga0208823_1002955_pt1 | contig 12421 bp, 11 predicted proteins | sample AD_UKC075_MetaG_FD_184440 | JGI IMG/M metagenome (GOLD analysis project Ga0208823, IMG submission 184440) | Active sludge microbial communities of municipal wastewater-treating anaerobic digesters from USA - AD_UKC075_MetaG (SPAdes) (version 2) | ecosystem: Engineered > Bioreactor > Anaerobic >... | reverse complement strand
GCCAGCAAGGCCGCCAGCGACCACCTGGTGCGCGCCTGGCACCACACCTACGGCCTGCCGGTGCTGACCACCAACTGCAGCAACAACTACGGGCCGCTGCACTTCCCCGAGAAGCTGATCCCGCTGGCCGGCAAGCCGCTGCCGGTGTACGGCGACGGCCAGCAGATCCGAGACTGGCTCTATGTGGGCGACCACTGCAGCGGCATCCGCGCCGTGCTGGCCGGCGGCCGGGTGGGCGAGACCTACAACATCGGCGGCTGGAACGAGATGGCCAACATCGACATCGTGCACACCGTGTGCGCCCTGCTCGACGAGCTGCGCCCCGACCCCGCCGGCCCCTATGCCCGCCTGATCACCCATGTGACCGACCGCCCCGGCCACGACCGGCGTTATGCCATCGACGCCCGCAAGATCGAGCGTGAGCTGGGCTGGCGCCCGGCCGAGACCTTCGCCACCGGCATCCGCAAGACGGTGGCCTGGTACCTGGCCAATGCCGGGTGGGTGGAAAATGTGCAGAGCGGTGCTTACCGCGAGTGGGTCAGCCGCCAGTACGGCTGAAGCAGCGGCGGAAGGAGCAAGCACATGCAATGGGCTGAAGTGATCGACAACCCGTGGTTGCAGAACCTGCCGTTCAAGATTGAGCTGAACCGCTGGGGCAGGATCGAGATGAGCCCGGCTGGCAACCGGCATGGCGCCGTCCAGGTCGACGTGGCGAGCACACTGCGCAAGCGCCGCGGCGGCAAGGTCATCGTCGAATGCAGCGTGCAGACCACTGACGGCGTGCGGGTGGCGGACGTGGCATGGCTGTCGAACAAGCGCCTGAAGGAGATGGGCTGGGTGACGCCCTTCCCGACCGCACCAGAGATCTGCGTCGAAGTGATGTCGCCCGGGAACACCTGGGCCGAGATGCACATGAAGGCCGGCCTGTACATGCAGGCCGGAGCGATTGAAGTCTGGGTCGTCACCACCGACGGCAAGACCACCATCATCAAGCCGCCGGCCAACCCATGACCAAGCAACGCAAAGGCATCATCCTGGCCGGCGGCTCCGGCACCCGGCTGCACCCGGCCACCCTGGCCATCAGCAAGCAACTGCTGCCGGTGTACGACAAGCCGATGGTCTATTACCCGCTGAGCGCGCTGATGCTGGCGGGCATCCGCGACATCCTGGTCATCAGCACGCCGCAGGACACACCGCGCTTCGAGGCCCTGCTGGGTGACGGCAGCCGCTGGGGCCTGAACCTGCAGTACTGCGTGCAGCCCAGCCCCGACGGCCTGGCGCAGGCCTTCATCCTGGGCCGGCAGTTCGTCGACAACCACCCCAGCGCCCTGGTGCTGGGCGACAACATCTTCTACGGCCACGATTTCGCCAGCCTGCTGCGCCAGGCCAACGACCGGCCTGATGGCGCCACCGTGTTTGCCTACCACGTGACCGACCCCGAGCGCTACGGCGTGGTCGAGTTCGATGCACACAAGCGTGCGCTCAGCATCGAAGAAAAGCCCAAGGCGCCCAAGAGCAACTACGCCGTCACCGGTCTGTACTTCTACGACCAGCAGGTGTGCGACATCGCCGCGTCCATCCAGCCCAGCGCCCGTGGCGAGCTGGAGATCACCACCGTCAATGCCACCTACCTGCAGCAGCAGCAGCTGGCCGTTGAGATCATGGGCCGCGGCTATGCCTGGCTGGACACCGGCACCCACGACAGCCTGCTCGAAGCCGGCCAGTTCATCGCCACCCTGGAAAAGCGCCAGGGCCTGAAGGTGGCCTGCCCCGAGGAGATCGCCTACCGCGCCGGCTGGATCACCGCCGACCAGCTGGAGGCGCAGGCCCAGCCGATGCTGAAGAACGGCTATGGCCAGTACCTGATGCAGGTGCTGCGCGACGGGGTGTTCTAGTCGGCCTCCAGGGCATCGATGGCCATGCCGTGGGACGCCCGGGCCAGGCGGCTGTCGTTGGTCCAGAGCGCGTCGCAGCCATGGTGCTGCGCGCAGGCCAGATGCACCGCGTCGGGGGTTTTCAAGCCCCAGCGGGCGCGCAGCATCGCTGCCTTCATGAACACCGGCTCGGGCAGGTCGAGCTGCACGAACAGGACGCAGGCCTGCCGAAACCGCCTCTCCAGCGTCTGATTGCCCGTGCGGATCGGTCCGACCAGGCACTCCATCATGGTCAAAGGCGAGATGCACAGCTGGCCGGCCTCAGCGCGGCGGAAGGCCGCACGGGCTGCATCACCGAGCCGGCCGCTGCTCTCGACGGCGTAGATCAGCAGGCAGCTGTCGACATAGATCAGTCCCATGCATCACGCTCGGCGTTCACGTCGGCGGCGATTTCGGCATCAGTGCGGCGGGCATGGGCGGGCAAGGCTGGCAAGCTGTCAAACCAGGCGGCCACATTGGCGGGGCCCGGTGCGACCGCGGGTACAGCGGCCGCTGCAGGCAGCACCGCCACCAGCCGCACAACAGGCTGCCCCCGGTTGGCGATCACGACATCCTCACCCGCCTGAGCAGCCCGGACGAGCTGCGACAACCGATTCTTTGCATCCAGGATATTGACTTGCATCTGGCCATCATAGCCAGAGACCTGGCCAGATTGCAGCCCAGGCCCCGCCGGCTGGTGATGTCCGACCCGGTTGACAGCACACGCCAGCCCGCCCAGCATGCCCCCATGCAGCTGCAATTCACCCACCACGGCGCTGTCAATGGCGTCACCGGCTCCTGCCACCGGCTGACGCTGCCCGACGGCCAGGCGGTGTTGATCGACTGCGGCCTGTTCCAGGGCGCCGAGACCTCGCCCGACGGCGCGCGGGCTGACCGGCTGGAGATCGACTTCGCCATCGACACGGTGCGGGCGCTGGTTGTCACCCATGTGCACATCGACCACGTGGGCCGCATCCCCTACCTGCTGGCTGCCGGCTTCAAGGGGCCGATCTACTGCAGCCAGGCGTCGGCCCAGCTGCTGCCCCTGGTGCTGCAGGACGCGCTGGAAGTCGGCTTCACCCGCAACGCCACGCTGATCAACAAGTTTCTGGCGCTGCTGCGCGAGCGCATCGTGCCCCTGCCCTACAAGCAATGGCAGACGGTGATCGCCGGCCAGCCGGGCTTGCGGGTGCGGCTGTCGCCGGCAGGCCACATCCTCGGATCCGCCTATGTCGAGCTGGAGGCCGGCACCGGCAGCACACGCCAGCGGGTGGTGTTCTCGGGCGACCTGGGCGCGCCCTACACGCCGCTGCTGCCCGCGCCCCGCGCGCCCATGCAGGCTGATGTGGTGGTGATGGAAAGCACCTACGGCGACCGTGTGCACGACAGCCGCAAGACCCGCCGCGCCCGGCTGCAGGCGCTGTGCGAGCGGGCCTTCGGCAACGGCGGCACCGTGCTGATCCCGGCCTTCAGCATCGGCCGCACGCAAGAGCTGCTGTATGAGCTGGAGGAGATCATCCACCGCCATGCCCAGCGCCCCGCGGCGCCGGGCGCACGCTGGGGGCAGATCCCGATCGTGGTCGATTCACCGCTGGCCGCCGACTTCACTGCCGGCTACGCCCAGCTCAAGGCCCACTGGGACGCCGAGGCCCGCCGCAAGCTGGCGGCCGGCCGCCATCCGCTGGCCTTTGACCAGCTGCAAACCGTGGCCAGCCATGGCGACCACCAGCGCATGGTCGACCAGCTGGCCAGGAGCGGCCGCCCGGCCATCGTGATCGCCGCCAGCGGCATGTGCAGCGGCGGGCGCATCGTCAACTACCTCAAGGCCATGCTGGGTGATGCGCGGCACGATGTGCTGTTCTGCGGCTACCAGGCCGCCGGCACCCCGGGCCGCGCGATCCAGCAGCATGGCCCGCGCGGCGGCTGGGTGGAGCTGGACGGCCAGCGCATCGACATCCGCGCCAAGGTGCACACCCTGTCCGGCTATTCAGCCCATGCCGACCAGAAAGACCTGCTGAACTTCATCGGCCGCATGCGCACGCCGCCGCGGCAGGTGCGCCTGGTGCATGGGGATGATGGGGCGAAGCAGGCCCTGGCCACCCTGCTGCGCCAGCAGCATGCCGGCCTGGACGTGGTGATCGCCTGACCGGCCGCCAGGCCTGCCCGGGCGCCCCATGCCCGGCGTGACACCCTGCCCTCAAATGCAGCCAAGCCGTCACGGCCGATCACGGACAATCGGCGCCACCGGCTGTCAGCCCCTTGCAGCCTGGCCCCAAGCAAGCGGATGTCCAGCCTGTGCGCTGCGGCAAGCCTTGAACGCAACCTGACAACCACAACCCCCATGACACGCCCCTGCATCCACATCGTGGCCGGCGCCCGGCCCAACTTCATGAAAATTGCGCCGATGGTGCGCGCGCTGCAGGCCGACGGGCGCCTGGCCTGGAAGCTGGTGCACACCGGCCAGCACTTCGACCGCAACATGAGCGACGTGTTCTTCGAGGAGCTGGGCATCCCCGCGCCCGACGTGCACTTCAACTGCGGCGGCGGCAGCCACGCCACGCAGACGGCCCGCATCATGGAGGCGTTCGAGCAGCACTGCGCCAACGACCGCCCCGATGCGGTGGTGGTGGTGGGCGATGTCAACTCCACCCTGGCCTGCGCCATCGTGGCCAAGAAGGCCGGCATCCCGGTGGCCCATGTGGAAGCCGGCCTGCGCAGCGGCGACATGACCATGCCCGAAGAGGTCAACCGCATCGTCACCGATTCGATCAGCGACTGGTTCTTCGTCACCGAGCCCAGCGGCCTGCACCACCTCGCGCGTGAGGGCCACCCGGCCGAGCGCGTGTTCCATGTCGGCCATGTGATGGTCGACAACGTGATGCACCAGGCCCGCCAGCTGGAGACCATGGACCGCAGCCGCTACGAGACCGACGCCATCAAGCGCCAGCTCGGCGGCCGCTACGGCGTGGTCACCCTGCACCGCCCGTCCAACGTCGACAGCCTGCAGACCTTGTCGGGCATCGCCGGCGCGCTGAACACGGTGGCCGCCGAGCTGCCGCTGGTGTTTCCGGTGCACCCGCGCACCCGCGGCAACCTGGAGAAGCTGGGCCTGCAGCTGTCGCCCCACATCCACCTGATGGCACCGCAGCCGTACATGTCGTTCCTGAACCTGTGGAAGGACGCCACCCTGGTGCTGACCGACAGCGGCGGCCTGCAGGAAGAAACCACCGCCCTGGGCGTGGCCTGCATCACCCTGCGCGAGAACACCGAGCGCCCGGTGACCGTGGACGAAGGCACCAACACCCTGGCCGGCACCGACCCCGCCCGCATCGAGGCCCTGGCCCTGGCTGCCCTGCGTGACGGCGGCAAGCGCGGCCAGCGCCCGGCCCTGTGGGACGGCCACGCCGCAGAGCGCATCGTGCAGACCCTGGTGGCGCAGCTCGCCGGGCGGGGCTGACACCGCGCGCGCACGGCTGGCATGGCGTGCGCCGGGGGTTGCGGGTTGAGACCTGACCCCAGGTCTTTGTGATCCCAGGGCTTTACATCGCCGGGGTTCAACCCCGGCAGCGGCTTGCCGAAACAGGGGCATCGCAGGCGGCCGGTCAGGCTGCTGCGCCTTTGACGGCAAGCCATGACCTCACGCAGCACATTCCACAGGGCCACCCTTGCCCAGGCCAGCGCCATCGGCCTGTGCCTGGCGCTGACTGCCTGCGGCGGCGGCGGCGGGGGTGGGGACAGCCCCACTGCCAGCAACGCCGGCACCAGCGCCACGGCCAGCCCGGCTGACGGGCCCGCCAGCGCGGCCAGCGCGGTCAGCGCCAACGCCACGGCCAACGCCACCATCAACGCCACGGCCGACACCCCCACCGCACCCGACCCCACCGCCACCGTGGCCACCGTGCTGGCGGTGGCCGATGCATCGGTCAAAGCCGAGGCCATGGCGCTGTCGGCCCAGTCCAGCCTGCAGGCTGAAGCCCAGGCGGCGACCCAGGCCGAGCGCGCCCAGGCCACCACCGCACCCGCACCCGCACCCGCACCCGCGCCAGCCGTCGCCAGCGCGCCGCCCGCCCCCAACACCAGCCCCGCACCTGCCGCACCTGCGGAGCCCGCCGCACCCAACGCCCTGATCGTGCGTGCCCGCGGCACGCTGGCCGGCGGCGTGGCGCCGCAGATGCTGGTGCGGGTGAACGGCCAGCCGCTGGGCACGGCCACCGTGGCCAGCACCCAGCTGGCTGACTACAGCTTCGCCCTGCCCAGCCTGCCGGCCGGCACGGTGGTGGACGTGGTGTTCACCAACGACGCCATGGTCAACGGCGAAGACCGCAACCTGATCGTGAGCACCCTGCGCCACGGCAGCCAGGTGGTGATGCCGGTGCCCGGCAATGCGCTGATCGACCGCGGCGCCGGCGCGGCCGCCTTCGACGGCGCCGACACCCTGCCCGGCGGCGGCGGCATCGCCTGGAACGCCGCCCTGCGCCTGACCTGGCCCGCCGCCCCGGCCGCCGGCACCGCCGCCCTGGCCCGCCAGCGCAGTGCCGTGCGCTTTCTGCTGCAGGCCAGCTTCGGCCCCACGCCGGCCGATGTGCAGGCGCTCACCGCCAAGACCGATGCGATCTGGCTGGCCGAGCAGATGGCCCTGCCGCACCAGAACGACTACCTCAACGCCGTGCAGGCGCAGTACGACCAGGGCGACGCCTGGCGCCCCAAGGGCGCGCAGTACAGCCCCGCGGTGGTGGCACAAACATTCTGGAAGACCGCTGTCACCGCGCCTGACCAGCTGCGCAAGCGGGTGGCGTTTGCGCTGCACCAGGGCTTCATGGTCTCGCAGATGGACTCCAGCCTGTGGCACCAGGCCCGCGCGGTGGCGGCCTACCACGACCTGCTCAACCGCCACGCCTTCGGCAGCTTCCGCCAGCTGATGGAAGACATGGCGCTGAGCCCGGCCATGGGCATCTACCTGAGCCACATCCGCAACCGCAAGGAAGACGCCGCCACCGGCCGCGTGCCTGACGAGAACTTCGCCCGCGAGCTGATGCAGCTGTTCACCATCGGCCTGCACGAGCTCAACCTCGACGGCAGCTTGAAGCGCGACGCCCAGGGCCGGCCTGTCGAGACCTACGGCAACGACGACGTGATGGCCCTGGCCAAGGTGTTCACCGGCTGGAGCTGGGCCTTTGCCGATGCCGAGCTGACCGATGCCAAGTTCCGCTGGGGCAACCCCGACACCAGCGCCGCCGGCGACCAGCGCATCGACATGCTGCCGATGAAGCCTTACCCCGGCCAGCATTCCACCGCGGCCAAGGCGCTGTTCACCGGCAAGCCCTGGGCGCTGAGCATCCCCGCCAACGGCAGCGCCCGCAGTGACCTGAAACTGGCGCTGGATGCCCTGTTCAACCACCCCAACGTGGGCCCGTTCGTCGGCCGGCAGCTGATCCAGCGCCTGGTCACCAGCCAGCCCAGCCCGGCCTATGTGGCCCGGGTGGCCGGCGCGTTCAACAACAACGGCCAGGGCCAGCGTGGTGACCTGGCCGCCGTGGTGCGCGCCATCCTGCTGGACGACGAGGCCCGCGGCGCGCCACCCGCCAGCTTTGGCAAGCTGCGCGAGCCGGTGCTGCGCGTGGCGCACTGGGCCCGCGCCCTGGGTGCCCGCAGCAACAGCGGCCAGTGGGCCCTGGCCTGGGAGCTGGAAGCCGCCGGCCAGCGCGCCCTGGCCGCGCCGTCGGTGTTTGGCCACTTCCGCCCCGGCTACGTGCCGCCCAACACCAGCTTTGCCACCAGCGGCAGCACCGCGCCCGAGTTCCAGATCGTCAACGAAAGCAGCGTGGCCGCCTGGATCAACACGGCAGAGCGCATGGCCGGCGGCGGCCTGGGCTGGACCGGCAGCGCGGCCGACGTGGCGGTGGACCACGTGGCCCTGGGTGCCCTGGCGGCCAGCGGCCAGCCCGGCCTGCTGGTTGACCACCTGGACCTGCTGCTGCTGGGCGGCCGCATGCGCCCGGCCCTGCGCCAGGCGCTGATCGACACCATCGCCGGCATCTCCGACAGCAGCACCAACGCCGCTGCCAACCGCGCCCGCGCCGCCAGCTTTCTGGTGCTGGCATCGCCCGACTACCTGGCCCAGCCCTGACCCACCATGACCGCATCCCGCCGCGCCTTCTTCCGCGCCACCGCCGGGCTGGCCGCCGCCGCCGCCGCGCCCTGGGCACCGCGCATCCACCTGCCGCTGGCCATGGGCCTGGCCGGCCTGGGCGCCATGGCCAACCAGCAGGCCCGCAGCGCCGGCATCCATGACGGCTACAAGGCGCTGGTGTGCCTGTACATGGCCGGCGGCAACGACAGCCACAACTGGCTGCTGCCCACCGATGCCACCAACCGCGACAGCTACGCCCGCGCCCGGGGCGACCTGGCCTGGCCCACCGACCGCGTGCAGGACATCGGCAACACCGGCCAGGACAGCGGCCGCAGCTTCGGCATGCCGCTGGAGCTGGCACCGCTGCGCAACTGGTATGCGCAGGGCCGCCTGGCCTGGCTGGCCAATGTGGGCACCCTGGTGCGGCCCGTCACCCAGGCCGACTACAAGGCCGGCGTGGGCCTGCCGGCCAAGCTGTTCAGCCACAACGACCAGGCCGCCACTTGGCAGAGCCTGCAGCCCGAGGGCGCGCCCACCGGCTGGGGCGGGCGCATGGGTGACCTGCTGATGGCGGCCAACCAGCAGCCGGTGTTCACCGCCGTGTCAGCCAGCGGCAATGCGGTGTTCCTGAGCGGCAGCCAAGTCACGCAGTACCAGGTGGGCCTGAACGGGCCGGTGGCCATCACCGGTGCGCAGGATGGCTGGCGTGCCGGCAGCAGCGCCGTGCCCGGCGAGCTGCGCCGCCTGCTGGCTGACAGCGGCGCCAACGCCTTCGAGGCCGAATACCTGAAGGTGGTGCAGCGCAGCCTGGCCACCAGCAGCAGCCTGCAGGCCGCGCTGGCGGCCGGCCCGGCGCTGGACCTGCCCACCGCCCCCATCACCCTGCCCGCCGGCACCCCGCTCACCCTGGCCACCGACGCCCTGGCGCGGCAGCTGCGCATCGTGGCAAAGATGATCGCCGCCGGCCCCGCCCTGGGCATGCGCCGGCAGGTGTTCATGGTCAGCATCGGCGGCTTTGACAGCCACAGCCACCAGATGCGCGACCAGCCGCTGCTGATGGGCCGCGTGGCGCATGCGGTCGACTGGTTTCTGCAAGGCCTGGCCGGCCAGGGCCAGCTCAATGATGTGCTGCTGTTCTCGGCCAGCGACTTCGGCCGCACCCTGGCCAGCAATGGCGACGGTTGCGACCACGGCTGGGGCAGCCACCACTTCGTGGCCGGTGGCGCGGTCAAGGGCGGCCGCATCCACGGCCGCATGCCCGTCACCGCCCTGGGCACGGCGGACGACCTGGGCTCGGGCCGGCTGCTGCCGAGCACATCAGTGACCCAATACGCCGCCAGCCTGGGCGGCTGGATGGGCCTGGGGCCCGCCGACCTGGCCACGGTGCTGCCGAATCTGGGCAGCTTCAGCAGCGGCTTGACGCTCACCTGACGGCGCGCGCGCCCGGAAAAACTGCGTCGGCTTGCACCTGCAAGTGCGCCTTGCCAGCGCCATGACGGCCTACTTCTTCAGCTTGTCACGCATGGCCTTCGACATTGCTTCAGCGGCAGCTGCCAGCCGCAGCAGGGCTGACTGGTAGGCCGCGCCGTCTTCACGCTTGTCCACGGTGATCACCGTGACAAGGAGATGGTCGTCCTCGACCGAGTACACCAGCCGAATGCCCTGCTGACGGAGTTTGATCTTGTAACAACCCGCCAAAGGCCCATGCAGCGCACCACCCGGCACATGGGGGTTGTCCAGGCGCTTGGCCAGCAGCTTCTTGAGGATCACCTTGACCGAGCCGTCAAGCGCATGCCATTCATCCAGCGCCTCGGGCATGAAGCGCAGCTTGTACTTGAACGTGGCCTTGCCCAGCTCAGAGGTCGTCAATGTCGACCTCGACGGCGCGCGCCTTGTCAGCCAGGCGGCTGACCGCCTTGCGGTAGAGATCCTGGTCGGCGAGCTCGTCCATCATGGCCTCGAACAGCCGCGGCTCGACCATGTAGAAGGCGGCCCGGTTGTGGTTGAGCACAGCCACCGGGCGAAGGTTGGCCTCACGCAGCACGGCGGCCGGATTCTTCTTGAACTCGGACATGCTCACAGCCAGGTCGGCAAGGATTGATTCCATATTCAGCTCCATATTCAGCGCCAAATTTGGCCATACGCGGTATCACATGGTCAAGCTGGACCTGCGGGTTGACCTGGCGGTGAGCCAACCCGGCGATGACCGGCCAATCCACCGCATTGCACCTGCCAACGGGATGCGCTTGTGACTGCCCATCTTGACCTTGTCCACGGCAAGCTGGTGCACCTGGCGCGCATGCGCGGCCACCTTGGCGACTCAGTCTCGCAAGTGCAACAGTTTTGTGCCCGTTCTCAGCGAAGCGCTTCTTTCACCACCTCTGGATGCTTGCGCGCAATGCGGATCAGGGCCTGTGCTGCACCTGAGGGTGCGCGGCGGCCCTGCTCCCACTCTTGAAGCGTGCGCTTCGAAATGCTCAAAGCAGAGGCAAAGTCTGCCTGAGACAACCCTGTCCTCTGGCGTGCCTCAACGACTTCATTGACCTGAACCTGGGTCGTCCGAGCGAAGTTCCTAGCCTTCATTTCCTGCACAGACTGCAGAAGCTTCAGGCCCAGCTCCTCTCCTTGCGTGCTTGGGGTCTTGCCGGTCCTAGCGGTCATCTTCGATCTCCTGCCGAACACGGCGATGGTCAGGGTGTCGCACATGGCGACCACCTTTCAAGCGTACGGCATTGACGTAGCATCCAGCGCCTCAGCCTGTCTGACGATATGGCTGTCGTGTCTCGCCATTTGCCGCCGGTCACCTGATCCAAGGAGCCTCCTGATGGCCACCGCAAAACTGTTCTGGTCTGGCCGTTCCCAGGCCGTTCGGTTGCCCGAGGGTTTCCGCTTCGAAGGCCGTGAAGTCCGCATCCGCCGCCATGGTGCGGCCGTGATCCTGGAGCCCATTGCCCACGACTGGGCCTGGCTGGACGCGCTGGCCGGCACGTTGGATGCCGACATGCAGCAGGCGGCAGGCACGCAGCCCGTCGCTGACGACCGCCCAGACGCACCAACAGCCCACCCCTGACCGAGCAGCCGCAGGGTGGGTGCGCCCGGCGCGCACCTGACAGCGCAGGCGAGCGGACACCCCCCAGCACCGGGGGTGAGCGACCTCGGAGTCGCGCCACACAATCCGGCGTCAAAAAATCACGTCAACATGGCTGAGGACCATGCTGGTGCGGGGCGACGACGCACGCGGCCACAAGCCACTGCAACGCGCTGTCACACAAATCCATTCAACTGCCGCCCTGGGCGGGCCGACATGCCCCTGGAGGCGTGAACCAAGCCGTGCAGCCAGCAGGTTGCCGGCGTGGCCATGCGACAGATGGTTACAGCGGCAACTTTCGTGCGGTTGCTCTCGAAATTTCACACCTGCCGCTGACTGCATCATGGCCAAGCCGTGCTGCATGCACCGCCTGCCTGCCTGCCCGCGCCCCCTGAACTGCCCGAACCCATGACCCGACTGATGACCCGTGCCGCCCGGCTGGTGAGCGCTGCAGCCCTGAGCCTGGTGCTGGCGGCATGCGGCGGTGGCGCCGGGCCGGCTGCCGACGCCCTGCCCGCTGCCGATGCAGCAGCCAGCGGCCAAAAGACGATCCAGTCGGTGCGCACCGTCAACGCTGAAGGCCCGGCGACCACGCTCACCGTGCGCGCCCACGGCCGGCTGGCCGGCGGCGTGGGGCCGGTGATGCAGGTGCTGGTCAACGGGGTGGAGGTGGGCAGCGTGGAGGTGCGCAGCACCGAGCCTGCCGACCACCAGTTCACCGTGCCCGCCATGCTGCCTGGCACCAAGGTCGACTTGGTCTACAGCAACGACGCAGCCATCGACGGCGCCGACCGCAACCTCTACATCACCAACCTGCAAGCCGGCAACACGGTGCTGCTGCCCAACGCGCCGGGGTCCGTGTACGACCGCGGATTGGGCAGCGCCGCGTTCGACGGCATCAACACCGTCCCCGGCCAAGGCGGCCTGTCTTCGAACGGCGCATTGCGCCTAACCTGGCCCGAGCCCAACCTGACCGGCACGCTGACCGTGCGCGCCAGCGGCACACCGGCCGATGGCGTGGGCCCGGTGATGACCCTGCGGGTGGACGGCGTGGTGGTGGGCAGCACCGAGGTGCGCAGCACCGAGCCGGCGGACCACGTGTTTGCCGTGCCCCCGCTGGCCGTGGGCAGCAAGATCGACGTGGCCTTCACCAACAGCGCCACCGTCAACGGCCAGGTGCGCCGGCTCAACCTGCACTACCTGACGGCCGGCACCAGCGTGCTGCTGCCCACCGCCAGCGGCGTGGTGTTTGATGCCGGCAACGGCCTGGCCGCCTTTGACGGCGCCGGC
>Ga0208823_1002952_pt1 | contig 12426 bp, 8 predicted proteins | sample AD_UKC075_MetaG_FD_184440 | JGI IMG/M metagenome (GOLD analysis project Ga0208823, IMG submission 184440) | Active sludge microbial communities of municipal wastewater-treating anaerobic digesters from USA - AD_UKC075_MetaG (SPAdes) (version 2) | ecosystem: Engineered > Bioreactor > Anaerobic >... | reverse complement strand
ACCCAACGCGGTCGCCCACGTGCTGACCCACCTGCAGGGGGCGTACTCGTTGCTGTTCCTGTTTGCCGACCGGATGGTGGCGGCTCGCGATCCGTTCGGGCTGCGGCCGCTGGTCCTGGGCCGGATGGACAACGGAGCCATCGTGGTGGCTAGCGAGACCTGCGCCCTGGACATCGTGGGGGCCGAGTTCCTTCGCGAAGTGCTGCCCGGCGAAGTGGTGACCATCAACGACCAGGGCATGAAGTCCGAGTGGATCGCCGAGCCGGGGACGGTTCGGCCGGCCTACTGCATCTTCGAGCAAATCTATTTCGCGGATCCGGCCAGCGACGTGTTCGGCGACAACGTGCACATGGTCCGCAAGGCGATGGGAGCCCAACTGGCCCGCGAGGCCCCGGTCGAAGCCGACGCGGTCGTGCCCATCCCCAATTGTGCCCGCTGCGCAGCCATCGGTTACGCGGCCGAGGCGAAGATCCCGTACGAGCGCGGCTACACGGTCAGCCACTATGCCGGTCGCTCGTTCATCATGCCCGAGCAGACGCAGCGCGACCTGGCCGTTCGCATGAAGCTGAACGTCATCAAGGCCAACGTGCGGGGTAAACGCCTGATTGTGGTGGAAGACTCGGTCGTTCGCGGCACGACCACCCGGGGCAAGATTGGCGCCCTGCGCCAGGCGGGGGCCAAAGAAATTCACTTGCGGGTGGCCAGCCCGCCGATCAAGTTCCCGTGCTACTTCGGCATCGACTTCCCGACCCCCAGCGAGCTCATCGCCAACACGCGAACCGTCGAGGAGATTCGCGACTATCTCGAAGTGGATTCGCTGCACTATCTCTCGCTGGAGGGGATGCTCTCCTGCGTGAAGCATCCGGCCCGCAATTACTGCACGGCCTGCTTCTCCGGGCAGTACCCCATGCCGGTAGACTACCCGGTGAGCAAGTTCGCCATGGAGCGGCACCAACTCCGTATGTTTGAATGAGCACAGCTCAAAGCTCTGAGCCATGAGCTATGAGCCAGGGAAAAAATCGAACCCCTTGCCAACCTCAGGTTGACAAGGGGTTCGATTATTGTGGGACCCCAACCGGTGGCTCAGGCCATGTCTGCTTCTTGTTCGCCGCGTCGCCGCATCACCGCGTCGATCTTCTCACTTGCGACTCGCTTCGATGGTCGCATTCGCGCCGGCGGGCAGATCGATCTGCCACTTGCCATCGACCTTCTTCGCCTGCAGGTTCGCCGGCGTCAGCTTCGGGAACTCATCCGCGGAGACGGGCAGCACGACGATGGCGGAGGTCGGCTGGGGCAGTTCGACTTCCAGTGTGAACTTGTCGGCCGATTTCTCCCAGGCCGTCTGGATCGGGCCGTGAGGCGTCGGCACGGCGCCGCGGGCCCAGGTCAGATCGAGCGGAACCGGAGCGATGCGAGCCACCTTGTAGCCGGGCTGCTCCCACCAGGCGCCGAGCTGATAACGCGACAGGAAGTACGTCGGCGCGGCCGACCACGCATGGCAGTAACTGCGGGTCCACCAGTGCGGGTCGAAGCCCGGGAACGTCTCCCAGAACGTGGTGGCCCCATGCTTGACCATCTCGCCCCAGCGGGCGCGGATGATCTTCATGGCTTCGTCGTGACGGCCGTCCTGCACGAGGGCGTCGAGCATGTAGAACAACGCGAACGGGCTGCCCACGCGGACCATGCCTTCGGGCGGGTTGTTCGGCGCGTTCTTGATGCGGGCGGCACGCTCGGGCGGGGCGACGTCGTACAGCAAGGCCAGCGAGTTGGTCTGCTGGCTGACCACCGTGCTGAGCTTGCCGTCGCCGTGGATGGCGTCCACGTATGCGCCGCGTTCCTCGTTCCACAAGTGCTTGTTGATCGCAGCCACCAGCTCGTTGCGGTAATCGGCCCAGTACTTCGCCTCGTCCGCTTTACCCAATTCTTTGGCCATGAACTCGGCCCGGCGAATGGCCTCCACGAGGAACATCTGGTTATGCGTGACCAGCTTGTGGCCGATGTCCTGGCCCGCCCAGTCGAACAAGTTCCAGGCTGCGATGGACAGGAGGCCGCGCTCGTCGGTGTAGTGCTCGCGGATGTTACGGAGCATGCGGGCCACGGGCGGATAGATGCCGGCCAGATAGGCCCGATCGCCGCTGTACCAGTAGTACTCCTCGGTCATCTGCACCCACAGCAGGCTCCAGGCGGTCAGCAGGTTATCCCACGCCGAAGGCACCTGGCTTTCCGTGAGCAGTTGCCGCTGCAGGCTCACCGCGGGCAGTTCCGCACAGCGACGGGCCAGGGCGGCGTTGCCGTAAGCCGCGTAGTCCACCATGGCCTCGTTGCGGCCGTCGCCCACCCAGTAGGTCTGCTCGTAGGCCGGGCAGTCGGTGTACGTGTCCTCGCTGCAGCAGCGCAGCGTGTGCCGTCCGACGTGCCATATACGCGTCAGCAAGGGATCCGAGCAGGCGAACGCCCCGGTCTCCGCCGCCGGGTGGGTGGCGAAGATCGTTCGCAGGCTTCGCACGTGTACTGGGCTCGTCGCGTCGGTGACGATGAGCTTCATGTAGCGGTAGCCGCGGCGGAGGAACGACGTGAACCGCTGGCGCCCTTCGGCCGTGATGTAGCGGAAACCGCCGTAGTTGCCGCTCGTGTAGTGGATGCGTTTACCGTCCTCGATCTCCTCGACGAAGTTGAACGTCAGCACGGCACCGGCGGGCGCGTCCACGTCCAACTCGATTTGCCCGACCACCTCACGCCCGAAGTCGAGCCAGATCTCGGGAGCGGGGGATGATCCGCGATCCGCTGTTTGCGCGACCGGATGGATCGTGGTGACGGCGGACTCCGACGAGAACAGGCCGTCTAGGTTGTCGATGCGCGGCTCGCCCGCGACCGACCGGGCGGCGGTGGACTCATCCCAACCGGAACCGTTCGTCAGGATGTCCTCAAGACGCACGGGCTGGGCCTTGGCCTTGTATGGCTCGAGGTCGGCAAGCGTCTTGGCCCCGGCGATCTTCTTGTGGATCTCGCCGTAGTTGTCGAACGGGCCGAAGATCGTCCAGGCGGTCTCGCCGTTGAACGGGCCTTTCAGCGTGACGGCCGGGTCCCGGTCGAAGAACGCACAATAGCTGCGGTCATACTCGTGATGGCCGCCCGGGCGAATGGGGATGATCACCAGATTCTGGCCCTTGTGCAGCGGCACGGGTTTGTTGTTTTCCGCGACGACGCCGTTGACCACCGGACGCTCGGCGTGGCCGGCGGTCTGGGGGAACGTGATGGTCTGCTCGACAGGGCTGTCGATGATCGTGGCGGCGAAGCCTTTGAGCTCTTGGTGACTCTGCATGAAATAACCGGCCAGCAGGTAGGGCCGCGTGGTGAAGCCGGTGTGCAGGTCGGGCAGCCGGACCAGGCCGGTCTTCCACACCCGCACGGGCAGGACCGGCTCGCGGGTGAGGAAGGGCACGGAGCGACCGACCAGCGTTTTCCACGGACCACTGCCGACCGGGCCGATCACCTTGGCGGGCCGGGCGTCGGGCAGTTGGCCTTGCGGGCTCATCCAGTCGATGGGCAGGCGGCGGGCGTCCACGATTTCTTCAAAGGGCATCTGGCAACTGATGCGCATGGTGGGGCGGAGATAGCCCTCATGCGGGCGGACCTGCCAAGTCTCGTCGGTGACGAGCACGGGCTGCCAGGCGTCGCCGCTTCGACGCTCGAGCTGTACGAGCAGGCCGGCTTGTCCCGAGGGGTTGTACTGGAACGTGCCCTCGCCGTAGTGGCTGACGAGCACGGCGATGGTGTTGCGGCCCTTGTTCAACAGGCCGGCGGTGTTGTAGGTGTCGTACTGCTGGGCCCAGTAGAACGAGCGAGCCGGGCCGTCGCCCACCCACTCGCCGTTGACATAGAGTCGATAGCGGCTGTCGGCTGCGATGTGCAGGCGCAGCTCGCCCGTCGTGTCGGGCAGTTCGAAGTCCTTGCGGGCGCACAGATAGAAGTTGCGCGGGCTGGCCGGGCCGTCCGTCCAGATCCACTGCGCCTTCCACTCGACGTCGTTCGGCCTGCCGCCGAAGTTGAGCCATTCGGAGGGAATGTCGTTTGCCGCCAGACTGGTCGCTGTGCTTGTCATCAGGGTCGTCCAGAAAAGGAGAGCCGTTGCACGCATTGTTGATTCCTCGTGATGGCTTTGTGGTGCACGCTAGGGCCTGCGTCCGCAGATCGAATACTTGCACCGCAATCGTCCGGAGAAGATCCGCCCTCCGGCTGCGCACCCGCCGGAGCATCGCGGCCCGGTGACGGGCCGACTCGACGGCAGCATGGTAACGCGGGCGAGCCGCGGGAGAAACCCCTCATACGGCCGCGCGTATAATGCGCCATGCGTCGCGTATTTCTGCTTTCGCCGGCCAACTGCTCCGGGCAACGGGCGGGTTACCTCCTGCGTGACGGCGCGAGCTTCGAACTGGCTCGCCGGCTGCGGACGGAAGGGATCGCGCTGGGCGACGCGTTCGCGTTCATGAGCGGCCTGTACTTTCGGGGCAAGCTCGCCTATGCCGCGCGGTTCGCGCAATGGCGACCCAAGGCGCGGGGCGTGCTGGTCATCACGCCGGGCGAGGGCCTGCTGCCTGCTACGACGCCGGTAACTCGCGATAACTTGCTCGAGATGAGCTGCGTGCCGGTCGATCGCGAGGAACCGCGATACACGCGGCCGCTGGTTCGCGACGCGGTCATGCTCGCCGGCAGGCTGCGGCCTGAGGACGAAGTCGTGCTGCTGGGCAGCATCGCGTCCGGCAAATACGTCGATGTGCTGACGGAGGTGTTCGGACGGCAACTCCTGTTCCCCGCGGAGTTCGTGGGACGCGGTGACATGAGCCGCGGAGGGCTGCTGTTGCGTGCGTGCTGGAGGGGCGGGAACTGGCGTATGTGCCGGTCGCCGGCGCCAGGCGGCATGGCCAGCGTCCGCCGCGTCTGCCGCGGATTCGATACCCGCGGGGTTTTCTCGCGTGAGCCCGACCGCGGGCTGAACGCCTTCATGGGTGGACCGTGCACATGTTTCTGCGGGCATCGCCGGCGTCTCGCCAGCCCGGCTTGCCGGAGTGGAAGAAGACGCCCGTTTGACATATCGTCTTGGCCTTCGATGAGTAGTTCATGTGACCGGACAGGAATTGCACCATGGACAAGACACTGGCGGCGGTACGAGCCAATCTGCGGGCGAAGAAGGGCTTGAACGAGGGGATCGATCCCGGCGCGTGGGAATCGCTGCTCAACCGCTACTCGCATTTCGTCGATCGTCGCGATTCGGACGGTTTTCTTGTGGACAGCGCGGTCAACCTGGACGACTGGCACACGCCGCGGCCGTCGCTGCATCTGATGGCGTCCTGCCACGATCGGGAAACGGGCGTGTGGGGCAGCTTCTGCGATCAGTTCGGCGCCGGCTTTGCCTGTCTGGACAGTGTGCTGGCGGGCAAGATGACCAGCCACCTTGACACCAACTACGTGCCGACCGCTCCCGAACCCCAGGATTGCCGTGGCTTCTATATCCACGAGAACGGCAACGCCTGGCCCATGTTCCCCATCGGTTGCTTCGAGGAAGGGGAGTATTCGGATATCGAGTGCGTCCAGGCCCTGGATCGCCAGTCGATGCGGGCCGAACGCAGCGGCTTGGTCTGCGAGCTGGACATCTGCGTGCATCCAGAGTTGCCCATGGAAGTCTGGCGCATGCGGATCACCAACCGAAGTGAGCGCCGGCGCGAGTTCTCCTGGTTCAGCCGCGTCCGCGTGAACGTGGATTCGTTCCCCTCGCACTACTTCGTGCCCCGGGTGGTCTGCGAGGGGCTCCACGAGCACGACGCACTGGTGTTCATCAATCACGACAAAGCCAACAAGCATCCGCGCACGGCGTTCTTCACCTCGGTTCCCAAGTTCGATGGGTTCGACATGATGGGCGAGGTCTTCGAGGGCATCGGCGGGCGGTCGCCCGTTCCGGCGGCCGTGGTCGCGGGCGAGTGCCGTCACAGCTTGGGGCTCCAGCCCTACGCCGGGCTGGTCGCAGCGGCTCAGTATCGGGCGTGGCTCGAGCCGGGTGAAACAGCCGTGTGGCAGTGCGCGTACGGCGCGTGCGCTTACGACGCCGAGGAACGCCGGCGGCACATCGGCCAGGTCCGCACGCTGTTGGCCGGGCCGGCCGTTATCCACACCGAGCTCCACCAGCTCTGGGACCAGCGGGTGCGGACGAGCATGTGCCGCACGCCGGATACCGAGCTCGATCGGTTCTACAACGTCTGGTCCAAGTATCAGTGCCGCAACCAGGCCCGGTTCTGCCGGGCTCTGGACAAGGTGGGATTCCGCGATGTTCTGCAGGACCTCATGGGCGTGGCTGAGTTCGAACCGGTGTACGCGCGGCGGGCCTTGCTGCGGACGCTGCGGTACCAGGCCGCCGACGGGCGAGCGGTACGACAGTACTGCCTGTTCCCCGGAGCCGGCCATGACATGCGAATGTACATGGACTCGTCATCCTGGATCGCCGACACGCTCACCACGTACATCAAGGAGAGCGGCGACTTCGCCATCCTCGACGAGCAGGTGCCGTTCTTCGACATGCAGCGGCAGGAGCCAAGCGAATTCGACCACGGCACGGTTTACGAGCACGCGTTGCGCGCCGTGCGGTCGCTGATGAGCACGACCGGTTTCCACGGGCTTTGCCGGATCGGTTACGGTGATTGGAACGATGCGCTGTCCGGCATCGGCGGCGAGCAGGGCGTGAGCGTCTGGTTGAGCTGCGCGTGCGTGTTTGCGGCCCAGCGCTTGGCCGAACTGGCCGAGCATCTCGGCCGAGCCGACGACGCCCGCGAGATGCGCGAGATCGCCGCCACCATGACGCAGCGGATCAACGAGCACGCCTGGGACGGCGAGTGGTACATCTACGCGATCAACGGCCAGGGCAAACCCATCGGTTCGCGCAGTTGCTCCGAGGGCCGTATCCATCTGAACGTGAACACATGGGCGCTGTTCACGGGCATCGCCCGTGCCGCGGGACGCGAGGAGCAGGTGTGGCGTTCGCTCGAGCAGCTGGCCACGCCGTTCGGGCATATGCTCCTGACGCCGCCTTACACCGCGAGCAGTCGGCCCGACGTGGGTCGCATCGCCGACCAGAAGCCAGGCATGTTCGAGAACGGCAGCATCTACACGCATGGCGAGTCGTTCCGTCTGTACGCCCTGGCCGTCGCGGGCCAGGCGGACCGGTGTTATCGCGAGCTCGTGCGGACGTTGCCTTCGGCGTTGCCGCAGGACGTGATCACCGGGCCGCGGCACCAACTGTCGAACTTCACCGTCGGTCCGGACCATCCCAATTTCGGCGCCCAGTTGTTCAGCAACTTCACCGGGGCCGTGCCGTGGTATCGTCGGGTCATCCAGCATCTGTTGGGCGTCATCCCGGATTATGACGCCCTCATGATCGTACCGAACCCGCCGCAGGCGTGGACGGAGTACGAGGTTCGCAAGGTCTGGCGCGGCCGGGACGTACGCGTGCGCTTCCGTCGCCAGGCCGGCACCGGCTGCCGGATCACGTTCAACGGCCGCACGTATGAAGGACGCATTCCGGTGGCGGATCTCCCGGATCAGGGCGTCAACGCCGTCGATGTTCTCTTCGGCTAACACCTGCGAGCGTGCACCTGCGAGCGTGCACCTGCGAGCAACGGGGCTTGCCCCCGCCGACTCTGTTCGTAGTCAGTGTGCGTCCCTCTCCAACACATCTTGCCGGCGTCTTCGCCGAGAGCGTGCGATCGTATTGAGAGCATTACCAGGTCGAAAAGAGTTCGCCGGGGCAAGCCCGGCGGATCGCTTCGGGCAACCCGGCGGCTTGCTGGGGCGGTTGTCATTTTATCGACGCCGGTTATAGTCATGAGACCTGTCTGGAAAGCAGACATGTGAATCCGGCCGGAGAGCCATTCAAGTCGAGGGAATCAAGGTGGCCAAGAAGCTGAGAGCGGGCGTGATCGGTTGCGGGTCGATCGCACAGGCACTGCATCTGCCGGGGTATGCCCGGCAGCCGGGCGTGGCTTTGGTGGCAGCGTGCGATCCTGACAAGAAGCGTCGCGCCGAGGCGGTTGGGGGGTTCGGTGTCGAGCGGACATACGCGGACTATCGCGAGATGCTCGCGGTTGAGGAACTGGACGTCGTATCCGTGTGCAGCCCCAATCGGTTCCATGCCGAGCAGGCGGTGGCCGCCTTGCAGGCCGGGGCTCATGTGTTGCTCGAAAAGCCCGCCGCACTCAGCATGAAGGAGATCGACCGGATCAAGGCCGCGGTGCGCAAGAGCGGCAAGATTCTGATCGTCGGATACTCGCACCGGTTCCATCGCGGCAATCTCAAGGCCAAGAAGCTGGTCGAGTCCGGCGCGATCGGCGAGCCGTACATGATTCGCGTACGCTTCGCCCACATGGGCCCGTTCCCCGGCTGGGCCAAGAGCGACTGGTTCTACAAGCCCGAGCTGGCCGGCGGCGGCGCCCTGCTGGACATGGGCATTCACGCCATCGATCAATGTCTGTGGTTCTGCGGGCCGGTGCGCAGCGTCCAGGCCACGGCAGTCACGCTTCGCAAGGACATACAACTCGACGACAACGCCGTTGTGCAGCTCGAATTCGCCAACGGCAAGACACTCGGCTACATCGAGGTGGGCTGGACCAGCCCAACCGGGTTCAACGGCGTGGAGATCATGGGCGACGGTGGCTCGATCCTCATCGATTATGCGAACGGCATGACGCTGACCACCGGCAAAGTCACGCCGAATCTGAAAGCCCGCGTGCAGCGCAAGACGCGACTGCTCGACCCCAAGCCGACCACCGGCGGCTGGAGCATCGAGGTGGCCGAACTCGTCAAGCACATCCGCATGAAAAGCGACCGCGGCCACGGCATCGACGCGGGCGGAGCGGCGCTGCAGGTGGCCCTGGCTGCTTACGAGTCTTCCCGCACCGGCCGGCGGGTGAAGCTCATGCGCGGCCGCGGATAACGCCGCCGGGGGGCGGGCATCCTGCCCGCCTTTGACCCCACGCGGCGCCGACTCTCAGAATGGCCAGCTACGTTCACCCGGTTCGAGAGACGGGTATCTTGCCGCTATCGAGCATCCTGTCGGCCATGAAGGCGGGCGAGACGCCCGCCCCCCGCCCCCCCAGACCCGCGAACATCTTCGTTGTGTGCGTGGTCCGAGCGGGATAGAATGAATGCCGTGATGGTGCAGACATCCTGCCTGCACCACGGGCCTGAATCGCGGTTCGCGGGAGGCCGGCCATGACCTCCAAGGGCACTGTGAGAGGCAAAACGATCGAACTCGACGAGCACCTTTCCTTTCCGGAGGGCGCGACGGTGATGGTGTCGGTCTCAGCCTCTCGCGAGGAGCCGGAGCGAGGGGCGCCGGAAGCGATCCTGCGAGCGGTCGAGAGCCTTCCTGAACTGGAGCCGGGCGACGTAGACGAACTTGAACGCGTGATCGCCGAGAGCAGAATGCCGCTTTCCAAGCCAGCCAGGCTCTGAGTGGAGGGACGCAGGTTGCTCTACATGGTTGATACGAGTGCGTTCAGCGACCTGAGGCGCGGCAACGCTCAAACGTGCAGGCGCCTGGCCACACTGTCGCGAGCGGACCGTGCCGTGGTTTGTCCCATCGTTCGGGGGAGATACTTCACGGGATCGAGCGTTTGCCTCAGGGGCGGCGTCGAAGCAAACTCGAACAAGCCGCAAACGTTCTGTTCGGACAGTTGGAATGTCAGAGTGTGCCGGAGTCCGCAGGGGATCGATACGCCAAGGTGAAGCTTGCCTGCCAGACACGCGAACTCAGTCTCGACGAAAACGATCTATGGATTGCATCCATCGCCCTGATTCTCGGGGCGCGGCTTGTGACGCGTGACAGCGATTTCCCTCGGATCGAGGGACTGCAAGTGGGAGATTGGTCGGCATGGGAGGACGTGAGATGAACAGCGCCGGGCGCTTTTTGTTTTGGATTTGCGGTATTACGATTTTCCCGTTGTTCCTACCGGCGGCATGGGGGCATTTCGGGATTCTGGTGCCCGAGAAGCCGGCGGTCCGGCGGGGCGAGCCCGTGACGCTGCGGTACTTTCAGGGACATCCGTTTGAGTGTCAGATAGTGGACACGGAGGCGCCGGAGAAGGCCGAAGTGCTCCTGCCCGACGGCAAGACCCGGGTGAACCTGAAGGTTGAGCCTCGGCGGGTGGCGGGGGGCGAAAACGGACAGGTCACCATCCAAACACTGACGTTCACGCCGAGCGAACGGGGTGATCACTGGGTGGTCGTAAGGACCCCGCTGCGGTTTGACGAACACGCAGGCGGCTTCGTGCAGGATGAACTCAAGGTGCTGGTGCGGGTGCAGGTCCAGAACGGTTGGGAGAACACGGCCGGACAGACGCTGGAGCTGATACCGCTCACGCGGCCCTACGGTCTTACGCCGGGTTTCGCGTTCAAGACTCAAGTTCGTTTGGCGAACAAGCCGCTGGCTGATGCGAACGTGGAGATCGAACGGTTCAATCCGGAGCCGCCGGCGGATGTACCGGAAGACGAAGCGCTGGTGACACAGGTGGTCAGGACGGACGTCAACGGTTACGGTATAGCGACCTTGGACGCGCCCGGTTGGTGGGGACTGATGGTCACGGCCGAGGACGGCAGCCGGGAGAAAGACGGCAAGACCTGGCCGATCGTGCGCCGAGGTATCCTGTGGGTACACGTTGAGGCACCGAACGCAAAGAAATGAGAAGGTTCAAGACGCGGGCGGTTTGTTATGTCGGAAGAAGCCATGAGTTCTGCTCAGCTATTAGTTGCCAGTCAGACGTCTGGCTCATAGCCCGCAGCTCATAGCTCACAGCCCTTGATCGAATCGTGCATATCGCAGACGGCATACTTCCGGTGAGTCTGGTGGCGGGCGGCTTGGTCGGCGGGGCGGCCGTGGTGGGCACGTCGCTGCGCTGGCTGGCCCCGGCCAACGTGCCGCGGGTCGGGCTGCTTACGGCGGCGTTCTTTGTGGCCTCGTCCATCCACGTGCCGGTCGGCCCGACCTCCGTTCACCTTCTGCTCCATGGACTGGTGGGCATCATCCTCGGACCGCTGAGCAGTATTGCTCTGCTGGTAGCGCTGGCGCTGCAGGCCTTGCTGTTGTTCGAAGGCGGCACGACGGTCATCGGATTCAACCTGCTGACCATGACGTGCGGCGCCATGCTCGCCCGCACGATCTTCGACGCCTTGGGCGGGGCGACACATCCCACCCGGGCGGCGGCGGCAGGCTTTCTGGGGGGCGCCATTGCCGTGTACGGCAGCACGCTCATCGTGGTGTTCGGGTTGTGGATGGCCGGCGAAGAGTGGATTCGGCTGCGACAAATGTTCCTCCTCGCTCACCTGCCCATCGCACTGATCGAAGGGGCCGTGGTGGGCAGCGCGGCGGCGTTCATCGTTCGCGTCAAGCCGGACTTGCTTCGCTCGACGTGGTCCCGCAGCGGGGTCTGCCCGCTGCATGCGGCAGTGGTGTACTCATGATTCGACAGGCCATATACACGCTGCTCACGTTGTCGCTTGCGGGCGTGCCCGCGCTGGCACATCGCCTGGACGCAGAGTACGAACGAGTCGGTCAGGGATATCGCATCGAGTTTTTCATGGGCGACGGTTCCGCCGCACCGGACTTGCGGGTGACCGCTCAACTCGCGGACGGCGAGCCGATGGAGATTGGCCGCACGGACGAAAACGGCATCATCCAATTTGTCCCACCTTCGCCGGGCGAATGGAGCATCGTGGGCACCGGTGCAGGGCACTCGACCGCTCGCCACCCGCTGGTCATTCGCACAGATGCGCTGCCGGAGTCATCGGCGAATGCCGGCGACGCGGCCTCGACCGAACACTCGCCCGCAACGCAAGCGGCGGGGCGGGATCCGACCGCGCAGGTATCGGAAGCGGTGGCGCGATCGTCGCGAGGACGGTTCCCGGCGTTGGAAGTTTTCGTCTCACTCGCTTTCATCACCGTGCTCACGCTCATCACGCTGCTCATGATGCGGCGCAGCGCAGCCGTGGCGAGCCGGCCCGCCGATTTGGACCAGTTGTCGCACGAAGTCGCTCACCTGCGGGAGGCCGTGCGCCAGCTGCGGACCGAAATGGACGCCATGAAGGAACCACGTGAAGCTGGACCTCGATAAGTTCGCCCATATCGACTCGCCGCTGCGGCGATGGGATGCCCGGTGGAAGCTCGCCGCGGCCGCGGTGTTCGTGACCGCCGTCATCCTGCTGCGGACGGCGCAGACGGCCGTGCCGGCGGTGGTGCTGGCCGGAGCGCTCGTGCTGTTGGGGCGCATGCCGCTGCGGGAGGTCCTGCATCGGGTCAAGCCGGCCGCCGTGGTGGTGGGCGTGGTGGTGATGGTGCTGGCGATCACCGCGCCGGGCGAGCGCGTAGCCTGGGCAGGCCTGTCCTGG
>Ga0208823_1002947_pt1 | contig 12442 bp, 9 predicted proteins | sample AD_UKC075_MetaG_FD_184440 | JGI IMG/M metagenome (GOLD analysis project Ga0208823, IMG submission 184440) | Active sludge microbial communities of municipal wastewater-treating anaerobic digesters from USA - AD_UKC075_MetaG (SPAdes) (version 2) | ecosystem: Engineered > Bioreactor > Anaerobic >... | reverse complement strand
CGTCAAGAAGAATCAGGACGCCGACGCCCGCTGCGTACACCAGCACCGGGAAGTCGGCGGCGGCGGCCAGCCCCAAGAACGCCCCGGACCACACCAGGGACGAACGAACGGCGTCGGTGTGGACGGCGCGCAGGTAGGCGAACCAGCCGGCTGCGACGGCGGAGGCGGCCAGTCCGTGGTTGCTGAAGACGGCACTGAAGGTGAGGTAGAGCGAGCCGACGGCGAGGGCGATGGTGGTGGCGAGGCGGGCCGTCTCGGAGATCGTGACGAAGCGAAGGCCCTTGTAGAACGCAACTGCACCGCCCCACCAGGCAGCCTTCGAAACCAGCAGCACGACCAGGTAGTAGGCGGCGTTGACCCCGAAGTCGAGCTTGATGCCCAGGGCGCTGATGGGCCAATAGACGAGGGCCGCGATCAGGGACGGCGTGATGGGCTTGTCGGAGTAGAAGTGGCCGTTGACCCAGCTCTTGTCCTCGCCCGTGACGAACGGGGTCTGATCGATGATCAGCGAGTGGTGGTCGACCAGCGCCGAGACCGCGGCCATCCGGCTGGCGTCGTTGGCGCTCCGCACCTCCGGCAGGATCGTCGCCAAGGCCAGCACGGCCAGGCCGATGAACAGCCAGCGCGCCTCGGGTGTCAGGCGCGTGTCGGACGCCGTCGCCGCGGTTTGGTCGGGGGCGTCGCCACTCACCTCAGTGCGCGACACCGTGCGGGTCGATCACCGGACGAGAGCCGGGCTCGGGTCCGGTGGCGGCGGGACGTTCGGTGGCGGCGTACTGAGACCACGAACCGACATAGAGGCGTCCGCGGCCGAGGCCGGCGTGCTCCATGGCGATCAGGTTGTGGCAGGCGGTGACCCCGGAGCCGCAGTAGGCGACGACCTGGGAGGCGTCCGTCACGCCCAGCTCGGCGAACCGTTCTCGGAGTTCATCAGGGGAGCGGAAGGCCTGCTCGGGCGTCAAGTTCTGGCCGAAGAAGGCGTTAAGGGCGCCCGGAATGTGGCCGGCGCGGGGATCGAGGGGCTCGGACTCGCCGCGGTAGCGGGCCGGGGCCCGGGCGTCCAGGACCAGTTCGGCGGTGCAGGCGTCCTCGATGGTGGCGAGGTCGGTTGGGGGCCAGGGGCGCGGGGTGAAGTCGCCCGGCGTGGGCTGAAGGTTGCCCTCGTCCAGGGGGCCTGCCCACGACGTGAGCCCGCCGTCGAGCAGCGCGGCGTCCTGCCCGAGCATGCGAAGCATCCAGACGAGGCGACCGGCAAAGGCGCCGCCCGCGTCGTCGTAGGCGACGACCACCGAGTCGTCCGCGATGCCGCAGGCGCGCATGCCCTCGGCGAACACCTTGGGCGTCGGCAGCGGGTGGCGTCCGGACTCGGGGGTCGCGGGCGCGGCGAGCCAGCGGTCCATCTCGACGAACACGGCGCCCGGCAGGTGGCCGGTGAGGTAGTTCGCCCGCGCGTCGCGTCCGTCCAGGTAGTGACGGACGTCCGCCACCACGGCGTCCGGGTGCTCGACCAACCAGGCAGCATCAACGACGGGAGGGATCATGGCCCCACCCTAGTTCCAGGGTTGAACGGGATCGACCTTACGAAACCCTGGCCTTGGCTCAGCAGGCCCACACCTGCGCACCCACGAAGGTCAGAGCGAGTCGCCGAAGTCCTCGCGGAACTGGGCCACGAGCGCGGCCGGCCAGTCCGAGCCCTTCGGTGCAAGGCGTCCGAAGAAGAACCGCAGGATCTCGGGCTCCTCGGTGAACTCCATGCCTCCGATCAGGCGGCGGTTCTGGTAGAGCCAATCGAGGCGGTCGATGGCGTAGTTGAGCTGGCTGAGCGTGAAGACGCGACGCGGCAGCGCCAGCCGGACGAGTTCCATGTGGGCGAGCGGCTCGGACCCGTCCGCGTTGCGCTGCTCCGACATCGTGCCGCGTTCCATGCCCCGGACGCCGGACGCGATGTACAGCGCGGACGCCAGCGCCGCGGCCGGGTAGTCATGCTGGTCGAGGTGGTCGAGGAAGCGCATCGCATCGATGTGCGCGCCCAGCCCGCCGGGCGGGGTGATCACCGGGACGCCTCGGCGCTCCAGCTCGCGGACCATGTAGTCGATGAAGATCGGACCCTGGTTGATCATGTCCAGGTCCATGGTTTCGTCGAGGCCGACGGTGATCGCCTCGATCTCGCGGACGCTCATGCCGCCGTAGGTCAGGAAGCCCTCGAACAAGGGGATCAGCTCGCGCAGCTTGTGGAACAGGCGATCGTCGCGGACGCAGATGCCGCCGCCGCGTCCGAAACCGACCTTGCGCGCTGAGAAGTAGATGACGTCGTACAGGTCGCACATCGCGCGCATGATCTCGCGCACGTCGAGGTCGGCGCAGGACGCCTCGCGCGTCTTGCAGAAGTAGAGGTTGTCGGCGATCAGGGAGGCGTCCATGACGAACGGGATGCCGTGGTCGCGGCAGACCGCCGACACCTCGGTCATGTTCGCCAGCGAGACAGGCTGGCCGCCGATGAGGTTCGTGCCCGCCTCCATGCGGACGAACGCGATGGCGTCCGCGCCCTTGTCGGAGATCAGCGCGCGCAGGGCAGCCACGTCCATGTCGCCCTTGAACGGGTGCTCGCTCGTGACCTGCAGGCCCTCGGGCTTGATCAACTCCAGCACCTCTCCCCCGTTGGCGACGACGTGCGCCTTCGAGGTGGTGAAGTGGTAGTTCATCGGCACATACGTGCCCGGCTTCACGAGCACGGTCGACAGCAAGTGCTCGGCGGCGCGGCCCTGGTGGACGGGCAGGAAGTGCGGCATCCCGAAGATCTCGACCACTTTGTCACGCAGCCGGGTGAACGTGGCCGAGCCGGCGTACGCGTCGTCGGCGCGGAACATCGCGGCCTGCTGGTCCTGGCTCATGGCGTTGACGCCCGAGTCGGTCAGCATGTCGAGGAAGACGTCCTTGTTCTCGAGCAGGAACGTGTTGTGCCCGGCTTCCTGGGCCGCCACCAGCCGCTCCTCCACCGGCAACAGATTCAGCTTCTGGATGATCCGCACCTTGTGCATTTCGACCGGATACTGCTCGCCACCGAAGAATTTCACGTTGGACATGGGGGCTCCTCGCCGTGCTGCGGCGCCCGCCGTTGGACGCGACGTCAAGTCTTGCAGCGCGTGTCGGCCGACTCAGAGGACGACCGGACGCCGAGACGCGCCCTCATGCCCGTGGAGCTCGACAGGAACCGCTGGGACGCCGTCCGTCAGCAGCCGCCGGAGCTGGTCGCGCAGGCTGCGCGGGGAGGTCATCACGTCGGACGCCGCGAGCTCGGTGGGCGTCCACCAGCGCATGCCAGTCACGAACTCCGCCGCCAACTCGTCGCGGCTGAGATCCGGATGGGGCTCGAAGGCCGGCGTCCGGACGAGGTGACACGTGTCCACTTGGCCGTCCCAGTCTCCGAAGCTCCACACGTCGACCTTGCTCCAGAGGGCCGGTCCGATGTCGGGATCGACGAGGCCGACCTCTTCGGCCAGTTCGCGGCGCAGCGCGGCGTGGGCGTCCTCGCCGGGCTCCAGCCCGCCGCCCGGGCAGGCCCAGAACTCCTCGTCGCCGCGCGGACGCAGGTCGAAGTGAACGAGCAGGACGCGGTCGTCCGGGTCGAGGATCAGCGCCCGAACAGCCTGGCGCAGGCGCATCAGATCGGCAGGCGCTTGAAGATCGGCTTCGGGATGTGGCGGAGGACCAGCATCACGAGTTCGAACGCGGGCGGCGCCCAGACGATGGCCTTGCGCTTGCGAACGCCGTCGTAGACCAGCTTGGCGACGTCGGACGGGTTGACGGTGAGCGGGGCTTCCTTGACGCCCGCCGACATCCGCGTCCGGACCTGGCCGGGCCGCACGACGATGACGCCGACCCCGTCGGGCTCCAGCGCCTGGCCGAGGTTGGTGTAGAAGCCGTCGAGGCCCGCCTTCGTGGCGCCGTAGACGAAGTTCGAGCGGCGCACCTTCATGCCAGCAGCCGAGCTCATGGCCACGATCTGGCCGTGGCCCTGAGCCTTCATCTTCTGGCCCAACAGCACGCCGACGCTCACGGCCCCGGTGAAGTTCACGTCCGCCGCGAGGACGGCTTTGGCCTGGTCCTGCCAGAGCTCCTCCTGATCGCCCAGCAGCCCGAAGGCGACGATGGCGAGGTCCAGGTCGCCGTCGGCCCAGGCGGCGTCGAGCACGGCGCCGTGCGAGGCGGTGTCGGTCGCGTCGAAGTCGAGGGTCCGAACGCCGCGGGCGCCGTCCGCCTTGACGCGGTTGACGGCGTTGGCGGTCTCGGGATCGCCAGGTTGACAAGCCAGGACGACCTCGGCCGGCGCGTGCGAGAGGTACTCGGCGACGATCGCCAGCCCGATCTCGGAGGTGCCCCCGAGCAGCAGAATCCGTTGCGGGTCGCCGACGGCGTTGATCATGGTTGGCTCCTAGATGAGGTCGAGTCGGCGGGCCAGGTCGGAGGCGAAGACCCCGTCCGGGTCGATGGAGCGGCGGGTGGCGATCCACTCGTCGATCCGCGGGTACATGGCGTGGAAGGTGGCGGCGTCCACGCGGGAGTCCTTGGCGGCGTACAGGCGTCCGCCGAATTCCAAGACGCGGGCGTCCAGCTTGGTCAACAAGTCGCTCAGGCCGGGCCGGATCGGGAAGTCGACGCAGACGTTCCAGCCCGCCATCGGATAGGACAGGGGTGCGCGGTTGCCGTCGCCGAACAGCTTGAAGACGTTGAGGAACGAGTGGTGACCGGACGCCGAGATGTCGCCCAAGATCAGCTTGAACTCCTCGACCGCCTCGGGCGGGACGACGAACTGGTACTGCAGGAAGCCGTCCGAGCCGTAGGCGCGGTTCCACTCGCCGAACATGTCGAGCGGGTGGTAGAAGCCGGTCAGGCTCTGGATCTTGTTGGTGTAGGTGCCCGACTTCGCGTACCAAAGCGAGCCCAGCGCGCCGAAGGTGAGCTTGTTGGCCAGGCCGTTCGGGAAGACGTCCGGCAGGGTCAGGAAGGTCTTGCCCGAGAAGCCCAGCGGGTCGGACGCGAGCTTGGGGGCGTACTCGCGCAGCTCGTCCAGCGTGGCGAGGTTGCCGCGCGAAATGGCCGCGCGACCCAGCTTCGGGGGCGCGGAGATGGCGTCGAACCAGGCCGAGCTGTAGTCGTAACGCGCCTCGGAGCCGTCCGAGTGGGCGGCGATCGTCTCGTCCAGGGTGCGCGTCCGGACGCCGTCGGCCAGGAAGTAAGCGGTCTCGGTGCGGGTCATCGTCAGCGTGACGCGCAGGATGATGCCCGTCAGGCCGAGCCCGCCGACCGTGGCCCAGAAGAGGCGTCCGTCGGGGTCGTCGGGGCTGCCCTCCGGCCGGATCGTGAGGACGCGGCCGTCCGCGACGAGCAGATCCATGGACGCCACGTGATCGCCGAAGCTGCCCGCCGAGTGGTGGTTCTTGCCGTGGACGTCGCAGCTGATCGCGCCGCCGATGGTGACCTGGCGCGTGCCCGGCAGCACCGGCACCCACAGGCCGTAGGGCAGGGCCATCCGCATCAGCGTGTCGAGGTCGACGCCGGCGTCCAGCACGACCTCAGCCGACACCGGATCGATCGAATGGATCGTGTTCAAAGCCGTCATGTCGACGACGAGGCCGCCGCCGTTTTGGGCGACGTCGCCGTAGGAGCGTCCCAGACCGCGGGCCAGGACGCCACGTCCACCGCGCGTGCGGCGCTGGGCGGCGTCCTGCACCGCACGGACGATCTGGTCGGCGTCCGATGTGCTCAAGACCTGGGACGCCGACGGTGCGGTCCGTCCCCAGCCGGTGAGGCGCTGACGGGTGGTCGGAAGCTGGTCGGTGGTCATCGCCGTCGAGTCTAGTCAGGAGGCAGGCCAGGCGACGGTTGCCCTCGAGCCGGAGGCGGGGTGGCTTCGCCAAGGTCGCAACGAAAGGACCGCCCTGGCCGAGGTCGATGTCGTCAACGTCGACGGTCGAGCCAGGGGTCAAGCCGAGCGCGTCGCGTAGCACCTTGGGCAGGAGGAGTCGTCCGCCAGCATCGATCGTCGCCTTCCTGGGATCGGGCTACCAACCGACTCCCATTCAGCGCCTAAGCCTCCCAGAAGAGGCGGTCCATCACGCGACGGGCCGCCCTGGCGCGCTGCAGCCAGTCCTCGATGAACTCGGACGCCGCCCCCTTGGGGTAGCCCAGCAGCTCCGAGACCGGCGCCAACTCGCGCATGTCGGTCGGGATCGTGTCGGACGCCTTCCCGCGCAGCAGCATCGTCGCGTTCCTGATCCTGGACGCCCACCGCCAAGCCTCCCCCAGCCGGGACGCGTCGTCTGCACCGATCAGCCCGGACGCCTCCTCGGCGGCCAGCGCAGCGAGCGTGGTCGGGGTCCGGAGCGCCGCCTCGGCGTCCGCATGGCGAAGCTGCAGCAGCTGAACGACCCACTCGACGTCGCTCAGCCCGCCCGGCCCCAGCTTCACGTGCCGCTTCGGGTCCGCGCCGCGCGGCATGCGCTCGGCCTCCATCCGCGCCTTGAGCTTGCGGATCTCGGTGACCTTCTTCGCTTCCAACCCGCCGATCGGGTAGCGGACGGCAGCGACGGCGTCCAAGAACCGCGACGACAGCCCCCGATCGCCGGCGCCATGGTCCGCACGCAGCAGGGCTTGCGACTCCCAGGTGGACGCCCACGTCGCGTAGTACTTGGCGTACGACGCGAGGGTCCGGACCATGGTGCCGCCCTTACCCTCGGGACGCAGGTCCAGGTCGATTTCCAGCGCCGGGTCGGGGCCGGGCTGCGCGAGCAGGCGCCGCAGCGTCGTGACCACCGACAACGCCGCGCGTGCGGCGTCCGGATCGTCGCCGTCGTCGATGACGACCATCGCGTCGGCGTCCGAGCTGTAGGACAGCTCGCGTCCGCCCCAGCGGCCCATGGCGATGACCGCCAGACCGGGCAGGTGGTCGACCCCGCGGGACGCCACCTCCAGCGCCGCATCGATCGTGGCCGACATGACGTCGGCCAGCCCGGCACCGAGAGCCTCGACGTCGATCTCGCCCAGCAGGTCGCCCATCGCCAGACGCAGCAACTCCTCGCGCCGGACGGCCCGGATCGCGCCGATCGCCTTGGCTTGATCGTCGTGGCGGCGCGCCGAGGCCCGCATCTCGCCGAGGATTTCGTCGGTGGTCCGGGCCCGGATCAGATCGGGCTCGCTCAGCAGCTGAACCGATTGGGGCGCGCGCAGCAGCAGGTCGACCGCGTAGCGACTGGACGCCAGCACCTTGGCCAGGTTCTCGGCCATCGCGCCCTCGTCGCGCAGCGCCCGCAGGTACCACGACGTCTTGCCGAGGGCCTCCGACACCTGACGGAACGCCAGCAGGCCGTGGTCCGGGTTCGGACCCTCGGCGAACCAGCCCAACATGGCCGGCAGCAGCTGCCGCTGGATCTCGGCCTGCCGCGTGACCCCCTGCGTCAGCGACTCGATGTGACGCAGCGCCGCCTTGGGATCCCGGTAGCCCAGCGCCAACAGCCGCGCCTCGGCGGCCTCGGACGTGAGCCGGACGGCACCCGACGGGATGCGGGCCACCGCCTCGAGCAGCGGCGAGTAGAAGAGCCGTTGATGCAGGCTCAGCACCCGCCGCTTGGACGCCTGGTAGGCATCCGCCACGGCGTCGCCGTCAGGCAACCGCAGGCTCCGGGCCAGGGTGCGTCGGGTCTCGGCATCGGCCGGGAACAGATGCGTGCGGCGCAGCTGGGAGAGCTGGACCCGATGCTCCAGCACCCGCTGGAACCGGTAGGCGGCGTCCAGGCGGGCTCCGTCCTCGCGCCCGACGTACCCGTGCTGGACCAGCGCGGCCAGCCCCTCGAACGTGCCCCGCAGCCGCAGCCGCGCATCCGAGCGGCCGTGCACCAGCTGCAGCAGCTGGACGCTGAACTCGGTGTCGCGCAGGCCGCCCGCACCAAGCTTGATCTCGGCGTCGGCCTCCTTGGCCGGGATCAGCGAGATCACCCGCTTGCGCATCGCCTGCACCGCCGGAACGAAGTCGTCGTGGCCGCCCACCTGCCACACCAGGGGCCACACCATGTCGACGAAGTCCTGCGCGAGGTGGAGGTCGCCCGCCATCGGACGCGCCTTCAGCATCGCCTGGAACTCCCAGTCCTTGGCCCAGCGCTCGTAGTAGGCCCGCATCGAAGCCAGCGTCCGGACGAGTGGTCCCGCCTTGCCCTCGGGACGCAGCGCCGCGTCCAGGGGCCAGATGGTGCCCGCGGCCGAGTGGGCCGAGGTCGTCCGGGACAGGCTGGCCACGATCTTGGACGCCAGCGCCACGGCCTCGGATGCCGACACCACGGGCTCGCCGGCCACGCCCAGCGCCGGCTCGGCGATGTAGAGGACATCGACGTCTGAGACGTAGTTGAGCTCGCGGGCGCCGCACTTTCCGAGCGCGATGACGGCCAGCCGGACCGTCTCCCACCCGGGGACCTCGGCCCGCGCCAGCGCCAGCCCCGCCTCGACCACGGCGTCCGCCAGCGCCGACAGCTCGCGCGCGACGCTCTCGACGGCGTCCGCGGGCTCTGGCGCGGTCAGGTCCCGGGCGGCGGTGCGCAGCAGCGCCCTGCGGTACGCCAGTCGAAGGTCGTCCGGGGTGCCGGACGCCACCGCCTCGACGACGCTGGGATCGGCGCCGACGGCGTCCAAGAGCTCGGCCCGGAGGGCCGCCTCGTCGCGCTCGGACACGTCGTCGCGCAGGACCTCGACGTCGCCCGGGTGGGCGCTGAGGTGGCGTCCGAAGGCGGCGGACGCCCCGAGCACCCGAGCCGTCCGGACGCCCCACGCCTCGTCGTCCGCCAGCGCGGCGAAGGCGTCCGGCAACGAGCTGGCCAGGCGATCGAACCCGGCGAGCGCCAGGTCGGGGTCGGCCGAGCCGGACATGGCCTTCACCAGGCGCTCGACCCTGGCGGCGTCCCCGCCGAGCACCGGCTCCCAGGACTGGAGGAACGCGGCCGCCGCGGCCGGATCGCCGAAGCCGGCCCGAGCCAGGCTGCCGGTCAGGGTGGCGATGCGACTCATGCGCGCGATCCTAGGACCTCCATGGCCCGGACCAACGGCGTCAGGCGGGCCCCGTCCCGGACGGCGGACGGATCCGGCCGAGCACCTAGGACGCCTACAGGGGCTTCACAGGGTCCTCACAGGAAAGGAGAGTTGTCTGGCGAACGTCCCGATGGTGGGGCCAGTGCGGAGGCAACTCATGGCGGACCAGGCAACAACCCCCAGCCGGGTGCAGAAGCCGACGAGGCCGCGACGCAAGTGGCTCTGGGTGGCTGGCGCGATGGTGATCGTGCTGGCGCTGGCGGGGGCGGCGTTCATGCTGCTGCGCCCGCAGACACCCGTGGCCACGACCAGGACCTTCACCCTGCCCGTCACCAAGACCACCGAACAGGTCACGGTAAACCTGACCGGCACGCTGGCTCCGCAGAACCAGGCGAACCTGTCCTTCGCGTCCGCGGGAACGGTGACCTCGGTGTCGGCCGTGGTCGGCAGCACGGTGAGCGCCGGCCAGGTGCTGGCGACCATCGACGACACCCAACTGAGGAACGCGGTCACGCTCGCCCAGGCGAACGTGACGGCGGCCAGGACCTCGTACTCCACCGTGGCGTCGACCTCCGGGGTGACCCGCGCGCAGCTCTCCAACGCGCAGGCCCAGGTCGACTCCGCGGTGGCCAAGCTCTCCAGCGCCAAGACCTCGTTGAGTCAGGCCAGACTGACGACGCCCATCGCCGGAACGGTGGCGTCGGTCAACCTGACCGTCGGCTCGCAGGTCGGCTCGGGGTCGTCCGGGGGTGCCTCGGCGGCTGGGGTGTTGGGCTCGTCGGGCTCGGCGGCCGCCAGCGCCCAGATCGTGGTCATCTCCCCCACGAGCTGGCTGGTGAACGGCACGGTGGGTCCGGCTGACGTCGCCTCCCTCAAGCCGGGGCAGCCGGTGGCGGCCACCGTCACCGGGACGACCGTCACGACGACCGGCAAGGTCAACACCGTCGGCATCGTGGCGACCACATCGAGCGGCTCGACCACTTTCCCGGTGACGATCCTGCTGGACGGCAATCCGGCCGGCCTCTACGACGGCGTGGGCGTGACGGCCGTCGTCACCACCGGCACCGATCCGGACGTGTTGAGCGTGCCGACGGCGGCCATCAGCAACACGGGCGGGACGCCGACGGTGCAGAAGATGGTCAACGGGTCCCCGATCACCACCGAGGTGCAGCTGGGCAAGGTGTACGGCGACCGGACCCAGGTGGCCTCCGGCGTGGCGGAGGGCGATCTGGTCCAGGTCACGGTGCGAGTCGCCGCGGGACAGCGGCCTTCGGGCGGCGGCAGCTCCGGTGTCAACTTCCCCGGCATGGGCGGCCAGGGCCAGGGCCAGCGTCCGAACAACGGCGGCGCACCGCCGGCGGGGGCGCCGGCGGGGGGCGGCGGATGACCAGCGTCTTGACCACGACGGACGCCGCGACGACGGCGTCCGCGCCGTTGATCTCCATGACGGACGTCTGCAAGACGTACGAGGCGGGCGAGATCAAGGTGGACGCCTTGAGCGAGGTGAACCTCACCGTGGGCGGCGGCGACTACGTCGCCATCATGGGGCCGTCGGGCTCGGGCAAGTCGACCCTCATGCACATCCTGGGCTGCCTGGACGTGCCCACCTCGGGCCGCTACCTGCTCAACGGCACCGACGTGAGCGCGATGAACGAGAAGCAGCTGGCGCACGTCCGCAACGCCGAGATCGGCTTCGTCTTCCAACAGTTCAACCTGCTGGCGTCCGAGACGGCGCTGCGGAATGTCGAACTGCCGCTCATGTACGCCGGGGTCCGGCCGGCTGAGCGGCATCAGCGGGCTCTTGAGGCGCTCGACCGGGTCGGGCTCGCCGACCGCGTGAAGCACCGTCCGGGTGAGCTGTCCGGCGGTCAACAGCAGCGGGTCTCGGTCGCCCGGGCGCTGGTCACCAACCCCGCCCTGCTGCTCGCCGACGAGCCGACCGGCAACCTCGACTCCGTCTCGACCAAGGACGTCTTGAACCTGCTCGACGAGTTGCACGGCCAAGGCCGGACGATCGTCCTGATCACGCACGAGCATGACGTCGCCGCCCGTGCGGCGCGCGTCACGAAGATCATGGACGGACGCCTCAGCGAGGGTGGGTTCTGATGCCGCTCTCCGAGACGATCCGGACCGCCCTGCGAGCGCTGAACGCTCGCCGCCTGCGTTCGCTGTTGACCGTCCTCGGCATCCTGATCGGCATCACGGCCGTCATGCTGACCGTGGGGCTAGGCCAGGGCGCGCAGACGGCCATCACCGGCCAGATCAACTCGTTGGGCTCCAACCTGATTGTGGTGTCGCCCAGCTTCCAAAGCTCCTCGTCGGGCATCCGCGGGGGCGGGACCGCGGCGACGACGCTCACCCTGGCAGACGTCGAGATGCTCAACCAGAAGAGCATCGTGCCGGACGCGTCCGCGGTCGCCCCGGTGTCGTCAACGTCTGCCACGCTCGTCCACCTCAGCACGAACTGGACCTCGACCGTGGTGGGGACGACGCCCGAGTGGGCGTCCGTTCGCGCGCAGAAGCTGGAGACCGGACGGTTCTTCAGCGCCGCCGATCTGAACAACAACGCCCCGGTGGCCGTGATCGGCTCGACCGTCGCGACCCAGCTGTTCTCGACGTCCAGCCCCATCGGCAGCACCATCCGGATCGGCACCGAGGACTTCGCCGTCATCGGCGTCCTGGCGGCGACGGGCACCAGCAGCTTCATCGACCAGGACAACCAGGTCGTCGTGCCGCTCACCACCTATCAGGGACGCCTGGCCCCGTCCGCGACAGCCGGCTCGTTGACCGCCGTCTACGTGCAGGCGTCCAGCGCGAAGACCTTGTCGGCCGCCTACTCGGAGGTGCAGAACGCCCTGCTGAACGCGCACCGCGTGACCTCCGCCAATCAGGACTTCACCGTAAGCACGAACGCGTCGCTGGTGGGCGTGGCCACGACCCTCACCAACGTCTTGACCGCGTTGCTGGGCGGCATCGCCGGCATCTCGCTGCTGGTGGGGGCGATCGGAGTCATGAACATCATGCTGGTGTCGGTCTCGGAGCGGGTGCGCGAGATCGGCTTGCGCAAGGCGCTGGGGGCGACCCCCGCTGTGATCCGGCGCCAGTTCCTCGTCGAGGCCGCGATCCTGGGACTGCTCGGCGGGCTGCTCGGCGTCGGGCTCGGCATGCTGGGTGCGCTCGCCCTCACGCCGGTGCTGCAGATCCCGGTCGAGATCTCCTGGACGGCGACCGCGCTCGCCCTGACCGTCTCCTTGGCGATCGGCGTGCTGGCCGGCGTCTACCCGGCGTCCCGCGCGGCGCGGCTGGCCCCCATCGACGCTTTGAGGAGTGAGTGATGAAGAACTCCAACGCGACGGCGATCCGGGCCGTG
>Ga0208823_1002939_pt1 | contig 12466 bp, 8 predicted proteins | sample AD_UKC075_MetaG_FD_184440 | JGI IMG/M metagenome (GOLD analysis project Ga0208823, IMG submission 184440) | Active sludge microbial communities of municipal wastewater-treating anaerobic digesters from USA - AD_UKC075_MetaG (SPAdes) (version 2) | ecosystem: Engineered > Bioreactor > Anaerobic >... | reverse complement strand
GAAGGGATTGTTGAGAAAACTAGAAAGATTCAAGATGACCATATCCAGATTCTAAAACGTGAAGATGGAACAACAAAGAACATATACCTTTTGGATAAAAAGAATATCCATAACAATCGCTTGCAGGTTATTAATCAATACGAAGAAGCAGGTGGCAAGCATGAAACCCGATATGATGTGACTATACTTGTCAATGGACTTCCCCTTGTTCATGTGGAGTTAAAGCGTCGTGGTGTTGCTATCCGTGAAGCTTTCAACCAGATAAAAAGATACCAGCGTGACAGCTTTTGGGCCTCTTCTGGTTTATTTGAGTATGTACAAATATTCGTAATCTCCAATGGCACCCATACAAAGTATTATAGCAACACCACAAGAAACGCTCATATCGAAGAACAAAGAAACAGTGAGCGTCGAAGAAGTAAAAAAACAAGCAACAGTTTTGAGTTTACAAGCTACTGGGCAGATGCAAATAACAAAATTATACCTGACCTTGTGGATTTTACTAAAACTTTTTTTGCCAAGCATACCCTCTTAAATATACTAACAAAATATTGTATTTTTACATCTGAAGATCTGCTCCTTGTAATGCGTCCTTATCAAATAGCTGCTGCAGAACGTATATTATCACGTATTGTAGTATCAACCAACTACAAGAAGATGGGCACAACTGCAGCTGGAGGATATATTTGGCATACAACAGGCTCTGGTAAGACATTGACCAGTTTTAAGACAGCTCAATTAGCTTCTGCCTTGCCTTACATAGACAAGGTACTGTTTGTCGTTGACCGTAAAGATCTGGATTATCAGACGATGAAGGAATATGATCGTTTTGAAAAAGGGGCAGCTAATGGTAATACGTCCACAAGAGTTCTTCAAAGACAATTGGAAGACAGGGATGAAAAAGGAAATCCTCATGAATACAAAATCATTGTAACCACTATTCAGAAGTTGGATATATTTATACGTAAAAATAAACAGCATGATATTTATAAGAAACACGTGGTACTGATTTTTGATGAGTGCCACCGTTCCCAATTTGGCGAAATGCATCAAGCTATTACGAAGAGCTTTAAGAACTATCATATCTTCGGCTTTACGGGAACCCCAATTTTTGCTGCCAATGCTAGTTCAGGAGGTAACCCATTGCTTCGTACAACCGAGCAGGCTTTTGGAGAAAAGCTGCACACTTATACCATTGTGGACGCTATCAACGACGGAAATGTTCTACCTTTTAGAATAGATTTTATCAATACCATTAAGATGCCTGATTACGTTTGCGATAAAAAAGTTTATAGCATTGACCGAGAAAAAGCCTTGGCAGATCCACAGCGAATTAGTGAAATTGTTTCTTACGTTCTTGAGCATTTCGACCAGAAAACAAAGCGAAGTAGCTATTACACATTCTCTGCGAAATGGGAAGAAGCAGACAAGCAAAATCCTAAGAAGATAATTGAAAAGCGTGAAACAAGGCGAGTTGCTGGTTTCAACTCCATATTTGCTGCCGCATCCATCCCAATGGCAATGAGATACTATAATGAGTTTAAGAAGCAGATAGCGGAAAAGAACCGTAACCTCACCATTGCAACTATTTTCAGTTATAGTGCAAATGAGGAGGAGCCAGAAGGACTGCTGCCTGAAGAAGATTTTAATATGGTAAACCTTGACCAGAGCTCCAGAGATTTTCTTGAAGCGGCTATCCAGGATTACAATGCGACATTTAACACAAATTATGATACTTCCTCGGACAAGTTTCAGAATTACTATAAAGACATCTCTCTTCGTGTAAAGAATCGGGAGATTGATATATTGATCGTTGTCAATATGTTCCTCACAGGTTTTGATGCCACTACTTTAAACACACTGTGGGTAGATAAAAATCTGAGGCAGCATGGACTGATTCAGGCGTTTTCAAGGACAAACCGCATCCTAAACAGCGTTAAGACCTATGGCAATATCGTTTGTTTCAGGGATTTGAAAGAAGAAATAGATAAGGCTATTGCACTATTCGGCAACAAGGATGCAGGCGGTATTGTACTGCTAAAAACGTTCGAAGAATACTATAACGGCTATGATGATGAAGGTGAGTATAAGCCGGGCTATGCTGAACTGATTGCAACTCTTACAACACAGTATCCCCTTTGCCAACCTATTATAGGAGAGGGAGCAAAAAAAGACTTTATACGGCTGTATGGAGCAATACTTCGGCTCAGGAATATTCTTACTTCCTTCGATGACTTTGAAGGAAATGAGATTTTATCTGAAAGGGACTTTCAGGACTATCAGAGCATTTATATTGACCTGTATCAGGAATATAGACCACGTGTTTATGGTGATAAAGAAACTATCAATGATGACATAGTTTTCGAGATTGAACTGGTCAAACAGATAGAGGTAAACATTGACTACATCCTCATGCTTGTAGCCAAATATCAAGAATCCAACTGTAAGGATAAAACGATACTTACAACTATTGATAAAGCTATTAATTCGAGTATTGAACTTCGAAGTAAGAAAGAGCTTATCGAGCGTTTCATCGAACAAGTCAATGTATCGACCAAGGTGGATGAAGATTGGCGCAAATTCCTCCATGAGCGTAAGGAAGCAGATATTTCAGCAATTATAGAAGAAGAAAAATTAAAGCCTGAACAAACCCGCCGTTTCATCGACAATGCTTTCCGAGACGGAGTACTTAAAACCACTGGCACAGCTATTGATAGAATTATGCCACCTGTATCCCGCTTTGGTGGAGGCAGAGCTGCGAAAAAGCAAGGAATTATTGAAAAGCTGATGTTATTCTTTGAGAAGTATTCAGGGTTGGTGTAGCAAATAATAAATACATTAGACTTAATAAATCATAGAGTAAATATTGCGAGGTGAAATGATTGGATATAAAGGAGAAATCTTCATATGAACTATTAAGAACTAGGGCTATTATAGATATTTTAGACGGTGACACTGAATTTGGAGAAATAGATGATGTAGTGATTTCAATGCCCTATTTAAGTGGCCCGACTATAGTAGATATTTCGCGACTATTTAGACTGTCTGAAACATACGGATGGAATGGAGGAGCATTGAGTAGATGGAATTACTTGGACAACCTTCTTAAGCATGGAATTGATACTGACCGAATTGATGATATTCTTTCCTACCTATTTTCAAAACAGCAATTTACAAATAAACTTGAAGGGAAAACACGAGATCAATTTGACGAGATTTATAATTATATCGTTAAGACAGTAATAGAACGGATTAATGGGACACTTTCTTTTGATGGGAATGAACTTACTATCATCAATCGAAAATGTAAGATTGTTCCAATAGGTTCTGCGATTAAAGTAACTACTCCTCAAGTACAAAGCATTGATCGAGAATATATCAAAGATATTTCTGAGAGGGCAATGCTTGATGTGGTAAATGGAAGTTATGACAGTGCAATCACTAAATCTAGGACATTATTAGAAGAAGTATTTTGTTATGTTATCGAAAATAAGAATGAGACGCCAACAGACAGCGGAGACATAGGTAGGCTTTATAAGCAAGTAAAAGGGTTATACAGTATGCACACAGATAAAAACCTGGATAGACGAATCAACACACTACTTTCAGGTTTGGAAAAAATCGTTTCATCCATTTCTGAGATGAGAAACAATAATAGTGATGCGCATGGTGTTGGAAGTCAAAGAGTTAGTATATCTGAGCATCATGCTAGACTTCTTGTAAATTCTGCAATGACCATGGCTGAATTTATAATTTCAGTGGGAAACAGTACGAAATAATAAAGAGACCAGCCACATTAAACCATTAATCTTAAATGCAACTGGTTTCTTTTTGCCTCGCTTGAAGCTGTTCACTCTATTCTATTTCGTTCGATCCCTAAGTGAACGCTTCTTTGAGTGTCTTTTGTGGCAAAGTGTGAGGGGACATATTAAAATCCCCATAAATAGACAGACGTTTTCCCCACTTTCGGACAAATTAGTCCCCGGTTTTGGACAATAATAAGACTTGCTCCAAGCCGAGTAGAAAGATTCTTTGAGAACACAAACTACTTAGCAAGGAGCAAGCCAAAATGATTGGAGTTGAACTGTTCGTGGAAATCAAGTATCTTGACCGTCAAGGACTGCAGCAAGACTACGTCGTGAGATATCAACCCTGTCATGTGCAGGCGATGACCACGATGGCCTCCTGCCTCCAGTTCCTTACGAAGGTTCTGAATGTTTTATTCCCCGGTCCCAGTAGAATCGGGAAAACCCACTTGTCCATTGCTCTAGGCTATGAGGCGGTTAAAGCAGGCTACAAAGTGCTTTCCATTACTACTCAAGAACTGACATCGCAACTCTACGCTTCTTTCGCTGATGCCACATTTCAACGAGAACTTGAGCGATTGGACAAGTACCTTAGCCTGTACAAAACTGCTTCCAGTCATTTCTTCTAAGTAATCAATCAAGCATACGAGCGCCAGTCTGTAATCATGACCAGCAATAGACCCTTTCAAAAATGGTCTGGATTGTTCTATGATGCAGTAATCGTTACAGCCATTCTTGAAAGGGTTTTGCACCATGCTCATATCTTTAACATGAAAGGGGATAGCTACAGACTACGCGAGTATATGCAATCTGAAGAAGAGAAGGTGATGCCACTATCATAAATCGCTGAAACAAGGTCAGGAAAAGACAAAAGGAGGTGGGGAATTTCTTGTCCGAAAGTGGGTACTTTAGAGTGTCTCTTGACACATAATTGAATCTCTTAATAAGAAAAATAGGACAGTTGATGAAATTCGAGAGTATTTATCAACAAAAGGTGTAGAAGAAACAAATATAACCATAAAAGATGAGTTGAAAGTGATAGAGGCTATGGGGCTTGCTGTTAAACGCAGTCGAGATCGCTATACCATTGATGACAATATTGTTTGTCTTGATATTCCTAGAAATAAAATTTCTAAAACAAATGTATTAGAATTGAAAGGTAAAGTTAGAGAAAAACTGGAGTATGTGGACCATCGCTACTTATCACTAATCGACTTAGCATATGATGGTACTGCAAATAGGGATTTTGAAATATAAACAATTGATTTACTAACTAATGAATTAGAGTCTGAAGGGGTTAGATTAGGTGAGACCAGAAGACCAGATGGCGTATTTTCATATGAAGATGAAGGTGTAATAGTCGACAATAAAGCATATTCAACAGGTTATAATCTTCCTATAAATCAGGCTGATGAGATGATAAGGTATATCATGGAAAATCAACAAAGAGATAAGAATTTGAATGCAAATGAATGGTGGCTTAATTTTGGTAAAGATGTGAATGTTTTTAAGTTCCTTTTTGTTTCGTCATATTTCAAAGGGAATTTTGAATCAAATCTTGAATATAGTTCTAATAGGACTGGTGTAGATGGTGGCGCAATTAATGTTGAGAATTTATTATATTTAGCAGAAGAGCTGAAATCAGGTCGACTAGCGTATCGCGATTTATTTTATTCATATAAAAATAACGAGATTTCAGAGAAAGAAATTTTAGCACAATCTAATAGTTATGGAATAGAAAAATTGTAAAGTCTTTGACGACTTTCATTTGTTAAATTTAGATAGAATTATTCGGGGATTTCTATATGAAAGGAACTGCTAGAATTCTATATCTAAGGAGGGATCAAGTTGTTCGAATACGGGAGTGAATGGATAAGGACAGATTTTCATCTGCATACAATCAAGGATAAAGAATTTAAGTTTGAAGAGGCGCATGATAGATTTGTTGGTGAATATGTAAAAAAACTAGCAGATGAAGATATTGGCATTGCGGTTATAACTAATCACAATAAGTTCGATTTAGGAGAGTATAAAGTACTCCGCCGTAAGGCAAAAAGAGAAGATATATTAATATTACCTGGAATTGAATTGTCGATAAAAGAGGGGAAACATGGTATTCATTGTCTTATTGTATTTAACCCAGATGAATGGCTTGTAAATGGTGAAACTCATATTGAGGATTTTCTTACAGCTGCTTTTTTAGGGATTGATAATCGCGAGAACGAGAATACGACATGCAATTTTGATATGCCAAAATTATTAGATGAATTAGATAAATTATCCAAAGATTACTTTATTGTTTTCGCACATGTAGATCAAGATAGTGGATTATTTAATGAATGTGATGGAGGGCTAATAAAATCCTTATCTAAAAAGCATAATTTTGGAAATAGAGTCCTTGGTTTACAGAAAGCGAGGAACAGAGATAATCTTGAGAATTTCAGACAATGGACTGGCTATGAACTAGCTTGTGTAGAGGGATCGGATCCAAAGAGTATCTCTGATATTGGTAAAGGAAAACATAAAACGTATTTAAAAGTCGGAGATTTGTCCTTCCAAGTTGTGAAGTTTGCGTTACAAGATTACCACGACAGAGTATCCTCAACTAAGCCAAAAATTGCTCACGGTTATGTGAAGTCGGTTAGTTATCTAGGTGGGAAGTTAGATGGCATAACAATTCCTTTTTCTTCTTCTCTTAATACTATTATTGGTATAAGAGGGAGTGGGAAATCTGCGATATTAGAAACTTTAAGATATGCTTTTAATCTACCAGCAGTTATAGATTCTCAATACAAAGACGATTTGGTTAAGCATATTCTTGGGTCTGGTGGAGAAGTGACTGTTAATGTGGTCGATTCTCATGGAGATGAATATAAGATAAAAAGATTGGTGGGAGAGAAGCCGTATCTTTTAGATAAGAATAACGAAGTTATAAATTTACCATTAGACACTGTAATTAACAATCCATTATACTTTGGACAAAAGGATTTATCATTTACCAATAAGGGATATGAATTTGAGTTATTAGAAAAACTTGTAGGCAATAAATTAGATGAACACCAGCAATCACTTAATGAAATTAATAAAACTATCGAAGAAGATATTAGAGCTTATTTAGGATTTGAAAATATATCAAAACAAATTGAAATTCTCGAAGGTAAGAATAACGCCCTTAACATTAATATTGATAAGTTTAAAGAAAACGGTGTTGATAAAAAACTAGAAAAACAAGCAAGTTATAAGGCCGATTTGCGAGAAATCAATAATTTGATTGAAACTATTGAGGGGCTATTAAATAAGGTTAAAACTGTATATGATGAGTTTGAAAAAAAAGAGTTTAGAATCTCTCAATATGAGTCCAGATATAATGAAGATCTGATGATAGACGTGCAGAAAACACATACGGAGATTTTCAGCGAGTTTTCAAAAGTAAAACACAGTATTGTTACGATAGATAAAGGACTTGCTAGGCTTAATGAATATAAGGATACTTTAGACGGTAGAATACAGTCTCTAACTAATGAATTTGCAGGAATAATGCGAGAGATAGGAGATGAGACGACTGATCCAGAAAAGTATCTTGAATATATTGAAGAACACGCAGAAAACGTGAAGAAAATTGAGGAGTTAAGAGAGAAAAACTCCTCAAAAGGGAATCTAGAAACTAAAATTAAAACAAGCTTTAAAAAGAGAAATGACCGCTTGGGAGAAATTTTTCAAGAATACGACTCTGAAAGTGATAAAATAAATCATTCTCAAACTGAGTTACAGATTGATATTCATTTTAAAGGTGACAAAGAAAGCTTCGTAGAAAGTATGCAAGAAAACTTTAAAGGAACTGGTATAAGTCGCACAAAATATGAACGTCTTTCTGAAGAGTTTTCGGACTATTCTGGAATCTATGAGGATTATTTATTTAATGATGGTTCAACAATACAAGATTTTTTAACTATTAATGAATACGCTAAGATAAGTGAAATGTTGTCTAAAAATTATGCCGAACTAATATATATACCAACGCCAAACTTGGTTGAAATCTATTATCATGATAAATTGCTAGAAAAGCATTCTGTTGGGCAACGAGCTTCGGCCATAATTTTATTGATTCTGTCTCAAAAAGAGAATGACTTAATTATTATTGACCAGCCAGAGGATGATTTAGATAATCAAGTTATTTATAGAGAAGTAATTAGTACATTGAAAGAACGTAAAAGTGACATTCAGTTTATTTTTGCAACACATAATGCAAACATCCCTGTTTTAGGAGATGCGGAGAGGATAATTTCAACAGAATATGGCTCGGGAAAAATAAATATTGAATTAGGAAATATTGATTATCCCGATACTCATAGGAAGATTGTAGATATTATGGAGGGAGGCGCAGAGGCATTTAAACGAAGAGAAATGATATACTCAAATTGGAGCAAGAGCAGGACATAATGCTACTCCTTATCTCCCCACTTCCTTATCCATGTAATTCTCATAGTTCCTTTTATACTGAACAAGCTCAGAAAATCGATCATTAGACTTAGAATACTCTATAATGAAGGTGATAATTTAGAAGTGCTAAAGCTCTTGCAAGAAACCTATTTGGGAAAAATCAAAATGATTTATATCGAAATGATAATGCCGAGATTGATACAATTTAACGATTTCGGAACGGTGGTTTCTTAGGGGGGTCAAAAGGTTTTAGGGGTGTGCATCCCCATTTTCAATTTAGAAAAGAGGAGGAAGTTATGATTAAGAAGTACATGTTGGTAGATTTGTTTTCAGGCTCTTACAATGAAGAAAATATAGGATATGAAGTGCTAAATGATAAAAAGAATCCTATAACCGGAAAGTATTATGGATATCTACCACCTCACGACAATCCAAAAATCTTTAAACTTGGTGCTTCAAGTGCAGATGATTATATCGACGATATCTTAGTTGTATTTGTACAAAAAGTTTCTGATGCATCAATCGATAGAAGGGTTATAGGCTTTTATCCAAGCGCTCGAGTGTATAAAGAAAAACAAAACGGAGAAGAGTTAGCAAGACATTTTAGAGATAAAGATGGCTCGATCAAGACAGCATCTTATTCGATGGAAAGTGAAGAATACTATCCAGTTTCATCAGAGTTTTCGCTCGTCATAGAAACAAAAAAGTACAGTTCTTATATGTTCAGGATGCAAAGAGTTTATGGCGGAAAGTATCCGGAATTAGATTCGATTATTTATGATTATATCCAGCGCTTGATAGACGGAGAAAAGCTAGAAGATGATATCATTGCCCAACATGAACTGCAGGAGATTTCCGGAGCAAGCGATCAAGCTATTCGAAATGCACCGGGTAGGAAACCATTATTTGAGAATCAGATAACTGGCAAAAAAGTTCTGAAGAATCCTCAATTAACAAAATCAGCCATCGTATCTGCGGATTATCAATGCGAAGTCAACTCTGAGCACAAAACTTTTTTAAATAAACAAGGAAAGCCCTATATGGAGGGGCATCATCTGATTCCCTGTACGGTAGAAAACGCCGAAGAGATCTGGGAGCAGTTCGGCAGAAACATCGATTGCAAAGAAAACATTGTATCTCTATGTCCTACATGCCACAGAGCTATTCATATGGGAAACCGAGATGAAAAAAGACGAGTGCTGTCAAATTTAATCTCAAAGCGTCTGTCGATTTTAAAGGAGATAGGGATAAACATAACTGAGGAATATCTACTCCACCTATATGGGGTGTAGTGAGCTTCAGGAAATCATCCGGCTCGCGGGGTTTTTCAGGCAAAAGTCGCAGGTAAAAAGAAAATGGCTGCACGGGATGCCCCTTAGAGGAACTTTGCAAGAAGCTATTTTCTTAGATTTCCGTCCCATTTCTAAAGACAAAGATAGTGTGACCATCTCTTGAAACGCTGGCATAATCAAGAAGACTTTGCCAGAAGATCGGACTGAAGGTCGCGGAATCATCTTCGGACAATAAGATTTTTACAAATAGCCCGGCTTGAATGTGCCGGGTTTTCTTGTCATCAATCTGTTCATTGACAGCATCATATTTTTCTTTTGTACTGTTGAACCTTTCGGTTATCTCATCAAATTCCTCATTGTATTTGTCCTGATGCAAGACCACGCCTGCGTTATTTTGAATGGCCTGTTCCACGAGCTGTTCAGGATGCTCACACATCATGCTAGACTTCTTGTAAATCAGGCTTCTTTTTGCCTTGCTTGAAGCTGTTCAGTCTATTCTATTTCGTTCAATCCCTAAGTGAACGCTTCCTTGAGTGTTTTTTGTGGCACAACTCCATGATGACGCCAGCCGTTTGATTTTGCTACAACATTGGCCACCTTTTGAGCAGGTGAACTAGTGCCTCTCGTGGAACTCACAAAGTAAAAGATACTGTGTAAGAGGCGCGGTATATGTACTTAATGGCCGAAAAACTATACAAGCACATTTGAAGAGTGAGCGAGTCTATGTCACCAATCGACATTATGCCAAAGATGTCTAAGGAAAAGAATTGAGCTCTAGGAGTCGCCTGTCACTTTATATGAAAAGAGGTTGCGCCATGCCGTCACCTGAAGAGAGCATCAATTGTTGGCTTTCGATTATCGAGAGAGGCCGGGTTACTTCCACATACAAAATGGCGCTTGGGTTCGCTATAGCTCGGCTGGTAGAAGAAGGGAAGAGGCAAGTTTCCATGAGAGGACTCGCCCAGATCTTCTTCGATCTCTACCTTGAACGACTCAAATATGAGTTGCCCCAGACTTCCAATCCAGATGAACCTACTATCGTCGAACAAGCTGTTACAGGGTTCAAAAACGGTTCTCTCACCATGCAAAAAGCGAGAGATGCTATTGAAAAAGATGGATTCAAGTACGTTCTGGACGCTTTCCACCGACTACCCGAAGGCGAGTCTCCAATCAAGTTTTATCATCGCACCGGATTGGGCATAATGCTCACGGATGCTGCATACAAAGTGTTTTGGTCACCGCAGAAAGACCATATCATTCGCAAGATGGACGCAAGGTGGAGTGAATTGGAAGAAGGTTTTGCTCGGAAGACTCTTGGGAGTAATGTGCTCACGTGGGTCGCGAGCAACAAATCTGTGGCTGGAGCAAATGATTTTCTATGGTGCAGGGCTAACGCGTCGGAAGGTTCTATCACCCATATTGGAGGTGGTGTGAGGGACTTTGCAGATAGGATCACAAGTGATCTTTCAGCCGGATACAAAGTGGCACTCGGTTTTGAACATCCTTTGTACATAGATGTTGCCCAGAATCCTGATGAACGGGTTGGATTCCCAGAAGAGGAAAGTCAAGTGGCGGAAGGCTCAGGTTCTCCACGGCACTTAGATTTCTTGCCTAGGAGCGGTTTTGCTCCCGGCCTTTCTGAAACCGCATGGGTGCTTGAGAAGGTGAGAACTGGAACAGGCGGGGACGTGACTCCCACATTCAGGTGGCGAAGCCTCATAGATTCTGAAGGTAATTTGTTCATATGGGAAGCTGTAGTTGCGAGGGAACGAAACAACAAGCAACATGGTACTAATGCAGAATTGGCCGCCCGTTCCTTTCTCAGGCTCTACCCTAGGTTACCTATTCCCGAGATTAGTGAGGATAGATCCCCTTTTTCGCTTGCATGTGCTGCATTGATGTGGGCAGGTTATCGTATAAACCCAAAGGCTCTTCACTCACCGTGTGTGGTGGTAAGAGCAAGTTAGAATAGGAGGGAGCCCAATGGAAGACGCGCTGCGCGCGGCATCAAATCTGTTGGAAGAAGCAACGGTTCAAGAACTGCAAGAAATGATGGCTTCAGGCAAGCTAACGGCTAGGGATCTGGTCAAAGGATACATGCTGCGTATTGCCTCTTTCGATAGCAGCGGACCTAGGATCAATTCGGTTCTCGAGGTAAATCCCGAGGCATTGTTTATCGCACAATCCCTTGATATCGAGAGGGAACAAAAAGGCCCCAGAGGTCGCCTTCACGGGATACCTATTTTGATCAAAGACAACATAGACACCAAGGATATGATGCATACAAGCGCCGGTTCTTTGGCGCTGGAAAACTCCTATGCACCAGACGATGCTTTTATCGTAAAGAAACTGCGAAAAGCAGGAGCGGTCATTTTGGGAAAAGCCAATATGACCGAGTGGGCAAACTTTATGAGCGATCACATGCCCAATGGATATAGTTCTCGAGGCGGACAAGTAAGAAATCCATACGGTCCTGGCATCCACGATGTCGGAGGTTCAAGTTCTGGTTCAGGAGCTGCTGTAGCTGCAAATCTTTGTTCAATTGCCATAGGAACTGAAACCTCGGGTTCCATTCTAAACCCGGCGTGCAACAACTCTGTGGTAGGGATAAAGCCTACTGTAGGACTGGTGAGTCGTACAGGGGTGATTCCAATTTCCCATGTGCAAGATACTCCTGGGCCCTTGGCAAGGACCGTTGAAGACGCGGCCATCCTCTTGAGTGCGATTGCAGGCGTCGACGAACAGGACGAAGCCACTTGGTCTAGCTTGGAGAAAAACTGTGGCGATTACACAAAGTTTCTAGACAAAGACGGGTTAAGAGGGATCCGTATAGGCATTCCAACGTCTTTTCTTGAAAAGCTCAATGAAGAGCAACGTGATATCTTTGCACGTGCGCTAGAAGCTCTAAGAGACGCGGGAGCTTGCGTA
>Ga0208823_1002938_pt1 | contig 12466 bp, 7 predicted proteins | sample AD_UKC075_MetaG_FD_184440 | JGI IMG/M metagenome (GOLD analysis project Ga0208823, IMG submission 184440) | Active sludge microbial communities of municipal wastewater-treating anaerobic digesters from USA - AD_UKC075_MetaG (SPAdes) (version 2) | ecosystem: Engineered > Bioreactor > Anaerobic >... | reverse complement strand
CCAGAAGCTTTTGTAACTTCATTCAATGATGCCGTTAACGCACTTGTTACTACAAAAAACATTTCTCAAGCAAAACAAATGATCTTATGGGCAGCTGAAGATGTAGGTTTGGTAACAAAATAATCTTGCTCAAAGATATTAATTGTAGACTCGGTTCAAATGAACCGAGTCTTTTTAAAAATCAAAGAAGGAGAGATATAAATGTCTGTTCAAAAAAAGAAAGCAAGAGCAGGATTTTTTATAATTCTACCCTCGTTAATCTTTATTGGCATATTTGTATATTACTTTATATTTCTAACTGTAAGGACTTCTACCTCTAATTGGAACAGTTTTTCTGCTTTGGTTAAAGGAGAATATCAATTTGTAGGATTAAGAAATTATCAAAGACTTTTCAAAGATCCGAGATTCCAAACAGATTTGTGGAACACCTTATTTTTTACCTTATTTTTTCTAGCCGGATGCGTTGGTATTGGATTATTTCTTGCCAATATTATTGATAAAAAATTAAAAGGTTCTAACTTTTTTCAAAATTTATTTTTATTTCCAATGGCTATTTCGTATGTAGTGACAGGAACGGTATGGGGATGGATATTTGCTCCTGGTAACCTTCCCTCTGATCCACAAGGAATTAATCTATTATTTCAAAAGTTGGGATTATCAAAATTTCAATGGATGTGGTATACAAGTACTAAATCGATTGGGAAGTTTAATTTAGCCCTTATTCCAGTAATTATAGCCGCAGTGTGGCAAATGTCGGGATACGTTATGGCGATGTACTTAGCAGGATTAAGAGCTATTCCTGAAGAATTAATTGAAGCGTCTCAGGTAGACGGAGCTACAGGAACTCAAATCTTTTGGAAGATAAAGATGCCTATGTTAAGGCCTATAACACTAAGTGCGATGATTGTTATTGGACATATGTCACTAAAAATATTTGACTTAATATATGCTATGACAGGAAGCGGCCCTAACAACGTCACAGACATGCCCGCTATCTATATGTTCGAGCAAATGTTTAGGTCCAACAGATACGCTACTGCGTCTGCTATTGCCATAATTATGCTACTTATGGTTGCTGTAGTAATAATTCCTTATCTATATTATTCTTTTAGGGGGTCTAAATAATGGCCGAAAAAGCTAGCAAAACCTCAACAATTGTGTATTATATTATTCTAATTATTTTCACTATATTTTATATTCTTCCGTTTTATGTTACTTTAAGTACATCTTTTAAACCTTTTGAAGAAGTATCTATAGCTACGATGTGGAATTTACCAAAAAAAACATCTCTAGAGGGCTTCAAAGCTGCCTACAGGAAACTTCAACCAAATCTAAAAAATAGTTTCTATCTAACAATTCCAGCTACTTTGATTTCCGCTATGATAGGTTCAATAAATGGTTTCGCCCTATCAAAACTTAAATTTAGATATTCGAATTTTTTATTTGCCTTAATTTTATTTGGAATGTTCATCCCATACCAAAGTGTATTGTTTCCATTAATACAATTCTTTCAAAAAATCGGACTATATGGTACAATTCCTGCATTAATTATAACGCACGTTATTTATGGAATTCCTATAACTACATTAATGTTTAAAAACTACTATGAAGAAATACCAGATGAACTAATAGAAGCCGCTTCGGTAGATGGAGCAAATGTATGGCAATCATACACAAAAATACTGCTTCCAATTTCTATTCCAGGATTTGTTGTAGTAATAATATGGCAATTTACAAATATATGGAACGAATTCTTATTTGCAGTAACAATTACAAGTGATCCTACTAAACAACCAATTACTGTTGCATTGGTTAACTTAGCTGGAAGCCAAGTTGTCCAATGGAATGTACAAATGGCAGGTGCATTATTAGCTGCACTTCCAACATTGATAGTATATATTATTTTAGGCAGATATTTTGTTAGAGGTTTATTAGCAGGATCAGTTAAAGGATAATTTAAGTAGTTAGAACAATTATTTTTATATCATAAAATAAATGAAAAATATTTTTTGTTTTTTAAAACTTGATGGAGGGGACGTTCTTTGAAAATCAAAACTAAACTATCGTTGTTAGTTATTGTTATTTCAATAATCCCTTTAATTTTAATTTCTCTTTTTAGTTTTTACAATTACTATAAAACTATACAAAAGTCAACTGAAGAAACGCTCTACAACCAACTTCAAAACCAGAAAGAAGCTCTAATAAAATTTCTAACTCCCCTACATGAGCTAACAGAATATTCAGTTAACAATCTTGAAAAGAATGGATTAAACTGGATGTTTCAAAACTTTTCCAACATAATTAGTCATTTTTCTGGTGCAGAAAATATTTATGTAGCTCTCAAAGATGGAACATTCATAAGAGAACCACAAATTGGAAAACCTGAAAATTACGACCCATTAAAAACTATTTGGTATACCCAAGCGCTAGAAAGTGAAGAGACCATTTTAACCAGTTCATACATACAACCCTTATCAAATAAGCAAGTTTTAACTTTTGCAAAAAAATTTGTAGCGTCTTCTCAAGAAGGTGTGTTAGGATTAGACGTTAGTTACGAAAATATTAAAAATCTTTTATCCTACACGTCATTTGAATCTCAAATAAACTATATTATTGATAACAATGGAAATTTAGTAGTTTCATCATCTTATTCTAGCAATAACGAATATTTAATTCCTCCCATGAAATATGGTTCTTCTGCAATAAAACAAGATGGAAAATATATTTATTATCAACAGATTCCTGAATACAATTGGACGTTAGTTTCTACAATCGATTCTAAAGAATTATTATCTGAACCTTTAAGAAAAGCATCTAACATAGCAGTTGTAGCTTTAATTGTTATAATCTTATCAATAGTTTTATCTATTTTCTTTATGAAATCTATTAACACCCCCATAAGAGATATGATAACTAAAGTTAAATTATTGAGTGATGGAAATTTGAATGTTGATTTTACTACTAAAAATAAAGATGAACTTAGCGAAATTTCAAATGAACTAACAAAAATGTCAGTAAATCTAAAAAGTTCATTACTCAAATTTAAAGAAGTTAGTGAAAATATAAAATTTTCTTCTAAAGAGCTCTTCAATATTTCACAACAAATATCTCATAATAATGAAATAATTCTAAATCAAACAAAAAATATACAACATGATTTAGAAGAATCCGCTTCTTCAATTCAAGAAGTAACCTCAGGGGTAGACGAAGTAGCAAGGGCAGCACAAGGAGTATCTCGAGATGCCCAAAGGTTAAGTGAAGAAGCAGAAAAGACAAATAAGGCAGCGCAAGAAGGAAGTCAAACAATAATAAGCATAAGTGAGATAGTAAAAGAAGCAGTAGAAAGGACAAAAGAAAGCCAAAAAGAAGTGACCCAACTAGCGACGAACGCGAAAGATGTCCAAAGCATAGTAGAAACGATAAACTCAATAACTGAACAAACGAACTTGTTAGCGTTAAACGCGGCGATAGAAGCTGCGAGGGCCGGAGAAGCAGGAAGAGGCTTTGCGGTAGTAGCAGATGAGATAAGGAAGTTAGCAGAAGAATCGAGGAATGCGACAGAAGAAATAAGTCAGATACTAGCAAACATAACGCAAGGCACAAAGAAAGTGAACGACTCAACGAACAAAGTAGTAGAAACGATAGAAAAAGTGAATGAAAAGATGGTAAATGTCCTTCAAAGTTTTAACAACATAAGAGAAAGAATAGAGAAGATGAATCAAGGAATAGAAAACATGACAGCGAGTGCAGAAGAACAAAGTGCGAGTACTCAAGAAATAAATGTTGCAATGGATAGAGTGGTGAAATCTGTTCAAAGAATAATGGAAAGTATAAATATTAATTACAACTCAATTCAGGAGCAAGATAAAAATACAAAGCAGATTGAAGAAAGTAGCAAAGAACTATATTCTATGTCACAAGAGTTAACAACGCAAATAAATTTCTTTAAGTTATAATCATCAAAAAATTAATTGAAAAAGCAGATTTTGAGAAAAACGCTTTTTTTTGGTATTAATTATCAATAAATCAAATTAATTAAATATAATTAGCAAAAATCAATCTTGACATTCGAATAAACAGAATATTAAAATTATAGTGATTAAAAATTTCATGTGTAATAGTTAATTAATTTAATAAAAAGGTTTTTAAGTTGCAATATCTTTTAGAAATAAGAAAATTACTGATTAAAGTTTGAAAAAACAGGAATTATTTTATCAATACTTTATAATTTCAAGATTTTTACATATTGATAATCATTTAAATTTAGTACAATTTCTTTTTTAACCATTGCAAATTAGTTTTTCTACAATCCCTAGAGGGGGTGATTATATTTATAAGAATATAAAGTAACTTATTATAAGAATATAAAGTAACTTAAGTTTTTGAAAAAATAAAATAAAGCATAAAGAGGTGTAAAGGATGAAAAATAGAATTAACAAAAAAACGTTTATAGTTATGTTCATTATGATCTTAGGTTTGTTTGTTACTGTTGGTGCTCAAAAAGTCTACACATATAACAAAGTTCAAGAAGTTTTTGATTGGGGAACAGGGACGACAAAAGTTGTTGTTAACTTGGAAAAAACTATAAGTTCTGCTGATGTGAGCTGGAATACATTTGAAGTTTATGTAAAACGTTATGATAAAAGAATGGAAAAACCATTTTTGAATGAAGGACAAAGAAAAGTTATGGACGCTTACATTTCTGATGAGATGGGAAATAAGGTTAAAGAAGGAAATTACATAGCTATATTGATGGAAACTCGACCTGATTTGAGTATCAGCTCTGCTCTAAATTATGCTTGGATCGGAGGCAATAATTGGGTAGAAGAAGAATATACTATCAAACAGGTGAAAGAAATAATAACTAAAGAAGAAAAAATAGACGGTATAGTTGCTAGGGAGCTAAACAAAACATTCAGACCACAAATTGACAAATTTACTTTTGGGTCAGAGTTCTATAGTGATGAAAGAAACGGCGATATAACACTCACCTACGCAGCGTATGAGCCAGAGATAAAAACATCCAGTAAAAGTCCTTTAATCATATGGCTACATGGTGCAGGAGAAGGGGGGACAGATCCTACAATACCTTTAGCCGCCAATAAATCTGTCAATTTTGCTTCAGAAGAAATTCAAAAGATATTTGGTGGAGCGTATGTTTTAGTTCCTCAAACTCCAACAATGTGGATGGATCCTGGTGCTGAAGAAGAAGACTACGATATTGAATTTGTGAGTACTCTACCTTACACTTCTAAATACACAAAGGCTTTAAAAAACCTAATAGATAAGTATGTTCAAGCAAATCTTGATATAGATACTAATCGTATTTATATTGGTGGGTGTTCCAATGGTGGTTTTATGACCGTGAGAATGATCCTAGATTATCCAGATTATTTTGCAGCTGCATTCCCCGTGTGCGAAGCTATGTCACATTCATATTTATCAGAAAAAGATATTGAAACACTTAAAAATCAGAACATTTGGTTTGTTACTGCCGCAACTGATCCCGTTGTGCCCGCACCTAATTTTGCATTACCTACCTACGATAAGCTAATAAAAAAAGGAGCGAAAAATGTACATCTCACTTATTTAAAGAGAGTAATAGATACATCGGGACGATACCAAGATGAAAAAGGAAATCCTTACGAATACAATGGACACTGGTCATGGATTTATGTATACAACAATGAAGCAATATCAGAAATCAATGGGCAACAAGTTCCTATTTTAAACTGGCTTGCTATCCAAAATAAACTTTATTAATCCCTAATTTCTTTATTTTAATTATTATTGTTTAAGTTAGCAATGGGTATTTACTTTATAAAAAACGCAACAAATAACCAACATATAGTTGAAGCTAAATACCCAATTTTTAAAAAAGTCAAAAAACAAAACTTTCAAAATTTCAAATAGTCAAATCAAATTTTATTTCAATAAAAAGAGAAATTTTCATTATAAAACAAATTATATTAAGCTTTGAAATATAAGAGGAACTTTTACACATAAAAAAGATTATGAAAGACACTACATAACACACTTTCAACCAGTATAACTATTTAATATGTAAAAAGTTCTACATTCTTTAAGAGACGCACCCGGTCAACGTAATTGGACTTCTGCTGATTATCGAATGGCCGATATAATTAGTTCTTATTGGGCTAATTTTATAAAAACCGGTAATCCAAATGGACTCGGAATGACTAATTGGCAACAATGTGGAATAGAGACTGGAAATTCTTTCATTCGATTTCATGAAGGTTATTCTTATTCTGTTAATACAACACCCTATCCAGAAAGAGATTATTTAAATCGAAAAATTGTAATGAAAGATTATGGAATAGATCTATAAGAAACAACAGACCAATCGATAACATTGATTAAATCAAGAAGATATCTAAATTCAGAATGTTCATTGAGATATTGATCATAAACGAAATCGAAATAAAGTTGAGAAGCATTAGAGTAGTAAGACATTTGTAAAAAACTCCTTACGATTTAGTGAATGAATAATGTTAAAATGATTATATCGTAATGAGGTAAATGTCACCAATAGGAAGGTTTAAACATACGTTAAATTGTTCGTTTTAGAATTTCTAAAGTGACTAATTAATTATACGAGGAGGGAAAGAAGTATGAAAAAGCGTTGGTATTTGTTGATAGTTTTTTTAATTAGCATCTCTTCTTTATTGATGGCTAATTCAGTAGCACAAAAAGTTAGTCCACCTGTTGCGTCTGTTCCAAGCGGAACTTATGACACTACTCAAAGGGTGTCTCTATTCTCAGAAACGGAAGGAGCCACAATTTACTACACTATCGATGGAAGCGATCCTTTAACTTCTTCCACTAGGCAAAAAGTTTCCTCACGGGGAGTACAAATTCAAACAACTTGTGTACTAAAAGCAGTTGCAGTCAAAGAAGGAATGGAGCCAAGTGACATTGTATCGTACAAATATTTTATAAAAGTTGCCGAACCAACACCCAACCCATCACCTGGAGAGTGGAAAGAATTACCTAAGGAGATAATACTATCTTCCACAACACCAGGAGCAGTTATTTATTACACAACAGACGGTAGTCTCCCAACAAGGCAAAGTATAAAATACACTGGGCCAATAAAACTCGAAAAAGGAAAAACAAACACAATCAAAGCAATCGCTGTAAAAGAAGATGGTTCTCCCGACAGCAACGTTGTAATGTTTGTATATGTGGAAAACCCAAATCTAATATTACTAACAGATACTTTAAGACCAGATGCAAATGAAATTTACGTTATTAACAAAGTAATATCTGAAATGACATTAGATGAAAAAGTAAGAATGGTTTGGGGAGCAGCAACCTCACAATTGGGAGCTGCAGGAAATACTTACGCTATTCCAAGGCTAGGTATTACAAGTATGGAGTTAGCAGATGGACCAGCAGGATTGCGTTTAAGAGGCCACGAAGCCACTGCTTGGCCAAATCCAATGATGCTTGCTTCCACATGGAACACAGAAATTCTTGAAAAAGTCGGGGCTGCTATTGCTGATGAAGCAAAATTTTATGGAATAGATATCATGCTTGGTCCTGGTATGAACATTCATAGAGATCCTCTTGGTGGCCGTGTTTTTGAGTACTATTCAGAAGACCCCTATGTAACAGGTAAAATGGCAGCAGCATGGATCAATGGGCTCCAAGATAACGGAGTTGGAGCAACAATGAAACATTATGCAGCAAATAACTCAGAAAATAACAGAATGAACATTAATGTAATAGTTTCTGAAAGAGCTCTGAGAGAAATATACCTTACTGGATTTGAAATAGCCACTAAAGAATCTAATCCCTGGGCGGCAATGAGTGCATATAACAAAATTAACGGAACATTTGGTTTCGAACATGAATACCTTAGCAAAATGCTGAGAGATGTTTTTGGATTCAAAGGTTTGATTATGTCAGATTGGGGCGGTTATCATAATCCAATTTCATTCAAAAATGGATTCGATTTAAATGAACCCGGTGGAGCAGGATCAGATAATTTAAAAAATGCAATAAACAACGGAATAATTACTGAAAAGGACCTTGACAGAGCAATTTCAAACATTCTTAATGTCGTAATTAAAACAGAAACCTTTAAAAATCAAATATACGATAAATCCGAATTTGCAGCAAATCAAAAAATTCCTTCATCTATTGCAGCTATTCATGCAGATATATCAAAAGAAGCTGCATTAGAAGGAATAGTACTTTTAAAAAACGATGAAACTTTACCTTTACAGAACGTTAGCACAGTCGCTTTGATAGGGGAGCTAGCTTATAAATCTGAATTACCCTCATTTTGGGGCAGTCCAGCGAAGGGGTTGTATTATGAAGGTGGTGGAAGTGCGGCCGTGGTAGTTGATCCAGAGGAAGTTGTAACCCTTCAAGAAGCTTTTAGTTCCGGTGGTTTGAATGTTTTAACTCAAACAGAAAAGGGTGAATACTTGAAAGAAGGGATGGGTAAAAATGATGCAATATACGTAGCAAAGAACTCTGATGTTGGAATAATTTTAATTGGAAGACCAGGTACAGAAGGAAGAGACAACACACCAGAAAGCATGAAACTTACAGCAGAAGAATTTGCTTTAATTAGAAATGTTTCTGAGGCTTATCATAGTCTTGGAAAGAAAGTTATAGTTTTATTAAATGTAGCTCATCCAATAGAAACAGATGATTGGGACGATTATGTAGACAGCATATTGTATATAGGTCTTCCTGGAACTTATGGTGCAAGTGCGGTAACAGATATACTTCTAGGTAATGTAAATCCATCCGGTAAATTAGTTGATACCTGGCCTATAAAATATGAATACGCTCCAACTTACGGAAATATGCCAGAACCAAATCAAAGTGAAATTACGTATACAGAAGATATATATGTTGGATATCGATACTATGACATGAATCCACAGTATGTAAAATATCCATTTGGTTATGGTCTTTCTTACACTGAATTTAAATATGAATCAATTGTATTAGACAAAAAAACGTTCAATCTTACAAATGAAGATGAAACCATAGTGGTAAAAGTTAAAGTTAAAAACACTGGCCAAGTCCCTGGAAAAGAGGTAGTTCAACTGTACGTAAGAGCTGACGATAGCACCGCTGAAAGACCTTACAAAGAATTAAAAGGTTTCGCCAAAACAAAACTTCTAAATCCAGGGGAAACAGAAGTAATAACATTCACTCTAGATAAACGTTCATTTGCATATTTTGATGAAGTTGTTCATGATTGGATAGTGGAACCAGGTGTTTATACAATAATCGTAGGTGGAACTTCAGAAAATGAAGTTCTTCAATTAACAGGTTTAAGTGAAAAAGTCCTTGCTACAAGATAAAGTTTGTAAAAATTAGTATAGAGGTGGTGAATAAAACAGTTATTCACCACCTTCTTCAAAGAAGCATTTTGATAAAAGGAGTTAAGATGGTATAAATAGAAATGGATTTAAAGGTACATTAAAGTTTGTTTTAGAATTTCTAAAGTGACTAATTAATTATACGAGGAGGGAAAGAAGTATGAAAAAGCGTTGGTATTTGTTGATAGTTTTTTTAATTAGCATCTCTTCTTTATTGATGGCTAATTCAGTAGCACAAAAAGTTAGTCCACCTGTTGCGTCTGTTCCAAGCGGAACTTATGACACTACTCAAAGGGTGTCTCTATTCTCAGAAACGGAAGGAGCCACAATTTACTACACTATCGATGGAAGCGATCCTTTAACTTCTTCCACTAGGCAAAAAGTTTCCTCACGGGGAGTACAAATTCAAACAACTTGTGTACTAAAAGCAGTTGCAGTCAAAGAAGGAATGGAGCCAAGTGACATTGTATCGTACAAATATTTTATAAAAGTTGCCGAACCAACACCCAACCCATCACCTGGAGAGTGGAAAGAATTACCTAAGGAGATAATACTATCTTCCACAACACCAGGAGCAGTTATTTATTACACAACAGACGGTAGTCTCCCAACAAGGCAAAGTATAAAATACACTGGGCCAATAAAACTCGAAAAAGGAAAAACAAACACAATCAAAGCAATCGCTGTAAAAGAAGATGGTTCTCCCGACAGCAACGTTGTAATGTTTGTATATGTGGAAAACCCAAATCTAATATTACTAACAGATACTTTAAGACCAGATGCAAATGAAATTTACGTTATTAACAAAGTAATATCTGAAATGACATTAGATGAAAAAGTAAGAATGGTTTGGGGAGCAGCAACCTCACAATTGGGAGCTGCAGGAAATACTTACGCTATTCCAAGGCTAGGTATTACAAGTATGGAGTTAGCAGATGGACCAGCAGGATTGCGTTTAAGAGGCCACGAAGCCACTGCTTGGCCAAATCCAATGATGCTTGCTTCCACATGGAACACAGAAATTCTTGAAAAAGTCGGGGCTGCTATTGCTGATGAAGCAAAATTTTATGGAATAGATATCATGCTTGGTCCTGGTATGAACATTCATAGAGATCCTCTTGGTGGCCGTGTTTTTGAGTACTATTCAGAAGACCCCTATGTAACAGGTAAAATGGCAGCAGCATGGATCAATGGGCTCCAAGATAACGGAGTTGGAGCAACAATGAAACATTATGCAGCAAATAACTCAGAAAATAACAGAATGAACATTAATGTAATAGTTTCTGAAAGAGCTCTGAGAGAAATATACCTTACTGGATTTGAAATAGCCACTAAAGAATCTAATCCCTGGGCGGCAATGAGTGCATATAACAAAATTAACGGAACATTTGGTTTCGAACATGAATACCTTAGCAAAATGCTGAGAGATGTTTTTGGATTCAAAGGTTTGATTATGTCAGATTGGGGCGGTTATCATAATCCAATTTCATTCAAAAATGGATTCGATTTAAATGAACCCGGTGGAGCAGGATCAGATAATTTAAAAAATGCAATAAACAACGGAATAATTACTGAAAAGGACCTTGACAGAGCAATTTCAAACATTCTTAATGTCGTAATTAAAACAGAAACCTTTAAAAATCAAATATACGATAAATCCGAATTTGCAGCAAATCAAAAAATTCCTTCATCTATTGCAGCTATTCATGCAGATATATCAAAAGAAGCTGCATTAGAAGGAATAGTACTTTTAAAAAACGATGAAACTTTACCTTTACAGAACGTTAGCACAGTCGCTTTGATAGGGGAGCTAGCTTATAAATCTGAATTACCCTCATTTTGGGGCAGTCCAGCGAAGGGGTTGTATTATGAAGGTGGTGGAAGTGCGGCCGTGGTAGTTGATCCAGAGGAAGTTGTAACCCTTCAAGAAGCTTTTAGTTCCGGTGGTTTGAATGTTTTAACTCAAACAGAAAAGGGTGAATACTTGAAAGAAGGGATGGGTAAAAATGATGCAATATACGTAGCAAAGAACTCTGATGTTGGAATAATTTTAATTGGAAGACCAGGTACAGAAGGAAGAGACAACACACCAGAAAGCATGAAACTTACAGCAGAAGAATTTGCTTTAATTAGAAATGTTTCTGAGGCTTATCATAGTCTTGGAAAGAAAGTTATAGTTTTATTAAATGTAGCTCATCCAATAGAAACAGATGATTGGGACGATTATGTAGACAGCATATTGTATATAGGTCTTCCTGGAACTTATGGTGCAAGTGCGGTAACAGATATACTTCTAGGTAATGTAAATCCATCCGGTAAATTAGTTGATACCTGGCCTATAAAATATGAATACGCTCCAACTTACGGAAATATGCCAGAACCAAATCAAAGTGAAATTACGTATACAGAAGATATATATGTTGGATATCGATACTATGACATGAATCCACAGTATGTAAAATATCCATTTGGTTATGGTCTTTCTTACACTGAATTTAAATATGAATCAATTGTATTAGACAAAAAAACGTTCAATCTTACAAATGAAGATGAAACCATAGTGGTAAAAGTTAAAGTTAAAAACACTGGCCAAGTCCCTGGAAAAGAGGTAGTTCAACTGTACGTAAGAGCTGACGATAGCACCGCTGAAAGACCTTACAAAGAATTAAAAGGTTTCGCCAAAACAAAACTTCTAAATCCAGGGGAAACAGAAGTAATAACATTCACTCTAGATAAACGTTCATTTGCATATTTTGATGAAGTTGTTCATGATTGGATAGTGGAACCAGGTGTTTATACAATAATCGTAGGTGGAACTTCAGAAAATGAAGTTCTTCAATTAACAGGTTTAAGTGAAAAAGTCCTTGCTACAAGATAAAGTTTGTAAAAATTAGTATAGAGGTGGTGAATAAAACAGTTATTCACCACCTTCTTCAAAGAAGCATTTTGATAAAAGGAGTTAAGATAGCACAAATTTGTTAGGAAAATATTGATATAAGCTTAGGAGGAAAGTAAATGAGAAAATTCAAAAAAGTTACTTTAATGATGTTAACGTTGGTTTGTTCTTTTTTGATATTATTTGGTTCTAATGAGATTTC
>Ga0208823_1002935_pt1 | contig 12472 bp, 12 predicted proteins | sample AD_UKC075_MetaG_FD_184440 | JGI IMG/M metagenome (GOLD analysis project Ga0208823, IMG submission 184440) | Active sludge microbial communities of municipal wastewater-treating anaerobic digesters from USA - AD_UKC075_MetaG (SPAdes) (version 2) | ecosystem: Engineered > Bioreactor > Anaerobic >... | reverse complement strand
TGCTATGCGATGATCCTGATACTTATGGAAAGTTAATAAGCAAGATTTATGAAATGGACGATATACATGAAGCTTTTAAAGCTGCTATGGATAAAAGTAACATCAAAATTATTGTGAACATTAATTAAGCTAATTATAATAAGCCTACAATTTTCATATCTTCCTCCTAAAGTCCATATGGAAGATAGTTCCTGCCGGGAAGTAATTCACATAGTGGTAAATTATTGGTATTAAGGGGGTAATTTTATGAAAAAACAGTTTAAAGAGAAGTATAAAACCAAAGAGGTATTGACAGCCTTCTCCTGTATATCCCCTGCCCTTTTTTTGGCCATAGTTTTTGTGGCTATCCCCGTTGTGAGTGTGATCGTACTTAGTTTTACTAATTGGGATCTTTTAAAAGGAACACAAAATTTTATAGGTCTCAGTAATTATAAGTATATATTTCAAGATGCAAAATTTCGCAAGTCAATCGTGAACACTCTTTACTTTTCCGCTGTCAAAGTTCCTCTTGATATAGTTCTCTCTCTTTTTATTGCTACTTTGCTAGATAAAAAAATTTTTGCTAAGAGCTTTCTCAGAGCTTCATACTTTGTCCCAGTTATTCTTCCTATGGTTGCAGCTTCCCTTATATGGATATGGATCTACGATCCAATGTTAGGTCCTTTGAACCAGATACTTGGATTTTTTGGGATAAAACCTATTCGTTGGCTTTATGATCCTAAATGGGCAATGCCTTCTATTATCCTTTTTTCTTTATGGAAGGGCTTAGGATACGATATCGTAATATTTCTTGCCGGACTTCAGTCAATACCTGAAACATACTCAGAGGCAGCTAGAATAGATGGAGCAAGCGAGCGACAAGTTTTTTTCAAAATTAAACTACCACTTTTATCACCTGTTTTCTATTTCGTCGTTATGATGGGAATAATAAATTCTTTCAAAATATTCACCCCAATCTCCGTTATGACTCCTGAAGGAGGACCTATGTACAGTACAGGAGTAATGGTTTTTTATATCTACGAACAGGCATTCCAGAGAAACAAGATGGGAAGAGGTGCTGCTGCCTCGGTAATATTGTTCCTTATGATTCTTTCTTTGACTATGGTTCAGAGAAAAGTGGGAAGAAAGGAGGTATCCTTTGAATGAAAAGGGGAGGCATGAAGAAAGAACGAAAGAGAAACTTAATCGCTTTGATTATACTTTTTACAGGCGTTGTCATTATGTTATTTCCTTTATTTTGGATGGTATTGTCAGCTTTTAAGACAGAAGCCGATGTTTATGCCTATCCACCAAAATGGTTCCCAAGTTCATGGAATTTTAAAAATTTCTTACGAGTTTTCAAAATGGTTCCATTTGGGAGATATTATTTGAATAGCATATTAGTTACCGTTATATCGACTGTAGGACAAATTTTTATTTCTATACTAGCTGCTTACCCCTTAGCAAGATTAAGATTTCCTTTCAAAAACCTCATTTTTATGTTCATTGTTTCAACAATGCTAATGCCTTTTGCTGTTATCATGATACCTACATTTAAAATTGTTGCTAGTTTAAAATGGATTGATACATATCAAGGTTTAATTGTTCCTTTCCTTTTCAGCGGATTTTCTATAATTTTTCTTGTCCAGTTTTTCAGCACTGTCCCAAGAGACCTTGAAGATGCTGCTAGGATAGATGGATGCGGTTATTTTAGAATATTATTTAATGTGATACTGCCTAACACTAAATCAGCAATTGCTACGATTTCAATTTTTACGTTTCTCGAGCATTGGACGGAATACCTCTGGCCTTTGATTGTGATCAATACCACTGAGATGAGAACACTACCAATAGGTCTTAAATACCTAATGACAGAGGGAGGAAGGGAATATAACTTGGCAATGGCTGCTGCATTAATGGCAATTTTGCCTGTAGTAATCGTATACGTTTTTTGTGAAAAACAAATTATAGAATCAATCACTTTAACAGGGTTGAAGTAACTACACAATTTAAGAAGTGAATTTTACCAGAGATAGATTTAAAAGTATATTAAATTGTTTGGTTTTTAGGATTTCTAAAATAACTGATTTTTAATTTCTAGGAGGTGTTATTATGAAAAAGGTATTTCTTAGTATCATTATTATCTCGATGGCGGTTTTTTATTTTTCAGCTACTCAGATAACATTTTGGTATGCTATCGGAGGTACATCTGGAGAAGCATTTAAAGAGATTGCAGAAGAATTCAACTCCATAAATAAAAATGTTAAGGTAAAACTCGTTTACACAGGAAGTTATGCAGACACAGCTCAAAAAGTTACTGCTGCTATAGCAACTAATACTTTACCAAATGGCGGAATTATACCGGCAGGTCCAATTTTTACCGGAGCAAGGGGTAATTATGAAATTCTTGACTTCATGATGAATGATCCTGAATTTGATATGAATGACTTTTTTCCAGCTATGTGGGACTACTCAAAATACAATGGTAAGATCTGTGCTATTCCCTATAATATAAGTACTCCTATTTTGTATTACAACAAAGATTTAATGAGAGAAGCTGGATTAGATCCGGATCGCCCTCCTCAAACATGGGAGGAATTGCTACAGGCTTCAAAGATTGTTACTAAAGATATCAATAACGATGGAATTCCTGATATTTGGGGATTTGATACAAATGATCCAGTCTGGATCTTTAAAGCTTTTTTGCGTCAAAATGAAAACTTGATAATAGATACTGAATTGCTGACTCCTCTCTTTGATACTCCCAGCGGTATAGAAACAGCAGAGTTTTGGAAAAAATTGATAGATGAGAAAGCGATGCCTGAAGCACAGCATTCACTTTCTGAAAATTTATTTCTCGGAGGTAGGCTAGCATTTTTCATGGGAAGTTCAAATAGAATAGGTAAGTGGCAAGGAAACACTGATTTCGAGTTGGGAGTAGCTTATCTTCCTGCAGGAAAAGTTAGAGCAGTTCCACTTGGCGGAGCTGTTGCTGTTCTCTTCCCAAAAAAGGCTGAAGAAGATGAGGCAACGTATCAACTTTTAAAATGGTTAACCTCACCAGAAAATGTTGCGAAATTCTCTATGAAAACTGGATATCTCCCTATTAGAAAATCCGCTTTAGAATTGCCAGAAATGAAGCACTTTATGGATGAAAATCCGCTATGGAAAGTTGCCTTCGAACAACTTGAATTTTCCTTCGCGTATTGGCATTTTGATGAGATGGGGGCAATGGATAATTTCATTTGGGAAGCCCTTGAAAAGATTGAAAGGGGTGTCTCCTCACCTGAAGAAGCGATGAAATGGCTAACTAAATCACTACGGGAAGAGATAGAGGCTGGTAGGGAATGAGGCTATCTTTCTCTACAGCAGCTTTGTATCCTAGGACAACTTTAGATTCTCTTGCTCTGTTACGAAGTTGCGGATTTCGTGAGGCGGAAATTATGCCTCAATGTTATGAAGAATGTAGACCATCTTTTGCTAATAAAGTTCTGCAAACAGGTATAAGGGTTAGTTCTATTCATTTCCCTCTTGTGTTTTTCTCTGTTTTTTACAACCCTTATCCTGGTATGATGGAAGAGGCTAAAATAATCGCAAATGAACTGACTAAATCTGCAAAAATAATGGGATGTGATGTTGTTGTGGTTCATGCTCCTTCAAAAAAAGATGATCCCATAAGAGAACTTCATGAAAGCCCTATTTTGGAAAATATAAGATATCTCGCAGATATCTTGGAACCCATTGGAACTAAGTTGGTAGTAGAAAATAGTCCAACTACAGTTGCAAATACACCTGAAGGACTTCTCAATTTTCTAAGAGTCTTGGATCACGATAATAGTGGCCCAATGGTTGATACAACGGAGTCTTGGGAAGCTCAAATTGAACCCTCAAACTTTATTAGACAAGTAAAGCCTTTACATTTACACTTAAGTGATCATTCCACAAATCACAAACATTTACCTATAGGTGAAGGAGATAGCGATTGGAAAAGTATTTTTTGTGTTTTAAAAGAAATAAAGTATTCTGGGATCTATGTTATAGAACCAACTTACAGATTTTACCTAGAACATCCTGAGAAAAAAATTATCAATGACAGAGAATATATTGAAAAAGTATTAAATGCCATTTAAAAGCAAAAATGTTGTAATTCTTTAATTCTAGATGTAGTTGAATCCATTAAGACAATTAGAATAACAAGAGTTATTAAGAAAAGAGAGGCTTAAAAAATAAAAGTTAACTGTTCTCTGATGTATAGAGCAAATAATGAAAATAAAAAGCCTCTCTTGCCAATAAATGATGTAAATACCCACTTTAGAAATGACAGAAAAACAGGAATAAAAACGATACAGTTAATGAATAACTGTCTATTAAAAAGGAATAAATTAAGTGAGAGTATCAATTACAAGCAAGCTATTTCATACATTAATGTTTTAGGCGAATCAAGCAAATCATCTCTACCCATATTATGAGCTAAGAAAGCTGAAGCAATAAGATAAAGGTTAGAAAGATTACACTCAACTTCAACAGCATTGATAAATCTCAAAGAAGTAGAATTAGTCATATCAGCTAACAAATTAAAACCATGAAGATTCAAAAGATCGATGGTCTTATGCAACAAAGGGAAAGCATAATTCTTATCGTGATGACTAGCAGGAGAAACTAAGGTAAAAACAGGGACATTAAAAAAAGAAAGCGTATGAGCTTTAAAACCGAAATAAGAAATAGATTGCTTTTGATTACTGTTTTTATCGTAAACAGGTTTAGAGTTAGAAACAGGTTTAACGCCAAAGTTAGCTTGGATAGGATGAGAATAATACACTTTTTGATTCATGAATTTACCATGACTCTTTTTGTTGTTAAAGAAAGAACGAAAAGAAATAGGATAAGAATCGATACACAGATTATTAGGATCAAAAATGCCCTCATCAATACCCTTTTGAATAGACTGAGCAATAATCTCAAACAAATAAGAAGTATCAAATTTCTTTTTAAAGACAGAGAAAGTAACCTCAGAAGGAACAAAGTTATTGATAGGATCAAACCCGATAGCTTGAGCGAATTGAGGATTAGTTCTAAGGAAATAAATCAATTCTCTAGTATTAAACCCTTTAACCTTTTGTACGAACAAAGCTTTAAGGATAGACTGATTAGAATAACCGAATCTACCGCGCTTATGGATAAAATTAGGAACAACAGACCAATCGATAACATTGATTAAATCAAGAAGATATTTAGATCCGGAATGTTCATTGAGATATTGATCATAAACGAAATCGAAATAAAGCTAAGAAGCATTAGAGTAGTAAGACATTTATAAAACCTCCTTACAATTTAGTGAATTAATAATGTTAAAATGATTATATCGTAAGGAGGTAAATGTCAACAATAGGAAGGATTAAATATACGTTAAATTGTTCGTTTTAGAATTTCTAAAGTGAGTATACTATTATACGAGGGAGGTATAAATATGAAAGAAAACATAAATAAAAGTTTATCAAGATACCATCCAAAAAATAATTTTATTGTATTAGTTGTAAGCCTCTTGGTATTATTAAGCTTACTACCTCAAATTTTGATGGCTATATCCAAGGATACAAATACTGTATTAGGGACGGTTTATGGCAGAGTTACTGATGAAGAAGGGATTGGTATACCCGCTGTGTTACGCTTCATATCGCCAGAATCAGACATATTTGAAACACATTATACCGACTGGCTTGGAGGATTTGAATTGCATCTCCCTGCCACTAGATACACAATTGAAATCATGCATGGTCCCGAATATGAAATTGCTAGATCTTCTTTTAACCTTGCACCAAATGAAAAGAAAAAGCTTACGTTTAGTCTTTCACGTTTATACGACTTAAGCAAGATCGGATGGTTTGGAGGAGATGCTCATTTACATAGCAGCTACAGTGATGGAAGTGATGATGTAGCGTTAGTAGCCTTAGCAGCAATTAGTAACGGCCTTTCTTGGGCCTTCCTTACTGATCATAATACTGTTGAAGGCCATTCAGAGTGGCTAGCAGCTCGTAGGTTTTTACTACCGTCTACTTTTTTAGAGCAAAAACAGCAGTTTATTGCTATCCCCGGAGAGGAAATTACAACGGAACTCGGTCATTTTAACGTTGCGGGAAATAGAGAACTAGTAGGTTGGACACCAGCGAAAGGTAGTGAAGATTTAAAAAGAATTTTTAGTGAGGCGGTTCTCAAGAGCTCTATAACCATAGTAAATCATCCCTGTGCTCCGGACAATTTGGGTTACAAAAACTGGGAACTCATTAATTTTTTTAACGCTTTAGAAGTATGGAACGGAAGATATCCTCCTTATATGATGGAAAATTATGAAGCTATGTCTTTCTGGTTTGAATTACTTAACCAAGGCATGAAAATAGCAGGAATATCTGGAACTGATTGTCATGATATAACAGGCGAACCTTACGGATCTTTATCAATGGCTCTTTCTAATGTCATCATTGACTATTTTCCAATTTCTTCAGATTTTTTTGATGAACATGAAGCTGAGTTCAGGTCGTGGTTTCGTTCAGGCCTCTACCCAGGAAATCCTAGAGTTTATGTTAACACACCTGTACTTAATGAGTTCAATGTCTTAGGTGCTCTTTCCAGAGGCAATTGTTTTATTACAAATGGCCCTCTGGTGTTAGTCAATATCGATGATAAAGGACCCGGCGAAGTGATTCCAGTTATTGAGACAAAAAAATTAGAACTTGACATTAAAATTATGTCAAATCAACCTCTTAGCAAGATTATTATCATTCAAGGTGGTAGAATTGTTAAAGAAAAAAATTTGGCTGGATTAACTGATTATGTAACTAAAGTTGATATTGATCCAAATATTGGAGATTGGATTATAGTACAAGTTTTTGGTAACTATCCTTTATTTGCTATGACCAACCCGATCTATCTAGATAGCGACGTTCAAGAAGTAACTTCGAAAGTCAAAATCATAGGACCGGAATCAACGCTAATTTACAATGGAAGCGTGAAAGTCGTTTCTAAAACTCCAAATGCTATGAATGCTTTGATACAAGCATGCATTATATCAGGTAATTCATGGCGTGAAATGGGAGGATTGGTAGTAGAAATTGCAGGATACGAAATGCAGAAAAGTGCTGGATGGATGTACGAAGTCAATGGTGAAATTCCAACTGTTGGAGCTAAGGACTACTTTCTTAAAGACGGAGATGAAGTAGTCTGGTATTGGAGTAGTTGGTAAAGAACACCTTTGAACTTATTAACTCAATATCATTTGAAAAAAGCTTTTTATCTACATTTTTCTCTTAATTTTCGTACTTAGAGTCATTACTTTTAAAGGCAATAGAGCAAATTTTTAGAATCTGTTCCTTTTTTTATATTTCATATTTTTATAAAGCTTAATCTAACTTAAAATGGATATTAACTTAATTACTTTTTGTTGCAGGAAATAAACAAAAAGTTTTTCACAAAAATAGTTTTTGTATCAAAACAATTATTCTCATAAAACATCTTGTTATATGTACTTGGTATCATATAATTTAAAGAACGATGCGGCCTTAAGTTATGATGGAAAAACATATAAGCGTTGTAAGCTTAGAAAGCATCTTCAATCCTTTCAAACGATTTAAGTTGAACAAACTCACGTTGAAGTGTTGAATACTTTAATTCAATGAATGCTTGTGAATCAGGATTGTTTTTGTATCGAAATTCATGCGTTATCTCCATCTCATTCATAAAAGCTTCAATTGCTTTTGATTTAAATTGAGGACCATTGTCTGTTCTGATTATGAGTTTTGTAGAGCCAGCGTTCTGTACAAAACAGTTTTTTTACAGCATTCATAAAATCTAAGATAATTCAAAGTAACATCGTAACTTCTGTATTTAGAAATTAAAAGTAAATCACCAAATAATCAGAAATAATAGATTTAGGTCTTCCTTTTTTGTTATCAAAAACATAGTCATCGTAATTTGATTCTATGTATTTGCTAACCCATGAAGAAATATTGTTGATAAGCACAGAATATTCATCAGATAGCTCTCTCATAATTTTGTTACTGTTAAAGATACTTTTTAACAAATTGAAGTTTAAAATCATTCGAATAAAGTTTTTTCTTTTTCGTAATTTCACCGCTTGGTTTTATTTTATCATTTCCTTCATTTTTCCCCAATTCCTACAAGGGGTGATTATGAGTTCTGAATGTTCATTTTGATACTGGTCATATACAAAACAAAATAACATAGAGAAGAATTACTGTAGTAAGATATTTGTTAAACCTCCTTACGTTTTAATGGATTAATAATGTTAAAAAATTACATCATAAAAGATAAATGTAACCTGGATTTAGTTTTAAAAGTATGTTAAAATATTGGTTTTGGAATTTCTAAAGCGTCTACATTTATAAAAAGGAAGGTAAAAGCAGCATATTCACTACAAATGCTTGTTGGAGCATATTAACATGAAATGTTTTTTATCAAATTGAAGTTTATAATTGTTGGTATATTTTTCAGTAATTTATATTTTTATTTTTATCGCTTTTGTATTATTTTAAATTTATTTCGTGCACTCCTAAAAGGAATCCCCTATGAAAGCATAAATATCCTTTTTTATGGAAAAGAAAAAATAATTGATAATTATGAGCATCATACAATATCAACTGTTAAGCATTCGCTGAATTTTATCTCGTATTCATAGAAGATTCGCTTCTTTAAACAAATTTATTAAGAGTGCAAAAAATATTTTTTCAAGGAGGATATTTAATAATGGAAACATTAATTGAAATGCGAGGAATTACAAAAGTCTACCCGAATGGTGTAATTGCTAACAACAGGGTAAATCTTGAGATCAGTTCTGGTGAAATTCACGCCATTGTAGGAGAAAATGGTGCAGGTAAAACCACCTTGATGAAAATTCTCGCTGGTTTTGTAAAACCTGATGAAGGAGAGATTTTTTATAAAGGGGAAAAAATAAAAATTAATTCTCCTTCAGAGGCACTTGAAAAAGGTATAGGTATGGTTCATCAACATTTTATGTTAGTTCCTTCTTTGACGGTAGCAGAAAACATTGTTCTGGGAATGGAACCTAGAAAAGGTTTATCTTTTGATTTACAAAAAGCAATTAGTTTAACAAAAGAGATTTCTAAAAAATATAATATGTACGTTAATCCAAATAGCAAAGTGAAAGATATACCTGTAGGAATGAAACAAAAGGTTGAGATCTTGAAGTCTCTTCTTCGTGGTGCAGAAATACTTATTCTTGATGAACCAACCGCTGTGTTGACACCACAGGAAACCGAAAGCCTTTTCGAATCTTTACTAACTCTTAAAAAACAAGGCCACACAATTATTTTCATAACTCACAAACTAAAGGAAGTTAAAAAAATTTCCGACCGTATAACAGTGATGAAAAAGGGTAGAAACGTAGCAACTATAGCAACCCAAGAGGTTTCAGAAAAAGAAATATCCCAAATGATGGTCGGGAGGGATGTAATTTTTGAAGTTGAGAAACTACCGGTAAAACCTGGAAAAACGGTCCTTGAGGTTAAAAATTTGAGAGCTTTTAGTGAAAATGGGAGAATGATGTTGAAAAATATAAACTTCACGGTCAGAGAAAGAGAAATAGTTGGAATTGCAGGTGTCGCTGGTAACGGGCAAAGCGAATTAGTCGAAATTTTATCAGGTCTCCGAAAAGCAGAAAGAGGACAAATTCTAATTAATGGAATTGATATCACAAATAAGAGTACAAAAAGCATTAGGAACAAGAAAGTATCTCATATTCCAGAGGATAGGATGAAATATGGAACAGCCCTTGAGGCTACTGTTGAAGAAAACCTTATCTCGGATAGATATGATAAACCCGAATTTAATAGGATGTTAATATTGAATAAAAAGAAAATTCAAACAGAAGCAGAAAAACTAGTTAAAGAATTTAATATTGCAGTAAATTCAGTTAAAACAAAAATTAAAATGCTCTCAGGGGGTAATGTTCAAAAAGTGGTTGTAGCTCGTGAAATTTCTTCAAATCCCTGCTTGTTGCTTGCAAATCAACCCACTCGAGGCGTAGATATTGGAGGGAGGGAATTTGTCCACCGTAAATTAATAGAAATGAGGGAAAAATCTGTGGGTATACTCCTGATTTCCTCTGATATAGATGAACTAATGTGTTTGAGTGATAGACTACTGATAATCTATGAGGGTGAATTAGTAGCCGCATTTTCAGATGTTGATAAAATAAACGAAGAAGAAATAGGTTTGTATATGTTAGGAATTAAAAAACAGAATGAAATAACTCTGAGGGAGGCGATGATATGAAAAAAATTCAGGTGTTTGATATTTTACGAATTTTAATCGCTCTTCTAATTGCTTTCTTTATAGGATTTATAATAATATTGTTGGTAAGTGAAGAACCATTGTATGCTTTCAAATTATTTTTAGTTGGTCCCTTCTCCAGCCTGAGACGTATAGGTAATCTTGTTGAAATGACAATTCCTTTAATTTTTACTGGTTTAGCTGTTGCTGTAGCATTTGAAGCAGGACAATTCAATATTGGAGCAGAAGGTCAATTCTTCTTTGGAGCAGCTTTAGCCACTATACTGGGAATCATTTTTAAAATCCCAGCAATTCTGCATGTTCCATTGGCATTATTAGGGGGTATAGTTGGAGGTGGTTTAGTCGGAGCGATTCCTGGACTTCTAAAAGCTAAGTGGCAAGTTAATGAATTAGTTTCTTCTTTAATGCTAAATTTTATTTTCTTACATTTTAGTCTCTACTTAGTAAATAATCATTTTCGAGATGTACATACGGGTATTATGGCTTCCTGGAAAATAGAAGAAACCGCTTGGTTAAAACAATTTATACCAGGAACCCGCATTCATGTAGGTGTCTTTATTTCAATCATAATGGTCATCTTTACTTATTACTTCCTTTATCGTACAAAATGGGGGTATGCTCTTAGAATGACGGGTATTAATAAAGATTTTGCAATTTACTCAGGTATTAATGTCGCATCTGTAATTATTTATTCTCAAGTAATTAGTGGAGCTCTTGCTGGATTAGGTGGAGCTATCGAAATACTGGGTATTCATCACCGATTTCAGTGGCAAGCATTACCAGGGTATGGCTTTGATGGAATGATAATTGCTATAATGGCTAAGAACAACCCAGCTTTTATTCCTATAGCGTCATTATTTTTAGCTTACATTAGAAAAGGGGCTGAGGTAATGAACATGATGAGCGATGTTCCAGCAGAAGTTGTAAATATTATCCAGGCAATAATAATTTTCTTTGTAACAGCTGAAGCTTTTTTAAGTAAATATCAACATAAGCTAGTGGTTAAAGAGGTGACAACAAATGGTTAAAGTTCTTCAAGGAATTTTTACAGCTTCTTTTTTTCATGCCATTTTTAGAGTAACAACCCCAATTTTATTTGCTTCTCTGGCAGCGTTAATTTCAGATGTATGTGGCATCGTAAATGTAGGAATTGAAGGGTTAATGTTAATATCGGCCCTAACCGGGGTAGTGATAAGTGCCTTGACACAAAGTGCTTGGTCTGGCATGATTGTTGGAGTTATAGTTTCAGCATTATTTTCTCTTCTCCTAGCATACTTCCATTTGAAATTAAAAACGAACATTATCCTTGCAGGAATTGCTTTGAACTTGATGGCAAGTGGTGGAACTGTTTTTGTGTTAGCAGTCCTTACCGGTCAAAAAGGTGTTTCCACAGCTCTTAATAGTAGAGTTTTGCCTGATATTAGAATTCCTTTCATTGACAAAATTCCTATACTTGGTGAAATTTTATCTAATCATAATGTATTAACATATATTGCCTTTATTTCTGTTCCTCTGGTGTGGTACTTTATGTATAGGATGCCTTTGGGTTTAAGATTTAGGACAATTGGAGAAAATCCTGAAGCTGCTCGTTCAGTTGGGATCCATGTCCACCGTCTTCAATACCTAGCACTGGTTTTAAGTGGTTTATTTGCAGGCCTTGCAGGTGTTTATATGTCGATGGGTTATGTTTCTTGGTTTGTTCGAGACATGGCCGCCGGTAGAGGTTTTATGGGCCTTGCAGCAGCTGCGATGGGAGGTAATAAGCCTTTTCTTGTTATGTTAGCTGCACTATTATTTGGTATTGCTGATGCTTTGTCAAATTATCTACAATCTTTGCGAATTCCTTCTGAAATTGTTCACATGATTCCTTATCTAATAACTGTTGTCTTTCTTACTATATATGCCATATTTTCGCACCATAAAAAAATGAAAAAGATTACTTTTAGTGCAGATGATGCTTGATATTTTGCGTTAAAAAGAAAAGTCAAGGCAAACCCGCAAATTAGGTGTTACTTAATTAATATTATATGAGGAGTGTGAAACATGAAAGCATGGGAAAATGAATTAAAAAGAAGAAAAAACGCTAAACCATCAAAATTAAGCGAAGAAAATTGGGAAAAGATGCAAGAATTAAGCATATTTCCCGACGATTTACTGTTAGCTTTTTGGG
>Ga0208823_1002920_pt1 | contig 12498 bp, 4 predicted proteins | sample AD_UKC075_MetaG_FD_184440 | JGI IMG/M metagenome (GOLD analysis project Ga0208823, IMG submission 184440) | Active sludge microbial communities of municipal wastewater-treating anaerobic digesters from USA - AD_UKC075_MetaG (SPAdes) (version 2) | ecosystem: Engineered > Bioreactor > Anaerobic >... | reverse complement strand
TGGACATGCCCGTATTCCCTATTGAAGGCGCTTTGCGTTTTGTTACTCCCATCCTGCTTCATGGTGGTATCCCTCAAAAGTGTCTGGATCAGTTCTTTGATGATGTCATTATGGATATGTTAGAGTTTAAACTTGTCACAGGCGATGACATTACCGACCACCTCAACTCGCTCAGGGAAGATGAGAAAACACGGGTTGCGCTAGAGAAAGAGCTCGAGATTCTTAAGGAAAAAGAATCAGACTGCCGAAAAGGATTAGAAGACCTTGCTTCGCTCATTAACTTGCGACAACAAACCGCAAAAGTCGAGGAGACTATTGATGCGTCCCCTGATTGGCGTCAAATCCCGGAAGACTATGAGACTTACCGCCTTGAAAAACTACGAGAGCTAGAAGACATCAATGGGCAGATTTCAGAGCTTCAAAGGGAAGAGCAGCTTTATCGAGATAAAGTGTCTGCTTTCACCCCGCAGCATGATGCAGTCATCCAGGCCGGCCCGATGATTTGTGCTATCCGCCCTGAACTTCCACAGATCCTTTGTGATAAGTCAGAGCTTGAGTCTCTTCTGTCAGATGAGGCTAAGTGCGTAGAAACGTTAAAGGGTTACATAAGAGACGGAAGAGACGGGCAGAGCGAGAGGCTCTTTGAGCGCAGCTCTATTAGTGGTTTATCAGAGTTTTCTCCAGTTGCTGTAGGTGCTTTGAACGCTGTAGCTGACGTCTTAAGTGAACTTGATGCCGTGAAAGCCAGCACATCTAAGGTGCGCGATGAAATAAGCCAGATGACCTTCGAACCTCAGGAGCCCCACGACATACTCTGGGTAGGATCAGCTTCTCTTCTGGCAGCGTTACTCATATGGCTTATACCAACCTATTCACCTTTAAGGTTAGGAGTCGCCGCTGCCCTTGCTTTGTTGGGATGTTTTTCTGTCATCTTGGGCCTTCGCGAAAACGACAGAGTATCCACAGATAACAAGCAGCGCAAAGCATGCTACGATGCGACCCTTGAGGAAGTGTTGAAAATGCAGTCCATGATTGAGGACTGCGAAAACAAACTAAGGCCATTAGTTGACACTGTCACTTCATACTGCAAGCTTCTTAAGCGAAAAAGGGAGCTCGTGGAATCGATCGCTAAGTGGGAGCATAGACTCGATAGCGTTCTGTTACAGGTAGGACTTCCCGGGCTCAAAAGCAAGGCTGATGAACAAAGCGAAAACAAAAGAGGATCGGAAGTTCAAAACGAAGAGGAAAGCCTGGGCGAGACTAAGAGTTTTAAGGCTAAGTTCAAGATAGAAGACCTCTGTGACGAAGATTCCCTTCAACGAGCCGTAGAACCCCTAACAAGCTCTCTCGATGATGCTATTCAACGAAGTGAGGACAGCAGAAATGCCAAGGAGCATCTGGAAAGATGTGTTCTGCCCCAGCTCTCTGAGCTCCGGACGAAATCAGCCGATATCAAGGCTCATATCGAAGAACTCGATAGTGCCGTAGCCAGGTTAGGCAATGGATCTTTCGAAGCCGGTCTAGAGGAGCTTAAGGCCAAATATGAAGTCCTTCGGAGACTCGCTAAAGCCAAGGTCGATATGTCGAGGATACGACAGAGCATCCGTGAACTGATGCAGACCATCCCGGGGTTGATAGATGCAGAGATGGACTCAATCGATGATTTACTGCGTTTACGCGATGCAAGACGCAAAGACCTCAAAGAGCTGGAGCTTTCGATAGAGGATACGGAATCCAAGCTTCAGGACTACCCTCCGGCATACCCATACACAGACGAACCTGTGCAAAGGTTTGTCATCTATGGTGAAGACTGGGCCAAAAAGTGGATTACCGGAGCTGTAGAAATGCTCGAGCTTACCCGGGAGAAAGGGGATATTCCGGAAGGCTGCATGTCAGGCCTGCCGTCTAGGGTGGTCCAGGGGTTCAGGGAATGGTGGGAATCGCGGAAAACCGTCCCGGAACACGAAAGATTCTCACATGAGGCTTCAAGAGAACGCCTTCCTGCGCCTAAGATCATGCTTGACTCAATCAATGGAGATATAAAGATAGTCATTGATTCTCTGAGGTTTAGACTTGAGCAAGCCGATAACGTCCGGTCTGCATCATTGGTCCTCACATCTTCAGCTTATCCCGGATGGTCAAAGACGATACCGTTAGAGCTTAGGCGAACCAGAATTCCGGGGCTTGTGGAGACCGACGCGGTCGAATATGCTTTACAGATACTGGATGAAGTCTGCCAGGAGGCAGCCTCCACACATGAGGGTTACGACTCAAGTAGTGTATCCCCGATTGCCACATGTTTGCCCGGCCTTGCCAAGAGTTATGAGGTTTCCTTGGTTATCGGAGATCATCGCCAAAAGACTTGGAGTGTAGAGGTGTTTGACGATGCATCTCCGTGCCTTATCTTTCATGAGGATGGAAAGCTTATTGAGTCGAGAAGACTCCCGAGAGCCAGGGTGTGGTTTGTATTGCCATCAGGGTGGGGGTTCACTAAGATGTTGCGGATAGTCGAAGATGCTACGCCGCCTTACCTTTTAGATGCTTGCCGCATTTACCTTATTGACCTTGCTCTTTTGGACTCAGATAAGCTGGTTGTAGGCGACGGCAGCGGAAAGGAATTCGAGTTCAGGATAGAGAGTTCGAGGCTGTCTGAGCCTCGCCTTGAAGGCGGTAGACTTATCCCTGGTGTATTGATAGACGGTAATCCGCTCTACATAGGAGGGCCTCCATGCCTTGAGATCCCATTCTCAGACGATAGGCGAACAGACACCTGGGATGTGCTTATACGTTATGGCGATGAGCCCCTGTCTGAGTCTAAAAGATTCACACTGCGTGAGAGCCTTCAAATGACCGGGGTTGTGGCTCAAGATGACAGGATCAGAATAGATCTTAAGCTCCCTGGCCTTCTGGGGCCTGATCCTATCGGACAATACACAGTCTACGTAAGACAAAAAGACAGGAGAAGGCTGAAAGCTTCGTTTACATTTACTGTAGTCCCCGATTTTTCGTATGCATTCGAGCCATCCGTTGTATTCCCTGTAGAAGATGACAGCTCCGAGGTCAAGCTCTTGGTCAGTACGTTTGAAGGAGCCAAGTTCAGTGTATTCTCGCCGGCCCGAATCCTTTCCGGGGAAGAAAATGACTACCGGTTCCTCGTGAAGCCTTCAGAGGATACTGTAGCAGGAAAGCTTTCTTTTGCGTCCTCTGATGGTAGGTTTTTGGAATTGCCTGTTCGGATTGATGTGCCGAAGGTGAAGTGGTGTTTGAGGGAGAGGATGGAAGAACGCGGAACAGATTGGTCAGGCAATGTCCAGGATGTGTTTATCGGCGACTTAAGCTCATCACAGCAACTCGTCTTGCAGCTGGATGTGCCTAGAGATGTCACTGAGGTCCGGCTTTCGCTGGGTGATAAACAGACTGCCAGGAGACCTGTAAAGGACGGAAAGGCCCAAATCGATCTGATGCAGTTTATGGATACGTTAAGAGCAGGCGGATCTGTAGGCGAGATCTCAGGACAAGCATTTGATGCATCTGGAAAAGTAGTGGGGGAAGGAGCTATTCTCCGCTTGCGCTGGCGTTGGGAAGTCATTGGCTTTAGCTGTGAAAAGAAGAACCGCTTCGGAGTATGGCATCTTGAGTTCAAGTGGAAAGAGGAGGGACGTGTCCAAAACAGGGTTCTTCGTATGTGGCGAATGGATAAGCCGTGGCAACCACCGGTTGAATGGCGGATCCCAAGCGGCCAAACGCACCTGGGTCTTACTGCCGACGAAGGCCGGCTTCCGCAAGGAGCGTATCTTGTCCAGTTTGATACATTTGACAAATGGTCGTCGGCAAGCCAAGAGCCTCGGTTCCCTTCAGATGAATGCAATACGTTCATCGTCCACCTTTACCGTGAAGCTCCCTACATCGAAAACTGGAGTGTTCGATGGAACCATGAATCTCGGGCGGATTCTGGTTACGCCGCAGAGATTACAGGTAGTGCGGTCAACGTCTCTCCTGGAACGAAGGTTAAAGCAATACTTTTAGGCATCAGGCAGGGTATGGCTTGCTGCTGGAAGGGGCATGCGGTTGTTGACTCTGCCGGGCGATTTATGATTCGTATTCAAGATGAACGTGAGGACGAGAAAACACAGGCGAATGAGCGTCGAGCCAGGCGTCAAGATGACGTCAAGAAGAGGTACACCATTAAGAACTCAGCCCGCTGGATAGGGATCGTCGTGGAAAGCGATCCTGTGACACATCTTTTCGCAATACTCCCTGAGCCCGCGCAGGTTGAATGGTGGTTTGCGCCGAAATCCCCATCCCCAGCTCACCTGGAATGGCCTTATCTGAGACAAGCCCGAAAAGCCTTCATAGTCCAGCGTGCATCAGAGTTGCCAGGGCTTCTAATGGATACTCTGCGCGTTGACTTTCCGATCCCTGAGCGTAATCCAATCGTAAGGATTCGATGTGAGGAAGGCTCTCTCGACCACCCGGATCTTTCAGATGAGGATAGCAAGAGAGTAATCAAGGCATGGCTCGAAGATGACGAAAGCGTTGATGTGAGTGTTCTGATCGGAACAGAAAAAGACAAGACGACAATAAGGTGGACAAGTTCGAGGGAGTCTTTACAGATCGCACTTAAGACAGGGCGAGTGTATTGCAGCGCATGCAACAAGCTTGTTGAAGACCAAGCTACGTGGGATAAACATCATTATCCAAAATGTAAAACGCTTTATCCGAAGAAACAAGTTGTCAAGGCATCACTGCTTCTAGTAGATGAGCCTATGACAGATCTGTTTTGCCGCTTCAAAGCCTACGCTTTATCTGGGAACTACCCTCTAACCCTACACGCAAAGCCCAGCCATGGGAGGCTACCCATTGAGTTGTTAACAGGAGACGACATCGACTCTTTGACTAAGCTTACAAGACTCCTTGTTTCGTTGGAGGAGGAGTTGGTATCAGCGTTATCAGGGAGTGAAAGTATAAATGAGCATGAATCCCATTGATGCCACGCGTGATATCCGAAGAAGCTACCTCAATTACCTTGCCACCACATTCAGGTTCAAGGATCCTGTCCTTCAAGAGCAATTTGTGAATGCACTAGAGGAGCCGGGACGGTTTGTCAAGGAGCCGATACTTGAGGCGACACCTGCGTTTGCAACAGGCTCATCCATAGCAGAGATGGTGCGAGAAGGGGTCCTTTCAAAGCGGTTTCTCGAGCTTGATACGGAGTGCCTGCCGCCCGAAAGAACGCTCTATATACACCAGGAAACCGCTGTGAGGAAGCTGGTTCAAAAGGGACGGAACATCGTTGTGGCAACTGGGACAGGCAGCGGTAAGACGGAAGCATTTCTCATCCCCATCTTAAACCACCTGTTCCAAGAAGATGAAAGAGGGAAGCTTAGCCCGGGCGTACGTGCTCTTCTTCTATATCCCATGAACGTCCTTGCCAACGACCAACTGGCAAGGCTACGTAGACTACTTGCCAACTATCCTAAGATTACTTTCGGTCGGTATACCGGCGAGACTGAGAGATCTCATCGTGCTGCGCTTGCAAAGTACAGAGAAATGTACGGCCGTGATCCTCTCCCTAATGAACTGATCTCCAGGGAGAAGATGTGGGAGGCTCCTCCTCATATCCTGCTCACCAACTATGCGATGTTAGAATACCTCCTCCTTAGGCCTGATGACAGCGTCTTCTTTGACGGTGCTTCCGCCAGGAACTGGCGCTTTATCGTCATCGATGAAGCCCATACCTACTCAGGAGCAAGAGGCATTGAAATCGCAATGCTCCTGAGGAGGCTAAAAGACCGGGTAGTCCAAGGCGAAAGAGGCAGGATTCAGTGTGTGGCCACAAGCGCAACACTGGGCAGGGGAAGGGATGATTATCCCGCTGTAGCAAGGTTCGCGTCGGATCTGTTTGGTGAGGGATTCAGCTGGGTCGACGGAGACCCTGATAACCAGGATGTAGTTGAAGCATCGAAGCTCCCTCTTGCGGAAGCAAGACCCGGTTGGGGAACGTTTGACCCCGCAGTCTACCTGGAACTCCAAAACGCAGTAAAGAACATACCAGAAGCTGCACTTCCCAGTGAACTCGCCCGTATTGCACGTGCAAACGGCGTACCTGAGCCAGTGTCAAAAACAGCTGAAAGAGCAGGGGAAACCGGAGGATGGAAAGCTTTCCTGCATGAGATCTTAAAAGGAGACGAAAGACTCCTCAAGCTCCAGGGAAAACTCGAAGAAGGGCCTGGGTTTGTGAGAGACCTAGCGGAATCACTTATTCCACATGATGAGGATTCCACGCAGAAACTCGTTGCGCTGGTAGACCTTGCTAACCAAGCGAAAGCCGATGGCGAAAGCCAGGCTTTGCTGCCTGCCAGATACCATCTTTTTGTCCGTGCGATTGAAGGAGCTTACTTAAGTCTTGCCGGAGAAAAGGAGCTATACCTTGAAAGGCACGAATCCGTAACCAAAGATGGTAAGAAGTACCCTGTTTTCGAGGTGGCTACTTGCAGGCAGTGCGGTTCTATGTATTTAGTAGGACGGATCGAGTCCGGTAACAGTGGGCAAGTATTGAAGCAGGCTCATGCTTTTGATGAAAACCCCGGGTACTTTCTCCTAATTGAGGAAGACGTCGAGAAACCATCACCTAATGAAGACGATGAAGTAGGGTTTCCAGACCTATCCGAGTCTTCAGAGCACCGGGATGAATACCGTCTCTGCGGCACGTGCGGGGCGATAGCTTCAGCTGACTCCTTATCTCCCTTATGTGATTGTGACGACGGCAATATCTATCCTTTAGTAAAGGCAAAAACCTCAAGTTCAGAGAAAAAGGGGGTTTACCTGTGCTGTGCCTGCGGAAGGTGCAACCCTCATGGAATAGTGTGGCGGTTCTTGGTGGGAACTGAAGCTGCGGCAAGTGTCTTGGCCACCGCTCTTTATCAAAATCTTGAGCCCCGAGAAGAAAAAGAAGTAGTTGAGATTGAAATAGACCACAGAGAGCCTCTTGAAGATGACCCTTGGTCTCCTGTATGGCAGAGTGCATCTTCTGAGACTGCAGCGAGCCTTGACCTGTCCGGAGGTTCCAGAAAACTCCTGGCGTTTTCAGACAGCAGGCAAGACGCCGCTTTCTTTGCACCTTACTTAAACCGTACACATAACCGTATTCTGCGGAGGACCTTAATCCTTAAGACTCTGGAGAGGTACAAGGAGAGTGCTTTCCGCAATAGGTGGAGGATGCAAGATCTCGTAGATCCGCTTGTAAGAAGTATAGAAGAAGCGGAGCTCTTTCCCAGGTACAGTTACCAGCAACTCCGAAAAGAGGCATGGAAGTGGATCCTTCAGGAATTCCTTTCAATAGACCGCAACATTAGCTTGGAAGGCCTGGGTCTTTTGGGATTTGTTCTTGCAAAGCCAAGTATACCGGTAGTACCTAGGGCTCTTACAGAACCTCCTCGGAACCTTACTCAGGATGAAGCATGGACTTTGATTGTTGCGCTCCTTGATACGCTTAGAATAAGTGGAGCAGTTCTTTTCCCGGATGAAGTCTCCCCTGGCGATGAAGCCTTTGCGCCGAGAAACAAACCTTTCTACGTGCGAGAGAATACAGCCAGCTCAAAGCACGGCATATTGAGCTGGAATTCAACGAGGCTAAATAGCAGAGTGGATTATTTCCTGAGAGTCGCTGGAAGGGTCGGCATTGATAAGACTGATGAGGAGTTGCGGAATGATTTAAGCAGTATATGGAGTCGTTGCTTCAGCCTTGAGTCTTCCGGAAGCCCTTGGCGGGAGTATTTCCATATTGTACGGATGCCTCGTTTAGGTGTGGTCTATCAGCTGAGGTACGACGTTTGGGATCTTAAATCGAGAATCCTGGATGATGATGTTACCTGGTACATTTGTGATACATGCCAGAGCCTAACTCTCCATAATGTGCGAGGTGTTTGTAGATCATACAGGTGCCAGGGAACCCTACGGCCATGCGATCCCGACAGAGAGCTGAAAAACAACCACTACTACAGGCTTTACAAAGAGACGGAACCTATCCCGATGAAGGTGGAGGAGCACACAGCGCAGCTTACTAGTGAGGAAGCAGCGAAATTACAGGAGGAGTTCATTAAGGGTGAAGTTAATGTCCTGAGTTGTTCTACCACATTTGAGCTGGGTGTGGATGTAGGCGACTTAGAAGCCGTGTTCATGAGAAACGTGCCCCCCTCAGCGGCTAACTACATACAAAGGGCAGGACGGGCAGGGAGGCGCACCGATTCTACTGCGTTTTCCTTAACATTTGCGGAGAGAAGGTCCCATGATCTTACGCACTACCGCGAACCTTGGCGTATGGTCTCAGGCAAGATCGCAGCTCCCCAGTTTAAACTTGAGAACGAGAAGATTATAAGAAGACATGTGTACGCTACAGCCCTTTCAGCTTTCTTTAAGAGAAACAGGGACTACTTCGACGAAAAAGGAGTGGAGGCGTTCTTCTTTAAAGAGGGCCTTTCCGGACCTGAAGCTCTAGCGAGATATCTAAGAACGAAACCTCTGTCTTTGTATCGATCTCTTCTTAGAATAGTCCCTGAGACACTGTACGAAGGCCTTGATATTCAAGGATGGGGCTGGGTTGAATCTCTTCTTGGAGAAGAGAACGGAGTGCTTGAACTGGCATATAGAGAGGTCAAAAGCGATGTTGAGGAGCTTGAGAAGCTGAGGGAGGAGCGGTTCAGGCAAGGGAAGCCTGCAGATTACCTAATAAGACTTATAGATACCATAAAAAAGAGAGATATTATCGGATTCTTGTCAAGCCGGAATGTGGTGCCGAAGTACGGTTTCCCAGTGGATGTGGTGCAGCTCCAAATCCTCCATGAAGGAGAAGATGCAAATAAGCTGCAACTCGAGCGAGATCTTAGGATTGCGCTGTCGGAGTATGCTCCAAGCAGTCAGGTAGTTGCAAAGGGCAAGCTGTGGACGAGTAGATATATAAAACGTCTGCCTAATAAGGAATGGGAGAGATACAGGTACGCTATATGTGACAACTGTCAGAGTTATGTCAGTGAAAGAGCGGAGCTTGCCGAGCGGTTTGGACCTTGTCCTGTATGTGGAAAGGCTTATGGCAAAAACCAAGGAGTCTTCATAGTGCCTGCATTCGGATTTATGACAAGCAGAGAGCAGCCTGGGAAACCAGGAGATTCAAGGCCTGAGAGGACGTATTCCACCCGGGTATTCTATCAAGGAGGAAATGAAGATGCGAAAGAGCGTGTAACCTTGCAGCTTCGCGGTGTATCTCTTGTAGCAACGCCGATTGCTCGTGGCACCTTAGGCACGATAAATGACGCAGGAAAGGTTAGGTTTAAGGTTTGTAATACATGTGGGTACGCGATTCTGGGCTCTGAACCTACGCCATCCAAACATAAGAATCCGTGGGGAGGGGAATGTCAAGGGAAGCTTACAGGCGGTTATTCTCTGGGCCATGAGTTTCAAACTGACGTCTTAAAGCTTGAATTCCGCGGTTGGACGGATCTGAGGCCGGGCTTCTGGTTGTCTCTTTTGTACGGTCTTCTTGAAGGTGTCAGCGGGGCTCTAGATATAGAGAGGCGGGATATTGACGGGTGTCTGTATACTCCAGTAGGTAACCCCGATACTAGGCAGCTGATCCTTTTTGATGACGTTCCGGGAGGAGCGGGACATGTCAGGCGTATTGCCAATGAGGCGGCTCTTAGAAGTGTCCTTGAGGAGACGCTGCGGCGATTAAGTAGTTGCGATTGCGGAAGCATTGATAACGACACCAGTTGCTATGAATGCTTGCGTAACTATAGAAATCAGTTTTGTCATGATGAACTAAAGAGGGGGATGGTTGTAGGATTTCTGTCCAAGGTGCTTGGATAAGCTTAAAGACAGGGTGGATCAATAGGGGACTAGTATTAGAAAAAGTTGAGGAGTGGCGTTGATGAGTTCAAGCGAGTGGGTCAGAGACTAAAACCAATGGTCGATGGTCTAGATACTCCCCACATATGAGACAAGCTCCTTGATGTAACATCCAGAGTAGGTGACCGGATCAGGCGGCATGACCAAAGAGAATGTAAGCGTCAATTCAGACCCACCTATCAACTCCTCTTTTGTGATGAGAGAATAGGCTTATCATCACCAAGGGAGTTGACTCAAATGGCTAAGCAAGAGAAACAAAGGTTATGGGAAGAGCGAATTGAGGCCTTTCTTGCCAGTGGCCAAAGCCAAAGGGCTTGGTGTCAAGAACAAGGCTTGCGGGCGAATCAACTAGGGTACTGGCTTCGTAAATATAAGGCAAGAATGTCCCAATCCGCCGGGAAACGTTGGATCAGTATGGAATCCGAATCCCACTCCCATTCAGGAGTTTCTCTGCGCATCGGTAATATTGTTTTAGATATTGAGCCCGGTTTTAGCCGGCAAGTCCTGGTGGATGTGCTTCATTCACTGATGAATGTATGTTAATTGGCCATCCCAGACAAAGGGTGTACCTCGCAGTAGGCGCCACTGATCTTCGTAAAGCGGTTGATGGGTTAGCAGCTATTGTTCAGTTGGATTTTAAGTTAAGCCCTTTTGAGCCCTGCCTGTTTGCTTTTTGCAACCGGCTAAGAAACAAGGTTAAGATCTTAGAATGGTCGGAACGGGGGTTTTGGCTCCACTACTTTCGTTTAGAACAAGGTCGTCTGCCCTGGCCAAAGGAGGGAGAAGAATTTAATCCTTTAGATATCACCTGGCAAGATTTAAGGTGGCTATTAGAAGGCACTCCCCTTAGGCCAATTGAAAAGCGTTTAGTAAAACCCCCTAAATACATCCTCTAAGTGCGGATTTCCTTTCTACTTTTACCATTTCTAGCAGGACTTTCGGTAAAAAACAAGAACTATATTAAATATGAAAAACATTTCCCAAACCCCGATTACAACGGAATCTTCGTGGAAAGAAAGAGCCTTAAAAGCTGAAGCGCAAGTAGAACTTCTTTCAAGGGAAATGGAGTATCTTAAGGCCCAATTGCGCTTATTGATAGCTAAGAGGTTTAGTCCTTCCAGCGAAAAGACAAATAAGAATCAACTAACTCTATTTGACTCCGTTTTCAACGAAGCTGAAGCAACAGCGGATCTATCCGCTTCTGAACCCGAACTGGTAACTATAAAAGAGCATAAAAGGGTTAAATCCAAAGGCAAAAAGGGTATTGATCTTGAGAGTTTACCGGAGAACATTATTGAATATCATCTTCCTGAAGAAGAGATGGCCTGTTCCTCTTGTGGTAACCGAAGGCATGTCATAGGCCAGGAAATCACCCGTGAATTGCGCTATATCCCCGCCCAAATGTCAGTTGATGTTCATATACAATATATCTACGGATGCCGCAGCTGTGAAATATCTGGTGATGGCAGTGAACCGGTTGTAATTACCGCGCCTAAACCAAACAGGGCGTTCCCTGGTAGCATTGCTTCTCCTTCTCTTGCAGCCCATGTAATTGAAGAAAAGTATGTCATGGGTGTACCCCTTTACCGCCAGGAACAAAAGTGGTCAAGGCGTGGAATTGCCCTATCACGTCAGAATATGTCTAATTGGATCATGCATGCTGCAGAAAATTGGTTTGAGCCCATTTATGAAAAGATGAAAGCTACGCTCTTAGAGCAGGATATTATCTTAGCAGATGAAACTACAGTCCAAGTGCTAAATGAAAAGGGCAAAAAGGCCGAATCGAAGTCCTATATGTGGCTTTATAGATCCGGCCGCTATGGGCCTGGTATCGTACTTTATGAGTATCAACCATCAAGAGCCAGGGGACACCCTGAAGAATTTTTAAAAGAATTTAAAGGTTACCTGACTACAGATGGATATGCTGCCTATAATGGGCTGCCGGGTGTAACTAACGTCGGTTGTTTTGCTCATTGCCGGAGAAAATTCGATGAAGCCATTAAGGCCGGGGGTGGCAAAAAGAAAAATCCTAAAGCTTTGGAAGGATTGAATTTCTGCAACCGGTTATTCCGCATTGAGCAGGAATTGAAAGGAATTACACCTGAAAAGCGCTATGAAGAACGGCTTCTCCAAAGTAAGCCTGTACTTGAAGCTTTCTTGGAATGGCTTCATAAGACCAAAGAGGAAACTCTTCCACAAACCCATCTAGGGAAGGCTGTTCAGTATGCCTTAAACCAGTGGACTCCCTTAAACGCCTTTCTTTTAGATGGAAGATTGGAGATTGATAATAATCGCAGTGAACGATCCATCAAGCCTTTTGTCATAAGCCGTAAGAATTTCCTGTTTTGCATCACACCCCGGGGTGCCAAGGCCAGTGCCATTACTTTTAGCCTTATAGAATCAGCCAAAGAAAATGATCTTAAACCTTTTGAATACCTGGAATACCTACTTAAAGAACTACCGAGCGCAACCACAAAGGACCTTGATAGATTTATGCCCTGGTCAGAAGACATACCTGATTACTGCCGCACCTCAAAGACAAAATAGAACTACTACAGCCAACGCTTAGTTACAAGGCGGGGGCGTTTTGACGCTTAC
>Ga0208823_1002916_pt1 | contig 12504 bp, 8 predicted proteins | sample AD_UKC075_MetaG_FD_184440 | JGI IMG/M metagenome (GOLD analysis project Ga0208823, IMG submission 184440) | Active sludge microbial communities of municipal wastewater-treating anaerobic digesters from USA - AD_UKC075_MetaG (SPAdes) (version 2) | ecosystem: Engineered > Bioreactor > Anaerobic >... | reverse complement strand
CGGCTGCATCGAACGAGGTAACTGTTATCCCCAAAGCACCGGCACCAGTAGTAAACATTACCGATAACCAGAAGGTGACTAATTCGTCGTTCACGTTTAGTGGTAAAGTGGACGTAGGGTCCATCGTGACTGTGAATGGCAAGCAGGTGAGCGTAGACTCCTCAGGTAACTTCACAGCTGTAGTCACTTTAAATAAAGGTACCAATACTATAACAATTCAAGTTACAAATAAAGCAGGGGACACGGTGACCATAAAAAAGACTGTCACGTACGAGTCTGGTTCCACCACACCGACTGGTAGGGTAACTATTGTTCTGCAAATAGGAAACGCGTATATGACCGTAAACGGCGTTAAGAAGGAGATAGACCCAGGTAGGGCAACAGTGCCAGTCATAATAAAAGGACGTACGCTACTACCTATAAGAGCGATTATCGAGGAAATGGGCGGCACGGTTGACTGGGATGGGAATGCAAGAAAGGTCACTATAAAGCTTAGAAATACAACGATTGTGCTTACCATAGATAAGAAGCAAGCGACAGTTAACGGGAAGACAAAAGAATTGGATGTGCCACCTCAGATTATCAATTCACGTACGATGGTGCCTTTAAGGTTTGTTACAGAGCAACTGGGCGCAGCGGTTGATTGGAACGGAGATACGAAGACAGTAACGATTAAATACTAAACAAAGTTCGCCTAAAGTAAGCTTTGGTCCCTCCTTGCTAACCGCCTGGACTTAGCGAGGAGGGACCTTTTTGAACTTCCATATCTAATGAGCACCTCAAATGGGAATTGCTCAGGCAACTTGACGCTGGACACCCTGTGATATTAAGGTACTATGCACGAACTAGTTTTCATGCAGTATTGGTGGTCGGGTATAAAGATGGTGGTGAAACGCTTATCATCCACGATCCAAAGAATCAGCCTAATGATAGCGAAAACATGGACCATGCCATGTATTCCGATATTACCTGGCAATGGCTCAATGAGCGACTAGACCAGGTCAGTTTAAAACGGCAACTCGCGCCTATTATATGGATAGACGAACCAATGACATCACCTAAGACATTGCAGACCATACACGCTCCGGGGGCTGACGAAAAGTTAGGTAGTGCTGAAGGAGAATTTGCATTTTACTGGACAAACAAAGATACTAAGCACAAAGCAAGAATGGCATTTTTACACTTTAGACCGTCTACTCCGTCTGGCTATGAATGGGTTATGAAAGACAAGCCAATTGATGTCGTGCCAAGTTCCGTAGACAGCATAGGTATTGACCTACCGGCTTGGAATGCTGATTTCTCACCTGCCAAGGTTACTTTAATAACCAGAGTCGTAGCTCACGGAGATTTTGGGGCCAAAGAAGTATATTACAAAGCACAGGATATTACACTGCCAGCTGCGCAGTTGGATTCTTCTAACACCAAACATGTCAAGGTAGATATACCGCTATCTGAAGTACGCTCCGCTACACTTGCAGATGCACAGGGACGCGAAAGCATCAGTATACAAGTATATTTGCGAGATTTCAATGAGAGCAGTTCATTACGGGACAAATTTGAGGTTAGTGCTACAATATCTGCTGCTCCTTTTGTTTCATCGGTTTCTCCGCAATCTATTTTACCTGATCAAAACACGACTATTACTATCGAAGGATCTGCCTTTGGTAAACAGCCAACAGCTAAGAGCAGAGTTACGATTTCTGATCAAAAGGCAGACATAATAAGCTGGAGTGAAAATCAAATCAAAGTAAAATTGGGAACCAACTTGGAGATTGGTCCCAATCCCGTTGTTGTGTACACGGGTCAACAATATGAGTACAAGTCTAATACGGACGTGCCTGTTTATGTAGATAAAGTTAGAAGCTGCACTGGACGGTACAACTTCACAGCTGGCGGTCTCCCTCGTTGGGTAAACGGAAAGTGGCCTGCTTCTAAATCTCTTAGTATGTACATTTCACTGGGGTCTCCTATAAACGACGTCGGAACTGTAGGCACCTGTGATCCGCCATTACCAACAGCAAGATATTCAGAAACTGTGCTAGGTTCTTACAATACGCAAGATAGCAAACCAACGAGTATTACGTTCAATTTTGCTGTCAGCTCTGAATGGAGCTCTGGTAGTTGCAAGTATGGAGAATTTTACTCTGGTACGTTTACTGGCACCTATTCAGGTGGTGGGCCGTTCGTTCCTGGTCATTTTTCGGGAACTGTGAGCGGTGACGTGAGAAATTACCGGAAATGCGGGCTTGCCACGGATTACGACGAAAAGAGCAAGTTCACGGCCAGCGGTGATGTTGGGAAGGTGTTGAGCATTCAAGACGATTCAGGCGGAGATTAAGCTCTCTCTGTGACACCATAGGGTTTAATGTGATTTATGTGGGGCTCCTTCCGACTTTCCATGGAAGGAGCCCGATTATTTTCTTTTAATTGCACTTTAATGTAGGTACCTTAAATCGTCTTAAACAATTGAAAGGCAGAAAACTGCAATGAGTTTGAGCCTGATAGTGACTATCTTTCTTCGCTTATATAAATATCTCAACGTGGTTCTTGCCTGATATAACACATGGGCATACGCTTTAGCATTTTTTTGGGATCTTCGTAGAGACGGGGTCAGTGGTTATACCGTGCTTACTTTGTAATTCCTTAATTTTTGTCATGGAAGCTATTGCAACTCTAGGGAACCCTGTATCTGTTCCTGTCTTTCTTCTTTTGCTTTACTTGGCAGCCATAGGTTGGAATTCGCTTAACTACGAGATTTGCCATCTACTGAGGAAAAAGGTAAAAAGAGAAAACTCCATTTCGCCAAACGAGAACATATTAACACAGGACAGAAGGTCCCTTTGATAGATTTGGGATTGAGGCAATTACAATTGCTCGCTTTGTGTCCGTTACTATGCCCTTGCTCCATTCATAGCGGGATTAGGTAAAATACAGAACCTGAAGTTACTTTCGTACAACGCGCTCAGAGCCGTACTCTTTGGTTAATTTGATGTTTTCTATCGGTTTCTTCTTCCGTGACGCCCCTCGAGCTAAGAATCATTTTAGATAAGTTTTCATAGCTGTCATTGTGATTAGCTTAATTCTAGTCGTATCTGCATTTTTCCCAAGCAGAGAGAAATCTACCATTTCAAAACTAGCGGATGCAGAGGAATAATGTTCTGCACACTGACTAATGCAATTGTTGAGTTAAAGAACCCAAGTTCTACAAGTGTGCTTCAGGGATTAAACTGTTTACTTTCCTTGCCTTAATGATATGTAGTCCGTCTTCCGTGGCTCCGCTGCAAGCAAGAGGTGTGAGAACATGCGTGCAGAAAACGTATAGGAATAGGGCATAGAAAAGTTGTACTAAATCCTTGGTACGTCACGACGATGACCTAATTAGGAAGAAGCTCAACAAGGACTGCAGAAGTAAGAGCCTAATGAAATCAAGAAACTGAAGGAGACACCATTATGGCGAAGGTTCTCAGAGATAGCTTCACGAACTTTTTAGCCATTCTCTTATGGTAGCTAGTACATTGTCCATTGTTAGCGGCAAAGCCTTAACAGGTCCGCCTATCATACTTGTGATAATAATAAACGCTGTTTTTAGCTTATGGCAGGGTTTCAGACCGAAAGCGACACCTAAAACCTGAAGAACATGTTACCGTTTTATGCAAAAGTACTACGACATGGTGACGAAAGGAAATTACTGCCTAGTAAAGTAGTTCCTGGTGATATTCTCTTCTTCGAAGAGGGAAAACATAACCTAGCGATGCTAGACTTATTGAGCCCTTTGGGTTGCATGTAATCAATGCTGCACTGACAGATGAATCGCAGCCTATGAGAAGAAGCTCTTTTGCCTTAAGGGATGACACTCCGAGACAGAAACAACAAATATGGCGTTTCTGCGCACTGACGTGGTTTGTAGGACCTATAACAAAACACACATCCGTGTTTCGTTCCTCCTTTTTCTCTTGGACTCTAATGGTAACTTGTTAATTTTCACGAATTCTAAAAAATGCGTGTTTTCCTATAAGTGTGCAAGGATGTTTTACTCACAGAGGAATCGAGTCTTTCAACCTGGCATCGTTGCGACGTTTTTCAAAAATCCACGAGAATGGTTCGGTTGCTCGTTTTAAGTTGCTTTTCCAGCATGAGAATTCTGCGAATAACGTCTATGAAATGGGCTGCACTATGGTAATTGTCTTGGTTTTTTCATCCCAGTTCACCGTTGCTCCAAGAGATTCAGCAACAAACCTGACAGGTACCATGGTCCTGCCATTTATGATTTCAGGAGCGACGTTTTTATTCTGAGTATCTATGGGCACCTGTTTTCCGTTTAAATAAGCCATGCTTTTGCCGATCCACATCTCTATAAGTGTGCCACTACTGGTTATGGTTACCTTCTTTTCTGATTCATTCCAAGCAACCTTAGCACCGAGAGCTTCAGCAACTGCACGTATGGGCAGAAGCGTGCGACTGTTTTTTATGACGGGAGGTGAATCAAGTTTTACCTGGGTTTCGCCATTAATGATCATGGTTGGATCGTTGACTTTTAGGATTAGTACCGTGTCAACTCTTTTAAAGTTAACCTCTATCTTGGTATTCCCTTGGATAACCACGTCAAAAGATGTGGTTGGTGCGATTGATTGTTCGTTAATCTTTATGGTTTCTACTGTGTAATGTGTGTCGGGTGTCACAGTGAAGTGAATCTGAGATCCGATTGTGGCGCTGCTTACCTGGGGCGAAACAAACCCGCCTTTACCGACTATGAGATCAATCTTAGCTTGTTTTTCTTCTTTAATCTCATAGACGAGCTTTATATCCATATCAAAATACACGTCGCTTATGACTAGTTGGCTCGTGGATAAAGTGTACTTAAAACCTTCTGGGTCGGCCTCCTTCATGGAAACCCCGTTGATTAAAATGTCTCGCAGCTCTGCGTCATTGACGACTGTTGGAACTTCCAATGCCAATGTTCCTCCGAAGATGACCTCTGCATTTATGGGTGCGAAGCCAGGAATATTTGATGACAGGGTTGCTGTGTAAATCTCTTTGTCTTTGAAGGAGCCATATTCCACAGCTGGTTTGATTTCGGTACTAACACCTGAATAGAACGGATACGAGAGAACTGCCTGTGGGGTGGAGAACGATACAAAACCGTCCTTGCTGACCATTGGAGAGCCATTACCAATAGTGATGTTGCTGATTACATATGGGGGAGTGACGGTTAACGTAATGGGGTTTTTTTGCGAAACGGCTAAGTTCCCTAGTTCGATGGTGCTAAGAAGACCACTGTCGGTTTTCACGTCCAGTACCACGGTGTACAAAGCAGTGTTGGTGCTGGATGGCAGCTCGAAATACACTGAGTGACTTGCAGAATCATGGTAGACGGGTTGAGGCAGATGCAAGACTAGTTCGTCAAATCCGGTTATTACTGACCTTGCTTTATCAGACTCCTGTTGGATATTTATGGTGTAGGAGGTTATCTTGCCAAGGTACTTTTCTGCTGAGCTTATTAGCTTTGGAGCATTAACTCCTTGCCATGTTATGAGGAGCTTCTTACCGTCTTCAGTGAGTTTTACGGAGCTTTGCTCGATGGAAGCTTGAATCATTCCAAAAGCATCTATGGGCAAAGAAATACGCTCTTGTCTAAACTCCGCAGGTCCCGAGTTGTATTCAATTTCAATTTCAAAGCTGAACATGGACTCTTCTACGCCGGGTCCCTGAGACACATGCATGTTGAAGGGAACCTCAACGATATTGTTTGTTTGGTCAACTTTACCTTGATAATAGGCAAAGTCTTTGAAAGCGCCGTTTGCACGGATTTCTGTGGTAACTAATGCACTCTTAATACGTACGATGTCAGGGTTCTTGAAATTCATCTGTATCTTCAAGTATTCACGGTCACTGTCAAGTATGGTAAATGAGTAAGATGTTCTAGGAATCAATTTGACTTTTCTGGACAGCTTCATACTGTTTCCTGCGTTGTCTGATATGGTTAGCTCAGCTACACTTTCTTCACTTATGTCCGGTGGTAACTCAAATGTTGCGTAATCCTTTGTCTTTTCGAGAAAATGTACAGGTTTGCCGTTTATGGTAAAAGACAATGCATCTTCGTTAACTTGAGTCTTATCATCCACATAGTTAATCTTGCCGATGCCGTCCACGTTGTACAGGTAGATGTAATTCGGGTTGTCGATGTCCAAGCTGGGAGGTGTTATGTCAGAACAGTCGACAAAGTAATTTCCTCCTGTTTGCACAGTAGTTGTAGTTAGGGCACCGTTCACGTAGGAAGTTTTTAGTGCTTCATAGTCGCCGTTAAAGTCACCGATGATGTTTTTCCCACGGCATGCATCACTCACGTAAAACTTTAGAGTGGCACCTTTAGGAAACGTTAAGCTGTCATCAATCTCTATCCTAGGTGTCATCGTTGGTTCTTCAGGAAGTGATTCACCTGATTCATTAGCCATGATCATGCCTGAGCAGGCAAGAAAGAAAATCAGTATCCAGGTCATAGTTTTTTTGAACACCGTTCTCACCCCGAATTATCCATTTTGAGATAATTATATGGCATAGGCGACGTAAAGCACAGGGGTATTCAGTCAACAGTCAATCGCATTAGTTGTGCATAGGAAAGTCAAACTTCAAAGGCAGCAAGAGGCAACAGTGACAAGATGGAAATAAGCAGGAGTGTTTGACTGAGTGTGTTAAATCCATAGTTGGATGACAGACTTACCAGCAGTAAGAATGTTGATGAAAACACAAGAAAACAGTAGCACACCCAGATAATCAATTTTTGTAGGTGTGCCTTCGAAGTTTGGTATGTACCTAAGTGTGAGGAAGATTCCTGTTAAGGCTGCAATGCCGTCTACAAAAAACAGCCATCGCCAGCTCATGTAAGTTGTTAGGAACCCTACAAATATCGGACCTATTACCAAACCCAGAGACACTGCGAAAATGTTTATTCCCATGGTTTTTACAAGTTCTCACACGGGGCACGCCATGGGAAAAACGCGTAGGGCTCCCAAGTTATTTACGATGTAGAAAATAAAGCCTGTTTATCTCCATTGATTGGGAAATTACAAAAACCTAATAAAGAAATGGGACCCTGACATTGAGAGCCCCACTTCTTTAGCATAGGAGGTGATTAAACTCGTTCTACAATTAAGGCAATTCCTTGTCCGCCACCGATGCAAAGAGAAACACAGCCAAGTTTGGCTTGGCGATGCCGTAATTCATGAAGTATTTTCGTAACAAGCATGGCACCGGATGCGCCGATGGGATGGCCCAAAGCTACTGCGCCGCCGTTGACGTTGAGCTTTTCGTCAGGAATACCAAGCTCTCTTTGTACCACGATGGCAATGGCTGCAAAGGCTTCGTTTATTTCAAATAGGTCAATATCGTCAATGGAAAGAGAAGCTTTTTCTAATGCATTTTTTACAGCAGGTATGGGTGCTATGCCGAAGTAATTAGGGTCCACCGCGGAAACGGCGTAGGACAGTATCCTGCCGAACACTGGTAATTTGAACTTATTAGCAACTTCTTCAGTGGACAAGACCATGGCAGCTGCCCCAGAGTTCAATGACGGTGCGTTGCCTGCCGTTATGGTGCCACCTTCTTTGAAAGCTGGTCTTAGTTTTGCAAGTTTTTCTAATGTGGTATCAGGGCGCACATTTTCGTCTACCTGAAAAGTAAGGTCTTTTGATACTTGAATCGGGACAATTTGTGAGGAGAATTTGCCTTCTTGTATGGCTTTTGCTGCTTTCATGTGACTTTCATATGCAAATTGATCTTGTTCTTCTCTGGTCACTCCGTATCTTGGGACCAAATACTCATCGGTAATGAGACCTGAGTGTTTTCCAGTGAAGGCGTCGTTAAGTCCGTCCATGAGCATGGCGTCGTAAAGCGTTGTATCACCCATACGAGCGCCGTACCTGCCATTTGGCATGATGTAAGGTGCCTTATCCATGTTTTCCATGCCACCGGCAAGAACGCATGACGCGTAACCAGACTGTATTTCCATGGCTGCAGTGACTATTGCTTGCAACCCGGAGCCACAGACTCTATTTACCACCATGGCTGGTACTGAGTCGCTTACACCGCCGTAAATGGCGGCTTGTCGTGCAGCATTCATTTTTTCCCCGGCTTGTATGACGTTTCCAAGTACAACATCATCAAAAGCATCAGGGGGTAGTTCTGTTTCTTCAAGGATTTTATTTATCACTTTGCCCGCAATCTCGGGTGCCGGTATATCTTTCAAGCTTCCTCCAAATTTGCCAATAGCCGTTCGAAGCGGCATACTTATGAAAACTTCGTTCATTGAGCTTTTCCTCCTTGTTATATGAAGCCGAGTTTTTCGGCTTCTGTCTTCAGGTAATCGCGAAAGTTCGGATGCGCGATACTGATCATTTCCAGTGTTCTTTCCCTTAGGGATTTACCCCTTAAATGAGCTACTCCGTACTCCGTGATGATGTAGTCCACATCATGTCTTGGGATGGTGACAAAGCTTCCCTGAGTTAAAGTCGGGACAACGGTTGATATGGTATCGTTTTTCACACTGGATCTCATGGCAATAATAGCCTTTCCGCCCTCTGACATGATGGCTCCCCGATGCATGTCCAACTGTCCCCCGGTGCCCGTGTATTGCTGGGGGCCGAAAGCTTCTGAGCATACTTGTCCGGTTAGGTCCACGCTTAGAGCTGTGTTAATGCTTACCATCTTCTTATTCTGTGCAACTACGTAAGGGTCGTTTACAACGCGACCGCGATGTATTTCCACAGCCAAGTTGTCATCTACAAAGTCGTACAGTCGCTGCGTTCCCATGACAAAACAGGCGATGCATTTGTCTTTCCACAACGTTTTTTGTGAGTTGGTAATGACGCCAGCTTCTATGAGATCTATCACGCCTTCGGTCATTAACTCTGTGTGGACGCCCAGCTCCTTCTTGCTAGTTAAGAACTGGGCAATAGCGTTAGGTATTCCGCCAATGCCCAGCTGAATGGTGGAACCATCTTCTATGAGGTCTGCTATGTATTCTCCGATTTTCTTCTCAACTTCGCTAGCTTCAGCGGAAGGAACTTCAATTAGTGGTGCGTTGTACTCATATATGAAATCAACGTCATTGATGTGAACTACAGTGTCTCCATGAGTCCGAGGGAGGTTTTCGTTTATTTCGAGTATGACTGTGTCGGCACGCTCTAACATATCTTTTTCATAAACGTTCCCCAGAGACAAGGACATATAACCTTTGCTGTCCATGGGAGTAGCAGAACCACAATAAACGTTCACTTTTTTGGCTTGGATTCGGTCAGTTGCAGCCATGTGGAGGTTATTGGGAATGTAAGTGGCTTTGCCTTCTTTAAATAGGGCTCTTTCATAGTTTCCCAAATACCATGTCTCTGACCGGAAGGGTGAGTCCTGTTTGTCAACGTACTTGTAGTACTCGTACTCCATGAGCAGGAGACAGGAAACCACTGTGACATCTTGAACTTTGTCTCTTATGAGGTGTAGATTTGAGAGCAAACCGACTGGCTCCGCTGCTGCCATTCCGACAACCAGAGAATCACCAGATTTTATCTTAGACAGAGCCCCTTCTATGTCTAACAGTTTTCTGTTATAGGTTTCTTTGTAATTCATCCCTTACCTTCCTTTCCATGCCGGAGAGGCCATGCATGACCAGTTCAAGGACAGTGAGAACCGAACCATGATCTATTTCTTTGCATTCGTCCAGGACGAACCATTTGATGCCAGTTGTGTGAGAAACTCCCATTAGAATGTAAGCAAGAACTTCAGGATCCATGGGCCTTATCTGTTGATTCTCCATGCCTTGGATTAGACCTTTTGTGTAACCTTCGGCCAATCGTGTGTAGTACCAAATACCGATGTTGCGTTCGACGAATTCTGCTTCTCTGACTATGCGGTATGCCGGCCCCATGTTTTTGAAGAGGTAGTAGAAAGCCTGGAAACCTACGTTTTCAATGGCTCTGCGGTCGGTTAGACCGTCCTGGTAAATACGTGAGGCTTTCCTAAGCGTGTGGTTTACGTGCCTGACAATTTCTGCTAAGAGTTCTGTTTTGCTTTCAAAGTAAAGATAAAAGGTACCTAGGCCAACACCTGCTTCAGAAGTGATTTCTGTGAGCTGTGTTTGTTCGAACCCTTTTTCCCCGAACAACTTTTCTCCGGCTTTAAGTAGTTGGTACTTTGTCCGTTCCCCGCGAGAAGTAAATTGAGGCTCATGGTTCTCAACGGGTATTTCGGGAACTATGAATGGGGTAAAGGTCCCGTCAATGTCAATCCCCTTATCCAGAAAGATCTTTACTGTTTCCAATTCTTGGCCGATGTCGTCTTTATTTTCCCAGATTAGGTTCTTTATCACTACAAAGTAAACACTGCCCAATATGGCAAAAGCAAGAGTCTCCAAGTCGTAAAGCTTTGAAAAATCTGTTGGAAGAACTTGAGCAATGAGGTGAGTGATTCTTTGATAGTAATATCTGATCAAATCTTTTTCGACAAATTCCACCTCTCTGAAGGTGTCATAAAGGTCTTTGTGGCTTCTTATGTAATCTTTATAGGTTACAAGGATGTTAATAACGTTTTCCAAAAGGCTTCCTTCGAGGGATATATGCTGACGGATTTCTTCTTCAAGTCCATCACGATAAGTAACGGCTAGCTCATTGAAAATGTCTTCTTTGTTTGCAAAGTAGTAATAAACTAGTGAAGTGCGGACACCTAAACGTTTGGCAATTTCATTTACCGAGCTGTTGCCGTAGCGACGCTCTCTGAATACCTCCAATGCGGTTCCCAGTATTAGGTCCCTGGTCTTCTTGCCTTTCCCCATTAGCTTCGTTCTCCTTCTTCCTTCCTGCTGAATAATTTATTAATCCTCATTATAAGCTCGGAGAGTCCTTGGGGTAGGAACAGGACCACCAAAATCAGGATAACGCCAAACAAAACTCCAGCCATGGCTTCCAATTTGGTACCAAATAGTCTCGGGACGATGATCCAAAGGGCAGAGCCGAGCACAGGACCCCACAAAGTACCAATACCTCCAATGATGGTAATAGCAAGAAACTCTATGGACAAGCCAAATCCAAACATGTCTGGGTGCAGATAGGAAAGAGAATGGCCATACATGGCACCAGCGACGCCAGCCAAGAAAGAAGATATGACAAAGGCGAGCACTTTGTAGTAAGAGATGTTTATACCAAACACTTTTGCTGCAACTTCCGAGTCTCTCATCGCTCTGAAAGCCATGCCTGTCTTGCTTTTGAGCAGGTTGTTCACCAAAAAGATGGTTAGTAACAGGATAGCCAGATAGAGATAATACTTTGCAAATTCACTACTGAACTGATAGCCAAAAATGGTTATGGGAGGAATGTTAGTGAGTCCCCTGTCAGCTCCAAGAACTTCCATCCTTTTTATCACATCGGTTACGGCAGTCCCAAGGGCCATGGTTGCAATGGCAAGATAGAATCCCTTAAGTCTTAGAGCTGGAAAGCCTATGAGCAAACCGAAAAGACCTGCCAAAAGACCCCCTGCTAACACACTAACAATGGATGGAACTCCATACCGCATCATGAGTATGGCTGAAGTGTAGCCACCAATTCCCATAAAAGCTGCATGACCTAAAGAGATCTGGCCGGCTACCCCAAGGAGTAGGTTCAGACCAACTGCGGAAACGGCGTAAATGATGGCTAGATTGATATAAGCAACAATGGAGGGCCGTGCATTGAATACTAAGGGGATGAGGAGGGCCAAGACCAAAAGTAAGAAAGGAAGAATTTTCTTTTTCATCATGACCTCCCTGCCTCACGGCTTCCGAACAGCCCATTTGGAAGGAAAAGCAATATGGCAACAATGAGCAGCAAAGAAAAGCTTTCCTTTATGGCTGGTACGTAGTAGGCAACTAGATTCTCCATGACACCTAAAATCAGGCCTCCCCAAATAGCACCAGTTACTGAATTCATGCCACCGAGAACAGCTGCCGTGAATGCTTTTAGTTGTACTACTACCATGAAGAGCGGCTGAAGGGAAAGTCTGGGGGCAGTCATTATTCCAGCTAGACCAGCCAATCCAAAACTTATTGCCCATATGAATGAATGAATTCGATCAATGGGAATTCCGAGTACCCGGGACGCATATTCGTCGTCAGCTATGCTTCGAGCTGCAATGCCGATTTTTGTTCGGTACAGTATGAAGGAAAGTATACCGAAAACAATAAGAGCCGTGACCAAACACAAGATATCCTGACGATCCAGAATCACGGAGCCGAAATGCACGGGGTCACCTGGTATGAGCGGTGGGAACAACAGCGGTATGTTCCCAAAGAATGTGGACACGGTACCTTCAAAAATCATGGTGAGTGCCAGTGTGATAATCATCATTCCCAAATGCGAACTCTTCTTAGCTTTAGAGATTAAGCCCTTGTACACCAAATAACCTAAAATGGCACCCGCAACAATAACGATGGGCAGTGTGAGTGAGGGAGCAATGCCTCTTAAAATGAAGAAAAAAGCAATGTAG
>Ga0208823_1002904_pt1 | contig 12542 bp, 6 predicted proteins | sample AD_UKC075_MetaG_FD_184440 | JGI IMG/M metagenome (GOLD analysis project Ga0208823, IMG submission 184440) | Active sludge microbial communities of municipal wastewater-treating anaerobic digesters from USA - AD_UKC075_MetaG (SPAdes) (version 2) | ecosystem: Engineered > Bioreactor > Anaerobic >... | reverse complement strand
ACCTTCATACCTTCTGTTATTTCTTCGTCTTCCTCCCCTCTTAATAATTCAGTCTCCACAAAGTTTTGCCAGTCTACACGATTAAAATATAAAGCCACCAGCCATGTTTCATAGTTTTTCCATCCATAGTAACTCATTTTTAGCACCTCCATTTGTAATTTTCTGAAATTATTATAACATACTTATTTAAACTTTGTCAATAAACAGGATGTTAAAAGTTTGTTAAATCTTTCTACACGCTACAATAGTTTTTCTAACTTTCTAAAACCAGTATAACACACACAAACAATCTTGTCAATAAACAGGAAGTAACAAGTTTGTAAATCATCAATAAAACTTCGTAACAGTTAAGTAAAACCTACTAAAGTTTTGAAAGCCATTAAACACACGATGAATACTGAAGTTTAGAAGGGTTTAGTAAGCTTTTTAGTAAGCTACATAATGTTTCTTTAACAGAATATTTACTGAAATGTTGAAACTTTTTCTGACTTTCAAAGGTCTAATATATGAAAGCATATATATCATTAGGCTTGCATAAGTATATCATAAGATAACTAAAGTAGCTTAAGTAACTATAGTAACTTAAGGTAATCTTTTATATCTTTAGTTTTGCTTTTACTAAAGAAAAACAATAACATAATAAAAGAATATATAATCTAATTTTTTGTGTAAGTTTTAGTTGCTTTACTATTTTTAAGATACTACGTATCTTAAAAATAGATATAGCCTTTATAAGCTTTATAACCTTTCATTGTCCATTTTGGTATCCTCTGGCTATCCTAATGCTTCTTTTAGTCCGCTTATGCTTTCTTTAGGCTTCCTTATGCTCCCTTATGCTTCCTTTAGACTCCCGATGAATTGCTGTGTTGGATGTGTTGGGTGTGTTTGGGGTGCTAGGGGGGAAAAGGGGGGCGCCGAAGGGCGCATAGTAGCTTGTAAATTTGCGATACCAAAACATGTCCCATTATATACCCTAAATGTACCGAAGTGTACCAAAAGTACCCTAAAGAAAGGTTGGTGAGACTTATGCCAGTGACAAGGTGTCCAAATGGTAAGTGGAGGATAGGCAGTGGCAAATGTATGTACCCCTCTAAAGAAGCAGCAGAGAGAGCATACAGAGGCTATCTAGTAGGTGCTAAATATGCTGGTAATAAAGGTAAAGAAAAGGATAAGAAAGCTTAAATAGGACTTAATAAAGCTATATATACTGTGTAATTAGGTTACTGCTAAGCATTGCTGAGGCAATGTGAGGCTAACTGAAGGCACCGTGTATATAGCAAAAGTAAACCATAAAATTAAAAAGGGGGAATAAAGTATGGCAGATTCATATTTATTTAGACCTATATCACCTGATAGACAAACTTTAGGTCAAACAACTAATAGAGATAACCTTAAGGACCTTTTTACCTTAGAAGTACTAGCATATTTCTATAAAAAGAACATCTTTAGACCGTTGTTAAGATACCGTGACATTCCTGAAGGTAATAAGTCTGCAGTGTTCGAGGTTTCTGGTAAGGCAGCAAAAGGTGTCTTATTTAAACCAGGGGACACTTTGGACAAAAAAGGAGTGCCCCATGCACGCAAAATCATCAACATTGATGGCTTAGTTGTAGCTAGTGCCTGGATATTCAAGCTTGATGATTGGCTAGCACATTGGGATGTAAGGAATGAACATGCTCAAGCTTTGGGAGTTCAATTGGCTGAAGCAGTGGATAGGAATTTATTTGCGTCCGTATTGAAAGCTGCAGCAACCAACAAAGCGCTGGTAAAGAATCCTAATGGCACTGAAAAAACATTAAGTGGCAAAGTTATAAACATGCCTGATACTGGTACTTCAAGTATTGTAAAGGTATCAGACATAGATTCCAAAGATGACGTTATATTGTTCTTTGAAGCCGTGAGAAAAGCTAGGACAACATTTAGAAAGATGAATGTATACGACCAGGAGTTATATCTTGCAATATCACCTTCAATGTATGAGAAGTTATTTAACTATCTTGACCTAATTTCTGCAGACTACAAGGGTTCTGGTTCTATAGCTGAAGGTGAATTGCCACGATTGTTTGGTTTTAACATTGTTGAGTCCAATGTATTCTATGAAGGTGAAGGTGTTGATAACGATTTAGGTGAACTTTACACAGCCGCAGGACCAGCAACAGCAACCATTGGGGAAGATTGGTCTGGTGACGGTGGGATAAACCACAAAGTTACAGTTAAAGGTGGTGGCTTATTAGCCGTTGCATTTACCCGTGATGCTGCTGCTATGGTAAACTTGAAAGATATTTACGTTGAAGAAGACTATGATATCAAAGAGAAAGCCACCTATATCACTGCTGACCTTGCTGCAGGATTTGACTCCTTCCGCCCAGAATGTGCGATAGCAATAATGGGTAAGGGTGGTTCATTGGAATTACCTAGCTAGTTTTAATTTTCAGCCCTTCGGTAGTCATAGAACTATCGAAGGGTTCTTTCCTTAAACATTCTTTATAACTTTTCTCTATTTATCGTTCTTCCAATCCCACCTAAGCGTAGGAGCCCCTAGGAGCTTTTCAATATCCCTCCATGACAAATTACCTTAGTTGATAGAGTAAAATCGATTGTAGGTTATGCTAGGCACCATAGCGTTGATATTTTAGTAAGGAATGTTTAGGGAAAGACATAATCTGAAAGGAGGTTATATTATGACCCGTGAAGAAGCTGTAAAACGTGTTCTATTGGTAGTTGGAGAAAATCCTATTACTGTATCCCCAAATGATGAAGTTTATCAGATGGCACAGCAGCTATTAGATATGATAACTCTTGATGTATTAGGAATGGGATGGCGTTTTAATACACACTATCTTGAAGATGGAACGGAGGCAATAGACACTTATGTAGTTGATGTTGATGATTACACTACTGAAGAAGACCTTTTTAATGCTAACTTTGCTGCTATTCCAGTTCACATACAGCAAGTTATAGTAGCTAGGACAAGTTATGAATTTTCTTTAGGCTATACTGGTGAAAACTTATTTAGTGAAGACCTTAGTAAGATGTATCTTATGGCTTTACAGCAAGCTAGAGGCACTGAAGTTATGCTTAGTGCTGAATTGATTGACTTTGAACGCATTTATAAGAACGTAGCTAGCCAGTTATTGAATGAGGAGGGCTGGTGGTGGAATACTACAGAGACTGGAGAAGACTTTCAGACCAATATACCCTTAAATCTGCCACCAATTGCCGACAGTTATGCTAAAATTAAGGCTCAAAGGCTATTTCAGGCTTATAATACAGCTAATGTAGAGTTAATGTTAAACCCAACGCCTGAAGAAAAGGAAATATATGCCCAAATGGTTAAGCAAAATAGGCGACATTTTCTGCGTTCACTACCTGTTGAGGAGTTAAGAGACTCTTATATTAACGAATTAAGGGCTGAAGGGATTACTTCAGCGCTTACATACGATGAAGCAAGATTCAGTGATGCTCTTGCAGCGTCATATGCTGACATTAAAGCTAAGCGAATGTACATGTTGGTAACCGAAGAAGTCAATAGGGAAGCTTATATTAATCCTTCACAGGATGAAATTAACCTTTATACACGCTTAAAGGCACGTCAACTAAACAAAGTTAGTCATTTTGATGACCTAGAAGCACTAACACAGGAAATAGAAGACCAGCTAAAGAATGATATAGGCTGGTATTTTAACACTGAGCTGGATGAATTTGGGCAAAAGAAGCTAAAAGAAGTTATAGTATTGCCTGAAGAGGTTAAAGCATATGCTAAATTAAAGGCACGAAGGTTATTTAATGCTTTCCAGCGTACTGGTGGTGATGCTAATCTTGTAAATACGCCAACGCCTGAAGAAACTCAAGCATATCAGCAGCTATGGCTAAAGAATCATAGTTACTGGCTTGAGAGTGAAACTTTGGAACAATTTAGGGATAGCATTATACAGTCATTGAATTCTGAAGGATTAACACAATATTTAAGTTATAGTATTGAAACTAATGGGTTAATAAAACAGTATGCAAACTTAAAAGCTAAAAGATTATATAGCTTGTATAACTCTTTAGACCCAACACCTTTTATTAATGCTACTAAAGAAGAAGAAGATATATACCAACGTATATTGATTAGTCAAAATAAACCTATTAAAGTTTCTGAAGATGATATAGCAGAAGCAGTAGCTTCTTTAACAAAAGTTCCTGCCAATGACCCTTCAATAGTTCATTATGCTCGAATGAAAGCTAATAGGATTAATTATTCTTATGAAACTGGTAATATGGAATTACTGATAAATATGCCTCCAGAAGAACTTCAAGCATATCAGGCAATACTGTTAAAGTCTAAGCGTGAAAAGTTCAATATAACTTTAGAAAACCTTTATAATGAAATTTTAAACAGTGTGTTAGCTATGTTTCCTAATATCAACGAAACTAATGCTACTGCGGTCGAGTATGCAAACTTAAAGTCTAGAAGATTATATGCACTGTATACCGAACTAGACCCAAACTTTGCCCAGCAGCCTAACGATGAAACACAATTGTTACAAGAACTTTATAGACAAAACTTAACATCCGAATTACAGCAAACAACCTATGATGATGTATTAACAGCAATTAGACAACAATTGTTAAATGAGGCTGGTTGGTGGTATAACACATCAACCGATGCTAATGGCAATTTAATAACTAGAATACCAGATACATTGCCTGAAATAGTTGAACAGTATGCTGTAGCCAGAGCTAAGCGATTATATAGGGCGTATCTGAACAATCAAATGGAACTAATATTGAATCCTTCACCAGAAGAACAAGAGTTGTATTCTAAGATGTTAGAGATGCACAATAGGGCTACTCGTGGTGGTAAGTCGTTAGAACAACTAAAAAAAGATATATTGACAGAGGTATTATTAGAAGGCTGGAGTTTTAATATTAAAGAACAGCCGTATAGAGAAATTAAAGCAGCAAATTTAGTATTATTAAAGGCCACTGCATTGTATCCGCAATTAAAAGTATATGTAGATAAAGATAACAAGATTATAGACCATAAAACATATGCTGAGATTCCAGAAGAAACTGTAGTTCAAGTTGTACATAAAGTTGCATACGATGAACTGCCTGAGTTATTTAAGTTGTACATTGATATGAAGGCGTCAAGAATGTACAACTATTATAACACTATTAATAGTCAAATCAATTCACCACTAGCTTGGGCAAGACCAACTGCGGATGAATTATTGTTGTTTCAGAAACTAAAGACACTATATGCTGTAGATATTGAAAATGCGAATATATTAGAAAATGACACACTCCAATATTGGGGGAGGAGATATAGATGAGCGTATTGAAGACTGATATGATTATTCCCAACAAAGGATTAATAAGTGGTGAGCCAGAACTATTAGAGCCAGGTGTACTTACTGATGCTGAAAATGTTATATTACATCCAACATTAGGAATTCAAACAAGACCAGGTATATTTACTGATGGAATATTTAGATTAGACAGTGATATAAAAAACATTCGTTTGGTGAAATCATTGAGTGCCAACAAGGATGATTATTTATTTATCCTTGGTGCTAATACAAAGGTTGCACGACCCTCAATTTTGTATATTGCCTTAATAGACATTAACAAAAAGTCAATAAAAATTAAGTTATCTATAAAGAAAAATGTAAACGAAAATTATTATTCTTACTTTATTGATACTACAACAAATGCAATTTTAAATGATGCTAATAAGATTAAATTAACTTTTGAAGCTGGAAAAATTTGGATTGTCAATACAACACAAACTGTAACTTCAACATTACAACTCAGTGGATCTGAAGTTTTATCTTTTGAACATAAGATTAATTTTGGAAAAAATATGAGTGGGGATTTACCAATGATTTATTTAAAAGTTGGCGATGAATATATATTAATAAGAAGCAATTATACATTAACACCTACTAATGCAAAATCAGAGTTAATGACTGCAATGAAAAATGAAATTAATCAAATACTATCCAGCTATCCTGGATATACAGTTAGCATTAATGGTGATAATATTGAAATTACTGGTGGTTCAGGAGTTACACAGTTTATAATATTAGAAAAACAAACACCCGATAATCCTTGGATAGTAAGTGGGATAATACAACCTTCTACGACATATTTATTCAAGTTTAAACATGGTGATGAATTTGATACATCAGGAATTACTGGCACTTACTGGGATATATGTAAGTTAAAAGGTAAATTTGTTGGTGACCCAAATGTATATACAACATTAACTATAACTCCAGGAAAGGGTGGGGATATAAAGATAAGAAGAGGTGGGAAAAGTGTTACAATAGGTAGTGTTAAAAAGGCAAACGTTAAACTTGGAAAAAATTTATATGAAACAACTTTTGAATTAACAAGTAGTTTTTATGTTACAGATTTTTATTATGATGATAGAGATTTTTTTGGAGGTTCAGATAGCAGATGGTATGGATGGTCTGTATGGTATAGTGGAAATTTATTAGTAGAAAATTTATCAACATTTATACTTAAAGATGAAAAGTGGCATAATATTAACAATCAAGATTATTTAGCTACAAACAATGGAAACAAAAATAAAGTTATAATTAATTATATTAGTGCCACAGATTCAACTTTATATCATGCTGCTCCAAAAGTAAATATTACAATTAAAATAGCCAATGAAATATTGTATTCTTCCGATGAATATTTAGATAATTACGGTTATTCATTATATTCAGACACACAACTGATTGATATGTTTTATGATAAATACAATTCAATATTTCAAAACTTATCAATGACAATTTCAAAATCTTCAGGTGTTTTAACAATTAATATGCCAAATACTTATTCATTTATAATAACTTTTCAACAATCTGAGAAAGAAATAAACCTTATATTGGATGATATAACTAAATTTTCTAATGCTGTCTTAGAATTTCAAGAAGCTTCTTTGCCTTGTTATATTGACATAGATAATTTAAAGTTAGATAGACCACCTTTGTTTAAAACTGGAGCAGTTAATTATAAAAATACAGCAACTGCTTCATTACCATCATTTGCAAATAAACACATACAAGATATAAAAATTATTCAAGACCGATTATTTATTCTTAGTGATGAGGCTATAAGTATATCAGAAGTTGGAACACGTGACAAATTTTTCTTGAGTTCGGGTCAAATGTTGGTTGACACAAGTTTTATTGATGCAAAATTTAGTGTAACAAAAGGTACTTTAAAACACTTAATTTTCCTAAATAAGGAATTTTATATATTTGGTACGCAACAGCAATTTTTATTACATTTTGAAGGTTATATCTCGCCTTTTACAATGCTTATTCAAAATTTAACAGACTATCAAATTTCAGATACAACACCAGAAACATTAGGGAATGAAATTTTCTTTGGTAATAAAACAACAGTGTCTCAGGCTTTTGAAAGACACATGTTGTATTCGTTCTTTGTTCAGCCAAATACATATACAAACAAAGCTGAAAATAAAAGTTGGATGATTAGTGACCTTATGCCAACAAAAGTAAATCAAATTGTGGCTATTAATGACAAAGTAATTTTAACTTATTCTGAGCCTAATAACAACTTTACTTCAGCAATGGTATTTCATAGATTTACAAACAACCTTGAGGTAATTCAAGAGGGTTGGACACGGTGGAAATTTCCAACTGATTTAGGATTGTGGCATATTAATTCTGTTGGTGATGTTTTGACAATAAAGGCAGAGCCAACTGGTCTTCAAGGTCCTAGTGATGCACAATATGTTCTTCTATTTTATAAAATCCCACTTGAGCAAGATGTTGCAAATGCTTTATATGATGAAATTTACACTTCATATACTGGTGAAAAAACTTTAAAAGATATTATAGCTAAAATATCATTGCCAATTTTTACTAAAGATATTCCACCATATTTGAGGGCAAGGTTGGACTTTGTCCACCTAATCTTTGATAAAGAATTCACTGGATATGTCTATTATGGACAGGATGGTGTTATTTCCGAAGTACTTGGAACGATTAATAATGCTATATATGCTTCAATACCTATTAGAAAATATGCTAGAGGAGCTGAAATAATTATAGAAGCAGCTTCAGTAATTGAAGGTAATCCTAATTTTGAAAATGAAGTTAATTTATTAGCCAATCCTTTGAATTTGATGGGATTTGGCGCTGAGTTTCGTGTATGGAATCGCAGATATGGTAAATACTAATAAGTTTGAAGGGAGGTATAATTGATATGGCTAATCCTTTTGCTACGTATAGAGCAAGCAAACGATATAATGAAGAATTGGCTAGGATGCAGCAGGAACTATGGGATAATCTAAAGATACAAATAGGAATGTTATCTGAACAAAGAAAACAAATGTTAGCCAGTGCTAATCAAGATATTGTGCAACGGAAAATGCAAGGTTATCAAACTCAGCAAGCAACTATAGCTAGACAGTTAGCTATGGGATTAGGTGCTGGTGGAGGCACTTTATCAGCTGTTCAAGGTAATCTTCAGCAAGCGGTAGCTCAAGACGTGGGTATTATTCAGTCTAATTTAGCTAACTATCTTGCTCAGACACAATATCAGCAACAACTGATGCAAAGGGAAACAATGTCCCAATATTCACAGTATGAGTCACAAAAGCGTAAGCCAGGATTAGATGCTTTAGAAGCCACACTAGGATTGGTAGCAAATATTGCTTCATTAGACTGGAGTAAACTTGGAGACTTGCTGTCTCCATTATTGTTGAAAGGAGGATAAATATATGGCAGCATTGACTACAACAGAACGTTTAGAAACGCTAGAACTTCCTAAAGAAGAAAGTTTTTATAAAGCCACGACACCTAGCCTGAAGGTATTCGCCCAACCGTTAAGTATGCCTGTAGATGCTAGTGGTGTTTATGGCGTGCAGCAAACATCCAGTGAGATTGCACAGAAGGCTGAGATATGGTCTTCTTTGGTAAAAACAACAGCTACAATTACACCATTATTGAATAAAATACAAGAAGAGAATAAGCGTGTACAACAAATAGAAGGATGGATGACAGCTGCTTCTGGAGGACAGCTGGATGAGAAAGCTTCAAAATCAATGATGCAAGGATATTATCAATACACTGCAGAGTTGGATTATTCAATCTTCAATAGTTCTATGCAAGAATATTATCAGCAAAATAAGATGCAATGGGAAAGTCCTGAAGAAGTACAAAAGGGATTAAATGAATTTTTGAATGAATGGATGCTAGCTAGACCTTCCAATGATTATTATTTAGAAACATTTCTTCCACATGCGTTGGATATTCAACAATCACTAATAAATGATTGGACACAACAAAAGGTGCAACAAATAAATGATGATATAGTTGCAACATCAGTGGCTGGTGTTCAAAATAAAGCTGATGCTTATATTCAGGCTGGTTTACAAAAGTTTTTAAATGTTCCAAATATAAACTTATTTGATAGTAGTTTTGCTTTTGATACATTAGAGATTACTAATGAATTTAATGAATTCTTAAGATTTGGTTTATCAGAAGTACAAAAAGAAGCAAAAGCAATGAATTTAACCAGACTTGATGTATCTCAAATATATATTAACCGTATTGGTGAACTTGCAGTAGCATATGGTATGCCTGAATTGTTGAATTTTACAGATATTCCAGATGAGAATGGTATTAAACTTAATCAAACAGTATTTTCAAACACAATTAATCGATATAGAACTGAAGCAATGAAAGTTAAACAAGCAAAGATTGAACAGCAATCCAAAGCACAAGAAGCAATGGACAACGAAACTGTTGATTTATTGTACAAACAATGGTATTATGATATTTCTGATTTTTTAAATGTTTCAAAATTCGACCCAACTAGCAAAGTAAGATTTGAAAAGTATTTTAGAGAGGAAGTACTTAACAATGAATATTTATATAAATTAAGTGATAGTAGATTTGCTAATATAGTAAATATGGCTAATGAAATATTGTATAACGAACACACATATTCTCAAGTAAGTAATGAAAGAACATTGGTTGAATTAGACAATGCGTTCTATAAAGGCAAATTAACGGAAGAAATGGTTACACAAGAGTTGCTTAGTAATAATTTATCTTTGAAGGATTACCAAAATTATATGAAGAAATTAAATGATGCAAAAGAATTGGAAAATAAACAAGTTCAACAATGGTTAAATGCAAAAACTATTGCAGCTTATGAAGTATATGGAATAACAGAGAATGAATGGATACAAGCTTTAAATACCCAAAACTTTAGTCCTGCTGAAATTGATAAAATTACTGGTATAATGCTTTCACAAAGAGAAGCGGAAGCTAAGACATTAGAAGATTATGAGAAACAAAAACTTATGGAAGAAGAAGCAATGAAAGCAATGCAACGAAAGGAAAACTATTTAAACTTAAAAAACAGATTAGCTAAGAATGAATTCATTAAACCTGAAGAAATTATAGAAATGTATGCTTCCAATGAACTTGAAGCTACTGATGCTGACAAGTTATTAGGGACTGTTTATTCTATGATAGATGATGTAAAAACGTTTAAAACTAGAAATTTTGATAAGATGATTGAAAAAACAATACAAATGTATGCTGGGTCAATTTATGCCGTAATATGGAATAGTGAACTTGAAGCTGTTTTATATGAGAAAGCAAATGAACTTGCAACACAATTTTATGAAATAAATGATTTAACTAGACCTGATATTCACATATTATTCAGAGACCAAGTATTGACACCATTAGAGGAATACGCACAACAATATACGTCTTCAGGTGAACTTGGACAAAAGACAATGAGTATGGGTGCAACATATGAAGAGATGTTAAAGAGTTTTGAAGAAGATAAGAAGAGCACTGAACCATTTTGGAAAAAGGCTTTTAATAAGCTTTTTGGTAAGGAAGAAGAAATTACAACAAATGCTTATATTTCACCTAATGATGAGTTATATTCTAACATAACCAATTATACATTGCCTGATGTGATTAGAGAATTAGAAACAGCTGGTTTAACAACTATTGATGCCAAAAGTATGGCTTATGATGAGACTAGAAACTTCATTGTAGAAAAATTGAAAGCTGGAGCAGACCCTGCAAAACTTCAGATTTATTTAGTTACACAAAAAGGCTTTACAGATGCAGAAGCACGAAAAATTATAACTGAAGTTATAAAAACTTATGGCGCAGATTTGATGAAGTCTCCGTATGTTCCACAACAAAAGTAAAGGAGGTATAAATATGCAATTATCTCCAGAGCAAATTGTTACTTTAAATGAAGAAATATATTTAGAATTATTACCAACATATTTAGACTTAATAGACCAACATTTCAAAGAAATTAATCCTGATGTGCCAAAGTTAGCTAAACCTGGTACAGAAAAGCGCCAAAAGCAAGAACAATTTATACTAAATGTTTTAAAAATAGCTGATGAAGAAGATGTTGACCCATTGTTATTGTTAAATTTATCAGCTGCTGAATCGACACTGGGATTATATAAAGGGGAAATTGGAAATGCATTTCAAATTTATGAAAGTACATGGGAATCAGCGAAAAGTTATTTTTCCTTACGCAAATATTTATTTGAAGATGAAAAATTACCTGATATTTTAACCAAAACCATTGATGAAATTAATGGAAACACCGAAAATGAAGTAAAAGCTGCAATTTATGTTTTAAGATATTCAGCTTTAAATGCTTTACATTCTGCTGGAATGCAAGATAATAGAGATGTTATAACTGGAATTTATGAATATGCCAATAAAGCACTAAAGGAGCCAGAAAAATCTGACTATGATGCAATATTAAATTTAATGCTTGCGACTTATCGTAATGGTGCTGGAAATTTATATGGTTCAGATGTTGGAAAAAAATTTCAGAAAGATATTGTTTTATCAGACCCTAGTCTCGAAGGTGATGTTGCTACTGTTATAAAAAATATTAATGAAACAGTGCCAAAATATTCTGATATGTTCAAAATTACCACAGCAGATAATTTAGAAACACTGAATGATTATAATACTAAAGTAAGACCTAATGTTACTGAAAAAGAACTAATTACTACGAAAGAAGCTGAGGTTACACAAACAAAAACCCAAGAATATATTGCAAAATTAGAAAAATTAAAATTAGCTGAAATACCAGTTGAACCAGAAACAATTACACCAGAAGCTGCCGAAACAATTTATCATCCTTTTCAAGCACCAACTAATGTACAATTAACATCTTCAAAAGATACTCTTAAAGAATTTTATGAAAATTTAAGCAAAATTCAACAACCTGAAGTAAGTATGGAAGCTGCTAAAGTAGAAGAAACAATTCCAGAGTCTCCAAAGATGCCGACTAGTAAAGACATATTTTCTAAACCTTTAAGCATAGATTTAAAAGCAAAACCTATACTTTTTAAAGATGTTGTAAAGGAAGTATATAAAGAAGATTTAGAAACTATAATATCACAGCAACCAAAATTACCTTCAGAAGCTGTAGATTTTTTATTACTTTCTGCAGTAGAAGAGCCACCTCAGAAAGAACCAACAGTAATAGAAGTTCCC
>Ga0208823_1002903_pt1 | contig 12555 bp, 8 predicted proteins | sample AD_UKC075_MetaG_FD_184440 | JGI IMG/M metagenome (GOLD analysis project Ga0208823, IMG submission 184440) | Active sludge microbial communities of municipal wastewater-treating anaerobic digesters from USA - AD_UKC075_MetaG (SPAdes) (version 2) | ecosystem: Engineered > Bioreactor > Anaerobic >... | reverse complement strand
ACCCAGCAGTTAAGCCCTCTCACGTGGTGTGCTGTACTGAGGTGCGCGAGCCCTCGGGAAGCACACTTAGCTGCTATTACCTTCCTTTGCGACAAAACGGTTCTTTTCTGAGAGTTTTTGTAATGCTGAGCAGGGCGTTCACTCGCCGAAGTTCCTGTTCCATTCTTCGTATCGGTCAATCTCATCTGCTGTTATGGGTGACCTGATCTTTTCAAACGCGTCATCAAAATCACGTGCCTCAAGCCCCCGTATCTTTAGAGAGCGCTCCTTGAGATCGTCGAATGGCAGTTCGGCGAGGTGGTAGAGATCAGGGTTCTCTTCACGGATCATGTGCCAGATCGCCTGTTGACAGAGATTCTGGATGTCACGTCCGGAGTAATTCTTTTCCACGCAGCGCGCTGCGAGGAGATTTAGATCGAGGGACGAGCAGTTGAGGTCTTTCGTGTGGATCATCAGGATCTCGCGGCATGCTTCCTGATCTGGGAGTTTCACATAGATCCTTCGGGGGAACCGGGAGAGCACAGCCGGGTCAAGATCCCAGGGTCTGTTTGTGGCTGCTAGTGTTAACAGGAGCCGGTCGCTTTTTTTGTCCTGCAGCCCATCCAGTTCAGTGAGCAGTGTCGAGAGCAGTTTTCGTGTCGCTTCACCTGTATCGCTGCTGCGAGACTGACCAAGGGCGTCGAACTCGTCTATGAAGACGATTGATGGAGAGTGCAGCCGTGCTGCCGCATACAGCCCGGAGACCAGTTTTGAGGACTCTCCAAAGAACTTCGAGAGAACCCGGTCTGCTTTGACGTCAAAAAAGGTCGCGTTAAGGCTCCCGGCAGCTGCGGCCGCAAGCAGGGTCTTACCGGTACCTGGTGGGCCAAACAGGAGGATCCCTTTCCATGGCTTGATAGATTCGGGCCTCTTCAAACCGGCGATCACGACCGTCTCCTTCATTAAACGTTTGACCTCTTCCAGCCCTCCGATATTGCCCCACCTTACCGGGGTCGTTGAGATCAGCGATTCGGCATATGTCAGGAACTCGTTCTCTCCATCACCTGCGGTCTCCACAACCTTGCTGCTTCCTTTAGCCTCCACCTGAGTTGCGGCCTTTTTCCACTCCCCGGCGCGTTTCATGTAGATATCATACTGCCCGGGAGAAGACCGGGCGATCTGTTCAAGCAACCCGGCGCACTCAAGCGCCTTTGCTCTTGCGCTTCGGGTATCGCCGCACTCTTCCGCTGCTCTATAATCTTTAATTGCCTTCTGCAATGCAGAATTCAGTGCACCTGTCAGATCCACCTTCATGCCTGAAATCCCCTCAATACCGGTTTCACCGCTTATTCATACTCCCGGCGGTCAGAGGTGAGAACCACGTCCTCCGGTTCGATGGATCTGTTCTTCACCGCTCTTATCACACTGATGATATCATCGAGATCCTCATCGTCCTCCACACCTGTCGAGATCGTACTCGATGTCATATCTGTGATTGTTGTGATGAGATCGCTTCTGCTCTGTCCTTCAAGATTCTTTTCGATGAGCCAGTCCTCGAGAGCGTCCGGTTCCAGGTTTTTTATCCGTTCCCATACACCTGCAGACTTCAGGTCTGCTTCGTGCTCCTTGAGGATGAGGATGTTTGATACCGCCCTGAGTTCTTTGTCAAGTTGTGCATGAGCGGCAAGTTTCATCTCCTTCTTCTGGGAGAGTGTCTTGATCCGTCTTGCGAGGCTGATCTCTTCATTCTTTGATGTGATGCTGCGTGCTTTTTCAAGCAGAAGAGTGATCTCTGCCTCAACCCGTTTTGCCTCGCTGGCGATCTCGTCGATGCGATGGGTCAGCTGGATCTCCATTATGCGGAGATCCTTTATACTCATCGTTTCGATCGGGTTTCTGGCTTTAAAGAGGCTGGAGAGGAGACCCATATCCAGCCCCTCAAATCTCCCTGTCCTCAAGTTCTTTGTTGGTGGACAGCATCTTCTCACCCTGCTCCAGTTCAAGTGCTCCGGCTTCGATCTGACTCCAGGTGTCCAGCAGTTGCTTCTCGGCCTCATCTTCGGTCGTCTGGAAGTCGGTGATCTCCATCTCAAAGACCTGGTTCAGGCTATCAAGCACGTTCTCAAAGGCCTTCCCAGAGAGGTTAACATTGATCAGGGCGCTTTCAAATTGTTCTGGAGGGATATGGGTGATCTTATCCCAGAAATGGGTGTTCTTCAGTTCCTTCTCGAACCGTTTGATCACGGCGAGGTTCGAGACGAACATGAGCTGTTTGTGCATTGCCATAAATTTTTGCGTCTTGAGCTGGATCTCCATGTCCAGTTGCTTGATCTCCTGCGCAAGCATCTTCTTCTTCAGGAGGTCCGCCCCGACACCTTCATGGAACCGGTTCTTCTTCTCCTTTTCGAGTTTGTTGATCTCCTTTCGTGCACGTTCGATCTGGGTCTTGAGCCGGATCTCTTCCTCCTGAAGATCACGAACTTTTAGTTTGTCTACAGGGTTCTTTCTGAATGTATCCAGGAAACTCATAGGCACTCTATCCGAGAGTGAAACGTTTAACCATATAAATATATCTCCAATATGGATGTGGTATCCATGATCCTCCATATCGGATGAAAAACTATATAGGTGTAGGTCTCAAAAGAGAGTTCAATGGAGTATCTCCTGATCGTGGATTATGGTTCTGATGCGGAGAGAAAGCGTATAGATTATACAATTGAACGGTGGGGCGGCCGGGCAGAGGTGTCAAAGCCAAAAGGAACTGCAATAATCTTTGAAGGGCCGATGATCGACGAGTTCCTTGAAGATCTCTATTCCCGTATAGAGGGAGACAAAGAAAAGATCGCAGTCTATCGGATAGAGGATTACCATCCAGAGGTTGAGGAAAGGGTCAGGCGATTGCGGTATGAGAGCAACGAGGATCTTGACGTCATCGAGAAGTTTCTCACCTACCTTATGAGCAGGATCGGTGCAGGCTACGAATACACATCTGGGGGGGTAAAGTACTACTCTATTTCCACGAAAAAAGGGCAGGCTTTCATCGAGATTGCCCTTAAGAGCGGCGCGGCCACGATGGTTACGATCACCGTCAGGGGTTATGGGGAAGTTGTGGATTTTCTTGCAAATAAGATAAATGAGGAGATGGAGGTATTTCTCAGAGGTGGTTAGATGTTTAAGGAAGGAGAGGGCGGGTGCGTTGAGAGATTATTGGTGCCGGCAAAACGTGTCTTAAAGAGCGGACCGCAGATCAGGTATGAGTCGTTTGAACGAAGGGTCGAACTCTGGAACCAGATCCGGATGAATTTTGATCGATATCTGGAGGAAGAGTGTGGGACGTTCCTGCCGGATCTGGATCTTCATTTTCGGTCGCAGTTTGATGCCGCACTTGTCGCTCTCGCGGCCAGCATGAAGACCAATGGGGAGGTGTTCGGTGCTGCCAGGATGTTTTCTGAAGATGAGATTGAACTCTATGAGAGGATTGAGTGCTATAGCATCTTTGAGATACTGAGCGAGAAGGATATAAGGAAAAAACTCTTCCAGCGGGACAAAGAGACACTCAGATTGCTTCGTGACTACTACATCGAAATGGACACATGGGTCGATAGGTCGCTTGAGAGGTCAGAGATTCGCCTGACCATCAGAGGTTACCTTAAGAAGCGATGGGACGGCTACAAACGCAAGATCAATGCGGCCGTTGCCGATGCGGTGACGGAACTTGACTGGCTGGGAAATCTGATTGGAACATGGGAAGATGAAGCCAGGAAGCGGGAGAACGCGATCGAGTTGGATCTGGTGGCGGAGAACGAGGATCGGGCGCGTAAGTTGAGAGAACGGGAGGAGGCCCTGAGGTTTCAGGAGCGTGAGGTTGCCAGGAGGGAGGAGGCGGCACAGGATGCCCTGAAGTCTGCCAGCAAAAGAGAAGAAGACCTGAACTCCCGGGAGAAACGGATCGAAGCCGCCATGAAGGCGCTGCATGGGAGCAATCGGGATGAGCGCAGCAGGTACGTCGATACCGGAGAGGCGAAACAGTATGAGTTGACCTTCATCGGCAGGATGGAGACAAAGATCGGGGTCTGTCCGGTGATCGGCGGTAGGACGTTCCGCGTGGAGGGGAGCGAGGAGATGGAGGAGCCTGTCGTCCCGGAGCGTGGTGGCAGATCGATGCAGCGACCTCTGCCTCTGAATCGTTCTCTTACTTTTCGTCTCGTCGAGAAGAAACTTCTCGGGGAAAAAAAGCATTATGTATTTAGTGCGCGCTATGTATGCCGGATCGAGAGGTATGCCGATCAAGGTTATGACTGCGATCCTCTCTCACTGACCGAGGTGACGGCCATTCTTGATGAGACATGGAATCGGGCGCGGTCATCTGGTATCCCCACTGTCCTCTGTCTGGCATCCCCTACCGGGTTTGAGCGCCGACTGCGCGACTTTGTCGATAGCGAGGAGTTCCACCGCAATTTCATCTCGAAACACCTTTCTTTCCTCCTCCTTGATATGGAGGCCGGTGCCCTTCTTTTCAACCACGCCGATGAGACGGCCAGGGCTTTTGCCGCGATCTGCGAACTGGAGATCGATTCCGAGAAGGAAGCGAAAGTAAGGCGTAACGTGAAGAACTTGATGCTTGAAGCCCTGAAGGTGCGGGATCATGTGGTCTTCGATGATGTACTGAAGGCCTGCACCGATGATCCTGGCATGGTAAAGCGTGCTTTTTACGATTGTGCCGCAAAGATGGAGGGCGAGGTGCAGTTTGTTGAGGGTGTTGGGCTGGTGATGATGGGCCTATGAAGGCAAGCATCGTAAGGTGGTTTATCCTGCTGGTGGCACTTCTCTGTGCCGTGCAGGCGGCATCGGCGTTTAACATTAAGACCGAGACCATCAACCCTGCCACCGGCCCACTCGAGCCGGGGCAGCAGGTGACCGCACGCTGCGTGCTCACCTATGATATGGCCACCACGGACGACCTGAGCGATGAGACGTTCGAGTTGAGCACGGGGCTGCAGAACCCCTCCTGGGATATCACCGTCTATCGCGATGGGATTGCCGTCTACACCACCAAAAAAACCGGTTACTATCCCGTTCTGACGGAGTTTGAGATATCGTACGGTGAGGGCGACACCGAACTTGATCTACAGTTGCGCGGCACCGTCCCCTCGAGCACGACCGGGCAGGTTCTGATAATCAAGATCGAGCACCTGCACGGCAGTGATCTGAAAGACTCCCATTCGGTGACACGCGACGTCGTGAGCGCTGCCGATATCGAGGGTGCGCCTACCACAGTTCCCGCAACCACAAATGATGTCATATATCCTTCTCCGGTTGCTACAACGGGTTCATTGAGTATAGGTTCCAGTCCTTCGGGAGCGAGTGTTTACGTTGATGGTACGTATAGGGGTGTCACCCCGCTGATTGTTTCTGATCTCTCGCCGGGGTCGCACCAGGTCCGTCTCGCCAGGACGGGATACTACGACTATACTCGCACTGTCTCTGTAACTTCTGGTGGAACAACCCCGGTTTCAGCAACTCTTTCTCAAGTTCCCGCGGTTGCTACAACGGGTTCATTGAGTATAGGTTCCAGTCCTTCGGGAGCGAGTGTCTACGTTGATGGTACGTATAAGGGTGTCACCCCGCTGATTGTATCCGATCTCTCGCCGGGGTCGCACCAGGTCCGTCTCGCCATGACGGGATACTATGACTACTCACCGACGCTTTTTGTTACGGCTGGCGAAACAACCCCGGTTTCAGCAACTCTTTCTCAAGTTCCCGCGGCTGCTACAACGGGTTCATTGAGTATAGGTTCCAGTCCTTCGGGAGCGAGTGTTTACGTTGATGGTACGTATAAGGGTGTTACTCCGCTGATTGTATCCGATCTCTCGCCGGGGTCGCACCAGGTCCGTCTCGCCAGGACGGGATACTATGACCATACTCACACTGTCTCTGTAACTTCTGGTGGAACAACCGCGGTTTCAGCAACTCTTTCTCAAGTTCCCGCGGCTGCTACAACGGGTTCATTGAGTATAGGTTCCAGGCCTTCGGGAGCGAGTGTTTACGTTGATGGTACGTATAAGGGTGTTACTCCGCGGATTGTATCCGATCTCTCGCCGGGGTCGCACCAGGTCCGTCTCGCCATGACGGGATACTACGACTACTCAGCGACGCGCTTTGTTACGGCTGGCGAAACAACCTATGTTTCAGCAGACCTCTTCCCGGTGAAATGGCTCGGGTTACTGCTGGTGGTGTTGGTCGCAACCATAATTTCCGTAGGTTTCGTCATCCACTCACGGAACCAGAGGTCTAACGCCCGGAAATCCGGGCGTGGAGAGAACAAACCGCCTTCCCATCCAGATAAGGGTGTTCCGCCCGGCGGCGCTGGAACCTTGCACCCCGTAACCGCCTCCGCCCCGCTTAGACCAGCGGGCCGTGATCCTCATTCACCCCAGAGTGAGTCCTCTGCACCGACTGCAAAACCGGATCTCACAATAACGCTGACTCATACATCCATCCCCATTGATGAATGGGAGAAGGTTGGACTGACGCTCACCAATACCGGGAAGGCGCCGGCATTCGGGATAATCCTGACCTTCTCAGACGATGTCGAGACCCGGTGGCTTCGACCGGTTGATCTTGCTGCTGGAGAGAGCAAGGTGCTCGAGGTTGGCATCAAACCCCGGTCGAAAGGGAATATACCCCTTGAAATTACCTGTCGGTATCACGACGCTGAAAACCGACGGTATGAGCAGGTCACGAGGTTCTGGCTCGCTGTGGGGTCACGGCGCGACCCCTCCGACTCTCCCATCCCGCCGGATCTTCCACACCCCCTGACCCCGAAGAGCCTGCCGCCAGAGATCTCGAATCGGTATACAGAGTCCCAACTCATTGGGCGTGGTGGTTTTGCCCGGGTCTTCAAGGTGAAGAAGCCGGATGGTTCATGGGCTGCTCTCAAGGTTCCAATCTCCCTGGATGCAGCCACAGGTAAATCTTTCATCGCCGAACTTCAGAACTGGACGTCGCTCAACCACGAGAACATCGTCCGCGTGCTGGACTACAACATCATGCCCCTCCCCTACTTCGAGATGGAACTCTGCGATACAACCCTTGCAGACCTTGAAAAACCGGTTTCCCCTGAGGATGCGGCCTGGCTGATCTTCAACGTCTGTGAAGGTCTGAAATATGCCCATGCTCGCGGTATTATCCATCGTGACCTCAAGCCGCATAATATCCTGCTCAAAGGAGGTGTGCCTAAGATCAGCGACTGGGGTCTCTCGAAGGTGATGGCAGGATCACGAACGGCAACCGTCTCAGGAGGGTTTACCGCATACTATGCCGCCCCGGAGCAGATCGCCAACAAACCCAAAGGTCAGACTACGGATATCTGGCAGATCGGTGTGATCCTTTACGAGCTGGTCACGGGGCGGCTGCCCTTCACCGGGGATAGCATGGTCGAGATCGGTATGGGGATCGCGACAAAAGCGCCTGAACGTCCCGGTGCGGTCAACCCGGATGCTCAACCCCTGGACGGGATCATACTGAAGTGCCTTGAGAAGGATTCCGCACGGCGTTACCAGTCGGTGGCAGACCTCCAGAAGGATCTTGCAGCCTACCTGAAGATCAGTTATCTGGGGTCTCTAAAAGATAGTATTCAGTTAAACGATCTTTCACGCTCAGCTTACTACTGTGGCGACCTCGTGCTGATCAGCATGAAGATCGGCGACCTGGCTGCTGCCTACAAATATTCACTCGATCTCATCCGCTACTCTGGGGGAGACGTGCGGGCAGAGGCACAAGAACTCTCAGACCAGATCCGATCCAGGGTTGAAATGAAGGCAGGGGATCTCCCCGTCGAGTTGATCCAGAAAGCCGAGGTGATAGTGCACAGGGTGAGGATGGAGTGAAGATGTCTCTATTATGGAATAAACCGGATCGTGAGGCAGCAAAACGCTGGGTTGCGGAAGGAAAGAAAGTACTTGACCACCAACAGAAGTTAGCCTGTTTTGATAAGGCTATCCGTGCAGACCCGGATTACGCACCTGCATGGAGCAATAAAGGCTATGTTTTGCTCAGTCTTAAGAATTATGAGGAGGCCCTTAAGTGCTGCTCGAAAGCGGTTGAGATCAGGCCTGATTATCGCTACGCCTGGAATGCGCGTGGTGATGCACTGAGAAACCTGGGGCGGTATGTAGAGGCAATAAAATCTTACAAGAAGGCAATCTCGCTCAAAAATGATTACGCGTACCCCTGGAATGGTATGGGGGACGCTCTCAGAGAACTAGGACAGTACAGTCAGGCCATTAAATGTTATGACAGTGCTTTGAAGATCAGGCCACTCTCCATGTCCTGGAATGGAAAAGGCGTTGCACTCGCCAAAATGGGGAAATCAGAGGACGCATTATACTGTTTTGACAGATCGATCAGCATTTCACCGACATTTGTTTGGCCGTGGTACTGTAAAGGTCGGCTACTCGAGAAACTTGGGAGAGTTCAGGAATCTGCGCGTTGCTACAGAACTGTCTTGAAGATCGACCCTGAATTCCAGGATGCAAACGACCGGTTGAACCGGATCTCCCGGGATACACCGACCACTGCGTCCGGGAAGGGTGAAAGGAGCACGTTAGTCAGGCAGTCCCTTCCTCCTGCAACGAGCGATTTCCAGCAAGAACTTGAAAACCTATTTTCGCGCGCCCTGGAAGATGGAAGAACCTCAATTAAAGTGAATGCCGGTGAACTCCACCGAACAGTTGGGGGATATCCCCGATCGAACCATCGGATGCACCTTTGTTGTAAAGCCATGTATCGGGAGATGCAGGAGGGAGACCTGCTTCTTCACGCCCCGGCAAAAGGGGAAGGCGCCAGCCTGACCATCCTCTACCAGTTGCCCCGGCCTGAAAAAAAGGCTGCATCATCTACTCGCGTCTTCCAGGCCGTGGAGATGCAGAAACTTCCCGCCAGCCTTGCATCGCGTTACACGGAGAGTGAGGTTATAGGTCAGGGCGGATTTGCAAGAGTGTTTTGTGTCACGAAACGGGATGGAAGCATAGCCGCAGTCAAGGTTCCGATAGCGCTCGAGCCATCAACAGGCAAAGCGTTTATGGCTGAGATACAGAATTGGATGCATCTCAAACACCGTAATATCGTTCGAATTATTGATTATAATATTTTACCTATCCCTTTTATCGAGATGGAGTATTGTGGTGGCTCCCTTGCTGAGATGAAAAAGCCGGTCTCTCCAGAGGAAGTGGCCATGATGGTCATCAATATATGTGAGGGTTTGAAGTACGCTCATGCCAGATCGATCATCCACCTGGATCTGAAGCCACAGAATATTCTGCTTGACAATGGCGTTCCGAAGATCACTGATTGGGGTTTGAGCAGGCTCATCTCGGGCGCCTCTCACTCTGTTTCACCGCTTTTCACTGTTTTTTATGCGGCTCCAGAGCAGATCAACGGTGATATAAGTGACCAGCGGACGGATATCTGGCAGATCGGTGTGATCCTTTACGAGCTGGTCACGGGGCGGCTGCCATTCACCGGGGATAGCATGGTCGAGATCGGTATGGGGATCGCGACAAAAGCGCCTGAACGTCCCGGTGCGGTCAACCCGGATGCTCAACCCCTGGACGGGATCATACTGAAGTGCCTTGAGAAGGATTCCGCACGGCGTTACCAGTCGGTGGCAGACCTCCAGAAGGATCTTGCAGCCTACCTGAAGATCAGTTATCTGGGGTCTCTAAAAGATAGTATTCAGTTAAACGATCTCTCACGCTCAGCTTACTACTGTGGCGACCTCGTGCTGATCAGCATGAAGATCGGCGACCTGGCTGCTGCCTACAAATATTCACTCGATCTCATCCGCTACTCTAGGGGAGACGTGCGGGCAGAGGCACAAGAACTCTCAGACCAGATCCGATCCAGGGTTGAAATGAAGGCAGGGGATCTCCCCGTCGAGTTGATCCAGAAAGCCGAGGTGATAGTGCACAGGGTGAGGCTGCAATGACGGAGAGGTCGCCGGCGGGTTATCGGTTGCAATGGATTTACGTCAGACCACCGGCATAATCTCCAATAACCCTTCTCTCAGGTGCGCGAGAGTCGCGGGGGTTCGAGCAGCGGATCGGAGGCACGAGGTCATGGCCGGTTTGCGAGCAGCAACGCCGGCGGAGCCGGCACCATACAAGGATAGACCATAACCCGGCCGGGGTCAGAGCGAAGGCATATACAACCCCATCCCCGTGCATCCGGCACGATGCCCGGGCGCTCCATTCCTCCTGGCCGGGTGATGATAGTGCTGAGGTTTTCAGATCGAATTGGATCTCAAGTATGTACCCACTATCGTGGCACATACTTATTTTTATTTATAAGGATTTAACTTTTGCTATTGGTCGATCTGATCTGGTTTACATAATCACAGGAGCCCTGGTTGTCGTTGCAGCCCCCCTCTCATCTACGACCGCACTGCCGGCCTGCCCCCTCTCTAGTATACGCTCAAGCAGCGCTGAGAGCACCTCCTCGTCGGTCGGGAGGCCCAGGTCCAGGACCTTCCTCAACCGGATCGGGACGGAGTCCATCCGGTAGCCTGTCCCCTCGCAGTCTATCCCGACGCAGGCAACCGGGATATGGAGGGTGGCAAACGACGAGGTTAGTGAGACAAACGGGTCTATGACAATGGTCGGGATCTTTGCGAGATGCTCGTTGCATCTCCTGGGGAGGTGCGCTCCGGGATCGGCGCCGATGACCAGGCACGCATCGACCTCGCCCCGGCTCAGGACGTCAACGGCCGTGGTCTCCCCAGGGTTGTAGCAGGGTATGCCGCGCGAGAAATCAACACCATAGGGATAGCCGGTCAGGTATGAGAACGTCTGGTTGGTTCCATTGACGTTCCAGTGCCCCCTCATCGGTGTCAGCGTGAACTTTGTGCAGCGGTTGAGTTCGTCGACGAACTGGATGGCGCTCCTGACGTTTTTGTATCTACCGGGCGACTGCGTCAGACCTATCCCGGTGAAGAGCGACCCGAATTGAGCGTTCCTGCAGAGGTCTGCAAGCCAGATCAACCTCTCACGGCGGATGCCTGCGACGGTTGCAGGAAGAATAGCCGCGTGCCCCAGGAGAACCGCGCGGAGAGCCGAGAAGGCAGCATAGTCCCCGCCGGGCCTGATCTGTATGAACTCGTCGGCAATCTTTGCCGTATCGGTCTTTCTTATATCCACGACGACAAGCGTCCGGTCATGGTGCCCTTCCTCGCGGTACCTCCCGTTCACGAAGGTGGTGTAGCGGGAGAGGTGACGGGGGTGCGACTCGATAGGGTTTGAGCCCCAGTAGATCACGAGATCGGCGCGGTTCTTCACCGCGCCGAGCGTGCATCCCGGGTGTCCCGCCTCCTGTATGCCGAGGAGCGACGGGCCGTGGCAGATCGACGAACAGTTGTCTATGACGCCGCCGATCGCCTCGGCTATGTGGATGCCGATGCACTGCGCCTCTGCGGATGTCCCGCTCCACCCAAAGAGGAGCGGCCGTTCAGCCTCGGCCAGGATGTCTGCTGCTGACCGGATCGCCTCCTCGTAGGAGGTCTCACTCCATGACCCGCCGTCCCTCACAAGCGGTTTCCTGAGCCTGCTCTGCGAGAGGAACTTTGCTGCGCCGAGCGAACAGGCGTTATCGACCGACGTCACACCCCCGCCCCCGACCCTGACGACAAGATCGTCACAGAGACAGCCGCAGAGCGGGCAGACAACGTCATGGATGGCTACAGCCTCGCCGCCCCTCTCCCCGCTTTGCACCTCTGGCAGAGGGAGGGGGGCCCCGCCCTCCTCTGCCAGGATCTCCCGGCCAGACCTCGGCAGGGTCTCCACCCTTCTTGCCGACCCCTCAATCCACTTGTAGTCCGGTGCACCGGTTCCGCGGGTGGCTGCGTGCAGGATTGCGTTTGCGTGCGGTCCGCAGGGGAGAAAGATCGTTCCCGATGCGACGTCCTCACAGGGTGTTGCGGTGAAGACCTCCTCCCCCGTCCCGGTCGAGAGGAGGATGGAGTCTCCCGCCACAGCATCGAGTTCAAGGAGATCGAACGGGTTGACAAAACAGCGCCCCGTTTCAACCGAGTAGTTCTCTCTATCTTTGTAGTAGAGTTCGTTTCCCTGGGCAATCGTCCTCCCGCTCGTGATGAGAAAGTTCATCGGAGGTCTATCTGGAGTCAACGACGATAACTGTTATGGATCTAACATTTACATACAACAAAAGTAAATCAAAAATAGTGTACTCGCACATCACCTGTTACGCCGCCGCCGTCTCATCCTCCTCTTCAAAAGACATCACCCGGAGCAACCGGTTTCCGGCATCCTGAAGGCTCAACCATAAATGCAGCAGAGGCAGAGTGATATCGTATGGCAGATGGGGAGCGTGACGCTTCGTATCCCGGCGCAAACCTCCGGCGCGAACTCGGACTGGCCGCCGTCGTCCTCTCCGGAGTCGGGATCATACTCGGGGCAGGGATATACGCCCTCCTCGGCGAGGCGGCCGGGATGGCCGGCAACGCCGTCTGGCTGACCTTTCTCGTTGCAGCCGCGGTCGCCGGCCTGAGCGCCCTGAGTTACG
>Ga0208823_1002897_pt1 | contig 12576 bp, 10 predicted proteins | sample AD_UKC075_MetaG_FD_184440 | JGI IMG/M metagenome (GOLD analysis project Ga0208823, IMG submission 184440) | Active sludge microbial communities of municipal wastewater-treating anaerobic digesters from USA - AD_UKC075_MetaG (SPAdes) (version 2) | ecosystem: Engineered > Bioreactor > Anaerobic >... | reverse complement strand
TCCAGTCCTTCGACGCGAACGCCCGAATACGCCGCCACCGCCGTTGCGCGCGATGCAAGCCCATCGACAAGGCGCTGAATATGGTTGGGCTCTATCAGATCATCATCATCCAGAAATAGAGCCAAGTCTCCCGTGGCCGAAGAAAGTGCCAAGTTGCCGGCGCGTGAGCGATTCATCGGCTTCCGGTACTGGGTCACGCTGTCAACGTTACCGACTGATTCGCCAACCTCCCCGTGCAAGGGCTCCACGATTCGAAGGTTCAAACGTCCAAATGGATCGCTGACCGGGCTGTGGACCTTCCCACTGGCATTGACCAACACGATCTCGAGATTGGAGTAAGTCTGTGCGATGACAGATGCGACCGCCTCCTGCAGCTGGGGACGATCGATGCTTCGGATCAATACACTCACAAGCGGGAGCTGCTGGGGGGAATTGGCAAGCCCTTGCTCTGCCCGCACCATGGGCCAGAACGGCATCGCAGCTGCCGCGCCCTGGCGCCGCAGCTCCTCCGCAGCGACCATGAAATAGGCCTCTGCGGCTACACAATTGCCTCCAACGCCAAAGGCCCTGACACTCGCCATCGCCTGAGCATGCGCCTCGTAGGGCTGGATGGCCAACTGTGAAACAAACTCACGAACGGCCTGCCACTTCTTTGCGGCGGCGTCCCCCAAATCGAACAACACGTTCGGATGCAGTGGCGCACCGACCTCATAGAACAACAGGGTCTGAGGAAACGCACCGCGCTGAGCGGCCGCCATACCGGCCAAGGCCACGGCTTGGTGATCAGGATGTGGCTCAGATAGGGATGGAAGAATCAGATACTGTGGCTGAAAGCGCGCAAGCGCTTCAAGGATGGCAGCGATCAAGGGCTCCCCATAGCGCATCCCTCGATCCGGCCAGTCCAGAAAAAATGGATCCTTCAAACCCAAAACCCTGGCAGCCTTCCGCGACTCCAATACCCGCTCGTCCGCAAGCTCCAGCGACGAGGTGTTTCGAGCGTTCTCTCCTCGGCTGAAAATAAGCACATCCACCTGGCCATGCAACTCCGCCAGACGACAAAGCAGGCCACCACATCCAAGCACCTCATCATCCGGATGGGGCGCCAGACACAAGGCGCTACTGATTGAACCAAGCGGCAGCGTCAGTTTCGGGTAGTAGTGGTTTTCGGATTGGGAATCGCGCATCAGGGCTTGCTGGGTGGTGAGGGCCACAAGGGTTTCGCGCCCCTTGCCTGGAGAATTCTATAGTGAGCGCAAGGATTCGGAGATTGGCCAGAACGCGTCTGGAGCGAGTTCGACGATCTGGTACCGGTACAATCAAGCCTTTTTCAGGGCCTGAGCGTTCATGTGGTTTCCGTTGCTCCGACGTATTTATTACGCTCTGCCAATACCCGCCCGCTGGCGTTTTCGGATTGGTCAGTTCCGTCGCCGCCTTAACGCATCGGCGTCCCGCGAACTATTCACCGCATCGAGCCAGAGTCTCAGTAAAACCAATGAGAACGATCAGCCGAGAACCGTTATTGCACCCGCAAACGACAATTTAAGAGATTATTTCTTTTTTGGAGTCATCGACTGGCACTTTAGGCACCAACGCCCACAGCAGTTAGCATTGTCTCTGGCGCGAACAGGACGGCGGGTTTTTTATATTTCAGTCAATTTTATCGACAGCTCCCAGTCTGGCTTCACATTAGAGCGACTTGACGCAAATCTCTCGCTGTATCAGGTAAATCTCCTGGTTGACGGGCCGTTAAGCGTATATTCAGAATCTCCCGATTTCGATCAACTCAGCCAATTAAAATATGGACTTAGAGATCTATGGTTGGCAGCCGATGCAAAATTTGCCGTAAACATCATTCAACATCCTTTCTGGATATCAATTGCTTCTTCGATTGCTTCAGCAAGAACTGTCTACGATTGCATGGATCATCATGGTGGATTTTCAAATACAGCAATTGAACATGAAAATATCGAGAAAATTTTATTCCGCGATTCCGATCTGACAATTGTAACATCTGACTTTTTATTTGACTACGCAAAAGATTTTTCTAGCCGGGTAGAAATAATAAGAAATGCGGGAGAGTTTTCACACTTCAACAATGCCATCACCACTTCAACAGCTAGGCTGAATAATAATCGCGAAAAAAAAATCACAATCGGCTATTATGGTGCCATTGCCGAGTGGTTTGACGGCGCGCTAATTTCTTACTTGGCCGACAGGTTCAAGGAGTATCAATTCTTGCTAATCGGTGATGACAGTGCCGGCGTTGGCCTCACGCTAGGAAGACACAACAACATCACCATGCCGGGGGAAAAACCTTACGCAGAACTTCCGCAATGGCTTGCTGAATTTGATATCTGCCTGATACCCTTCAAAATCAACAATCTGACTTTGGCGACAAACCCGGTCAAAGTATACGAATATCTAAGCGCCGGGAAACCCGTCGTGGCCACAGAGTTGCCAGAATTAAAGCAATTCGGGGACCTTGTGTATCGGGCGCGTGACTACGAGGCATTTGCCCTTTGCCTTGAGCGTGCCTTGGCCGAGTCTGACACGGCGACCGGTAACGAACTGGTTCAGCGGAGGGTCTCTTTCGCACGCACGCAAACTTGGGAGCATCGTGCAGCACGTCTGACCGAGGTTGCCGAAGACAGTGGCGATGAACCATTGGTCAGCGTCGTTGTCGTGAGCTACAACCAATGGCATTTGACTCAGCGTTGCTTGGCCAGCATTGAAGAAAATAGTGACGCGTTGCGGATAGAGATCATAGTTGTTGACAATCAATCTCGTGACGAAACCCCGGCGCGTCTGACAGACTGGATGAATGAACGACCTGATAGCAGGCTCCGGATCTTGAATGCAGAAAACCGCGGCTTTGCTTGCGCCGTCAATCAAGGGTTGAATCGCGCGACTGGCCAGTTTTTCGTCATCCTGAACAACGACACCATCGTGAGCCCTGGCTGGGTCCGCGGACTGCGCCGACATTTGCAGCGCGATCCAACCATTGGCTTGATTTGCCCCATCACCAACAATATCGGAAATGAGGCACAAGTTTCGCTTGCTGGTACTACACCCAGTGAAGTATTTAGATCAGCCTTGGCGTACTCGCTCGGAAAATCCGGGCAAGCGATCGCTTTGACGATCGCGGCCTTCTTTTGCGTGATGATTCCAAGGCGTGTCTGGGAAAGTATCGGTGCGCTTGATGAGCGCTTCTTCCCCGGCTTCTTTGAGGACGACGACTATTGCCTCCGCGTCCGCGCGGCAGGCTGGCGAATCGCATGTGCCGAGGATGTCTTTGTCTATCATGAACTTTCCGCATCCTTCGATCGGGAGGGTGCCGCGCGCCGCCAGGAAATTTTCGAGCGCAACAAGCGCCTTTTTGAGGACAAATGGGGACCATGGAAACCCCATGAGTACCGATCGGAAAGCCTGCCGCGGGCGTGACCGGACTACCGCAACATGCAACAGAAAAAGATCATCGTCATTGTTGGAACACGCCCTGAAGCGATCAAGCTGGCGCCGGTCATTCAGGCCTTAGATCGGAGCTCGTGGGTCAATTGCCAGGTTGTGCTGACAGGACAACACCGTGACTTGGTCGAGCCGATCATTCAATATTTTGGCATCCGCGCAGAACGCGATCTAGGCGCCATGACGCCCAATCAATCAGTTGCAGCGGTGACGTCTCGCATGCTTGCCGCTGTCGACGCCTTGCTCAGCAACGAGCGCCCGGATGCGGTTGTGGCACAAGGCGACACGGCCAGCGTGCTGGCCGCCAGCATGGCCTGCTTTTTCCAGAACGTGCCCTTTGCCCATGTGGAGGCCGGTCTTCGAACCGGAAACATGCGGCTTCCTTTTCCTGAAGAAATGAACCGTGTCCTCACGACGCGCTTGGCCACCTGGCATTTCGCGCCCACGGAAACAGCCTGCGCCAACCTGAACGCCGAAGGAATCCCGCCGGCGTCTGTTTGGGTCACCGGCAATACGGTCATTGACGCGTTGAAGCTGGTACTGACACAGCCACCGCCGCCCCTGCCCGTGACGCAGGGGCGAGATTTTGTCCTGATCACGGCCCATCGGAGGGAGAACCTCGGTGAGGGTTTGGAGCGCATTTGCGAGGCCATTCGCACCCTCGCAACGAGCCACATGGAGCTGGACTTCATATTCCCCGTTCATCCCAATCCGGGTGTACGCTCCGTAACAGGCCGGCTGCTGCTTGGGCTTTCGAACGTCCGACTGATCGAACCTTGTGACTATTCCGTGTTTTGCTGGTTGATGCAACAAGCCAAATTCATTCTGAGTGATTCGGGAGGTGTCCAGGAAGAAGCCCCGGCCTTGGGAAAGCCGGTCCTTGTCTTGCGAGATGAAACTGAGCGTCCTGAGGCCGTGGCAATCGGAGCGACCATGCTGGTAGGAACCGACACTCGTCGCATTGTGGAAGCCGCGGAGAGTTTGCTTTCTGATCCTTTGAAATATGAGGCGATGGCCACCGCTGGATCCCCGTATGGGGACGGACATGCTTCAGATCGGATCGTTGCGGTGCTGCGAGACGCGTTGATGACGAGCGGGGAATCCTGATTTGGGCGCAAAGTCCCATCAGCTTGGGCGCCTGGTCTATTTGTCGCCAGTTCCACTAGGCAGTTTTGCGCAGCGCCCTCATCACTTTGTCCAATGGTTTCATGACCGTTTTGGAGCTGAAGTGATGTGGATCGATCCGTATCCCACCAGGCTCCCCAGAATCAATGACATGCACCGTCTGTGGCGTCGACCAGCCGCCAAACTTGGACCGACCTGGGCATGCGACCCATGGATCGAGCGAGTATCGGTGCCTTCGATACCCTTAGAGCCTCTGAATGTCGGCCGGACTTTCAATCGGTGGCTTTGGAAGGGTCTGGTGGAACGCGTCAGGAAATTCGTTTCAAACGAGTGCTGGATTGTTACGGCAAAGCCTTCCGGGTTGGCCTTGGAATTGCATCGCCAATTTCCGGAATGTCCTTTTGCTTTTGACGTGTTGGACAACGTCCCAGCATTTTCTGCCGGTCTGTCCAGAAAATGGATGGAACTTGCCGAGGAGCAGCTAGCCGATCAGTCCGACTGGATCGTGACATCGTCCAGTCCACTGTACAACAAGTTTGCCAAGACTTGGCCTGAAAAGACTCGGGTTGCCAAGAATGCATTTCTGCCAGTCAACACCATCAATCCCGTGGTCGGTGCCACAACGGATGCCCCAATTATCGGCTACGTTGGTTCAATTGCTTCCTGGTTTGATTGGGACATATTGATTGCCTTGGCCAGGAAGAACTCCAACGCAATTGTTCAATTGATTGGACCATGCGATTATATTCCAAAGAGTTTGCCAGATAATATCTTCATCCTGCCACCGATCCCAAATAGCGACGTCTACTCAGTCATGACGAAATTTTCTGCGGGACTCATACCGTTCCAAAAGAATGCCGTGACAGAATACGTTGATCCGATCAAATATTATGAATATCGAGCAGTGGGATTACCTATATTGAGCACCAAGTTTGGCGAGATGCGCCACAGAGACCATAGCGATGGCGTCTATTTTCTTGAAGACTCACTCGATCTACAATCAATTTTCAGGATCAACGTAGATCATCAAAAAGAACAAGATTTGCAAAAGTTCGTACAAGAGAACCACTGGGCCGCTCGTTTTGATCATTTAAATATTTTTTGACTATTATCCAGCCGACCTCTTCACCGAGGCCAGGCAATGTGACGCAGATCAATCGGAAAAATATTTACGATCCGAAACTTAGATTTGCAACTAATAACGAATTACCCAACCGAAATATATTTAATATATGCACCCAACGCATATCTTGAGAAGCCTGGAATCTGAATTGATGGTACACAAATTATTTTATCCATGAATCGCTGGTATTTCATATTTGTGCAGTGGTTCAAGCGCGATCTTGCGGGGCGATATCGTGGATCGTGGTTGGGTCTTTTTTGGCCGTTGGTCCAACCGCTCGCACAAATAGCCGTTTTCACTTTGATCTTTCACGGCTTCATGCAGGTGCGCTGGCCATCTGCTGTCATCGCCGACACCGGCACCTCGGCCGGGTCTGGCGGTGCATGGTCCTACGCGCTGAACGTCCTGGCAGGACTCACGGTGTTCAACTTCTTTGCTGAGGTCTTGGGACGGTCACCGACCGCAGTGTTGTCGCAGCCGAATTTGGTAACAAAGGTGCGTTTTCCACTGCTGTTGCTGCCGGCTGTGACGGTCGGCGCGGCACTGGTGCACGTGGGCGTTGGAGCCGTGGTATTGGTGCTGGCCGCTGCGGTTGCCGGAACATGGACCCCTCAGATTGCCTGGCTGCCTCTGTGGCTGCTACCGGTGGTGCTGTATGGTGCAAGCTTGGCAATGCTTTTGGCAAGCTTGGGGGTCTATGTACGTGACATTGCGCAGGCCATGCCGGCGGTGACCAGCTTGCTGATGTTCCTGACCCCCATCTTCTACCCGTTGGCGGCCATTCCACCCAACATGCGCACGCTGTTTGAACTGAATCCGGTGGCTTGGGCGGCCGAATCCCTGCGCAGCTTGTTGCTGGACGGACGCCCATTGAATCTGACCGACTGGAGCTGGCACCTGGCGATTTCAGCCTGCGCAGCATTTGCAGCCGCCTGGGTGTTCAGGCGCCTGCAGGAAGGATTTGCTGATGTCCTCTAATGCACTACACGACGTGACCGAAGAGCCGGTGATTCGTGTTGACCGTGCCGGCAAGACCTATCGACTCTACCGACGACCCGCCGACCGCCTGTGGCAGTTTCTGTGGCCCGGCCCGAAGCCGTGGTTCCAAGACTTCAAGGCACTCGATGAGGTGAGTTTCGAGTTGCGCCGCGGCGAAGTCATGGGTATCGTGGGAATCAACGGCGCGGGCAAGTCCACGCTGCTGCAACTCGTGACAGGAACCATTTCGCCGTCGCACGGAACGGTGCAAACCAAGGGACGCATCGCCGCCATCCTGGAGCTAGGGTCCGGCTTCAATCCAGAGTTCACTGGCCGTGAAAACGTGTATCTGAATGCCGCCACGCTGGGGTTGACCCGTGCTGAGATCGACAGCCGGATCGATTCAATCATCGACTTCGCCGGCATCGGATTGCACATTGACCAGCCCGTGAAGACCTACTCGAGCGGCATGTTGGTGCGTCTGGCGTTTTCAATCGCATCCAGCGTCGATCCCGATGTGCTGATCATTGACGAAGCGCTATCGGTAGGTGACGGCGCGTTCAGGCGCCACTCCTTTGACCGGATCATGCAGATCAAGGAGCGCGGCACGACGATCTTGTTCTGCTCCCATGTGCTCTTTCACGTCGAGGCGTTCTGTGACCGTGCCTTGTGGCTACACCGCGGAAAAGTGCAAATGATCGGCGAGGTCGCTGACGTTTTGCGGCCTTACCAGGAGTTCATCGACGCCTACGCCGAGAATGTGAATGCCCTCCCCTTCGGTGCCGAAGGTGGACCCCCATCACATGCTTTGGTCGCCGAAACTGCACTGGCTGAGACAACAGCTTCTGTGGCCGGCCCCCGAAGGGACGCCCGCATCCATGCCGTACGCGTACGATTGGACGACCAGCGCGGTACCGAGTTGCACGGTATCGCGCTGGAGTCCGAGTTGGAGGTTGAAATCGAATTTGTCAGTGATCCGGAGCTCCCCACACCCACCGCCGCGTTGGTAATTTCAAGCGAGAGCGGAAAGATTCTCGGTTCCTGCATGTCCTTCACGCAAGGCGTGGTCTTTGCCCGAAGCCCAGAGGGTACAGGCGTGGCGCGGTTGCGAATCGAACAGGTCCCGTTGAACAAGGGGCGATACCGAATCGGTGCCTATCTGTTTTGCGAGCGCGGCCTCCATGGTTACGGCATGGCCGACCCGGTCGCGCACATCACCTTGCATCACGTCGGCGCAGAGCAGGGTGCCTATCTGCTGAACGGTGCCTGGGACAACGGGAACCAAGCCAAAGATCAGCAGTGATGACGAACCAGGCACCATCCAGCACCAGCACAGCACTTCTTCGGAGAGCATGGGGAGCCTTGGTTCAATGGATGTGCCGACGCCTCTCGCCACGTGACCTCGGATTCCTCATTGAACGTCTCCAAATTTCCCTGGCGGGCAGTGATCCGCGCGTTGGCCGCTACGCATTGGAGTTCAACAACCCCCAGGCGCTATGTTTTCTGATCGACGCGTACCCAACACTGCAAAGGATATTTGCCACCTATCCGCGCCTGGGAACGATTCAACTCCTGGACATCGGACCAGCGTTCGGTGCGTCGGCCGGGTTGCTGTCTCAGATGCACCGCTCACACTTTCTTGGACCACGGGTGGTGGTCGACGCACTCGACATCGTTGACAGCCGCAAAGCGTTCATTGAAATGACCTGCCCACTGGTGAACTTCATACACGCAGACGTTGAAAGTCTGCCCGATGACGCGATGTGGGATGTCGTCTATTGCTCAAACGCCATCGAGCACCTCGATGACCCACGCGCATTTGTCCGCTCGGTCATGAAGCACACCAAGGGCCATGCAGTCTTCCTGGCCCCCTACATGGAAGCGTTTCCGCTATCACTCGACCATCGTTTGCAGATTTCGGAACAAACCTTTGAAGGGTTCATCGTCGAGAGCATGGAGGTGATCAAGAGCGCCGCATGGCCAGCGACTGCCGAAGGCGTCGAGAGAGAACAGATTCTGGTCGTGCTTGCGGCGTACCACTAGTTCGTTCGAGCTTCTGGCCATCGCATCAATCGTTAATTTGGCTTCTTACAAAAGCTTCGCTCGAAGGCATTCTTGCATGTGATAACTCATCAACGGACTGCAACCGTTCTTCCGCCTTGGGAAACTTTTCACCACCGCTGATCGCATTCAGGAATTCTCGGTAGGCTTTTGAATTCCAAAGGCGCCAAAGGCTTTCGATGTGCCATCTGAAATGCTTGAAGTGCCGGCGACTCGCGTGCTGCGCAGCGTGTAAGACCACCGCTTGCGGAACAGGGAAGATGCGGAGACCAATCATGTGCAGGCGCAAACATATTTCGACGTCTTCACAGTACATGAAATAGTTTGCATCAAATCCGCCAATCATTGAAAACGTCTTGGATCGGAAAAGCATGAATGCCCCATTGATCCAATGGTGGGGCTGGGGTCTTGAAACGCTTGAAGGCAACAGGTACCGACGAAGGAGTGCCATTGGGGTCGGCACAGCACGCGCAAAATCTCTTGGTACCCCATGTCCATTGGACTGCAAAGGGTATGCACAACCTGCCAATGGATTGTCCAACGCTTCGATCAAACGTGGAAATGGATCGCGAGTCAAGCGAATATCCGGATTCACGACACAAAAATACGGCGTGCCACAACGTGCGAAGGCCTGATTATGATTTGCACCGTAACCCAAAGGGTTCGAATTGTGTATCAGTTTGACCTTGAAAGGCCAATCGTGAGCCTCAATCCAATCTGAAAGCTCTGCCTCCGGAACATTCAGGGTAACGATGACTTCAGAGATCGTTTGCGGGCCAAAGGCTGCCAGATCAGCAAGAAGATTAGGTATGTCATCACCATGTTCATGGCTGACAACAGAGATCGTTATTAGGCGTTGACTCACGCAAAGACCTCTGCGGAACCGAGAAGCTGGCCCTGCAAATCCTTGGTTGAAAGGACCGGACCCAAGCCAATGGACGGCCAGTCAATCCCTATTTCCGGATCCGACCACAAAATACATCGTTCGTGCTCGGGAGCGTAATATTCGGTCGTCTTGTACAAAAAGTCTGCGGTTTCGCTCAAGACGATAAAACCGTGTGCCATGCCTGGCGGCACCCACAATTGCCGATGATTTTCTTCATTCAATTCCAACCCAAACCATTGGCCAAAAGTTGGCGAAGTTCTTCGAACATCAACGGCGACATCAAACACTGCGCCACGGACAACACGCACCAGCTTTCCCTGCGGATTCTTTATTTGATAGTGCAAACCCCGCAGAACCCCTTTGGAACTGCGGCTATGGTTATCCTGAACAAATTCAACGTCGACGCCCGTACTTTCTTTGAATTTTTTTTGGTTGAATGACTCATAAAAGAAGCCCCGAGCATCGCCAAAAACCCTGGGCTCTACGATCAGCACGTCAGGTATCGACGTTGGTGTCACTCTCATGGAAGCCCCACTTCTTTCAGCAAGCGTGTCAGGTATTGCCCATAACCACTCTTGGCCAACGGTTGAGCCAACGCCTCCAGCTGAGTCGAATCAATGAATCCATTTCGCCAGGCGATTTCCTCCGGACAGGCGATTTTGAGACCCTGGCGATTCTCAAGTGTCGCAATGAACTGGCTGGCGTCCAGCAAGCTTTCGTGGGTGCCCGTGTCCAGCCAGGCATAGCCCCGCTGCATGATCTGGACACTGAGTTGCCCCCGTTCAAGGTACGCTTGATTGACAGCCGTGATTTCGAGTTCGCCTCTCTGGCTTGGCTTGACCGACTTGGCGATGTCAACCACTTGATTGTCATAAAAGTAAAGCCCGGTGACCGCGAAATTGCTCTTCGGCCTTGCAGGCTTTTCCTCAATGCTCACCGCCTTGCCATTCGCATCAAACGCCACCACGCCATATCGCTCAGGATCATGCACATGGTAGGCAAAGACTGTTGACCCTTCGCTCTGTGCGTCAGCCTTTGCCAGAAGCTGTACAAAATCGTGGCCATAGAAGAGGTTGTCACCGAGCACCAGCGCGCTCGGCGCATTTCCGACAAACTTGTCCCCAATGATGAAGGCCTGCGCCAAGCCGTCAGGGCTGGGTTGCACGGCGTATTGAAGGTTCATTCCCCACTGACGCCCGTCGCCCAGCAACTGTTGAAACCGTGGGGTGTCCTGCGGTGTGCTGATCACAAGAACATCGCGCATGCCTGCCAGCATGAGCGTGCTGAGCGGATAGTAGATCATGGGCTTGTCGTAGACCGGGAGCAGTTGCTTGCTGATGGCCAGCGTCGCCGGATGCAAACGGGTGCCAGAGCCCCCCGCCAGGATGATGCCTTTTCTTCGTGTCATGGAATGATCCGGTACAACCGATTCACAAAATTTCAGTCAGCATGCGCTCAACACCCTGCTGCCAAGGTGGCAACACCAGGTTGAATGCAGCCCTTAGCCGATCAGTGGCCAGCCGTGAGTTGAGCGGGCGGCGTGCAGGCGTCGGGAATTCACCTGTAGGCACCCGATCAATTGCTTTTGCACGGATGGACGCCCCAAGCGGCGAACGCCTGGCGAGATCGACCACCCATTGTGCATATCCATACCAGCTGGTTTCACCTGCTGCGGCCAAATGGTAGAGTCCGGCCGTGTCCAGCTGTGCCCAAGCCTGTCTCAAGGCATGCGCGGTGACATCCGCCAACAAATCGGCCCCCGTAGGCGCGCCAAATTGGTCATCAATCACCTTCAGCTGTTCGCGCTCCTGAGCGAGTCGCAGCATGGTCTTGGCGAAATTGCCTCCCCGCGCCGCATAAACCCAACTGGTCCGAAAGATCAGGTGCCGCTGGCAACGCGCAGCGACCAGTTGCTCCCCTTCGAGTTTGGTCTGGCCATACACATTGATTGGCGCGGGTGTGTCGGTTTCAACCCAAGGCTGCTGGCCAGCCCCGTCAAACACGTAGTCGGTCGAATAATGAACCAACCACGCACCCAAGCGCTCGGCCTCTTCGGCCAATGCGCCGGGGGCCAGCGCATTGATGGTACGCGCCAGGTCAGGTTCGCTCTCCGCTTTGTCGACAGCCGTGTGGGCGGCTGCATTCACGATGACATCCGGCTTAACCGTCCTGACCGTTTCAGCCAAACCGTCTGGTCGGGTGAAATCCCCGCACAGCCCCTTGCTGTCGAAATCAAGCGCAACGACCTCACCCAATGGCGCGAGGCTGCGCTGCAACTCCCAGCCTACCTGGCCACCTTTTCCGAACAACAGAATCTTCATGCAGCATACTGGGTCTTGACCCAGTCACGGTAGGCGCCACTCTGAACATGGGCGACCCACGTGGGGTTGTCCAGATACCACTGCACGGTCTTGCGGATACCCGACTCAAACGTTTCAGCCGGCTTCCACCCCAGTTCCTTTTCAAGCTTGCGCGCGTCAATCGCATACCGACGATCGTGTCCGGGCCGGTCGGAGACAAATCTGATCTGGCTGCGATAGCTCTGTCCATCGGCGCGGGGACGCATATCGTCGAGGAGGGTGCAGACCCGATTCACGATCTCAAGATTCGGCATTTCATTCCAGCCGCCCACGTTATAGACCTCGCCCAGACGGCCGGCCTCGAGCACGCGACGAATCGCACTGCAATGATCCTTGACGTACAGCCAGTCCCGCACTTGCATGCCATCCCCATAGACGGGCAAGGGCTTGCCCGCCAAGGCATTGACGATCATCAGCGGAATGAGCTTTTCCGGAAAATGAAAAGGCCCGTAATTGTTGGAACAATTGGTCGTGAGGACCGGTAGACCGTAGGTGTGGTGGTATGCCCGCACCAGATGGTCACTCGCCGCCTTGCTGGCACTGTAGGGGCTGTTGGGCTCGTAGGGGTGGTCTTCGGT
>Ga0208823_1002887_pt1 | contig 12596 bp, 11 predicted proteins | sample AD_UKC075_MetaG_FD_184440 | JGI IMG/M metagenome (GOLD analysis project Ga0208823, IMG submission 184440) | Active sludge microbial communities of municipal wastewater-treating anaerobic digesters from USA - AD_UKC075_MetaG (SPAdes) (version 2) | ecosystem: Engineered > Bioreactor > Anaerobic >... | reverse complement strand
AGCCCATTGCGCCGGCTTCTCAGGCGGCGACCACGGGCGGGCCAAGGGGCCATCAGGCCGAGCGGTTGCGTGTAACAAGCTGATGGGCCAGCCGGGTGGGCTCGGGAAGTCGATACTTCGTGACACACTTCAGGACAATGGCGATCGCGTTTTCGAGGGTGACGCGATGGCCGACGCTCACGTAAATGGGGCGCACCCCCGTGCGGGTACGAAGCACCGCGCCGATGATCTCTCCCCGATGCACAAGTGGCGTGTACGAGCCGGCTTCCAAGGGCGGTTCGTCGTGCTCGCCGATGAGGCGGCTTTTGGCCGCCCCGATGGTGGGGCGGTCCAGCAACAGGCCGGCATGGCTGGCCAGGCCGATCCGACGAGGGTGGGCATAGCCCTGCCCGTCGAACATGAAGACGTCGGGGGTAGACCGCAGCTTGCGGACGGCGGCGAGAATGGCCGGTATTTCGCGGAAGCTGAGCAGGCCGGGCACGTAGGGGAAGCGAACGGGTTTCCAGGCCAGCGTCTCCTCGACGACGGTGCGTGTTTCAAGGTCATAGACCACCAGGCCGGCAAGACAACGCTGGTTGTCGGGGCTGAAGGCTAGGTCGGCGCCCGCCACCAGCCGGACGGGACTGGTCAGCGGCTCGATCCGCACCTGTGGCGCGAGGCGCTGCTGGATGCGAAGCGCGCTTCTGGGCGATACCGGCCAGCGGTGCATGGCAGGGGGGTGTCGCACGGAAGGAGTTTACAACGAAAAGCCGAATGACGAAACCGGGGTCATTCGTCACTGGCCGGCTCGGCGATTGTTTCCACGGGTGTCGATGCCGGCTCGCCCCGGTAGAGATCATTTTCGGCCTCAAACTCCGCCGAGGGCTTGATGGCGTTTAGTTCGCGCAGGGCCAGGTAGGCCGCCTTCTGCTCGGCCTCCTTCTTGGAGGGGCCCCAGGCGCTGGTAAAGCGATGTCCCTGGATAACCACGCTGACCTCGAAGCACTTGCTGTGGTCGGGGCCTTTTTCATCCAGCAGGTCGTATATGGGCGTCGCCGACATCATCCGCTGGGCGTACTGCTGGAGCTGCGACTTGTAATTCCGCTGATGCTCCGATTCGACCGCCTGGGTGATGTGGTGCGAGACCGTCTTAAGGATGAAATTGCGGGTGACTTCCAGATCGTTGCTGTCCAGGTAAATGGCCGCGATGAGCGACTCATAGACGGCGGCGGCCAGAGAGTTGGGCAGGGGGGCCCGCCCGCTCATGCCCTTGCCCAGGAACAGGTACCGGGGCAGGTTCAGCTCGCGCGAGATCTGGGCGCAGGTTTTGCGCGAGACCACCGCCGACTTGATCTTGGTCAGTTCACCTTCCAGATAATCGGGGAACCGCTTGTACAACTCGGCACAAACGACCATCCCCAGGATGGAATCTCCGACAAATTCCATCCGCTCGTTGCTGTGAAGACGACAGTCCGCGCTGGATGCATGGGTCAACGCGGCGGCTAGCAGGGAGGGATCCTTAAATGTATACCCGATCGCCTCCTGCACGCCTTGCAGGGCTTGTGCTTCGGTCACGATGCTACCTGGTTCAAAAGACCAGGCCGGTGGCGAAACTCGCGCCACTCGCGCGACTTTCGCCACAGGCCAGGGGTGGCTCAGCAACCGGTCCAGGTCGCTGGCCGCCTGATTAAAGTTGCCATATCATACATTCGTCCGCTCAAAGGATCAAATTAAGTAAACTGCGCGGGCCGGGGAAAGTATAAAGGAATGTTGTTGCGGGTTTTATAGGATGCAGTTGCAGCCCTCAAGCAATCCGCCTAGATTGGTGGTTCAGATTTTACGGTCTGGCCGCCCACTGGAGACTTACTGTATGGCGAATCGCAGTGTCCTCGGCCGTGCCCAGCTCATCAGGTGTCTGCTGGGTCTCGTGCTGTTTCTCCTGGCTGCTGTCCCGGCCCTGGCCGACTACGACCGTTCGCGCTACATCTCCCCCGATGAGGTTCGCCCCGGGATGAAGGGCTATGGCCGGACGGTCATGTCCGGCAACCAGATCGAAACCTTCCGATTCGAAGTCATTGCCGTCATGAAGAATGCGTTCTACGCCAAACAGGACGTCATTCTCGTGCGCTGCTCCGGTCTGAATCTGGAGCACTCCGGAATTATCGGGGGGATGAGTGGCTCGCCGTGCTATGTGGAGGACGAGGCGACAGGGCAGACCCGCATGATGGGCGCGGTGGCCTACGGCTGGCAATTCAACAAGGACCCCATCTGCGGGGTTCAGCCGATCACCCAGATGTTGCCGATTTCCGGGGTGCGAATGCCCCAGAAGTCTGGGCCGAGCACTCAGCCGGTCGTTGGTGGAAAGGGTAGCCAGGAGCAGCCCGCGGCACGCAGTACGGGCCTTTCGATTGGTGAAATCGTGGGCCGGCGCTGGTCGGAGCCGATCGATGAAGCCTCGCCGCTGAGCGTGCTTAACGATGAGATTGCCCGGGTCAACGCCCATAAGCCGAAGGCCACGGAACCGCCGGCCGGCCAGCTTCGACCGTTGACCATCCCGCTGATGGTTTCTGGTGGCAGCAGCCGCACCATTGAGCGGCTCCGGAAGTATGCCGACCGCTTCGGCTTCGAGCCGGTGGGTTCCGGCGGCGTCTCCGCGGCGGCGCGGGATACTTATGGCCAGGTGAAGTTGGAGCCCGGCTCGGTGCTGTGCGTGCCGTTAATGATCGGCGACATCATGATGGAGGGGCTGGGGACCTGCACGGAAGTGATCGGGGATAAGGTGCTGGGCTTCGGGCACAGCATGTTCGGGCAAGGTTCCATCGAGCTGCCGCTGGCTACCGGCATCGTTCACACTGTGATTCCCTCATTGGCCCGGTCGGTCAAGATAGGCGCGGCCCTTGAAACGGTCGGCACCCTGTACGGGGATGAGAACGCGGGGATTTTCGGGATCATCGGATCGTCCCCGGCCATGATTCCGATGGAAGTCGTGGTCACTGACGAGCGGGGCACGGAGACCTACAACTACCAGGTGGTGCGCGAGGACAACTTCACCCCCATGCTGCTGATGAGCGGTGCGGCCGAGAGCGTCTACGCGCACAACGAGCCGCCCGAGGAGCATACCATTCGCTACTCGGTGGAGGTGGATTTCGAGGGGCTGGGAACCTTCAAGAGCGCGAACTTCACCAGTCAGCGGGGCATGGGCGGAGTCGCGGCGGACCTGATGATGCCCACCATGGCCATGATGAGTTCGCCGTTCGGCAAAGCCCGGGTCACGCGGGCCCGGGCCGAGGTCATCATCGAGAGGGGCGCCCGGGCGGCCAGTTTTGACGAGGTGATCCTGCCCCGGACCGTGTTCAAGCCGGGCGAGAAAGTGGAAGTCCGCGTACGGTGGATGCATTACCGTCAGAACCCGGCCTACACGAATGCCAGCTATGAGCTCGAGTTGCCCACCGACCTGCCCGACGGCGAGTACGAACTGCGCGTGTGTTCGCCGCGCTCGCACCTGATGGCCTGGCGGATGGAAAAACCGCACCTGTTCAAGGCCGACAGTCTGGAAGAGATGCTGAAGGCGTTCAACCGGCTGAGCGGTTGCCCGGACAACGGTGTGTATCTGCGGTTGTCCCTGCCGCGGGGCGGCGTGGCCGTCGATCAGACCGAGTTGCCCGAACTGCCCTCCTACCGACGGCAGATTCTGGCCGACAGTCGCCGGACGGACGTGCGAAGATACTCCGAAGCGTTGGCGGTCCGGCACGACACGCCCTTTGCGGTCTCGGGCGAGCGCAGCTTCCGGATCACGGTGAGCAGAAGGGCCGATCAATAGAGTGCCAATGATGAATGACGAAGCCCGAATGTCGAAGGAATGACGAATGACGAAACCAGAATGACGAAGCTGAAAGGCGCAACGCTCAGGCGTTCGTCATTTGGGTTTTGTCATTGATTCGTCATTCGGATTTCGTCATTCGGGTTTTTCATACAAGATGCCTGTTTGGGACACGAAAGACTTTCACGTGGAAGGATGACCAGGATGGGTCAGTTCAGGGCGACGACGACAGCGGCGGTGATCATGGCGTTGTGTGCGACGGCGTTGGCCGTGAAGCCGGCGAAATGGACGCATGAGCAGCCGAAGGATTTCTCGGCCGGCAAGCTCGAGAACGTGGTGGTCAGCACCTTGGGCGAGGTGACGCTTGGTCGGCAGACGAAGACGTTGCTGGAGTCTGAAGAGGACGTGGAGGTCATCAACGCCCTGGCCCGCGGCGGCGATGGCAAGATCTACGCCGCCACCGGCCCCAAGGGGCGGATCTACCAGGTGGACGGAGAGACGGTCCGCAAGTTTGCCTCCCTGCCGGAGGATCAGACCGCGCTGAGCCTGCTGTTCACGCAGGACGGACGTTTGCTGGTGGGTAGCGGAGGCGGCGAGCAGGCCCGGATCTATGTCATTGACGAGAAGGGCAACGCCGAAGTCTTCTACGAGCCGAAGGACGTCACGTACGTGTGGGCCATGGCCCGCGGGCCGGCCGGTGAAATCTACGCCGCCACGGGCATCGAGGGGCAGCTCTTCCGGATCGAGCCGGACGGCAAGAGCGGGAAAGTCCTGGCCGATCTCAAACCCAGGAATCTGCTCTGCCTGGCCTTCGGGCCCGATGGGCTGCTCTATGCGGGTACCGACGGCGACGGACTCATTTACCGAATCAACACCGAGACCGGCAAAACCTTCGTGATGTACGACGCCAAAGAGGCGGAGATCAGCTCGATCGTCATCGATGAGGACGGCGTGATCTACGCCTCAACCGCCGCTGCGGATCGGGCCCGCCCGGGCAAGCCGGTTGCGGACAAGCCGGGCGGCAAGCCGGAAACCTCGGGGCCGGCCACGCAGCCGAAGTCGCCCGGCACCCGGCCGGCCGGAGACGAGACGGAAGACGAGGACGACGAGAGCGATGATAAGCCGGTCGCCAGCGCACCGGCCGGCGCCAAGCCGCAGCCCAGGGCCGTGTCGCTGGCCGAGAGCTTCAGCCGGATGATGGCTGCCGCCGGCGGTTCCAGCGCTGGGGCCGCGGTGGGCAGCGGTGGAGAGGGCAATGCCATCTATCGCATTGATACCAACGGATTTGTAACCGAAGTCTTCCGCATGCCGGTCATCATCTTCGCTCTGGCCGAGGCGGATGGAACGCTCTACGTGGCCACCGGCAACGAGGGACGGATCTACGCGGTCACGCCGGCCAAGGACGAGATCATCCCGCTGGTCAAACTCGAGCCGACCCAGGCGACAACCATTTTGCGGCAACCTTCCGGCGAACTGCTGATCGGTACCGCCAATACGGCCAAGCTGGTGCGCATCTCGCCGCGCTACGCCGAGAAGGGCACGCTGACCAGCAAGCCGCTGGATGCCGGCCAGATCGTCAAGTGGGGCCGGATGGTCTGGAACGCGGATGTGCCCACCGGCACCCGGCTGACCATCTCGACGCGCAGTTCCAATATCGAGGATGAGGAATCCGAATCATGGGAAGAGTGGTCGGATCCCATTGACGCCACCGCTCCGCAGCAGGTGCAGTCGGTCGGGGCCCGCTTCCTGCAATACAAGCTGACGTTCGAGACGACCCTCCCGGACGCGACGCCGACCCTGCGGCGGCTGGAAATCGCGCGCATCGAGGAAAACCGCCCGCCGCGCATCCCGTCCCTGGAGGTTCTCTCGGCCCGCGAGGAGGCCGAAAGGCCCGGCAGTTCCCCGAAAGTCAAGGCCCTGGTCGGGGGCGGTTATGGCGGCGAGAACGCGCCCCGCAATCCGGACTATTACTGGGTGATCAAGTGGAAGGCCGAGGATGCCAATAACGATGGCCTGCAGTACGAGGTCTTCTATCGCGAACTAGGGGCCGGACGGTGGATCCGCATGGAAGAGGATCTCAGGGAAACCTTCCGAATCTGGGACACCCGCACGGTGCCGGACGGACGCTACGAGGTGAAGGTGGTGGCCAGCGATGCGCCGGACAACCCGCAGGGCATGGCCCTGTCCGTCTCGCGCATTTCCGACCCCCTGATCGTGGACAACACGCCGCCGGAGGCCCGGATCAGCCGGTCCGAGGTCAGCGGCCGGAGCGTGACGCTGCACGTAACCTTCAATGATGCGCTGACGTCGATCACCGGGGCCGAGTTCAGCGTGGACAGCGACGAGAAATGGTTCGACCTGGCCGCCGACGATGATATCTTCGATTCACCGGCCGAGGCCGCGACCTTCACGGTCAAGGAACTTGAGACCGGTGAGCATCGCATCGCCGTCCGCGTTCACGACGAGCATGGCAACACACGGTACGTCACCCAGTCGGTGACCATCGGAGGATAGGGTTCAGAGTTCAGGGTTCAGGGTTCAGTGTGGCGCCGGTGCGTGGGGGGCGGGCATCCTGCCCGCCTGCTGATGGTGCCACACGCTGGTGCAGAAGTCCGCTGGTGCGAGAACCTCTTCGCGCACCGGTTCGCGCGGGAATCCCTTCCCGCGAACTGATTGGAATGGAGAAGGCCGCGGGGCATCCTCCCCGCGGCCTTTCTCACTGGGTCAGGAACATCCATCCGATCTGATCAGGCGCGATCATAATTCTGACTGAGCCGGGCCAGTGCCAACGCCCCCAGGGCGAGCCCCAGGTCGCGAAGCGCGATGTCGTAAAAACCGCCCGCCAGCAGCAAGTTGATGATGATGGCCACCAGCCAGGCCGACACGATATAGGCCCCGATACGCGGCCTCACGGCCACGATCAGGCCGGCCACAACCTCGACCACGCCCACCAGCAGCATAAAGCTGTGACCGCTGAAGGGCAGCAAGCGGGCTACGGCCGGCGTCAGATACTGATCCCAGTTCACCAGCACGTGGGCGAACTTGTCCAGGCCGGCCAGAATCGGCGCGACCGTAAAGCCGATATGCAGAATCTGGTAGGCCTGGTACGCAGGTTCGCGGATCAGATCCGATGAATAGAACCGACTGGCCAGACGACCGGTCGTTGGGTGAATGGCGTCTGCCATGAGGAACCTCCTTTCAGACTGCGGTCTGTCAGGTCATAGTGATTTCAAGAACTCCACCGGGTCCGCTTTTTCCTGATCCGTGAGGTTCAGGCCGAAGTGGCCGTTGTAGTGTTCGATCACGTCGGCCCTTCTGAGGCCAACCCCTGGAGGGCCGCGATCCTTCTGATCACGATTGCGACTGTGCGGTCGCAACGTTCTTGCCCGAATGGGTAAGAGGCCGCCACGCCGCTTTGCAGCAGCCGGTTGAGCCGTCGCCGAAGCCTCAGCTTTGCCCGGAACAGACGTGTTTTCACTGTTTCCGGCGGGATGCCCAGGCACTCGGCCACCTGTGCGGTGGACATCTGCTCTACGCAGCGGAGCACGAACACGGAGCGCAGCCGTGCGGGCAGCTCGTCAATCGCCGACTGGATGACCATGCGCAGCTCCTCCCCGGCGGCGGCCTCGGCCGGTCCGGGGGCACGATCGAGAGCCTGGCCGTCGAGTTCCTCGGAACCGCCCCCCGTCGGAAAGCCGCGGCCGTTCACTGTGCTGTTTCGCTTGCGCATTCGCTGAAGGGCCTCGCGGACGACGATCCGGCTCAACCACGAGCAGAAAGGTCCCCGTCCTTCAAACTGATGCAACTCGCGATAGGCCCGCACATAGGCATCCTGCACGACCTCCTCGGCATCCGCGTCGTTGCGCAGAATGCCGCGGGCGATCCGGTAGAGGCGTTGATTGTGACGGCGCATCAGGGCTTCCAACGCACCCATGTCGCCGGATTGGATCCGCTCGACCAGCTCTTCGTCGGTCAGGATGGTGACGGGTTCAAGCAATTGGTTCGTGATCATGATCCCATCTCCTCACCCTGAAGATGCGTGCCGGAACCAAAAGGTTCCGTATTTTTTCGAGGCTGCTGGAATGCTGATGGAATCCTATGCCTCGCAAGTGTGGAATGTCGGCTGTTGTGCCATATTGCGGTGTTTTCAGGCTGAGCAGTTCATGGGAGGCGTGTGATGGCTTTAATCTGCCGCGTGGGAGTTGCCGGTGATGGGCGCGCCCGCACGGATCGCGGCGGCTGAGGGCCTGAGAATCGCCGCGTAGATCAAAACTCGCGACGTTTCTGCCGGCGTTTTCGAGTTGAAGCAGGGTGAATCTTGCTCTTACTCTTCTCCCTAATCCTAATCTTTATCTTTCCCTTGATCTCATCGGCATGAGCTGATCGCTGACTGCTGACCGCTGAACGCTGCCCAGAGCAAGAGCAAGATTAAGATCAGGATCCGCTCCTTCCTGTCACTGCCTATTGCGCGGGCTGGGTGGCCGGTGGCCTGCCCACCACGTTGGCCACTTCCTGCACGTCGCCCTGGCTTTCGTTGAGGATTTCCTTGCTGCGGTGGAACCAGTTGCCCATCAGGATGGCCGTCTCCACGCCCTTACCCAGCCGGATATCGGGAAGATTGGTGCCGAAGCGGCAGGCCTGGAGGATCAGATGGCCGCCACGGCCCTCGACGGTGTATGCGCCGGTGGGGTTGCCGGTGTAGTTATGGAAGTTGCACTGCGAGAGGCTGGTGTTGCCTTTCCCGTCCAGCAGGGCCACGACCTCGCAGGGCCCCCAGAACGCGCAGTTTGAGAGCTGCACCACGCCGCGATGCGAGGCGGTCACCTCCATCATCGCTTCGGCGCCCTCGCCACCCACGAACTCGCCGTTAGTGATGAGCAGCCCCGGCTCCTGGGAGGCCTCGACCAGCAGCGCCCGGCGGCACCAGTCCGCGCCGATGCCCAGGAAGTTGCCGTTCACCGTGCCGTCCTTGTCGATGTAGAAGCGATAGCCGATCTTGGCTCCGAAGCAGAAGGTGTTCAGCACGTACTCCCAGTCGGTGCGGGCGAACTCGAAGGCCACCAGGTTGTCCCACAGGTATTCCCGCAGGGCTTTCCACTCCGGAACCCCGGGTACGCCGGCCCGGCCCCAGTAATGGGGGTTGAAATGGACGTTTTCGATACGGCCGATGTCGGTGCATTTGTCGATGTGCACGCCGATCTTCAGCGGGCACCCGAAGCAATTACGGATATAGTGCAGCTCGTTGGGATGGGTGCCGAAATCAATGGCCTTGTAGGCGTTGACGAAGGTGCAATCGATCACGCTGCAGTGCATGCCGCGGCCCTGAATGGTCCAGGGGTAGGCGTGTGTGCCGGGGATGCGTTGCTCGGGATAAAAGAAGGTGATGCCGCGGACGCCGCTGGAAGGACTCAGGTTGACCAGCGGTGTCCCGTCCTCCTCGCCCTTGCCGGCGAAGACCTCGAACACCGTGCCGCGTTTAGGCTGGGCATGGTGGGGAATCTCCCAGACGCCCGCCAGCGTCACGCCCTCGGGCACGCGGATGGGTTTGTCGAGCCGGTACCGTCCCGCGACCAGTTCCACCCGTCCGCCGCTCCCGGCCGCCTTGTCCAATGCCTTCTGGATGGCAGCGGAGTCTCCGGCCCAGGAGGGCTGCCCGGCGGCCGATTCGGCGGCGTGAAGGGCGGAAACCGGGAACATGACGAGGGCGACGAACAGCAGGTGGTGTTGGACGAACATCTCAAGACTCCAGTGTGATCTCCGTACACGGTAAAAACGGTCCAGAAGCCTAAACTATCAGGCCGCCGAATGCCAGTGTTCTCCGCCCGGCCTCACGGCGGCCATCGGCAGGCCGTGCCGGCATGGGCGCGCGCCCACGCTGAACCTGCCGGGCAGACGCTGCCACTCCTCGAACCGGAAGTGAAAAAAGAACGCGTGCAAGTAGGGTAGGCATGACGGGTAGGCACTGGTACAATGACCGGCCACCGCCCGATTGTGCAGGCGGCATGAGGTGACAACTGTCGGGCAGGGCGGGAGGAAGGCGGCTGGCAGGAAACCGCTCCGTCTGATTCCAGGCATAATGCGCCCCCCGGACCGACAGGGGAAGCGCGTTGCGCTCTTTGCGGGTCGCTGTCCAGCGGTGACCATCCGGAGATTTCAGACGTGGGAGAGTTCCAGCGGCCGGTATTCGGTCCAACAAACCATTGCCTGCCGGGAAGGTGGCATCTCACAGCATGGCGGGAAAAGGCGTTGACCGGAATCGGTCCGCCGCTGCCGCTGTGTGGCGTCACCTTCCGCCAATGGCGCCGCCTGATGGCCCTGTACGGCGCTGAAATTGACTCGCCCTATCGTCTGCGGGCGGTTGCAACGACCTTCTGGAGCCTCCTCAACAGCGCGTGTAGCTGGTACGAGGACCGGCTGTACGCCGACAAGGTGGCGCGGACCCCGATCAAGCCGCCGATCATCATTCTCGGCCACTGGCGCAGCGGGACGACCCACCTGCACAACATGCTGGCTCTCGACGACCGCTTCGCCTACCCGAACACGTATGAGGTCCTGTACCCGCATACCTTCCTTTCCACCGAGGCGACTTGTTCCCGGCTGGTGAGTTTCTTCCTGCCGCGGACCCGCCCCATGGACCAGGTGCGCGTCAGCTTCCAGGCCCCGAACGAGGAGGAGTACGCCACCTGCAGCATGACCCTGCACTCGCCTTACGTGGGCTTCGTGTTTCCCCGCCATCAGGCGACATACGATCCGCTGCTGACCTTCCGTGGCGTGCCCGACGACATCGTCGCCGAGTGGAAGGCGGCCATGGCCCTCTTCGTGAGAAAACTGACCTGGAAGTACAACCGGCCGCTGGTTCTCAAGTCCCCCCCCAACACGTGCCGCATCAAGCTGCTGCTGGAACTGTTTCCGGATGCGCGGTTCATTCATATCCATCGCAACCCGTTCAAGGTCTTTAAGTCCACCTATCACTGGCTGTGGACGACGGCGCCTTGGTTCAACCTGCAGCGCCCGTGCTTTGACAGTCTGAAGGATTACGTCCTGCGGACCTACCGGCAAATGTACGAGATCTTCTTCGAGGAGCGATCCCTGATCCCGGCGGGTCACTATCACGAAATCGGCTTCGAGGAGCTTGAGGCCAGGCCGGTGGACCAGATGCGGCGAATCCCGAGGATTTCGTTGTCGGCCAGCAGGATCAGAATGTTGACCTTGTAGGTGTAGCTGGTGGACTCTGCACCGCCCCCCTTGCCCTGGCTGGTGGTGTTCTCGACCTCGATCTTGTCGCTGCACCATGCGACGGTGCCGCTGATGCGGGGGTGGCCCTCGATGAGGGGGATGGGCGAGCCATATTCGACGGTGGTTACCTTGAGGTCGGACAGGCGCGGGCCGTAGCTTTTTTGAGTGGGCGCGAGGGCGCCACCGATGGCCGAGCCGATGGCCCAGCCGATGCCGGGCATGCCGAATGCACTTCCGACAACCGCACCCGCAACGCCGAGGACTAGTTGCGCCATGCGCCCTCCCCTGGCATCGCATACGCGGCCACGAATTGCATGTTGTCATCCAGCAGCAGGCGGGTTTCGACCACGCCCTTGCCCACCAGGGCGTGGATGATGGACAGGCCCCCGTGCAGGTAGTCGCCCACGATGCCGATGTGCTGGGGGTGCTGGCCGAAGCGCACCACCACACAATTACCAGGGGCCATGGTGGCGCGGGGGATGCGGGCCATGTGCTGGTCGGCCCAGGCGAGGAAGCTCCAGCCGTCGGGCTGGCGGGCATAGCCGGCCACGTCGAACGTGGGCGCCACCAGGTCGAGCGCGCGGGCCACGCCGATGACGAGGCCGGCGCAGTCCACACCCACGCCCTTGAGGCGGGCCTGGTGGTGGTATGGAGTGCCCACCCAGGTGCGGGCCTCTGTGACGATGTCGTTCATTCGGCGTCACTCCCTGGGGTGGGGTAGGCGGTAAGTGCGTCGATGCCGGGGCTGTGGGGTTCGCCCTGGAAATTGAGCACGTTGCTGAAAGTGTCGCGGCAGTCGTTCAAGCGTTTGCGGCAGCCGGCCACGGCGGTGAAGTTGTCGCCCAGCTCGGGCAAAAACGGCAGCGGCAGGGCCAGCACGAAGGCGCCTGAGGTGTAGGCCTTTACTTTGCGCGCCACGCCCTGGTTGCCGCCGCTGGTGAAGGCGATAGAACCCTCGGCGTAGTAGTCATCGGCCTGCACGGCGTCGCCCGTGAGGTTGTAGAGGTCGGCCACGGCGGTGACGGTGGTGGTGTGGGTGAGCGGGGCCAGGTCTACCAGGCAGCGCGCGTCACCCAGGCGGGCGCGGCATGTTTGCGTGGTGTAGGCGCCGATCTGCTGCTGCAGGGCCTGGCGCAGGCTGCGCAGCTCGATGGTGAAGGCGCCCTGGTTGATCTTGGGCTGGCCCAGCCACCCGCGCTTGAGGGTGTGCACACCCATGGTGAGGTCGGCCCAGTTGTACTCAAACAGGGTGAACCGGGCGCCGGCCCACAGGCCAGCGAGGAAGCCGGGGCGGGTGAGCAGGTCTTCGTCGGGGAAGACGGTCAACTCCAGGTTGTCCACGCTGGTGCCGGCCTGGGTGGACAGGGCGGAAATGTCGAGGCCGGGGCCTGCAAGGTAGCGCACGCCCTCGATGGTGGCGCTGTGGTCTGCGGAGGTGAAGGCGAACACCTCGCCGTCGGTGCGCTCGATGCGCAGGCCGGTGGCGATGGTGGTGTGGCCGGATTGGTAGTGGGCGAGAAGCTCGGGGGACATGGGGGAGGTCATAGGCGAATCTCTTGCA
>Ga0208823_1002881_pt1 | contig 12620 bp, 13 predicted proteins | sample AD_UKC075_MetaG_FD_184440 | JGI IMG/M metagenome (GOLD analysis project Ga0208823, IMG submission 184440) | Active sludge microbial communities of municipal wastewater-treating anaerobic digesters from USA - AD_UKC075_MetaG (SPAdes) (version 2) | ecosystem: Engineered > Bioreactor > Anaerobic >... | reverse complement strand
TCCCCGGACGCGCGCGCCGCCTCGATCGCCGCCCGCCACACGGCCTCGACCTCGGCGGTGCGGCCGAGGAGGGTCAGCGTCCGGACGCGTCGCGTGAGCAGGTCGACGGCGACCGGGCTGGACGCGGGCAGCACGTCGAGCGCCGCCAGGCACAGGTCGTCCGCCGTCCTGGACGCCCCCTGTTCGAGGCAGGCGTCCACGGCTCGGACGGCCGCCCGACCGGCGCCGAGCGCGTCGCGTCCGGACTCGATCAGGTGCCACGCGCCGCGGACCAGCGCCGGGACGGTCCCGCGTTTGAGCAGCGCCTGCCCCGCCAGGGCGTGCAGCGCCGCCCGCTCGCCCTCGCTCAGGCTCTGCAGGACCGCGTTGCGACGTTCGCGCCGCGGGACCCGCCAGGCCCGCCCCTCGCCCGCCAGCTCGAGCAGGCCGGAGGCTGCCGCCCGGGAACCGAGGGCGGCCAGGTCCGATTCCTCACGCCCCATCGCGGACGCCAGCACCGCCGGTCGCGCCGCGTCGTCCATGATCGCGGCCAGTTTCACCAGCCGGGCCGTCGCCTCGTCGAGGGCGGCGAGGCGTCCGGCCACGACCATGAGCAGCACGTCCGTGGACGCCGCCGCCGGACGCAGCGCCCGCGGGCGTCCGGCGTCGGTGAGCTTGGCGGGCCCGGGCTGGGGGCCGCGCAGCGTGAGCGAGGCGTCCTGGCGCAGGATCTGCACCTCCAGCTCGCGCGCCTCGCCGCTGGGGTCGAGCCCGAGCTCGTCGCTGAGTCGGTTGCGCAAGTCGCCGTAGGTCGCCAGGGCCTCGGCCTGGCGTCCGGACCGGTATTGGGCCAGCATCAGCAACCGACTGCGCCGTTCGCGTAGCGGCTGCGCCCGGACCAGCTTCACGAGCTCCGTGGACGCCTCGCCGTGGCGTCCGAGGGCGAGCAGCAACTCGGCCCGGGACTCCTCGAGGTCCAGGCGCAGCTCGTCGAGGCGTCCGGCCTCGGCTCGCAGTTCGTCGTCGTCCACGAAGCCCGCGAAGGCCCGGCCCTGGAACAGCGCCAGGGCGCGGTCGACCCGGGCGAGCGCCTCGGCCGGATCCGGGACGGCGTCCAGCCCGGCGGTCAGCGACGTCAGCTCGGCAACGTCGGTCGACACCACGTCCGGGTCGAGCCGGTAGCCGCGGGCCGTGGTCGCAAGGCCCGTCGGCAGCGGCGCGAACGCTTGCCTGATCTTGGTGATGTGGACGCGCAGGGCCGATCCGGCGGTGGGCGGCGGCGAGCCCGTCCAGGCCCGTTCGATGAGTTGGTCGGCGCTGAGGGTGCGTCCGGGCTGAACCGCCAGCAGCGACAACAGCACGGCCGGCAGGCGTCCGCGCAGCGCCGTCGATCGGCCCTCGATCGTGGCCGACACGGGCCCCAACAGCTGCACTCGAATCACGCGCTGATCCCCCATCACCCGCGTGGCGCACCGTTGCGCCCGAGGGCACGTTAGCGCTTTGCGCCGCCTTTGCGCAGGAGGGCCAGAGTCTTCCTCGGTCACTCGAAGGTCTACCCACTCCCACTTTCGAGGGCCGAGGCCACACGGCTCCGGGGCGGGGGGATCCCCGGGGGCGGGTGGCCTTTTCTACGCCTCCGTGCGAGCCCCCGGCCGAGCCAGGGCGTGCCGCAGCGCCGCCGTCAGCGTCGGCTGGCCGAACACGAACCCGGACGCCTCCAGCTTTGCGCTCGACACCCGCTGATCGGTGTCGATGAGCTGGTCGGCGCCCTCGCTGCCGAGGACGAGCTTCGGGCCGAAGTCCGGGGTCGGGAGCAAGGCCGGACGCCGCAGCGTTCGTCCGAGTTCGCGTGCGAACTCGCCGGCCGTGACCGGCTGGGGGGCGACCGCGTTGACCGGCCCGTCGAGGCCAGGCGTGAAGAGGGCGTGCGCGTAGGCGCGGGCCATGTCGTCGAGGCCGATCCAGCTGAGCCAAGCGTCAGCGGCGGTGAGGCGTCCGCCGGCGCCGATCAGGAACAGCGGCAGCTGCGGCAGCAGGGCGCCGCCCCCTCCGCTCAGGACGATGCCCGTCCGCAGAAAGGCCGCCCGGACGCCGGCGTCGACGGCCGGCTGCGCGGACGCCTCCCAGGCCTCGACGACCTCGGCGAGGAAGCCCGTGCCCGGCGCGGACGCCTCGGTGAGCAGGTCCCCCGGACGCCTCGCCCCGTAGACCCCGATGCCGGACGCCTGGACGAGCGTCCGGGGCATGCCACCGGACGCCAGCGCCCTCACCAGCGTGGTGGTGCCGTCGACGCGGGAGCGAAGGATGGCTTCTTTGTGGGCCGGGGTGAACCGTCCGGCGATGGACGCCCCGGCCAGGTGCACGACGGCGTCCGCGCCCTCCAGCGCGGCGCGGTCGATGTGTCCGGACGCCGGATCCCAGGACGCCTCCCCCGGACCCGGCTTCTTCGACCTGACCAGGCGCGTTACCCGGTGCCCGCCGGTGGTGAGCAGTGCGCAGACCTGCGTCCCGATCAGCCCGGACGCCCCCGTCACGACCACGTGCGCGGGTGCGGCGCCGAGCCGGGAGTGCAGCGCCAGGTCGTCGCGCAGCTGGGCCTCACGGAAGGTGAACATGCCGGCGAGGCGTCCGGTGATGATGTCGATCGCGAAGCCGGGCAGCGGGATGGGCGGCTCCCAGGTGACGCGGTCGGTGATGGTCGTGCCGCCGCCGGGGGCGTCCGAAAACAGATGCTCGTGGCGCCACGACTTGAGCGGGCCGCGGACCTGCTCGTCGACGAACCGCTCCCCCGGCACCAGCTCGACGTGCCGGACCAGCCACGGCAGACCGACGCCCAGCAGGCCGTTGAGCACGGGGTCGGAGATCTTGAGTCGCAGCTCCGAGCCCACCTCGATGCCGTCGGTGGGGCCGGCCAGCAGGGTGGCCATGCCAGGCGGCGTCAGCCGGACGAACCCGCCCGGACGCGTGTGCCACGCGAAGACCTCCTCGCGCGGGTGGGGGTAGTGGCTGACGTGTTCGAAGACCGGCATGCGACCACTGTGCCCACCCGGACGCCGCCCCGCCAGACCGCGCGGGGTCCGATGGGCCAAACTTGGGTGTGCACCACCACCATCGCCACCACGAACGCACCGATGAAGGGACGCCAATGCCGCTCAGCCAGGACGAACTGAAGGCCCGGGTCGGGCGCGCGGCGATCGACTATGTGCGACCGGGCACGGTCATCGGCGTCGGGACCGGGTCGACGGTCGCCCACTTCATCGCGGCCCTCGGCGCGATGCCGGAGCGGGTCGCCGCAGCCGTGTCGAGTTCGGAGCGGTCGACGGTCGCCTTGCGCGCGCTGGGCATCGACGTGCTGGATGCCAACGATGTCGAGCACCTCGACATCTACGTCGACGGCGCCGATGAGGTGGACCCGTCCGGCTACCTGATCAAGGGCGGCGGCGGCGCCTTGACGCGCGAGAAGATCGTCGCCGCGCTCGCCCAGCGCTTCGTGTGCATCGTGGACGCCTCGAAGGCCGTGCCGGTGCTGGGCGCGTTCCCGCTGCCGGTCGAGGTCGTGCCGATGGCGGAGGCGTCCGTGCGGCGGCGCTTCGCCGGCGGCGTGCTGGGCACATCGGGGGACGCCGTCCTGCGGCTCGCGTCCGATGGGACGCCGTACGTCACCGACAACGGCCAGCACATCCTGGACGTCCACGGTCTGCGGATCGCCGACCCGGTCGCGTTCGAGTCGGCCGTCAACGACATCCCCGGCGTGGTAACCGTCGGCGTCTTCGCTCATCAGAAGGCTGATGTGTGTTTGCTAGGGACGGCCGACGGCGTCCGGACGATCACGTACTGACACCAGCCGGCACTCGGTACGAATCCGTGACCCGGGTGGCCTTCCTTCCACGGCGGGGGTGGGTCAGGCTCAAGGAACCATCCACGACAGCGAACAGGAGAGACCCATGACGGACGAGAAGCTGGACGCGGGCGCGGATCACGGCGCAGACGAAGGTGCTGACCACGGCGCCGACCACGGCGCCGACCACGGCGCCGACCACGGCGCCGACCAAGGTTCCGATCACGGCGCCGACCACGGCGCCGAGAAGTCCGCCGATCACGGCTCGGATCACGGTGCGGATCACGGCGCCGACGAGGTCATCGAGGTTCACGACTCCGGAGCCGACCGCGGCGCGGACGGCGTGGCGGGCGAGCTGAACTTCGGCTCCCACTAGCCCCACCCCGTGGGGCGAACCACCCCCGCGCTGGGACGGCTCCTGGGCACGGCGCTGCCGGCCCTCGCCCCGGCCTGGGGACGAGACGCGTTGCTGGCGTCCCGCGAGGAGCGGGACGCCGGTGACGTCTTCGCCGACCTCCTTTCACCGGACGCCGTCGACGAGCTGATCGCTGACCGGGGCCTCAGGGCGCCGTTCGTGCGCCTGGCCAAGGGCGGCTCGACGCTGCCCGAGTCGGCGTTCACGGGCGGCGGGGGGGTCGGCGCCGGCGTCCGGGATCAGGTGAGCGACGACCTCGTCCGGCGCCAGTTCGCGGACGGCGCGACGATCGTCCTGCAGGGCCTGCACCGCACCTGGACGCCCATCAAGACCTTCAGCCAGGCGCTCGCCGCCGAGCTGGGGCATCCGGTGCAGGTCAACGCCTACGTCACGCCGGCCGGCAACCAGGGCTTCTCGGCGCACTATGACGTCCACGACGTGTTCGTCGTCCAGATCACCGGCACCAAGCATTGGGTCGTCCACGATCCCGTCTGGCCGTCGCCGCTGCGCAGCCAGCCGTGGGAACAGCACGCGGACGCCGTCGCGGCCGCGGCGTCCGGGCCGCCGTTGGTCGAGACTGACCTGACCCCCGGCGACGTGCTCTACCTGCCGCGCGGGTTCGTCCACGCGGCGCGGGCGCTGGGCGGGCTGACGATCCACCTGACGATCGGCGTCCACACCTGGACGCGCCACCACCTCGCCGAGGCCCTGCTGGACGCCGCCCGCGACGCGCTCGCAGCCGACTCCGACGCGCGGTCGTCGCTCCCGCTGGGCGTGGACGTGGCGTCCACCGCCGACCTCGACTCGGACGCCGAGGCGGTCCGGGCTGCGGTGCTCGCGGTGATCTCCGCGGTGCCTGTCGAGACGCTCGCCGATCATCTGCTGCAGCAGGCGCGCGGCAGCCAGCGCCCGGCGTCCGTGCCGCCCATCGCCCAGCTGGCAAGGGCGGACGCCCTGGCCCCGAACGCGGTCTTACGCCTGCGCCCGCACCTCCTGGCGACGATCGAGGAGGCCTCCGAGGGGTTCGTCGTCCGCTCGCGGGCGGGCCGCTGCGCGCTGCCGGCGGGCGTCCGGGCCGCGGTCGATCGGCTGCTGGCCGGCGAGCAGGTGCCGGCGTCCGAGCTGGGTGACGCCGCCCGGGCGCTGCTCGTCGAGGGCGTGGCGGTGGTCGCGTGACCGAGGTCCGCTGCTCGGACGCCGCCCGCGCCCGCTGCGACGTGGCGCTCGGCACGGCGCCGCCGGCGATGCGCTGGCTGCTCGTCGAGCAGGACGGCGGCTGGCTGCCCGACACGCGGTCGTCCGTTCAGGCACCCGAGGCCGCGCTGGCGCTGCTGGACGCGGCCCTGGCGCAGGCGAAGGCCCGGCTGCAGTTGATCCGGCGTCCGGGGCGGGACGCCGACGCCGAGGAGGCGCCGTCCGGGCACCTGGGGCGCGGGGCGTCCTTCGAGCACGCGCTGGCCGCGGGCGCGCCCACCGAGGATCGCGACGACCGCCAGCGCCGCTGGTGCGTCATCGACGCCCGGCTCGGCGTCGAGGTGTGGGGCGTCCGGGACGCCGACGGCGGCTGGGGCGGAGCGCTCGAGGCGCTGGCCGACCCGCTCGCTGCGGGGGCGGTGCGGGCCGCGGGAGTCTTGTTGGTCTGCTGCCATGGCCGCCACGACGCGTGCTGCGCGCTGCGGGGGCGTCCGGTCGCGGGCGTCCTGGCGACGCAGTGGCCCGCCGAGACCTGGGAGACCTCGCATCTCGGAGGGGACCGGTTCGCGGCCAACCTCGCGGTGCTGCCGGACGGGGTCTTGTACGGCTACGTGTCGGCCGAGTCGGCGGTGAAGCTCGTTCGCGACCACCAGGCCGGACGCCCCGACGCGGCCCACGTCCGCGGGATCGTCGGGCGCGACCCCGACGAACAAGCGGCTCTGCTCGCGGCGGCTCCCCTGCTGGACGAGAAGCCCTGGGACCGACGCCTCACCACCGCTCGGGTCGCGCCTGGTCCGGCGTGGCGGGTGGTGGTCCGGATGGGCGAGCGTCGCGTCGAGGTCCGCGGGCACGATCGACTCACCGAGCCGGCCCGGCTCACCTGCGGCGCGTCGAGCCCCAGGAGCGCCCTGGTCCCCGTCGTGGACGCCGCCCGTCTGGTGTAGGCGCCGTGGACGTCTCCCGACCTGACCGGTTGTCCACTCAGCAGCACGCACTGGCCGGTCTGGCGACGCCCCCGCTGCAGACCTCAATCCCGGCAGGCCGCCCACAGGTCCGCGAGCGCCGCGAGGGCGGCGTCCGGGGCCTCGAACGGGATCAGGTGACCGACGGCGTCCAGCTCGAGCACCGAGACCCCCAGTGCCGCCGCCATCATCGGCTGCGTGTCGGGACCCATCAGCGCATCCTCGGACCCGTGCACCACGACCGCCGGGACGCCGAGCCCGGCGAGGACGTCGGTCCGGTCCGGACGGGAGGCCATGGCCCGCTGCGCCCACGCGACACCCTCGGGGGTCGCGGCGATGAGGGCGTCGAGTTCGGCGTCCACGCCCGGACGCGCCGCCCGCGTGGACGCCCCGAGCAGCTTCTCCTTCAACGGCGCCAGGACCTCGTCCAGCGGCTTGCCGGACTCGACCGCCGCGGCCATCGACAGGCGCCCTGCGATGGCCTCGGGGGCGTCCGCGGTGGACTTCGTCCCGAACAGCCCGATCCCGGCGACGCGCGACGGCGCCAGCTCGGCCAGGCACATCGCCGCGTACCCGCCCATCGAGTTGCCGGCGACGACGAAGCGGCCGACGCCGCGGGCGTCCAACGCTTCGAGCAGCGCCCGGACGTACCCCTCCAGGCTCGGTGCGGCGTCCGGCTCGCCACCGAAACCGGGCGGGTCGACGGTGATGACGTCCCCGCCGAGGGCCGCGGCGACGCTCGCCCAGACGCGTCCGTTGCAGGGGAAGGGCGCCAGCAGCACGAGCGGCAGCGCGGACGGGTCAGCCTGGGTGTGAAGAGTGACGGAAGCCATGCCTCAGCCTCGCATCAGAGCCCCCGAAGCCCAAGCGCCCCGCCCTAGATTGGGGTGCGTGAGCAGCGACTCCCGTCCCGTGGTGGCCATCGTCACGAACCTCGAACGCGACCTCAATTACCCCTTCCCCGGCTACCCGCGCGCCATGCTGAACGAGGACTACCCCCGCTCCGTCGCGGCCGCCGGCGGCGTCCCGATCCTGCTGCCGCCCATGCGGGACGTCTCCTTGCTCAGCCGTCAGTTGGACGCCGCGGGCGCGCTCCTGCTCGCCGGCGGCCAGGACGTGGACCCCCTGCTGTACGACCAATCGCCCCTGGTCGGGACGCAGATGCCCAGCCCCGTCCGGGACGCCTACGAGTACGAGGCCCTGCGGCTGGCGTTCGAGCGGAACCTGCCGATCCTGGCGATCTGCCGCGGCGTCCAGCTCCTGAACGTCTTCCTGGGCGGCACTCTGCACCAGGACCTGGAGCGGGCCGGCACCAACCTGCGCCACGTCGGGACGGACGAGCCCGAGGCCGGGGCGCACCGGGTCGCGATCGCGGCCGACTCGACGCTGGCCGGCGTCCTCGGACGCACCGAGGCGACCGTCAACTCGTTCCACCACCAGGCCATCGACCGGGTCGCGGACGGCCTGCGCGTCGTCGCCACCGCCCCGGACGGCATCGTCGAGGCCGTCGAGTTCCCCGGACGGCCGCTGCTCGGCGTCCAGTGGCACCCCGAGATGATGAGCCGAACGTCAGCGGACGCCCAGGCGATCTTCCGGTGGTTCGTGGGACTCGCGTCCCGGTGTCCGGTCTCAGGACGTCAGGTCAGCGAGGACGGGTCGTCCGGCACGTCCACGGACGCCGCCATCAGGTAGCGCAGCGGCACGATCTCGAGCGCGGCGACGCTGGTTGCCGCCAGCACGACGGGGGCCGGGACGCCCGCCCGGTACGACTGCAGCCACCGCGCCGCGACGACGCACCAGCGGTCGCCGGGCACCAGGCCGGGAAAGCCCCACTGCGGCGCCGGGCTGATCAGGTCGTTGCCCAGGGCGCGCTGGTGGGCGAGGAACTCGGCGGTCATCACCGCGCACACGGTGTGGCTGCCCAGGTCCTCGGCGCAGGTCCGGCAGGTGCCGTCGCGGAAGAAGCCCGTCACCGGGTCGCCGCCGCACAGCTGCAGGTCACCGCCCAGCACATTCTTCTCAGCCATGGCGAAACCCTAAGCCTTGGCGTCGGCGCGAACTAGGCCCAAAACAGCGGGTCCGGATCGCTGGCCAGGAAGTCGAGGATCTCGCTCACGGCGTCCGCTGCGGGAAGGTTGCGGTAGATCTGGAACGTGCCCTCGGCGTCCCGCCAATGCAGCACCCACGAGCCCTCGCCGCGTGGCGATCCGACGTAGCGCAGGCGCGCGATCGGTGTCTTGATGCCGTCGGCGTCCGCGATCAGGTCGATGTGGCGTCCGGTGATCTGGGGGACGACCGGGTGATGCTTCCACCCGTTCTCAGGAGTGCGTTCGCGGCACCACAGCTCGACGAGATCGATCTCTCGCCGCTGCATCGACACCGCCCACCCCGTTTCCTCAGCCGGCGAGCTTACCCAGGTTGAAGGTTGCGAGCTGGTTGACCGCGCGTCCGCCGTGGCCGTGTTGCGCGGTGAACGCGGCGGTGCCGTCCGTGCCACAGAGCGACTTGATCGGCGAGGCGCCGCCCGGGTGGGCGCTGATCCAGGCCGTCAGGTCGTACACGTTGCCGTTGATCGCGGACCAGCAGCTCGACGCCGAGTTGTGCTTCTGCACCGCGGCCATGGTCAGCGCGTCCGTCGTCGAGCTCGCCGTCGGGCTCGAGGACGCCGCGGGCGCGCTCGAGCTGGACGCCGCAGGCGCGGCGCTCGCTGCGGGGGCCGGGGTCGCCGACGCGGTGGTGGCGGGGGTCGTCGCCGAGTCGTCGATGCGTCCGGCCCAGGCGGACACGGCACCGGAGTGGCCGACCAGGATGGTCAGCCCGACGACGCCGACGGCGAGGACAGCGGACAGCGCACCGGCCGTCTGCTGCGGCAGACCAGCGGGCTGCGGGCTGACCGACCGACGGCTGGACACCCGACGCTGCAGCACCCACCAGACCAGAGCGACCACGGTGAGCACGGCGGCGATGAACGGCAGGATCGAGCCCCAGGTGGCGTGTGTCTGCGGGAGTCCCATCCGTTCGGCGAGCTTCTCGCCGGATTCCTTGGACGCGAACGCGGCGACGGTGCCTGCGGCGAGTCCGAGCAGGGCCAGGGTGGCCCAACGGGCGCGCAGCCCACGGATCAGCACGACCGCGATCTGCAGCAAGGCCGCCAGCGGAAGGATGACCACCGCAAAGTGCACCAGCAGCGGGTGTACGGGCAGGCCGGCAACGACGTCGAAGAGGGAGTCCATGCTGTCAGCGTAAGGACGGCCTGTCGCCATCGCCATTCGCCAATGGCCCTACGACTTGGCCGGAGTGGTCCTACTACCTCGGTGGGCGTTACGGCATCCCGGCCACCCGGGCGAGCGCGGCGGCGAGCGCGCCGACCAGGACCACCACGATGTACGGCGCCTTCAGCTTCAGCGCGACGATCGCGGCCACGAGGGCCGCGACGCGGGCGTCCAGTTCGAGCCGTTGACCGGACGCGAACGCGTTCGTCACCACGAGCGACGTCAGCAGCCCGACCGTGATGGACGCGCTGGCCCGCCGCATCATCGGCGAGTCGACGAGCGAGTCCGGGGCGAGGTAGCCGGCGAGCTTGATCAGGAATGAGATCAGGCACGCCCCGAGCACCCACAGCCAGGCGGTCATGCCGACCTCCGGTGCTGCCAGCTGGCCAGGGCGAACGCGACGCCGCCGGCCACAACGATCGGGATGCCGGGCGGCACCGCCGGCACCAGCAGCGCCGTCACGACGCCGCAGACGGCGGCGGTGGCCCAGGCGTCGGCGTCCTTGAGTCGCGGCCAGAGCAGTCCGACGAAGGCGGCGACGGCCGCGCCGTCGAGGCCGAACTGCTTGGCGTCCACCCCGGCCCCGACGAAGGCGCCGACGGCGGTGAACAGGTTCCAGGTGATGAAGACCCCGACGCCTGCGGTGAAGAAGCCGCGGCGCTGCTCGTCGACGGTGTCTTGAGCGGACGCCGTCGCCATCGACTCGTCGATGGTCAGGTGGGCGTACAGGACCTTGGCGAGTCCGCGCGGGTGGAGCATGCCGTCGAGGCCGACGGCGTAGACGCCGTTGCGCAGACCGAGCAGCGAGGACGCCGCGAGCGCGGCCGGGAACGACCCGCCGCCGCCGACCACGCCCACGAACGCGAACTGCGAGCCGCCGGTGAACATCAGCGCCGAGAGCGCGATGGTCTGCGCGATCGACAACCCAGCGGCCACCGACAGCGCCCCGAACGAGATGCCGTAGACCCCGACCGCGAGGGCGATGGACACGCCCATGCGCACGGCGGGGGTCAGAGGCGGCATCGATGCAGGATAGGCGCATCAGCGACTTTGACCCAACCAGTCACGAACACCAGTAGCCCAGGCGGGAACCAACTACCGATTCCGACGAGCCTGCCACTGACCTGGATCACCACGGAGATCCCGTGGTATGAGCCATTTCGGCCACGCAAACCAATAAACGACTTGAGCCAAGAGGAAGAATGCCAGCATCGAAGCCAGTCCGACTCCCCCTACTGCTAAGCAGAGCGAGGACATGGTTGGGAATATTTGCGCGAGGGCAAGCGCGACATCAGCCACATCAAGGAAGAGAAACCATAACCCACTGCAAGGTGCTGGCCAACAAATGCTCTCCCCTCCAGATCATTGATACTCATGATCTCCGCTCCACGACGAAACAGGCCGCGGAAAGAAGAGGAGAAGATGAATGATCCAACGAACAGTAGGCCGATCATCATCAGACCCAAGTGGCCTAATCCCATATCGATTAGCCCCACGCTCTACACCATCCATCTAGCCATAGTGAAGCGCCGAGGCAATCTGGGTGAAGTCCCACGATTTCAACTCTTCGCCTCCGCATGCGCCGATCCCCTTGCGGCGTTCCCCCGCACCCATGGCTCCCGGGGACCTGCAGACACACCGATGGCATTCTAAGAAGCGGGACAAGGGATCATCAACTCGAGAATTCAAGCAGGCACGACCTAATCTCGCCTAACAGTTCAAGTAGGTGCCGCGCACTCCCAACCCCCCGCAACTTGCCCCCGACGATATCTAGGAAAACCCAATGGTCTTCTGCGATATCCCTACGGGATAATGGTCTATCAACCCCGAAGCTCCTGCCATTGGGGGCATCTACGACAACAACCCATCCGGGGTTATCTAACGTGTCCAGCGATAGGCCATATGCATGCTCCCACTCGCCATCGCATTGCTCGATATACCACGATACTAGCCAAGCCAGGATGTCGTCCCCTGTGCCCGGGATCATCGCACTCTCCCGCGCATGACGTGGGAAGTCACTCGAATCATGTCACGCACACCCACAGGACTGACTGGACCGCCGCCTATAGCAAGACAAAGGGTGGACATGGTCGGGACTATTTGCCCGATGGCAATCGCGACAGCAGCCAGGATCAAGGAAGGAAAACCAAAACCACTGCAAGGTGCTGGCGAAAAAATGCCCTACCCTCCAGATCATCGATACTCACGATCTCCAGTCCACGACGGAACAGGCCGCGGAAAGAAGAGGAGAAAATGAATGACCCAGCGAACAGTAGGCCGATCATCATCAGACCCAAATGGCCTATTCCCATATTGATTGACTCCACCCTACACCATCCTTGGGGGCACCAGCGACGACGAGCTCGATACCGCCGGCCTGCGGGATGTCCTTCACCCGTTGCCGGGACCAGGCATGGACCCGCTCGGACACGACTCCGCAGTCAGGACAGCCGTCCGCGACGGTGTTGGCCTGCACGATCACGCGACGGCCACCCGAGGGCAGGTCGATCGCGTCGATCACGTGGTAGTCGGGCAGGTTGAAAATCACGCTCGCAGCGTCACGCAGCGAACACGTAGGCTCGATCACAGCTCGTGGTCCTTGTCCGGGAGGATGCTTCGCAACACCCATCCCAGCGCAAGGCCACGAGCCCTTGCGTCAACGACCCACCACGCTCAAATACGAGTAGCCTCTTTGTTGCCACGCCCGGGCGGTCTTTCTTGCGGCAGCTAGGGCCGTGCGGCGATTAGGCTTAACCTCGAACAGCCAACCGTTTGCTTCGCCGTCTGGCTTAGTGCGCTCTTCGGCAACCCCGAAGATGGGCAAGGGTTTATAGGCTCATCCCAATCGAGGGTGTAGTCGCGGTCTGGAAGTCGCCGGCTTTGAGTAGTGGCCTAGCGATAGTTGATGAGGTTTCGGAACCCACGCGCGGAAGTCACAGAGGTGTTCGAGTCATCCGTTG
>Ga0208823_1002878_pt1 | contig 12622 bp, 6 predicted proteins | sample AD_UKC075_MetaG_FD_184440 | JGI IMG/M metagenome (GOLD analysis project Ga0208823, IMG submission 184440) | Active sludge microbial communities of municipal wastewater-treating anaerobic digesters from USA - AD_UKC075_MetaG (SPAdes) (version 2) | ecosystem: Engineered > Bioreactor > Anaerobic >... | reverse complement strand
AAGAGCGGGAGCTGTCTTCAGTTTTCCAGGTTCTGCCACAATTTGCTCTCAAGGCTCGAGGTATCGTCTCTATGAGAGGGTGGGAGATGAGGTGGAGGATTCTAATTATGCAGAGTGAGGGGGATGAGGGAGGGATCTGCGTGGTCGCTGAAAGTTGCCATCAAACCAGTGAGGCTGTTGGATTGATGGCCTCACTTGTTCTCCTGGAATAAAAGAGAATTGCTTATGGTGTCTGGAAAAAGATCATTCATCTGATTCCGCCTGCCCCTCCAGGGGTTTCGAACCCGGTGATTCTATGGGATATCGTTCAGGAGATATTGTATCGTTAAGGAGCCGTTTGTGGCGGGTTGACTCGGTCGATGGAGACGTCCTCTGCGCGACCTGTATCGATAGCGATTCCGCAGAGCAGCATCGTTTCTTCACGCCGTTTGAAAGGATTGAGAGGGGGATGATTCATCCGCCGGACCCGGAGATAGTCGGCGATGTCGCCACCAACCGTCTGCTGGTGCAGGCGTTCCGGTATTCCATGGTGCACGGGACTGCGCCGCTGATGAGCCTGCGGAAGAGTGCGGTCATCCCGACAGAGTATCAACTGGCTCCCGTAATCATGGCCCTGAACCAGGGGGAGCGGGTCCGAATGCTGATCGCCGATGATGTCGGGCTTGGTAAGACAATCGAGGCCGGACTTATCGTTTCCGAACTGAAGTCCCGGAATCTGGCATCCCGGATCCTCATCATCTGCCCGCAGAATCTTCGGGAGCAGTGGAAGGATGCGCTCCGCTACTTCTTCCAGATTGATGCAAAGATCTTTTCGTCGGTGCATCTCCGCGGCCTTGAGAGGGGCATTCCACCGGGGGCGAACCCCTGGGACTGTTATCCGTGCATCATTACCTCCATAGACTACATCAAATCCGAGCGGATCCGCCCCTTTGCGATCAGCGCGGGCTGGGATCTTGTGATCATTGATGAGGCACATCTCGCCGCAAAACCCCACCAGAGTGCCGAGAAGGAGAGCACTGGCATGCTCCGGCACACCCTGGCGAAAGAGGTCGCGAAGCAGACAAAACATCTCCTGCTGCTCACCGCGACACCCCATAACGGCTATACCGATACCTTTGCCAGCCTCCTTGACATGCTCGACTGCGGGATTGTAACCGGCCCGCCGCACGAGCCGGTTATCAACCGGGAGGTTGCGAAAGACCATGTCTGCCAGCGGCGGCGAAAAGATGTGGTTGACTGGTTCAGCGCCCACGCTGTCGAGGATAATCCCTTCCCTGCCCGCGACCAGAAAGAGGTTGTCGTCGATCTGGCGTTCCCCGAGGAACACGCGATCATAAGCGAACTCAGTAACTATGGAACGGGTCTGCTCGATCTGGCACGTCGGGATAACCATGCCGAAGTCCGGACGATGGCGCGATGGGTGGTGCTGCATCTCCACCGCCGGGGGCTCTCCTCCCCACGTGCGCTACAGATATCGCTTGAGAACCGGCTCAAACGGATCGAGGAGAAGATCCGTGATAAGGACGATAGGCCGGAGCAGGCTATCTCGGAGGGGCATGCGAAGGCGGTCGCCCTTGATGAAGAAGGGGACGATGATCTCTCGGATGAGGAGGCGTCCGAGCGTCTCGACCAGGTGGTTTATGGGAGCCTGACGGCACTGGAAGCGGAAGCGAAGCGTCTCCGGGACCTGATGAAGCTGGCACGGGACGTGACCCCGGCAAAGGACAGCAAGCTCCGGGAACTCACCCGGAGAAACGGCTACCTGGACCTGGCAATGCGAGGACAGTACGGCCCGCGGAAGGTCCTGATCTTCACCCGGTACAAGGATACGCTGGACTATCTCGCGAGAGAGATACCCAAGAAGCTGAAGAGCATCGATCCTGCGCACGTGTTTGCCGTGTACGGCGACCTGAACGAGAAGAAACGGCGCGAGGTGATGGAGGCGTTCATCGAGGCGGAGTACGGTGTTCTGGTTGCGACCGACTGCATCAGCGAGGGGGTGAACCTCCAGCATATGGCCAACCAGGTCATCCACTACGAGCTGCCGTGGAACCCGAACCGGCTTGAACAGCGGAACGGTCGGCTGGACCGGTACGGGCAGCCCGAGCGCGAGGTGCATATACGGACGTTTGTGATGCGGGATACGCTCGATGCAAAGATTCTCCGGGTGCTGTATGAGAAGGCGCAGAAGATCAGGGAGGATTACGGTTTCTCGCCACCGTTTTTTGGCGACGATGCAGATGTGATCTCCCTTATCGGGGAGATGGGGCTGGACGTTGACCTGCCGCCGGCACAGCGGACGTTGTTTGATTCGTATCGGGAGGATTCCGGTTCGAAGCGGGTAGTTGACCCGTTTGGAGAGGAGGTGATCGAGAAGATCAGGAACGAGAGTTTCTATGGGCAGACAGCTGTCGACCTTACTGATGTCCGGGCACGGATGGCGCTTTCGGAGGAGGTTATCGGGACTGAGGAGGACTTCGAGCGTTTCGTGAGGTACGGGCTTACCCGCTACGGCTGCACGATCACACAGAACCATGATCGTAACCGGACGTTGCGGATTCTGCTCTCCGATGCTCTGGTGATGCCCGGTGTTCCGGAGGTTATTCAGAAGGCTACGTTCGAGAAGCGGATTGCTCTTCAGGAGACTGGCATTGAGCAACTGAACACGGGCCATCCGGTGGTGCGCCGCCTGATCGAGCTCGTCAAGCGGGATGTCTTCTCGCCGGAGACAAAGATGTACGGCAGGGTCTGCGTGGTGGCGACCCCGGATGTGGCGCACGTGACGGCGTTATATCATTTCCTCGTTCGCTACAGTATCGGCGGGGTACGCCCTTCGCTGGTGGAGGAGATCGTGCCGGTAGCCTGCGATCTGGTCACGGGGTCTTTCCCGGGCGAGGAGGAGGCCGCCGCTCTCGACCGTGTGGAGATGGTGCCGTTGCCCCCCGGGCGAGAGGCGAGCGTGAAGAAGCACATTGCCCGGGCGCTTGCCGAGGAGACGTGGTCACCGGTCTTTGCCGGGCGGATCGAGGCCCGGCGCCAGGAACTGGTGGCCGAGCGGGAGGCGCTCCGGGAGCAGCTCGCGGTGGTCTACCCCGATCCCGAGTGGCTTTCCGGCGCTGCCGAGGTCTCGGTCGCCTCTCACGACCTGATATCGCTGCGGTTGCTTGAGCCGGTGCCGGCGGCGGGGGTGCGGCGATGAGGGGCAGGGAGCAGTCCTTTGTCCGCGTCTCGGGCGGGATCGTCACGGAGCATTTTGCCTCCCTGCTGCAGGATGAGGAGCACGGGTTTGAGTATGCCCGGCCGATGACGTTCGTGCGGCCCTGGCTGGAAGAGGATCTTCCGCCGCAGGATGAGGCGCAGTTCCTTGCGCAGGTCCTGGATGTATGGGGTCGTCTCCTCCGCCGGTTTGATGAGAAGTTCCTGGATATCCGGGCCGGGAGGATGAGTGCGGATGAGGTCAGGCGTCTCTGGCAGCGCCCGGTGCTGGATGCGCTCGGGTTCGAGCCGACGTCCACGACGAAGCAGATCGTGATCAGCGATCGATTGAAGTACCGGTTCTCCCACCGGGGATGGTCCGCCCGCGAGGGTATCCCGAAACCTCCGGTGATCCATATCCTTCCGCCGGGGACGGACCCCGACGCCCGCCCCTCCCGCGGGGAGCCTTCACCGCATGATGCCCTGCAGGACTGCCTGAACCGGCATGACGCTACCTGGGCGGTGCTGATGAACGAGACGGTGATCCGGATCCTGCGAGATTACCATCACACGACGGTTCCCGGATACATCGAGTTTGACCTCGAGGGGATCTTCCTGAACCGGAGTTTCCCTGAGTTCCTTGCGCTCTACCGGTTCTGCCACGCGAGCCGGTTTGCCCGCGATCCTGCGACCGGCAAGGAGCCGCTGGAGGAGTACTATGAGGTGAGCCGCCAGGCGGGGGAGAAGATCGGCGAGAGCCTGCGGGCGAACGTGGTCCGGGCGATCGAGGAACTCGGGAACGGGTTCCTGGACGGAGCGCTGATCGAGCGGCTGCGGGGCGATGAGGAGGCGTGCCGGGCATACTACCAGGAGATCCTGACGGTGGTGTACCGGATCATCTTCATGCTCTTTGCTGAGCAGCGGGGGATGCTCGGCGGCGGTGGGAAACACAGGGATCTCTTCCTTGAGGAGTACTCGATCACGTCGCTCCGGGAGCGGGTGGATGCGTTTGAGGGGCGGGACGACCGGAACACCGATCTCTGGGAAGGGCTCTCTGTGACGTTTCGGATGCTCGAGGAGGGGGTGCCCGAACTCGGGGTGAATGCGTTCGACGGGATGCTCTTTTCAAACGACGGGGCCCGGTTCCTGAAGGACGCGAAGTGCCGGAACACTGCTCTGATGAACGCGATCCGCTCGCTGACCTGGACGGTGCCGGAGACCGGAAGGGGGCAGAGGTACCACGGCCGCCAGCGGATCAGTTACGCTGACCTCTCTGTGGAGGAGATCGGGGCGATCTACGAGAGTCTGCTTGATTACACCCCGCGGATCACCACGGGGTTCGAGGAGGTCGGAGGGCGGGAGTACCGGCCGGGGGAGTTCATGCTGGACCCCCGGGGTTCGGAGCGGAAGACGACGGGGTCGTACTACACGAACCCTGACCTGATCGCGGAGTTGATCAAGAGCGCTCTTGACCCGGTGATCGCCGATCGGCTCTCCCGTGCGGGGCCGGACCCCGCGGCGAGGGAGAAGGCGCTGCTCTCGATCCGGGTCTGCGACCCGGCGTGCGGAAGCGGTGCCTTCCTGATCGCGGCCTCAAACCGGCTCGGCCGGGAGCTGGCGAAGATCCGTGCGGGGACGGAACTCCCTTCCGCTGTGGAGGTGCAGGCGGCCCGGCGCGACGTGCTCTCCCACTGCATCTATGGGGTTGACCTGAACCCGATGGCGGTGGAACTCGCGAAGGTCTCGCTCTGGATCAACGCGCTCGTGGGGGATAAGCCGCTCTCGTTCCTCGACCACCATATCAGGTGCGGGAACTCGCTCGTGGGGGCGACGCCGGAGTTGATCGCGGGGGGCATCCCGGACGATGCGTATACGCCGGTGGAGGGGGATTCAAAGGATGTCGCAAAGCGGGTCAAGGCGGCGAACAGGGAGCAGCGGCAGACCCGGACGTTTGAGGAGTTCTCTTCCGGGTCGAGGGTGCTGGAGACCTGTGCCGGGCGGTTTGCGGCGCTCGCGGAGGCTTCCGAGGACGACCCCGACAGCGTCGAGGCGAAGAAGGCCGAGTACGAGCGGCTGATCGCCTCACCCGAGTATGCAAAAGAGCACCAGGCCGCCGACTGCTGGTGCGCCGCGTTCTTCTGGCCGCTGGATGCGGGGCATGCGGAGTCAGTCCCGACGACTGCGACGGTGCGGATGGTCCAGACGAGCGGGGGAGGGGCGTTGAACGGGGATATGCTCGGTGAGGTGCAACGTCTCGCACGAGAGCACCGGTTCTTCCACTGGCACCTTGAGTTCCCGGAGGTCTTTGCTGACGGGGGGTTTGATTGCGTGCTCGGGAACCCGCCGTGGGAGCGGATCAAGATTCAGGAGAAGGAGTTCTTTGCTTTCCGCGACCCGGACGTCGCCGGGGCACGGAACGCCGCCGAACGAAACCGGATGATCAAAGCCCTCAAGACCGGGAACCCCGCGCTCCACGCGGAGTTCCTCGCCGCAAAGCGCTCAAGCGAGCGCGAGAGCCTCTTCATCCGCACCTCGGGGCGGTTCCCCCTGACCGGGACGGGGGACATCAACACCTACACGGTCTTCTCCGAACTCGCCCGGCGGGCGATCGCACCGCGGGGGCGGGCGGGGATCATCGTGCCGACCGGGATCGCGACCGACGCGACAACGGCGCCGTTCTTCGGGGATCTGGTGGAGTCGGGGTCGCTCGTGAGCCTCTACGACTTCGAGAACAAGAACGCACTCTTTCCGATCCACCGCAGTTTTAAGTTCTGCCTGCTCACGATGGCCGGGAGCGAGGCGGGGGCGGGCGCCTTCGACCTCGCCTTCTTCCTCCATCGCATAGACGACCTCCATGACGACGACCGGCACTTCAGCCTCACGCCCGAGGAGATCGGGCTGATCAACCCGAACACGAAGAACTGCCCGATCTTCAGGTCGAAGCGGGACGCGGAGATCACGAAGGCGGTCTACCGCCGGGTGCCGGTGCTTGTGGACGAGGCGAAGGGGGAGGCGGGCAACCCCTGGGGGGTCTCGTTCCAGACGATGTTCCATATGTCCAACGACTCCCACCTCTTCCGCACGCGGGAAGAGATGGAGACGGCGGGGTTTGTGCTGGAGGGGAACAGGTTTGTGCGGGGGGAGGAGGTGTGGTTGCCGTTGTATGAAGGTAAAATGGTGTGGCACTATGACCATCGGTACGGGACGTTTGAGGGAGTAAAAGACCGGGGGAATACGCATATCCCAACGCCGACCACAGAGGAGCATGCTGATCCTGAGTATTTGGTGATGCCGTGGTATTGGGTAAAGGAAGAGTCAGTAAGTGAAAACTCTTTTTCAAATATGGACTTTTTAGTGTTTAGAGACATCACAAACACAACAAATGAACGAACATGGATATCTTCAATTATCCCTTTTTCAGGTGTAGGTCATACAGCCCCTATACTCAATTTAGCGTCACATTTCAGCCCTCACAAATTGTTAATCATTGCAAACCTCTGTAGTTTCTGTTTCGACAGGCTTGCTCGATATAAAGCAGGAAGCACCCACTTAACCTTCTACATTGTCAAACAACTCCCCGTCCTCCCCCCCTCCACCTACACGCCCGCCCTAACAGACTTCATCGCCCCCCGCGTGATCGAACTCACCTACACCGCCTGGGATCTCGAAGCCTTCGCTCAGGATATCCTGAAAGAGATCGGAAAGGATCAATGGAACGCCTGGTTCCCCCACAACCCCGTCGGGCCGGACGGCACGCCCCGGCCGTTTGTCTGGGACGAGGAGCGGCGGTTCGACCTCCGGTGCGACCTCGACGCCCTCTACTTCCACCTCTACGAGATCTCGCGGGAAGACGTTGACTACATCATGGAGACCTTCCCCATCGTGAAGAGGAAGGACGAGGCGGCATACGGGCGCTACCGCACCAAGGAGGTGATCCTCCGGAAGTACGACGACCTCGCCCGTGAGTTCGTCCGGGTGATGCGGGCCGATCTGCCGGAGAAGGATGGGGAGCCCGACTGGACCGCGCTCATCGCCGGCGGCGAGAGCGAGCGGGTCGAGTTCAAGGAGTCGATATCGTGGGACAGGGAGCGGAAACAGCGCAACAAGGTGCTGGAGCACACCATCGCAAAGACCATAGCATCCTTCATGAACACCCACGGTGGGGTGCTCTTCGTCGGCGTCGATGATGCCGGGGAGGTTGTCGGGCTCGACGGCGACCTGAAACTCTCCCAGCGGAAGAACGAGGACGGCCTGCGGCTCCGGTTCGACGACCTGGTGAAGCAGTACCTCGGCAACCGGTTCCTCCCCGGGATCACGATCCACTCGCTCGCAGACGGCGGGAAGGTGTTCTGGGCGGTCGAGGTCAGGGCTTCGAACGAGCCGGTGTTTGTGAAGAACAACGGCGACGACGAGTTCTGGATCAGGGGGACGTCGTCGTCGCGGAAGCTCTCGCTGAGCCAGGCTGTAGACTATATAAAGACTCACTTCGGTACCCCTTCTCAAGGAGCGAATCAGGATTCCAAAGGAGACTAAAGAGCGAAGATTATGGAGAGGTTTTTTCTGAGATCTGATGGAGTGGTGCTTGAAATCCTCTATCCGCCGTACTGTGAGGTGTGCGGCAATCCGATACCGGACAGTTTTGCAGAGTATAATCCTTACTGCAGCATATGCAACTCAAGCCCGGACAGGGACGATCCGCTCGTCCGTGTCCGGGCATTTGGGAAGTATCTTTTTGAAAGCGAGTACCCTGATGACAGACTGAGCGATGAAATCCGCAGATTGAAGACAGATTCAACCATCATCCCGCTCCTTCGGGAGTGTTTATACTACTCTATGGAGTCCCAGTATCCCGAACTGCAGGAGCTTGATGTTGTGGTTCCGGTGATGCGTGGATCAGGTGACAGGGGTTACAGTCCGGTAGCACTCCTTGCCCAGGGTATTGCCTCCCGATATAATCTCCCGTTCCAGGATGTGCTCTATGTAAAGGAACCTTATCGACCAATGCACGAAATACATGATCTAGCAGAGAAAGAGAGGGAAATCGCAGGAAAGATAGGATGTAATCACCAATTTGAAGGGGATTCAATCCTCCTCATCGACGATACATGCATTAATATGGTGACAAAACGTGAGTGTACTCGAGTGCTGAAAGAGCATGGGGCCGGAGAAGTCTGGGCACTTGTTCTGGGGCGGATGGTTCCCAGGAAACATTTCGAGGTCTTGAGGAGTTACAATGGATAATTTCTTCATACAAGAAACAGCACTGCTCGCCTGCCTCAATGATTGCCAATCCTTGAAAAAAAAGGATAACATTGATTACTTCCGCGATCCGGCATTCGTTCACAATATATTCTCTGATATCTTTGAAAATTGCTCAAACACACACATGGACTATCCGGAAGCCATCGGGTCCGTTATTGAAAAAGCTGAGATTGCTCGGGAGAGACAGCTTCTCGATCACTATATTGATATCGTTAAGCGCTATCGACAGAAGAACATCCGTATCGTGCGAGTGACGGATAGTGAGTACCCTTCGAAACTCATGAAAATTCCGGATCCGCCGTTTGTACTCTATCTAAAAGGCAGGGTAGAAAGCCTATCAAGACCTGCAGTTGCAATTGTCGGTACGCGGGATATCAGCCCCGAGGGTACTGAGAAAGTTCAGGAGATTGTCGGATTCTTTGTACAACTCGGATATACAATCGTCAGTGGATTGGCACTTGGAACGGATACATGTGCACATAAAGCCGCACTGGATCTTGGCGGTGAAACCATTGCGGTGCTTCCTGGAGATATTGAGAACGTTGTTCCAAAAGAGAACCAGGAACTTGCCGAGAGGGTATCCACATCGGGAGCACTCATTAGCGAGATCACCCCTCTCACGAAAATGCACAAAGGGCGGTATATAGAGAGAAACCGTATCACAAGTGCCTTGTCCAAAGCCGTGATCGTGATCGAAACTGGAGAGTCTGGTGGCTCAATCCGACAGGCTGAAACCGCTTTCAAGCAGGGGACGCCTATCTATGCGGTAAGGCCCGAAGGCACGAATAAGAGGGCGGTGGCCGGGTTTGATAAGTTGATCTCCGAGGGAGCAACGCCTATCAATAGTCTACATGACTTGTCCGCACACTTCGGAAAAGCGCAGAATTCGACTTCACGAATGACAACACTCGCAGATTTTTCGTAATTTTGCTCCACACCCCATATTTCAGACTCCTTTTCTCTCAAAATCCTTCTCACTCACCATCCCAAAACTCCTATCGTAATTAGAGCATTTATGGGTAAAAATGATGCGTGGGGGATCAGGTAGTGCCGGATTTGGATATTAAGGTTTTATCATGCATTATCTTCTGCAGCATATGATTTACTTCCTGTATCGGGATTAACCCCTTCGAGGTGATGTCGAAGGTCAGGAATCTGACCGGAACGACCTGCTGATCGCGGAACGTCTCTTCAAGCCAGAGGAGATCGCTCATATGTCTAATGGCAGCAACGTTGTCGATGACAACGTAGACTCTTGCAGGATTATTGCGATCTAATTTATATTTCAACACAGTCTCCGACAAATGGTTGACGAGTTCTTTTCCGTTTCTATCTCCCGCAAACAGCGTCTCTATCTCGTAATACCCATTGCCTTTCTTATCAAAAACGTCCGGAATGAAATATTCGGGGCTGGAGCTCGAATCTTGGGGCTTTTCAGTTTGAATGGCTTCTGTTATCTCCACAATAGTCTTCAACTGATATTTTTCAGAGAGGTATCGGACAACATAACACTTCATCAGATAGTGCTCATCGGACTCTCTGGATCTCTTTTTTGTCACGATCTGGTACAGCCTGTTTTCTCCTCTGATGAACGAGGTGAACTCTTTCTCGTACTCTTTCCTACACCTTTTGTTGAAGACTATGTCTAAGTCATATGAAGAGATGCGCGCCTCCCTGCTTCCCCCATCTCGATAATGAGCAACTATCGGGAGTTCTTCCTTAATTCGCGCGCAATTCCCCCAGAAGATTGATGAAATCCATCTCTTCTCATCGATCGAAAGAGAATTGGGTTTAACAACATGAATATCCAGGAGATGGCCGATCTCAGACGCGAGCCGCTCCTCAACCAATCGCCGGCAGTTCTCAAAAAGATCCTCTATCCGGGACTTGAAGATAATGAACCCATAGTCTGCGGCGATTGCTCTCCTCAGGAAGTCACGCAGATTTTTTGGTTCAAGCCACTTCTCTGCTTCCGCTTGGTCAAAGTAATCAAGATCCAGCGTGATAAGGCGATGGCCTGGATCTGCCCACCGGTCTAAATAGGTCACAATGGTTTTGTCCAGCCTGCTGATGGGCTGTAGCTGTAATCTTGGATCCCCGCCTGCTTGTTCCCGGTAGACACGTAAACAGCAGGTTTCAAAACTGGCCAGGGTGTTGTCCTCGGGTAGTTCTTTGTAGAGAATGATCTTTGGCCGCCGGGTCGATAGGTCATCGTTTTTGATCCCAAATAGGTACTGCATGACATCTGGAGGCTCCTCGGGTATGCCGGCGCCCCCTCCAGATGGTGAGTCTGGTGAGGTTGTCTCCGGGGTTTCCTTCATGTCTTCTCTATCAGTCGAAGTCTGTTCACGGAGCGTTGCGTACGTAGTGACCCAGTGCTCCTGGACATCGCTAGCACATTCGGTCCAGGTATTATGAAGAACTGGAGCGGACTGTTGAAGACTCACCACAGGGACGTAAAAATGGACATCTTCTTTTGGTATTAAGGGAATATGATCGTCCAGCACAACCTTGCTCATGGTGATACTCCCCGGCCGTAAGCGGAGTATCGGCACACTCAGGTCCAGGCTGCCCTGCCTGTTGATTTCAGGAATAGTGCAATCAAATTCAACCTTTAGGGAGTGTTCTTTTGCCTGTTCCGGTAACTTTACAATTGGGACACTAACCGCAGGGATAAGTTCACCTCCAAAAAGAGACTCCTCTAATTCCGGCCCGTCGCTCATACTGCCTTTCGGTTCCCGCCCGGTATCTGCACTGATGCCCGGGGGGCGCCCATCGGGCATCTGCCCGCTGTTCTCTTTATTCACTTCCATGGACATGTAAGAACCACCCTTTACGATTCTTCGGACCTCTCATTAGCCATGATAGGTAGAACGAACATACAGCGCCGGTCGTAATCCAACCATTTTTTCCTCGTATTGTGTGCGGGGCCCACGTTCTATCTCCAGAATCATCAGACCCATGAAGAGATACGGGGCAGCAATACGGAGGAAGTGCTGGAGACTCATTTCGCAAGCACGGTAAAAATTCCTCGAATTACCGGTATACCCCAGAACGTTAAGCCCGTTATCAGTGAGGTAGTATTTCGTCACTTCAAATGCCTCGCTCAGTGGTTTCAGACCGGTATTACTCATCTGAATGTTCTCGATGAACTCATCCCGAAGAGGTGGAACTTGACCGTCGAATAAAGCAAAGGAGGATAAGCTATACCAGGCAATCTGATTCAACTTATAAAGGCTGTCGGCGAATCCCTCTGGTGTATGTCCGATCAAAACCATATCGCCCTGATACGCTGTTTTGTTGACCCCGGGAATCTCGGTCACTACCAGCCCTAACAGTGCTGTTACCGCGTCGAAATGTATTTTTAACCGCGGATAGGCTTCAAAAAGGAAAAATTTTGGTGTTAGACGAGTACTCATGGCAAAGAACGTATGATAGTTGTATGTCGCTGAGATCTTGATCAATTGGGAATATATCGTCTCGAATTCGTCTATGATACTCTCTGGATCTTGGATGAAACCGTTAAGGACGTCCTCATCAATTTCAGGAAGATCATGGCCTGCTGACCTGAGTATGTTGCCACTTAAACCAAGGACATCGTTCAACCTATGGGAAATCAGCGGCTGAGATAAGTGAACCTCGATATGTTGAAGCGCTTCAGTGTCAGGCTCCTTACATAACGAAACCCAGAGATGAGGGTCGATGTAGACTCCAATACGTTCTTTATAAAACTTAGCGAGGCTATTCTCGGCATATTCACCATCTGGAGTTACTCCCCCGAGAAGCATCTTCTGGATACCCTTATTCTCTAAAAATGCGTCTGTAAAAGAACTCTCCAATTTTCCTTTTAAATATTGAGAGAACTTAGTGATCTTAACCGCTGCAATGTAGAGGGGAAGGATCTCTGAGGTGACAAATTCTTTCCACGCGCCCTCATCGGTATAATCGAAACCAAGCATTTCATCATACGTGGTCATATCCAGCACCAGACAACCGAGTGGTTGGTGAATAAGGTGATATAACTTTCGTTTACATCTTAACCGCCTATGACCGCCGTGCGGTCGAGCATAAAGCATGAAAATAAGGTGCAGCCCATATCCTTTCGTGGATGGGTAAGCAAGGCTGGTCGTTTTTCGGGACATCGATCCCCTATACTAACATAGCC
>Ga0208823_1002872_pt1 | contig 12641 bp, 10 predicted proteins | sample AD_UKC075_MetaG_FD_184440 | JGI IMG/M metagenome (GOLD analysis project Ga0208823, IMG submission 184440) | Active sludge microbial communities of municipal wastewater-treating anaerobic digesters from USA - AD_UKC075_MetaG (SPAdes) (version 2) | ecosystem: Engineered > Bioreactor > Anaerobic >... | reverse complement strand
GAACACCGTGTCCCCGACGCTCGGCGGCGAGCAGCTGCACGCCGGCATCATTGCCGGGCTCATTGGCCTCGCGCTCGTGGTGATCTACTCGCTGATCTATTACCGGGCCCTGGCCGTCGTGGTGGTGTCGTCTCTGGCGCTGGCAGCCGCGATTACCTACGCGTTCATGGTGCTGCTGGGCCAGGCGATGGGCTTCGCGCTCAACCTGCCCGGCATCGCGGGCGCGATCGTCGCCATCGGCGTGACGGCCGATTCGTTCATCATCTACTTCGAACGCATCCGCGACGAGGTCCGCGACGGTCGAACCCTGCGCACGTCCATCGAGACCGGGTGGCTGGGATCGCGGAAGACGATCGTGATCGCGGACGCCGTGTCCATCCTGGCCGCCGTCGTCCTGTTCGTCTTGGCCATGGGCGCGGTGAAGGGCTTCGCCTTCACCCTGGGCCTGACGACGCTGATCGACGTGGCGATTGTGTTCTTCTTCACCAAGCCGCTGGTGACGCTGCTCGGCCGCACGAAGTACTTCGGCGAGGGGCGCAGGTTCTCCGGCTTCGAGCCCGACCACATGGGCGCACGCCGCCGTCCAGGGCTTCGCCCGCGCACGCCCGCGGCGGCCGGAAAGGGGGCGTGATGAGCGCCACGGAGACCACCACGATCGGTGAGGCGGCTGACGCCAAGCGCGGCTCGCTTGCCCACCGGCTCTACACCGGTCAGCTGTCGTACGACTTCGTTCCCAAGTGGAGGCGTTGGTTCGTCATATCGGGCGTCCTGCTCGCCATCTCGGTCATCGCCTTGGCGACGCGGGGGCTGAACCTGTCGATCGACTTCCGGGGCGGCACCCAGTTCGTGGTGCCCACCGCCGTGACCGCCACGTCGATCGACGACTATCGCCGGACGGTTCAAGCGCTCAACCTGCCCGACATGGCAGAGGTCCACGTCAGCACGGTCGGAACCGGCCAGGTCGACGTGCAGGTGCGCAGCCTCAACGCCGAGGAACTGGGCAAGGTCCGCTCCGCTTTAGCGGAGAAGGCGCAGCTGCAGCCGGCCCAGGTGACGAACAGCCTGATTGGCGCCTCGTGGGGTCAGCAGATCACCCAGGCCGGCGTCGTCGCCCTCCTGGTGTTCCTAGCGCTTGTCAGCCTGATGATCTGGGTCTACTTCCGGGACTGGAAGATGTCGGTGGCGGCCATCAGCGGCCTGATCCATGACCTGATCCTGACCCTGGGCGTCTTCGCTGTCCTGCAGTTCGCGTTCAGTCCTGCCAGCCTGATCGGCATCCTGACGATCCTGGGCTACTCCCTCTACGACAACGTCGTGGTGTTCGACAAGGTGCGCGAGAACGTCAAGGACATCACCAAACAGAACCGCACCTACTCGGAGGCCGCCAACACCTCCGTCAACCAGGTGCTGGTCCGGTCGATCAACACGACGATCATCGGCGTGCTGCCCGTGGCGGCCATTCTGTTCGCCGGCACCTTCATCCTCGGCACCGGCCCGCTGAAGGATCTCGGCCTGGCCTTGTTCGTCGGCATGCTGACCGGCGCCTACAGCTCGGTGCTGATCGCGACGCCGCTGCTCTGCCTGATGCGTGAGGCCGAGCCGGCGATGAAGGAGCACCGGGCGCGCCTCGCCCGCCGGGTGACCCGCAGGTCGGCTCCCGCAGCCCCGTCGGCCCCGGTCGCCACCGTCGCGGTTCAGGAGGCGTCCACCCTGAAGCTGGCGCCCGTCGCCACGACGGACGTCCCGGACCTCACCCAGGGCTTCAAGCAGCCGCCGGGCGCTCGCGTCCAGCCCTCGAAGTCGTCCCGCGCAGACAGGAAGAAGGCGTGAACTCCCGTCAGCAGCTCATCATCGACCTGATCCGCGACGTTCCGGACTGGCCGAAGCCCGGGGTGATCTTCAAGGACATCACCCCGCTGCTCGAGAAGGCAGAGGGCCTCCGCGCCGCGGTCGACGAGCTGTGCGCCCAGGCGCCGGGGCCGATCGACGTCGTCGTGGGCATGGAGGCGCGCGGGTTCATCTTCGCGTCGCCTGTCGCCCTGCAGCTGGGGGCTGGCTTCGTCCCGGTGCGCAAGCCGGGCAAGCTCCCCGGACGGGTGATCGAGCAGCAGTTCTCGCTCGAGTACGGCCACGAGACGCTCACGATGCTGCACGATGCGCTCTGGCCCGGCGCCCGGGTCATGGTGGTCGACGACATCCTCGCCACCGGCGGAACGGTCGCGGCGACGGCGTCCCTGCTGAAGCAGTTGGGCGCCGAACTGGTGCACGTCGCGGTCCTGATGGAACTGGGCTTTCTGAAAGGGCGAAAGGCCCTGGACGCCGCTGGCATCGACTCCTACTCGGCGGTCGTCGTCGTCTGAGTCGTCGCCGACGCGGATCACTCGTCGGCGGGGCCTACACTTACCTCCCACGGAGCGGGGAGGTGAACCATGGCAGGCGCGACATCAGACCGAGGACGGCGGGAGGCGTCCGGACCGAGACCTACGCCTGCCCCCGCGTCAACCGCGACGGACGCCGCACCCTTCGGGCTGGACGAGCCGCGTCCTGACCCGGCCATGGCGGCGATCGACACCGACAGCCAAGGCCACCGCGTCCTGCCCCCCGACGTCGCCAAGACCGAGCAGCCTCGCCTGCGCATGCGTAACGTGCTGGCGCGCCTCGGCGGCCAACGCACCACCTACGACGCCCAACTAGAGCCGCTGCTGGGCGCGATGCGCGCCCACCACCCCAAGGTGGACGCCGCACTCATCGAGCGGGCCTACAAGGTGGCCGCCCGCCACCACCTGGAGCAGACCCGCAAGAGCGGCGATCCCTACATCACGCATCCGCTCGCGGTGGCGACGATCCTCGCCGGGCTGGGCATGACCGAGCCGACGATCGTGGCCGCCTTGCTGCACGACACGCTGGAGGACACGTCCTACACGCTGGACCAGCTGCGGGACGACTTCTCCGATGAGGTCGCCACGATGGTCGACGGGGTGACGAAGCTGGACAAGCTCACCTACGGCGAGTCGGCGAAGGCCGAGACCATCCGCAAGATGGTGATGGCGATGAGCCGCGACATCCGCGTTCTGGTGATCAAGCTCGCCGATCGCCTGCACAACATGAGGACGATCCACTTCCTGACCGACGAGAAGCAGAAGCGCATCGCCCGCGACACGCTCGAGATTTACGCCCCGCTGGCCCACCGGCTCGGCATGAACGCCATCAAGTGGGAGCTGGAAGACCTGAGCTTCGAGGTGATCGAGCCGAAGATCTACCACGAGATCGTCAGCATGGTCACCGAACGTGCGCCGATGCGCGACGAGTACCTGCGGACCGTGATCGAGCAGGTCAAAGGTGACCTCGCCGAGGCGCACATCAAGGCGACGGTGTACGGGCGTCCGAAGCACTACTACTCGATCTACCAGAAGATGATGGTCCGCGGCCGCGACTTCTACGAGATCTACGACCTCGTGGGCCTCCGCGTGCTGGTCGAGGACAAGCGCGACTGCTACGACGTGCTGGGCATCCTGCACGCGCGCTGGCGTCCGCTGCCTGGCCGCTTCAAGGACTACATCGCGATGCCGAAGTTCAACCTCTACCAGTCGTTGCACACGACCGTGGTGGGTCCGGGTGGGCGTCCGGTGGAACTGCAGATCCGAACGCACCAGATGCACCGGGAGGCCGAGTTCGGCGTCGCGGCGCACTGGAAGTACAAGGAAGGCGGCGCGGGCACCGAGATCAACTGGGTGCAGTCGATCTCGGAGTGGCAGAAGGAGACCGAGGACTCGGGCGAGTTCCTCGACACGTTCCGCGACGAGATCAGCCGCAACGAGGTGTTCGTGTTCTCACCGAAGGGCGACGTCATCTCGCTGCCACAAGGCGCGACGCCCGTCGACTTCGCCTACGCGATCCACACCGAGATCGGCCATCGCTGCATCGGCGCGCGCGTCAACGGACGCCTCGTGCCGCTCGACAGCCAGCTCGAGATGGGGATGTCGGTTGAGGTCATCACCTCCCGCGCCACGAACGCCGGCCCGAGCCGCGACTGGCTCAACTTCGTCAAGACGCCGCGGGCTCGCTCGAAGATCCGGCAGCACTTCACCCGCGAGCGCCGCGACGAGTCCATCGAGCTGGGCAAGGAGGCGCTCACCAAGCAGCTGCGCCGCCGCGGCCTGTCCATCTCGCGAACGATGACCCCCGAGCACCTGATGGGCGTCGCGCAGCATTACCACCTGGCGGACGCCGTCGCGCTGTTCGCCGCGGTGGGGGAGGGCAACCTCAACGCCCAGGCCGTCGTCGGCCAGCTGATCGACTCGATGGGCGGCGGGGACGCCGCGGCGGAGGCGTCCGCTGCGGATCAGCCGGTCCTGACCGGACGCTCCATCCGAAAGAAGCTCAACGCGACCGGCGTGGCCGTGGACGGCGATCCCGACATGTGGGTGAAGCTCGCCAAGTGCTGCATGCCGGTGCCCGGCGACGAGATCGTCGGCTTCGTGACGCGCGGCGAGGGCGTATCGGTGCACCGCAAGGACTGCACGAACAGCAAGAGTCTGTTCAACACGCCCGAGCGGATCGTCCCGGTCGGCTGGACCCAAGCCGCGGACGCCGCGTACCTGGTTGCCGTTCAGGTGGACGCCATCGATCGCTCGGGCCTGATCACCGACGTCACCCGCGTGCTGTCCGACATGAGGATGAACATCATCTCCGTGAACGCGAAGGGGAGCCGCACGGGCGAGTTCGGCATCCGGCTGGCCTTCGAGACCCCGGATCCGCGGCACCTCAACAACGTCATCTCGGCGATGCGCCGCGTCCCGGGCGTCTTCGACGTCTACCGGACTCAGGCCAGCTGACCCGCCTCAGGACGCCGCCGGCGCGAGTTCGTCCGCGGGAAGCGCTTCAGGCGCCCGACTCGCGCTAGTCACGACCAAGCAGGCGGTCGCGCAGAGCAAGAGTCCCACCACGGTGACGCTGCCGAACCAGGGCGGGGAGTCGTGGGAGACGTAGCCGGTGACGGCCATCGAGTCCGCACCGGTGGCCAGACCAAGGGACGCCGGCCGCTCAGGCGTCCAACGGAAAAGGGGCCGGACGGCGTCCGACCCCTGAATCCGACGAGGGCCTACCGCTTGAAGTCCTCCAGCGTGGCCTTCGCCTGGTCGAGCCAGGTGGTGTAGGTGTCGATCGAGTCCTGGGCCTTCTTGGCGGCGGCCTTGTCGCCCCGAGCCTCGGCCTTGGCGATCTTCTCGGTCAACTTGGCGATCTCGGCGCTCAGCATGCCGACCGTCTCCTCGGCGCGCTGACGAGCCTCGGGATCGGTGCGCCGCCACTCGTCCTCCTCGGCGGACTTCACGGCCTGCTCGATAGCGCGGAGGCGGTTGTCGAGGCCGCGGATCGCATCCCGCGGCACCTTGCCGAGCGCGTTGTACCTCTCCAGGAAGGTGCGGAAGGCGGCGCGGGCCTCGTTGACGTCCTTCACGGGCACGATGGACGCCTCGGCCTGCGCCAGCAGCGCCTCCTTGGCGTCCAGGTTGCCCTTGAACTCGGCGTCCTGCTCGTTGAGGGCCGCCGACCGGGCGGTGAAGAAGGCGTCCTGCAGGCCGCGGAACTCGGTCCAGAGCGCCTCGTCGACGGCGCGCGGCGCGCTGCCGGCGGCCTTCCACCGAGTCATGAGATCGCGGAACGCGCCCGAGGTGGCGCCCCAGTCGGTCGAGGTGGCCAGCTCCCGCGCCTCGGCGATGATCTGGTCCTTGAGCGACTTGGAGCTGTCGCGCTTGGCGGCCTGCTCGGCGAACTGCGACTTGCGGCGCCGCGTGTACGTCGTGCGCGCGGTCGAGAAGCGATGCCAGAGGGCGTCGTCGGTCGCCCGATCGATGCGGGGGAGCCCACGCCACGCCTCCAGAAGGTCGCGGAACCGGTTCACGCCCGCCCGCCAGTCGTTGCCCTCGGCGAGCTTCTCGGCCTCGGCGACCATGGCCTCCTTGGCCTCGCGCGTCGCCTCGTGCTGCTTGGCGCGCTCCGCCTTGCGGGCCTCGGACTGCTCCGCCAGCAGGGGGCTCAGGGCGTCCAGCTTGGCGGACAGGGCCGCGAGGTCACCGACGGCGTTCGCGCCGGTCACGCTCTTACGGACGATCCCGATCGACTGCCGAGCTTCTTCGGGGCTGAGTGACCCGTTGCGGATTCTCTGGTCGAGGAGTCCCACCTCGACTTCCAGTGCCTCGAATCGCCGGACGTAAAAGGCGAGGGCCTCGTCGGCGGGCATCCCGGGAATCTGACCGACCGCACGCTCGCCGTCAGCGGTGAGCACGTAGACCGTGCCGTCCTCCGCGACGCGGCCGTGGCTCGCCGGACCTGTCGTTTCACTCATGGGCGATATTTTGCCCCATTCGGGCCGCGCCCGCTTCATCGCCCCGCGCGGAGTGGAACGCCGAGCCTCGCAGGGGCGGCGATAGGGTGTCGGGGTGTTTCTCGCATCCTTCCCGGCCGGGCCCTGGCAGACCAACTGCTACCTGGTCGCGCCCGAGCGCGGACGCGACGTCGTGGTCATCGATCCGGGTGTGGGTGCCTTCGACGTCATCAGGCAGAGTCTGGACGCCGACGGCGCCGGTGTTGCCGGCGTCCTGTTGACCCATGGGCACATCGACCATGTGGCGTCCGCGGCGGACGTCGCCGATCACTGGGGCGTCCCGGCCTGGATTCACGCCGCCGACCGGGAGTTGCTGACCGAGGCGGGGCCGATCCTGTTGTCGTCGCTGAAGCTGGCCCAGGAACTCGGCGTCGACCTGCGCGAGCCCAAGGACCTCCGGCTGCTGGCCGGGGGAGAGGACCTGTCGCTGGGCGGCCTGGACTTCCACGTCCACGCCGCGCCTGGGCACCGCCCGGGGTGCGTGATTTTCGCGCTGCCGTACGGCGGAATCGACGAGGACGAGCCGTCCCAGTTGCTGTTCACCGGCGACGTGCTGTTCGCCGGCTCGATCGGTCGAACCGACCTGCCCGGCGGCAACGCGGCCGTCATGGGACGCACCCTCCGCGACGTCGTCTCGGTGCTGCCCGACGACTGGGCGGTGCTGTCGGGCCACGGGCCCGAAACCTCGATCGGCGCCGAGCGCGCGAGCAACCCGTACCTGCAAGACCGCTACCTGAGGACGCTATGAGCCGCCCCAAGCCCCTGTCCGGCTTCCCCGAATTCCTGCCCGCCGGACGCATCGTCGAGCAGGCCGTGCTCGACTCGCTGCGCTCGACGTTCGAGCTGCACGGGTTCGCGTCCGTCGAAACCCGGGCCGTCGAGACGATGGAGTCGCTGACCCGCAAAGGTGAGATCACCAAGGAGGTCTACGTCGTGCGCCGCCTGCACGCGGCGGAGGGCGAGGCGTCCGACGATCTTGGGCTGCACTTCGACCTGACGGTCCCCTTCGCGCGCTACGTGCTGGAGACCTCGGGCCACCTGGCGTTCCCGTTCCGGCGCTACCAGATCCAAAAGGTGTGGCGTGGGGAGCGGCCGCAGGAGGGCCGCTACCGCGAGTTCGTCCAGGCCGACATCGACATCGTCGGCGAGGGCTCGCTGGCCGAACACCACGACGTCGAGGTCGCTCTGGTCATGCTGGAGGCGCTCGAGGGACTGCGTGCGCTCGGCGTCCCGCCCGTCACCATCCACGTCAACAACCGCAAGCTCGCCGAGGGCTTCTACCGCGGCCTCGGCGTCGACGACCACCTCGCCGTCCTTCAGCGCGTCGACAAGCTCGACAAGATCGGGCCGGACGCCGTCCGCGGGCTTCTGGTCGACGAGTTGGGGATGGCGCCCGAGTCTGCCGACAAGTGCCTGGCGCTCGCGACCATCACCAGCGCCGACGAGTCGTTCGTGGACGCCGTCCGCGCGTTGGGCGTCCGAAACGACCTGCTGGACGAGGGGCTGGCGGCGCTGGCGTCCGTCGTTCGGGCGGCGGCCAAGGTCGCGCCCGGACGCGTCGTCGCCGACCTCAAGATCGCCCGCGGGCTCGACTACTACACCGGGACCGTCTACGAGACCGAGCTCGAGGGCTACGCCAAGCTCGGCTCGATCTGCTCGGGCGGGCGCTACGACTCGCTGGCCACCGACGGCAAGACGACCTACCCGGGCGTCGGGATCTCGGTCGGGGTGACGCGCATCCTGGGCGTCCTGATCGGACGCGGCAAGCTCGTCGCGTCTCGGTCGGTGCCGACGTGCGTGCTGGTCGCGGTCGAGTCGGAAGACACCCGGGACGCCGCCATGGCCGTCGCGTCTCGGTTGCGTTCTCGCGGCATCGCGACCGAGGTCGCGCCGAAGGCTGACAAGTACGGACGCCAGATCCGCTACGCCGAGCGCCGCGGCATCCCGTTCGTCTGGTTCGGGGATGGCTCGGTCAAGGACATCCGCTCCGGCGACCAGTCGGACGCCGACCCCGACACCTGGACGCCCCCGGCGTCCGATCTGCGGCCGACGGTCAGCGCGGGGTGAGCGAGCCGTCGCTCCGCGTCCGACCTGTCCGGATCGACGACGAGGCCGAAGTCCCGACTCCGGCCGGGTACCGAGTGGAGAGCTTCCAGGGAGCCGTCCCGGTGGCGTAGCCAGCCGGTGTTGGGATCCTGGATGGGCTGGTCAACGCCGACGCGCCCACCGAGGACGCTCATGTCGAGCCCGTTCCAGTGCACCCAGAGGACTCCCGGGCACAGGTCGCCCTGCTCCAGGCCGCGGGGCGCGACCTTCTCACCAGCCTGGCGCTGACAGACGACGAGCGGGTGGTCGGCTACACCGTGCTGCAGCTATCGAGCGATCCCCGCCGCGAGGTCTACCAACAAGGGACGCTCGTGCTCGCTGAGCACCGCGGCCACGGGCTTGGCCTGGCTCTCAAAGTCGCCAACCTCGGGGCCCTCCAGGCGCTCGATCGCGGCGATCCCAAGGTGACCACCGGCAACAATGACGCCCATCGTTGGATGCGCGAGATCAATCAGCGGTTGGGTTTTGAACCCAGCGGCTCGGAGGTGTGCTTCCGGCGGCTCGTCGAGGCGTCCTGACTCAGGATCCGTCCTCTGGATCGCCGTGCTCCAGGGCCTCGATCACGTTCGCCACCGTCTGCTCCTGGGAGCCGCTGGCGTCCACGGTGTCGGCCCGGGGACGCTGCTGGACGAAGGCGTTCAGCGCCTCGATGAGCGTCGTCGCGTCGCTCGGTGCGATCGGACCCTCTTTGCGGGGCTCGTCCGTCGCCGAACGCTCCGCGATCCGTCGCCTCAACTCGGACGCGGGCACCATCAACACCAGTTCGTGGAAGGACGCGCCCAGGTCGCCGGCGCCAGCCTCCAGCTCGTCCACGAAGTCGGAGCGCGCAACGTACTGGGCGATGACGACGTCGCTCCCGGCCGCGAGCTGTTCGCGGGCTGTCTCCACGGCTTGGGCGCGGGCGAGTCGTCCGGCGGCCTTGCGATCGGACGGCCAGGACGGAAGGGCGTGCTTCAGGTCGTCAACGTCGATCGCGATCGCTCGGGGGAGACGCCCCGCGACCAGGGCGCTGATCGTGGACTTGCCGACGCCCGGTGCACCGTTGAGCAGGACGAGTCGAGCCATGCCCGCATCGTAGGTGTCCCCGGGCTCGGCGGGCGAGGAAATCACGGTGTGAATGACCGTGGAATGTCAGGGAGCCGGGCGGCGTTACTGGTCGGCGAGGAGGCAACCACCATGACCAACACCATCGACACCGCGACGCTGATCAAGGGTCTCGTCGACCCCGACCAGAACGTGCGCCGGGAGGCTGCCATCGCGCTGGGCGGCGTCCGGACGCCACAGGCGGCGGCCGCGCTGGTGTCGCGGCTCGGAGCCGAGCCGGACTGCTTCGTCCGCGAGGCGCTGACCTGGGCCACCGTCCACGCGGGCGAGGTCGCGGTGCCGGGCGTCCTGGACCAGCTGACGAGCCCGGACGCCTCCGCGCGCATGCAGGCGGCCCACGTCCTCAGCAAGATCGCCGATCCGGCGCACGCCGAGCACATCATCCCCGTGGTGGCGGACGCCGACGCCCAGGTGGCCGTCAAGGCCTACCGCGCCGCCGCGAACACGCGTCGCGCCGAGGTGGTGCCGGCGCTGATCGCCCGGCTCGCCGACGGCGACCTCGAGCAGCGCGACGCCCTCAACAGCGCCTTCGCCACGCTCGGGGAGGTGGCCCTGGACGCCCTGGTCACGGCCCTGGGAGATGCGCGTCCGGCCGCTCGGGCCCATGCCGCGGACGCCCTGGGCCACGTGGGCTCGCCGACGGCCGACGCCGCCGTTGATGCCTTGTCAGGCCTCCTGGGCGACGCGGACGCCGACGTGCGGCTCGCCGCAGTCAGCGCCCTCGGTGAACTGGATCGGCAAGCCGCGGTGGACGCGCTCACGCGCGCCGCGGCGTCCGATGACGCTGTGGTAGCAGGCGTAGCGAAGCGGCTCCTGGGCCGCTGAGCGGGCTCAGTCTTCGTCGACGACGTACGCCGCGAGGTCGGACGCCGTCGGCACGACGTAGAACGCGCCCGTTAGCGGCGTCGTGAACCGGGTCAGCTCATCGCGGACGCCATCGCCCACGCCCGCCATCCGGCGGAGCATCTCCGCTTGCCGGAACTGGTCGCGGGAGAAGCCGACGAACAGTGTGCCGTGGCGTCCAGACTCGCCGTAGGCCGTGTTGCGGCGGAAGATCTTTTGCTCCTCGCCGTCGACGTGCACCTTCGAGCGGGCGATGTGGGCCGTCGGCGGCTTGACGGCGTCGTCCATCTCGACGTCGTCGGCCTTGGTCCGGCCGATGGCGTCCTCCTGGGCCTTGACCGGCAGGGACGTCCAGGCCTCGATGTCATGCTCCCAGATCTGGTACAGCAGGACGCTCGCCCCAGACCCCGGCTCGCCGGACGGCACGGTCACGACGTCGGCCGCACGCAGCACCGGTGGGTTCTCGGTGCCGTCGACGAAGCCGGTCAGGTCACGGCTCTCCTTGTAGTGCCAGCCGACGCGCTCCGTCTTGACCTCGGCCACGCCCTCGACGGCCGCTCGCAGCGCCATGGCCGCGTCGAACACGCTGGGGCGGTCAGGTCCGGCGATCCAGACCCAGAGGTCGCGCTGCGTGGCCGGCATGGTGAAGCCGTCGAGCCCCACGACGGGCTCGTCGAAGTCGGCCGCATCCTGCGGCGTCCGATCGGGGGCGAGGGCCCGCCACAGGCTGGGCCGAGCGCCCAGGACGACGGTCACGCCGCCGCGGGTCGACCAGGGCTCGGCGGCGTTGACGAGCGCGCGGATCGCGGCGTCCAGGGTGGCGTCGCCGACGAGGTCGAGTTCCAAGAAGTCGTTGTCGGGATTGCTGAGGGCGAAGATTCCGGGCTGGGGGCTGTGCATGGCTCATCCTTGAAAGAAGCGGGCCGACGCTGACGGAACTACCTTGTCGCAGGCGCCTCGCCGGTGTCCATCCGGTCTGAGCCTGCCCCTAGACTGAAGCCTCGTGCGCGCACCGTCTATGCGCGGCAAGAAGGGAATACACACATGATTCGCACCCATTCCGCCGGACGCCTCAGGGCCTCCGATGTCGGATCCGAGGTCACGCTGGCCGGCTGGGTCGCCCGCCGCCGCGATCACGGAGGCGTCGCCTTCATCGATCTTCGGGACGCGTCCGGCATCGCTCAGGTGGTCGTCCGAGACGAGCTGCTGGACAGTTCCGGCGCCCATGACCTGCGCAACGAGTTCTGCGTCAAGGTGACCGGCGTCGTCGAGCTTCGCCCGGAGGGCAACGCGAACCCCGACCTGCCGTCCGGCGAGATCGAGGTCGCGATCCGTGAGCTGGAGGTGCTGAACCCGGCGGCTCCGCTGCCGTTCCAGATCGACGAGCGCACCACCGTCGGTGAGGACGCGCGCCTGAAGTACCGCTACCTCGACCTGCGGCGTCCGCGCCAGGCGGCCGCGATCCGGCTTCGGTCGAAGGTCACGTCCGCGATGCGCAAGGCGCTGGACGAGATGGATTTCGTCGACATCGAAACGCCCACGCTGACCCGGTCGACGCCCGAGGGCGCGCGCGACTTCGTGGTGCCCGCGCGCCTGCATCCGGGCAGCTGGTACGCCCTGCCGCAGAGCCCCCAGCTGTTCAAGCAGCTGCTGATGGTGGCCGGCCTGGAGCGCTACTACCAGATCGCCCGCTGCTACCGCGACGAGGACTTCCGCGCCGACCGCCAGCCCGAGTTCACCCAGCTCGACATCGAGATGAGCTTCGTCGACCAGGACGACGTGATCTCGATGGCCGAGAAGGTCATGGCGGCCTGCTGGAAGCTGGTCGACGTCGAGATGCAGTTGCCGCTTCCGCGGATGACCTGGCACGACGCCATGGACCACTACGGCTCCGACAAGCCCGATCTGCGCTTCGAGAACCGGATCGTCGAGCTGACGGACTACTTCGCCAGCACCGAGTTCCGGGTCTTCCAGGCGCCCTACGTCGGCGCCGTCGTGATGCCCGGCGGCGGCTCGCAGCCGCGGCGGACGTTCGACGCGTGGCAGGAATGGGCGAAGCAGCGCGGCGCGCGCGGCCTCGCGTACGTCACGTACGACGAGAGCGGCGAGCTGGGCGGACCGGTCGCCAAGAACCTCTCGGACGCCGAGCGCGCGGGCCTGGCGTCCGCGACAGGTGCCAAGCCCGGGGACTGCGTGTTCTTCG
>Ga0208823_1002864_pt1 | contig 12667 bp, 7 predicted proteins | sample AD_UKC075_MetaG_FD_184440 | JGI IMG/M metagenome (GOLD analysis project Ga0208823, IMG submission 184440) | Active sludge microbial communities of municipal wastewater-treating anaerobic digesters from USA - AD_UKC075_MetaG (SPAdes) (version 2) | ecosystem: Engineered > Bioreactor > Anaerobic >... | reverse complement strand
CTTTTTAAAACTGTAATAAAGCTTGGCTGCTTTACTTCTACGTCCCTGCGACATATAAAGATGAAGCAGTTCCAGGCAAATGTTTTCATTGTAGGGTTCTCCTGCTAAAGCGCGTTTCAAAAGTTCTTCAGCCCGGCCTAGTTCTCCGCGCTTTATATAGATCGAGCTTAGTTTTTGACAGGCGTCGATGAAGATGGATTTGAATCTCTCACGTTCCTGTAATACCAGTTCTCCGTAATCATTGCCCTCCATTAAGTCCCCTTCATAAACCGCCATCATCTTTTCCAGCAGGGCAACCTTTTTCTGCTCGTCCTGGTCAGTAGGACCGGTTACCTTGGACAATTCGCTGTAAAGCCGTACAAATTCGTGTATATCAAGCTCTAAGATCTCATTCCTTCTTATCTGCAGACCTTCCGGAGTTTCATAGATAAAGGCTTTGTCCCCGGAAACTTCCGCATTGTATTTGGCCATTACTTTCCGCAGATGATAAAGAGCGGTACGCTGGGAAGCAAGGGCAGACTTGCTGTCAGATTCCGGCCAGAAAATCTCGGCCAGTGTTTCTTTGGACATGGTAGTGCCGCTGCCCAGCAGAAGATATTCCAAAAAACCCTTGACCTTTTTGGTTTTCCATTCAGTATCGGGAATGTTGATTCCGTTGACTGAAATTGCGGGCTTTCCGAACAGAGACGCCTTTACAAAATAAAGCTGTGGCAATGACCCTGTTTGGTAGCTGGAAACGAATTCATTGCAGAAAGCGGTGAATTGTCTTTCCTCTAAAGATTTAGCCCGGGCTTGCAAATACTCTGCCGTCTTGCGGTCAAAAAACTTAATTAACATTGCTGAGGCATGATCGGCATTAAAACCGTACCTTATGCTGCGAAGGGACATATCCGTCATAGTGTCCCATGTATGTCCCAGAACATAAAATAGCGGTGAGAGGCTGCCAGATCCATAGCCTGCCGCAGGTAATGGTGCCCTTTTTCCATATCCTCAATGGTGTAATAAAGCCGGGCTATGTGAAAGCCGGCACCGCACAGGACATGGTATGCTTTTTTTGATTTCGCCGCCTTTAGAGCTGACAGCAGCAAGCTTTCGGCCAGGTGAAAATCTCCTGACTCCCGGGCTATGGCACCCATTATGGATAACGAGATTTCATAGACCATCAGACCGGGGGAAGACTTGCGGATGATAGCCAGATCCTGGCGGCATTCCTCCAGGTCCGGTACACAACCGTTGGGTTTTAATGACCAAAGAGTGCGGAGCAATCTGCACATGGCAGCCATAGCCTTATTGTTTATGTGCAGGAAATGTAATTCAGCCTGACTGAGCCTTTCTAAGGAAGCCTCAGCATCAAAGGACAGGTAACGCTCTAACGCAGCCAGACGGTTTCCGTGAGCGGACAGGTATTCATAATCGTACTTTTCGCCGATAGCGATGACCTCAGATATGTATGACGGCAGGCAACCGGTTTCATTTTTTAGAGAGAGGACGGTAGCCAGATACAGCAAGATAAATCCCTGGGCTGGCTCAACATTTTTATACCCATCCAATATCAGCGCTGCCTCCATGCATTGCTGAGCCTGGTCAAGCTTACCCAGGCAGTAGTAGACGATGCAGGAAAGAATCAAATACAGCCATTGGTTGTCCACAGAAAGCTGGGTATATGTAATGCTTTCGCTAAAGGCTGCTGCAGCTGACAATCTTCCTTCCCCAATAGCCCGAACCATATATATGATGACCGGGGTACATTCCAGTTCCGCTGCCACCGGAGAAAGCTTGGAGGGAAAGCCTTTGGTCATATTACGCAGTTCTTTCATGTTGTTGCTGCACATATAAATGTAGATAAGGACACTGGCGGCATCATAATACAACGCAAAATTATTATCCTGCAGGGAAAGCTCCAGAACCCTTTTCAGAGTGTCCACTATTTGCGGGTGCTGGCGGTTGGGCATTAACTGGGCCTTAAACATTAATAGAACCGGGTTGTCCCTGATCATATCCTCCGGCAGCAGATCCAGCCACATCCTCAATTGAGCGGTTTCGCCAACCATTAGTCTCTTAAAACCAGCTTCAGTCACCATTTGGATAGCTGCAGCAGAGTCACCGCATTCTGCCAAATGTTCTGCAGCGCGACCATAAATGGCATGCTCCATGTAATAGTTAGCGGCTTTCAGGTGCAGTTCTTCGATCTGTTCCCTGGCATAACGATCTTTTAGTATGTGCAAAAGAAATTCCCGGAACAAGGGGTGGAAGCGATATACCACCGGATGACCGGGAATCCTCTGGATGAACACCCCGAACCCCAGGCACTGCTCCATCAATGATTGAATATCGTAAATCTGCAGTATCTCCGCTGCCTCAAGCCCCGAGAAATCCTGCAAGATGGCGATTCTAGCCAGAGCGTCCTGTATATCTCCGGGAACGGATTTGAGCACTTCCAGGGACATATAACGGAAAAGGGCTTCTTTATCCGGCAGGTAATTGGATTCAATAGCTGGGGTGCCACAATTCTTCCCTCCCAACGCCTGCCATAGAATGATAATTCCTGCTATCCAGCCCTCGGTGGTTTTAGCAATAGCGTCGGTCAGTTCCTTGTTGGCAGCCGGGTGGCCCATGTTGAGCATCAGTTCCTCTATTTCCCAATTACTGAAGGCTAAGTCCGCTGCCTTTATTTCTATGATCCTTTTTTCAAGTTTTTGTTTCTCAGTAAACACTTCATGAGGAGCACGGCTTAATACAAAAATTGACCAGGAGGGGGGCAGATTATCCAGCATATACCTGGTCATATCACAGATATCCTGGTTTTTAGTCACGTTGTGAAAATCATCCAGGACCAGATAGTTCCGGGTATGTTCAGCCTGTCTGTACCGCGTCCATAGCTCCTGGCAAATCCTAACCAGGGCTTGTTGTGGCTGTAAACCATGTTCCATTTGACTCCCCAGTACTGTCCTTAATTCAGCTAGCACAGCGGCTTCTGAGGATAACAATGCTTCAGCCAGATGAGCAATAAAGACAGATGGATTGTTATCCTCCGGGTCCAGACGGTACCAGCCCACCCGGGACAGTCCAGCAGCCTGATGACGGAAATAGGAAACCGCCAGCGTTGTTTTCCCGTATCCAGCTGGTGCACATATGGTTACTGCAGTGCCGGAATCCATACTTTGGTGCAGCCTTCGCAAGCGGTCCGTAAGCAAAAAGCTCGCAGACAGTTCCGGTATAATGAGTTTGCTCCTTAATACAGGAATATTGATCATAGCCTCTGCCCCACAATTGTATTTTGTAAATCAGCTTTAGAAAAATTACAAAAAAACTTACTTAATTTTACCAGAATGAAATGGAACCTAGAACCCTTGATAAGCCCGAATTCTCAGGCATTCCCGGCCTAATTTCCTTTAATTTCCGTTTTATATTTTTTTACACCCTTGCTGTAGACTCTAAATGTGAATATACTGGGGTTTCTGCGTTTATTGTTTCTATCAAATCACCCTTGGGTTATGCGGTAAATACAAAAAATCACCCCCAGGGTGATCGTGTTCTGGAACTAATTAACCTGAACAGGAATAATCAACAAGCCTAATTTACGAATAAGAACTGACTGAACGATGCAAAGGGGGAGGGTGCAGCTTAAAACCATCCATGCGGGATATGAGGAGAATATCTTTATATGTTTACAAGATTAGGAGAGGAGTGGATAGTCTTAATGGCTCTTAACAGAAAATCCAAAACGATGTCCATATTGCTGACTATGGCCATCCTGCTCATACTGTGGCCGGGGGTGGCCTATGGGGCAGCCGCAGTCGGCACCGCCAGTGGTACGGCTGGGTATAGTTATATTTGGGTAGATTTAAGTTCTGGTACTTTTTCTGCTGACGTTACTAATATCTCAAACTGGACACTAAATACTGATGGGGGGCAAACCATAACCACCATTACGAAATCGAGTGATACATCGGTTAGATTGGACCTCTCAAGTAATATTGCCGCAGGGAACACCATCACCGTGCAAGCCGGTGCTGACGCGTTTGCAGTCGGAACTGAGCCTTTTACTGCTCCATTAGAGGTATCAATCATTGTACCAACCCCGGCGCAGGGAACAGCCACAGCGATAGCCGGCACCCAGAATATTACAGTGAAGTTGACCTACGGTAGCTTTGGGGCTTCATTGAGTGCTGGACAGTGGATACTGGGCGGCGCTTCCGCTGGTGAAAACCCCATAACCAGTGTTACCAAGGTGAGTAGTACAGAAGCGACAATTACGCTGACAAAAGCAATATCAGTATCGGACACCTATACCATAACAGCCCAGCAATCAGCATTTGTTAATATTGCGGTTGCTCCGTTTGCTACTCCTCTACCTGTAACCATTTCAACAGTTGGCGACACTACCCCTCCGGAATTTCTTGCTGGATATCCTAAAGAAGGCGACACATCTTACCCTCCTGGCAGCAAAACAATAGAGGTGGTTTTTAAAGCAAACGAAAGTGGAAATTCGTATTATGTTATACTCCCCACCTCAGCAAGTACCCCTGACGGCCAAAAGATATTAGAATATCATGACACAAAGACTGGGATTGACGGAGTGCTTTGCGATGGCTTTTATGGTTATAATCATGAAAGTGTCGAAGAGCATAAAATAGTTGTCTCTAGCGATTCATTTGCGGACAATACTTCCTATAAGTTTTGTATAGTACTGGAGGATGATCAACACAATGTAGGTATAGCAACAGCAGTAACTGTGACTACTCCACTGCCACTTCCTGCAATAACGGTCACGGCATCGGCTTCAAATTCAACACCGGTTGCTGGAGCCGATAATGAGATTACTCTAACGGTAAAGAATTCGGCGGGTGATACCGATACCACCTTTACAGGCGTGCACCAGGTAACCGTGTCCGGCGTTCAGGCGACACCGAGCGGTCTCAGCTGCGGGTCATTCTACAGCTATAGTATTCCCGGCACAGGCACGTTGACGACAGGCGTGATTTTTACCGAAGGCGTGGCGAAGCCTTCGTTAAGCCTATTTAAAGCCGGGCCGCAGACCATCAATTTTAGCGTAGCAGGAGTGCTCAACCCATCGGCTTCTTTGAATCTTACCGTTGTACCACGCAGCCCGGCAGTGATGATGCTCACACAGGATATCACCGCTCCTGCCGCAAACGGAGGGCAATTTGCCCAACAGCCAATCCTTAGGTTAACGGATTCATATGCCAACCTTTGCACTAACGACAGTACAACGCAGGTAACGGCCTCGAAAGAAGATGCAGGGAGTTGGACCCTGACTGGTACGACTACAGTAACAGCGGTGAATGGTATTGTAACCTTTACTGATCTAGGCGCAACCAATGCCGCTCAAGTAACGGGTGCCAGGATCAGATTTACCTCCACTGCGGCAACTAATGATTATTTAAGCGCCCAGGTTACGCTGCCCGCTCCGGACAGCGTGATGGTGGCCAACGCTCTGTATGCGGCCGAAAACGCTGCCTACAGCAATATGACCCAAGCGGCAGCCAGCAGCGAAGATGCCATCAAAGCCGCGTTAAGAAATACTGCTGTATCAGCAGTGAATAACAGCAATATAGTTGTTACTATAGATAAGGTCAGCTATACTCCGCCGGTGGCAGGTACCTCCGCTAATACCAGCGGCACCGACGGCAGCTACACTTTTACCGTTACCGTAAGCAAGGGTGCGCAAAGCCAGACCACCACCCAGAAAACTATAACCATTACCGCCACAACCTATAGCACATCCGGCTCCAGCGGAGGTGGAGGCGGCGGGGGCTCCACTCCTGCAGGCATACTTGTTACCACAAACGGTACAGATGTTTCTAATACCGGAGTAAGTTTATCATTCCCGGCAGGCGCAGTGGAAAGCGATATCCGCGTCCAGGTGAGTGAAGCAAGTCTGACTGCCGGAATGGATCTACCTGCTGACAGTCAACTGATCAGCAAGGTGGTAGACATCATCAAGAACAAGTCCGGCAACTTCTCTAAGCCGGTCACCATAACTATGTCCTTTAACAAATCCCAGATTGATCCGGATAAATACGATATAAAGCTCTGTTACTTCGACGAAGAAAACGGAGAGTGGGTGGAACTGGATAATATTAAAGTGGATCTGGCCAATGGCACCGTCAGCGGTCAAGTTACCCACTTCACCAAATTCGCAGTCATCGCTACCCTAAAAGCCAGTGAAAAAGAAAAAACGCCTCAGATCCAGGCTCTGCAGTCAGAGCCAGGACTGCCAGCCGACCTTGCCGGGCACTGGGCTAAAGGCAGCATTACTGAATTAATAAATGCCGGAGTAATCAGCGGCTATCCTGACGGCAGCTTCCAGCCCGACAAAACCGTTACCCGGGCTGAGTTTACCGTAATGCTGGTAAAAGCCTTGAAGCTGGAATCCAGAGCCGGCTCCCAATTTACAGATACCGCTGCCCACTGGGCCGGAGAAAGTATCAGCACCGCCGCTGCTCACGGCTTAATCAGCGGTTATACTCAAAGCACTTTTGGACCCGACGACCTTATCACTCGTGAGCAGGCTGCTGTAATAATAGCCCGGGCCGCCCAGTTAGAAGCAGGAGAACAAACCTTGGCATTTAACGATGCCCAACAGGTTGCCCCCTGGGCCTTACCCGGTGTAGCCGCTGTAGTAAGCAAATCCTACATGAGCGGTTATCCCGACAATAGCTTCCGCCCCCAGGGCAATACTACCCGCGCCGAAGCTGCGGCCATAATATCAAAATTACTTTAACTGCTGCCCACAACATATTATGAAACCAATTAAGGGGCGAACATATCGTTCGCCCCTTAACTTATGCGCTCGTATTGCCTCAATCCGTCGAAAACTATACAAAACTGGGTTATAATGTCTGCAGATCAGTAAACAGCAAAATTTGGGGGAAGGTATGGAAAAACTGTTTCAACACATATCATTGCTCAGCAATGGTAAATTCACTCTGCCTTATTGTAACTGCCTATGGATAGAAGACGACGTCAACTGTCTGGTAGACTCCAGCCCGCCTGAAGAACAATGGCAGCATATCGCAAACCAACCTATAAACCTGATAGTAAACAGCCACGGACACAGTGACCATTGCTCCCGTAATTACACCTGCCCGGATGCACAAGTACTCATGCATCCTGCAGAACATAAGCGGGTATCCAACGGCGATATATACCTGCGCGATTATGGCTTTGATCTCTTTCCTGATGATAGCGTGCGCCCGCTGTACCTGGCTGCCGTCAAGTATACTCCCCGGCCAGCAGACGGAGAAATCCAGGATGGGCAAACCATTTCCACCGGGAGGGTCTCATTTCAGGTGGTCAGCTTACCCGGCCATAGTGCTGGCCACTGTGGTTTCCTGTTTCCCGAACAAGGCTTTATTTTCACCGCTGATATTAACCCGGACTCCAAACCTTTTTTCGCCATGCTGGACAGCGATGTGGACGATTTTATATACAGTATTGAAAGACTGCGCAGCATAGGCCCTGAACTTCTCGTGACCGGGCATGGCTCAGCCCTTATCAAGAGCAATATTTCCAAACGCCTGGCCGCTTACCGCGATATACTTTATCAACAGGAAGAAAAAATCCTGTCCCTTCTAAAGTCAGGCAAACGTACAATCCGCGAACTGGCTAAAGAAGCAGTATGCTACGAAGGGCGCCTCCCCCAGCCCCAGGCTGTCTATTACATACATGAATGCATGATGGACTGGAAACACCTGCAGCGCCTGGAACGTCTGGGAAAAGTAGTGAACGAAGGAGACAACTATTACCTAGCCCCTGGCCAGCGCAGTGTGCTGCAGACACTGGGGTAGAATAGGGACATGTGGGCAAAACTTGTAAATAAATTTTGTTTAAATACTTAAACAAGAGAAATTTATACCATATTTGCAAAGAAAATAAAAATTTACTAGAAGATATCCAATTACCCCATGATATAATTATACATAATACCATACCTTGAACCATTGGGTTGCTGCAATAAGGTAGCATACCGCAAAGCTCTGATGGCCCAACTTTGGTTGGGCCATCATCTTTAAGGGGATGTAAGGGGAGGCTAACTATGAATTATCGTTTGGGGTTAGATATTGGTATTACTTCAGTTGGATGGGCGGTATTGGAGCATAATGAGGAAGAGGAGCCAGTTAAAATCGTTGATTTAGGTGTGCGAATTTTTGACCGCGCTGAAAACCCTAAAGATGGATCTTCGTTGGCTCGGCCAAGAAGAGAGGCAAGAAGTGCCCGGCGCCGCATCAGAAGGCATCGCCACCGTATTGAGCGAATAAAGCGGCTTCTTGAAGACTATAGAGTAATATCGTTGGCTGAATTAGAAAGTTTATATCATAGCTCACAATCACTTACAGATATATATGAATTGCGTTATTACGGACTTGAACGGAGGTTATCCAACCAAGAATGGGCCAGAGTGTTGATTCATCTTGCCCAGCGGCGTGGCTTTAAATCGAATCGCAAGAAAGAAAATGAGAAGGAAGAAGGCAAGCTTTTAGCTGCTGTAAAATCCAATCAAGATATCATGCATGATAAAGGTTATAGGACCGTGGGCGAAATGTTTTATCTTGACCCGAAATTTGCTTTGCACAAACGAAATAAAGCTGATGATTATAGTCATACCATTGGTCGACAACAAGTATTGGATGAAATCAGCTTACTATTTGCCAGACAAAGAGAGCTTGGTAATCCCCATACGACAATAGAGTTTGAAAATGTTTATAAGGACATTGTGTCAGGGCAGCGATCATTTGATCTAGGACCAGGCGATCCCAGCCCATATGCAGGTAATCAAATAGAAAAAATGCGTGGTAACTGCACCTTTGAAAAAGACTGCCCACGAGCTGCCAAGGCCTGCTATTCATTTGAATTGTTCAATCTCTACCAGAAGATTAATAGTTTGCGAATCGAGAGTGCACAAGAAACAAGCAGGTTCCTAACTGCGGAAGAAAGAGAGTTGATAGTGCAGCTAGCCCATCAAAAGGCTGACCTTAATTACAGCACTATTCGTAATATTTTGGAACTGAGAGATGAACAATGGTTTAATAACTTGACATATGGTTTGGATAACACTAAAGAAACAGAAAAGAAAAGCAAATTCAATTACTTAAAATCATATCACCAAATTCGTAAAGCAATGGACTCTGTAAGTAAAGGAAGAATCCAACAGTTTACTGTTTCCCAACTTGATTTACTCGGTGAGACACTTACATTGTATAAAAATGAAGGTAGCATATCTAGAATACTGTCGGAAGCAGGTTTTTCAAAGCAAGATATTGATGCAGTTTTATCATTGAATTTCCGTGGTTTTAGTCACCTATCATTGAAAGCAATAAGGAACATATTGCCATGGTTAGAAAAAGGACAAGTGTACTCCGAAGCAGCTACATCAGCTGGATATAATTTTCGGGGACATGATAGTCAACCACAAAAATATCTCCCTCTTAAAAATGAGCAATTAGATAATATAACCAATCCCGTTGTGCGACGTGCGGTATCACAGTCAATCAAAATAATAAATGCAATTATTCGAAAATACGGCAGTCCGCAGCTTATATGTATTGAGCTAAGCCGGGAAATGGGAAAGAGTTTTGATGAGCGCAAAGTAATAGAGAAGCAAATAAAGGAAAACAATGCTTTGAATGAACAGGTGCGACAAAAGATTATCGAATTTGGTCATTCCAACCCTTCTGGGCAAGATATTGTTAAAATGAAATTATGGCAGGAACAAGATGGCAGATGCGCTTACTCTGGTGATCCTATACCAATTGAAAGACTTTTTGAGCCGGGTGTGGCAGATGTTGATCATATTGTGCCATATAGCATATCTTTCGATGACAGCTATGCAAATAAGGTCCTGGTCAGAAGTAGCGAGAACCGTCAGAAGGGCAATTTATTGCCCTACGAATACATGAAAAACGATCCTGTCAAACTGGAACGATTTATTGTTTGGGTTAATACCAGCGTAAAGAATTATCACAAAAAGCAGCGGCTTCTTAAGAAATCAATCACCGACGAAGATCGGAACAAATGGAATGAACGTCCATTAAATGATACCAAATATATATCCAGGTTTATGCTTAATTATATTCGCAACAATCTGCAATTTGCCCCAGCCGAGTACTTAGGCAAACGTAGGGTAATAACAGTAAACGGAAGTATTACCGCCTTCTTGCGCAAAATGTGGGGATTAAAAAAAGAACGTTTAGCAGGTGATCTCCATCATGCTCAGGATGCAGTAGTGGTAGCCTGTGTTAGTGAAAGCATGATACAAAAAATTACACGTTACTATCAGTACTATGAGACGAGATATAGCTCCAATCACTTTGTTGACCGTGAAACTGGGGAAATAATAAATGCCCGCCAGGAAAAGTTTGGGATAAAGTTCGTTGAACCATGGGAGGGGTTTAGATTTGAACTTGAAAGTCGCCTTAGTGATGATCCAGTCTTCAGGATCAAAGCCTATAATCTGAAGAATTATTTAAACCCCGATGAAGTAAAACCTGTCTTTGTTTCTCGTATGCCTACCAGGAAAAACCGCGGTTTAGCTAATGAAGCAACTATTCGCAGTCCGCGTTTGGTCGAGGAAGGATTCTTTATTTCCAAAGTAAATATTACAGATCTGATACTTAATGCGAATGGGGAAATCAAAGGATATTACCAACCACAAAGCGACTTACGATTATATGAAGCTTTAAAGAGCAGACTTCGGGAATTCAACGGTGATGGTAAGAAAGCCTTTAAAGAGCCGTTTTACAAACCTACTAAAACTGGGAAACTAGGTCCGCTGGTGAAAAAGGTTAAAGTAATTGAAAAAAGCAATTTAAATGTACTTGTTGGAAGCGGAATAGCTGCTAATGGGGATATGATTCGTATCGATGTTTTTAAAACAGAGGAAGGTTACTTTTGGGTGCCCATATATGTTGCCGATACGGTAAAGAAGACCTTACCTAATAAGGCTGCTCTTCAGTCAAAGCCTTATGAGTTATGGCCGGAAATGTCAGATGATGATTTCATATTCAGCCTTTATCCAAATGATTTGATCAGATTTCAGCGAGAAAAAGACAAGGATGAATTTATGTATTATAAAAAGGCAGGAATTTCCACTGCATCAATAACTGTTGAGAGCCATGATCGCTCCTATTCTATTCCAAGTCTTGGAGTAAAAACTTTGCTTCTGCTTGAAAAATGGGAAGTCGATGTGTTAGGAAATCGCTATCGGGTTAAAAAAGAGCGCAGACAATATTTCCCTGGACAAGTAAGGTAGGTGATAATTATTGCTTACCGTAACCTAGTCTTAACCCGGCCTGCAGTGGTTAAATGTAAAAACAAGCAACTTCAGCTTGATATGGATATTGAAGGTTTCCACTCAGTTCCGATCGAAGATATTAGCAACATTATGGTTGAAAGCGATGGTGTACAGATAAGTAGCCATGCATTACGGGAATTAGCTGCAAATGGCACCACAGTATTCTTTTGTGATGCTACCCATTTGCCCTGCGGAGTACTTTTGCCATTGAGCACACATTCAAGACAATTAAAGATATTACAGAGCCAATTATCGCTAAAGAAACCTCTTAAGAAACGCTTATGGCAGAAAATAATACAGCGGAAAATTACCAATCAAGCTGAATGTTTGCGTATATCTAACAACCAGCATGGATATAAGGAACTGCAGGCGTTGGCTAACAAGGTCCAATCTGGAGATAGTACCCATATAGAGTCTCAGGCAGCACTTAAATACTTTAGGTTGCTGTTCGGAAACAAGTTTCGGCGACGCAACCAGAGCACTAGCAAAGACATTGACATTATTAACTCAGCGTTGAACTATGGGTATTCAATTATTAGAGGTGCTATCGCACGTACCTTAGTGGTTTATGGTTTTGAACCAAGCCTAGGCTTATTTCATCATAATGAAACAAATCGTTTCAATCTTGCTGATGATTTACTAGAACCATTTCGTCCATTGGTAGACTTATATACTTATGTTAATGTGCACGGTGATAAGCTGATGCCTCTGCACAAGCGTAATTTATTTGGACTTTTAAATTATGAACTACAGTCAGGAAATGAAAATCATAGTGTAGTCTATTCAATAGAACGTCTGGTAAAAAGTTTGTCATCGATATATCAAAAAAATGAGGGTGAGCTTCTTTTACCTAAGCTTAATTCCCTCAAACTTCATACATATGAGTAACAGGTTTATGCGTATTATTGTATTCTTTGATCTGCCAGTTACTACAAAGACACAACGAAAAATAGCAGCAGATTTTAGAAAATTCCTTATACAAGATGGCTATTACATGGTCCAGTTTTCAGTATACGCTCGGGTTTGTAACGGGTATGATGCTATCGACAAACATATAAAGAGATTAAAGAGTGTTGTTCCTGATAACGGTTCAATTCGAGTATTGGTTATTACTGAAAGACAATACCAGTCTATGTATGTACTAACCGGGAAATTAGTGGAAGAAGAGAAACCAGTTGTCATGCAGCAACTAACGATTTTTTAAAAAAACAAAGGATAAACGGAAAATGGCTGCCATGAAAAACCTCTTTTTTGGAAAGCGAAGTCCCGATATTCTAGGAATATCGGGACTTCGCTTTAGAGATACAATACCATACCTTGAACCATCAGGGAGCTACAACCCGATTCGCT
>Ga0208823_1002857_pt1 | contig 12681 bp, 10 predicted proteins | sample AD_UKC075_MetaG_FD_184440 | JGI IMG/M metagenome (GOLD analysis project Ga0208823, IMG submission 184440) | Active sludge microbial communities of municipal wastewater-treating anaerobic digesters from USA - AD_UKC075_MetaG (SPAdes) (version 2) | ecosystem: Engineered > Bioreactor > Anaerobic >... | reverse complement strand
AGAGAGATGTTTGCGGCTACTATTCAGTAAGGAGGGATTTTCATGCTGCTGGCTACGGAAAAAATATGCAAAGAATACAGCGCCCAACCGGTGCTGCAAGATATAGATCTTCAGGTGCGAAAGGGCCAGAAAATCGGACTGGTGGGGCCCAACGGCAGCGGCAAAACGACTTTGCTGCGCATTATCGCCGGCGAACTGGAGCCGGACAGCGGCAGGATGATGCTGGCCAAGGGCTGCAAAATTGGCTACCAAAGCCAAAGGGTCTCTTTTTCCCCAGGCAACACCGTCCTGGAAGAAGGGCTGACGGTATTTGCAGACCTGGCGGCCATGGAAGCCCAGCTTCGCCGCCTGGAGCATAAGCTGCAGGCCAATGACGCCGATGTCATGGACCAGTACGCCCGCCTCAGCCATGAGTTTGAACAGCGGGACGGTTACAGTTATCCTGCCCGCACCCGCAGTATCCTCAGGGGATTGGGTTTTCAGGAAGAAGAGTTTTCTCAGCCCGTCAGCGAGCTCAGCGGCGGCCAGCAAAGCCGCCTCGCCCTGGCCAAGCTCCTGCTGGCTGACCCCGACCTCCTGCTCCTGGACGAGCCTACCAACCACCTGGACATTGATGCCATTAACTGGCTGGAGGGTTATCTCAAGGGTTTTCCAGGGGGTCTGCTGATGGTCTCCCATGACCGCCGCTTTCTCGAAGCCCTGGCGGATACCATCGGGGAAATGGAAAACACCAGATTGGTGCTGTACCCTGGAAATTACAGCTTTTTCTTGAGAGAAAGAAAGGCCCGCCGGGAGAAACTGCGCAAAGCATACCTGGCGCAACAGGAATATATAAAGCGCACAGAGGAATTCATTGCCCGCAACATCGAAGGGCAAAACACCAAGCAGGCGCAAAGTCGGCGCCAGGAACTGAAAAAGCTGGTGCGCCTTGCGCCCCCGCCCTCTGAAATTCATCGGGCTTCTTTTAAGTTTGAGCAAAGGCGCCCCAGCGGACGCCATGTCCTCCGCTGCCAGGACTTGTCCAAGTCCTTTGACGGCAAAAAGGTCTTTGAAAATGCCAGCTTTCATATTGAAAGAGGTCAGCGGGTGGGGCTGATCGGCCCCAATGGCTGCGGCAAGACTACCTTGCTGGAAATCATCTGTGGCCTGCAAACCCCCGACACCGGTACCGTTTCTTTCGGCCACTATGTAGAATTGGCTTACTTCAGCCAAATGCGGACAGACCTGGATCCGAAGAAAACCGCTGCCGACGAAATCTGGACGGTGGTCCCTGCCTGGACCCGAGGCCAAGTGCAAAGTTTCCTGGCTCGCTTCCTGTTTCGGGGTGAAGAGGCCTTTAAGATTGTGAAAAATATGAGCGGCGGCGAAGCCAGCAGATTGGCTTTGGCCAAGCTGTTGTTAAGCCGGGCGAATTTTCTCGTCCTCGACGAACCTACTAACCACCTGGATCTGGACAGCCGGGAAGTGCTGGAACAAGCCCTCAACCAGTTCCCCGGTACCGTCCTCATGGTCTCCCATGACCGCTGGTTCTTAAATGCCGTCACCCATATTACCCTAGAAATGAGTGCCCAGGGCATTCGGCGTTATCAGGGCAATTACGATTACTGGCTGGCAAAAAAAGAGGAGGAAAAGCCTGAGGCCTTTCCTGCCTCTCCCACAACCCAACCACAGCCAACAAAGCTTACCCCCCGGCTGTCCCCCAATGAAATTTACCGGCGGAAACAGCGCCTCCGCCAGCTGGAGGAAGAGATCGCCCAGGCCGAGGACCTCCAAGATAAGCTCAACGTCGCTTTGGCGGCCCCTGAGGCAGACCATGAAGAACTGCACCAGCTCTCCCTGGAACTCCATGATGTGCAGACTTTGCTGGAGCAGCATTACAAAGAATGGGAAACTTTAGTGGAGGAACTGGCAGAAAACCAGGAATAAAGCAAGGGCAATGTCATGTACAGCAATGTTGTAGCTGCCGCCACAATTCCTGAATCATTGAGGGCCAGGGCGGCCAAAGCCGCTGCCAGAGCCCCCCGTATTTGAGGCCAGTAGGGACTAAAGCGCTTGGCCAGTGCCCGTCGCTGGGAAATGAAAAACCAGAGAGCGGCAGCAAACAGTGCCGCAAAGGCCTTGCTCCACATAGACCAGCGGATAAGGCGCAGGTTCATGGCAAGCTTGCGCTGGACAACCTGCCAGAATTCCCCGGGGTTTGCGGCCGCCGCTGCAAAGAAACGGCCGACATGAGACTGCCTGCCCCCGATATTGACCAGCACCAACACCACTGCTGCGGCCAGTAATACCAAGGCCGCCGCCAGGCGGTGTTTTTTATTTGTCACGATGCTAAGCCCTGCAAGGGCAATGGTATAGCCTGCCAATGCAGCCAGGGCGCCGCCGAAATTAGCTCCTGCTCCCGGCAGCATCAGGATGAGGATAATTGCCCCAAAGGGCAAGAGGGCCAGCCCCTTGTTTTTTGCCAGCACTTCTCTCAGCCCCAGGAGGCTGCTGCCCAGAAGGACTCCCATATACTCATTGCCAATGCCATAGTAGCGGGCGCCGGCAATGGCGTCATAGCCGAGGATGGAACGCTGCTGCAACCAGGAGCCTGCAAGGGCATCGCCTGCCACCGCCAGGGCGGTGACAGCCCCCAACAGGGTCATGGCCCTGACAGAATCCATCCTGCTCAAGGCCAGTGCTATTGCCAGGGTGAGGGCAATCCAGGCCGGCACCAGCCACAGGGATGGGGAAAGGCCGGCCAGCACCAACAAGGCCAAGGGTGTGGCCACCGCCATCAGCAGCATCAGCTGCAACAGGCCGAGACTGCGTCGCCACCGGCGATAATAGGCCAGCAGCGATAATGCCACCAGCACAATTAAGGCGGCAATAAATCCCTTGACCAGGGGAGGACGGAGCCGATACACCGCCGCCATCTCCCTTTCCCGCTGCAGCAGAAAGCCAAGGGGGTCGGAATGGGGGCGCGACTGCAAGGGCTGGCCGTAAATCTTCCCTGGCTGATAGAGGCCGAAGTAAGCCAACACCGTAGCGGTGACATCGATGTTTGCCACCACCCCCGGCCGCCGGGTAGTGTCAGAGGTGAGGAGGCCGTGAAAGCCCTGGCCATAAGCCAGGACTGGCACTAAATACTTCCCTTCTTCCTGGGCCAGGGTTCTGTCTGCCTGCAGGCCCACTACCAATAGGAGGTCCCCTTCCTCATGGAGCTGCAGCAGCTCTCCCAGAAATCTGTCCATCTGCTGCAAGGCCTGGCGGCGAAAATGTTCCCGCCTTTCCGGCAATACCAAGGGAAGATAATCCTGGGTTCTGCTGGTATCCCCCAAGTCGATAACCAGCAAGTCTGCCTCGGCATATTCTTTTACGGCGGCGATAAATCCCTCGAGGTCAGATTGCAGCCCAAAGGGATACTCGGGATTTTCCGCCAGGGCTGTTTCTAATTTTCCTCCCTGGATAATCCCTTTGCTGTCAGCTGCAATTGCCGCCCCTTCCCTGTATTTCCCCCCTGGTCCTCCATTTACCAGGGCGGCTGTCTCCTTGCCTGCGGCAGTTAAGCAGTCTGCCAGGCAGCCAATGGATACTGCATGCAACAGCTTGTCATTGGCCTCGGCTATCTGGGCTATTCCGGGCAGCACGAAGGCGCCGGGATGAACAGAGATGCCGGTGCGGGCAGAATGAACGGCTGCCGCCAGGCCGGTTTCCAATTCTTCCTGCCCGGAATAGATCCCCTCGGCACCGGGGCCCAGGGCCCTGCTGCCGCTGGCCAGGGTCAGGACTGAGTTTTCCCGGGTCCTGGCGCCGGCGGTATTGGCATTGGCCAGGCCCAGGGCTCCCTCAGCCATGAGGATATGAAAATTAGTGAGTTCTTCGTCCTGCAGGTGTTGCAGGTTTATGCCATCCATTATTACCAGGCGTAAATTGCCGGCAGCAAATACCGGGCTTATTAGCAGGGCAAGGAAAATGCAGCATGCGGCCAGGGCTTTATGCATTGACAACCTGCTGGTACAGTGAATAAGTGCGCTGGAACATCGATTCCGAGCTGAAGTTTCTCTTTGTATTGTCAAAGGCTGCCCTGCGCATAGCCTCTGTCCTTTCCCTGTCGCGAAGAAGCTGCCTGACAGCCCGGGCAATTGCACCGTGCTCGTCGCGGCGCACCAATATCCCCGTATGATTATGGCGGACAAGCTCGGGGATGCCGCCGACAGCAGTGGCAATTACCGGCACGCCCATGGACATGGCCTCCAGCACCGAAATCCCCAGTCCTTCACTGCGGGTGGGGAGGACAAAGACTGCCATCTTTTTTAGTTGTTCGGCCACATCCTCCCGGTAGCCCAGGAATTCCACCGTGCCCTCAAGGCCTAAATCGGCAGTGAGGGCTTTTAATCTGCGGGCTTCAGGCCCGTCGCCAACGATAATCGCCCTGAGCTCGGGAATTTCCGGGCGCAGCAGCTGCACCGCCCGAATAAAGATGTCTATACCCTTGGCAGGGATGAGCCGCGCCACTGTGCCCAGCACCGGCTGCTGCTGCCAGGGGGGGATTTCTGCAGGCATCTGCACTCCGTTGGCGATTACCGCCGTCCGCGCCTCGGGTATCCCCAGCTCTTTCCAGGCATAATTGCGCAAGTATGCCGACACCGTCACCCACCAGGCTGTCTTGTCCCGCATCCAGCTTTCCGCCAGCCTGGCCCCAAACCTGGCTGGACCAACCACCTGCAGGGTGTTGTGGATGGTTACAATGGCCGGCACCCGGGCCATAACTGCCGCTGCTCTGCCCACAGCCCCGCCTTGAAACCCGTGGCAATGCACCAAATCCCATTGCCCCCTTTTTATTTCCCTGTATACCCGAAGCACTGAGCCGGGGGCAGCCGCCACCGGTTCCGCCACCTGGCAGTTGACTCCTAAAGGAGCCAGTCCCCTTTGCAGCTGTTGAATGTGGCGGGCAATCCCGCCCTGGGCTGGACCGGAAATATGTAAGACTTTCATAATACCATCCCTCCATGCCCCCTATTTTCTCCCGGAGCAGCCCGGGTATGCATATGGTTGCCCCGGCAGCATCTTAGTTGTAGAATAGGTTAAGAAGTAAAGACTACTACTTAGAACTTTAGGAGGAGTAATGGATGGCTGAGAAAGGGCGTCTTGCCCCCTATGTATTTAAAGTCCCTATTGAAAAGGTCCGGGCAGGTTATTACGCCGATAAGTACTTCACCCGCTTTGTAGATATATTGCGCAAGGATAATCTGCACCAACAGGTGGTGTACCAGTTGTTCCCCCGGGCCAACGCAGTCATTGCAGGCCTCGACGAAGCCTGCGCCATTCTGCGTTGCGGCACAGGTTATTACACAGATGAGGATAAAGCAGATAAACTCTTCCAGGATCTCCTGAGCATTGAAAATGAATTGGCAATTGCTGAGTACCGCTATGACGTCGAAAGCATAGAGGCTAATACCTCTAAGCGCCTGCAGATCCGGGAACAGCTGATGAGCTTGTGGGTGGACAAGTGGCATGAAATCAATGTCCGCGCCCTCTACGACGGCGATTACGCAGCGGAAGGGGAGCCGGTGCTGGTCATCGAAGGAGATCCCGCTTATTTCGGGCATTTGGAAACCCTCATCCTGGGCGTAATCGCCAGGGCCACCAGCACAGCCACCAGCGTAGCCAAAGTCGTCAAGGCCAGCCGCGGCAAGCCGATAATATTCTTCTCTGCCCGCTTTGACCACCATTGGGTTCAGGCCACCGACGGCTATGCAGCCTTTAAGGCAGGGGCCTTTGGCGTCTCCACCGACGCCAACGCCGATTACTGGGGTTCGGAGGCCCAGGGCACTATTCCCCATGCCCTGATCTCTTGTTTTAAAGGCAACACCTCCGCTGCCGCCTTTGCCTTTGATCGCCACATGCCTGCCAGTGTCAACCGCGTCGTCCTGGTGGACTGGGAAAACGACTGCCTGGGCACCACCGAAAAAGTTGTCGGCGATTTTTACCGTCATTTCACCGGCAAGGAATTCATTCCCGGCGTAACTGATCCCTCACCTGTAATCGGGCCTGGTAAGGGCAAGATCTGGGGAGTGCGCTTTGACACCTCCGGCAATATGCGCGACGTTTCTGTGGAACCCCGGGACGAATCTTCCCTGGGGGTCAACCCGGAACTGGTCTGGAAAGCCCGGCGCCGCTTTGACGAGCTGGGGCTGTATGATTTAAAAATTATGGTTTCCGGAGGCTTCGGCACAGAAAAAATCAGCCTCTTTGAGAAGCTGGGAGTGCCTGTGGATATGTATGGCGTGGGGTCCACCCTGCTGCGGAACAAAATTGACATGACTGCTGATATCGTGGAAGTGGAGGGCAAGCCCTATGCAAAAGTGGGCCGCAAAAAAGGTGACTTTTCTCGCCTCGCTCCCGTAAACCTCAACAATGGGATTTGAGGCCCCCGTGAAAACCGTTGATTTCAGGAAGCTGGCCGCAGAGCGGGGGACGACGGTTTCTGCAGTGAAAGCTTCCATCCGCCGGGATCTTAAAGCTGGATTGATTTGGTCCCTTCTCAATCCCGATCTCCTCAACCCGGGAGAGCTTTTCCCCTACATCAGCATAGATACCCCTCCTTCTTCTCCTGCCGCCCTGGTTCCCTTTCCTGTTGCCCGGGACAAGCTGATGGCACAGGATTTCCTGGAGCTGGAGTTTCTCGCCGCCGAAAAAATTGCCTGGTGTTACCGCGGGCAAAGGGGAATCGGCAAGAAGTTGGAAAGATACATTACCCATTTGATGGTATATTACGAGAGCGCACCGCTGATGGGCAAAGACTACTGCTGGTATTATCCCGAAGCTGAGTCCTGCCCCTACCTGCAATTGCTCTCCTTGCTCCTGCCGGCCTTTGCTAATTTCACCCTGGACAACCCCTCTCCCCCGCAACCCAGTCCCGAAATGGGGGAAGCCTGGCATACCCCCGCAGCCGATGATTTTAATGCCAGGTTCCAGTTCTCTGCAACCCAGGATACTGAGGAAATTGTCCTGGCAATGGCCTTGACGGGGGAAAAGAGTGTTTACTGCCTGAAGAATTACAGGCTTTCCCTTGACCGCTACCGGTTTTTGCGCCAGCAGCTTTTTTACCTCCTGGAAGATCGCCTTGAACCCTGGCGGCCGGAAACGGGAAAGACCAATTCCTTCCGGGGGCGGATATATAAAAAACCCCCTTCAGCATTCAAGACTTAGGGACGGTGCCCAGGCACCGTCCCTGTTAATATTAGTTTATCCTGTATCCCCGATGGCGGAGAAGTGAATCGATAAATGAACATACCTGCTCTTCATTTTCGGGAGAAAAAACCAGGCGGGCCTCTATCTTAGGTGTAAGGACGACAATGAACTGCTGGTCAATGGCGCATATCTCCACGGCCTGCCAGGGGATAAAGACAGAACTTGTGCCGTAAAGCCCCAGGGGAAAGGCGGGCAGCCAAGAGAGGACAGTGACCCCCTGGGCGGTAACGCCGTAAGAAGGCGGAAGCAAGTACAGCAACTGCCGGAGCAGGAGGTGGAACCCCAGGGTTACGGCGAAAACCAGAGCGGTATTGCTGACTTCATAGGCGAGCAACAATATTAAGAGGATGCCATAGATAACGAGAGCAAACAGAGGCCTCAAGGGAGAGGTTCTGGCCAGGTAATCCCGCCAGGTTTTTATGTCGGGGGTGAACTTATGACCGCCGGTTTCCTGCAACTGCTTGCGGAGCTTGCGGGAAAACACCCACCGGGGCAGCAATATTGCCAGCGAAACTGCTATAATACATAGTAGACACGAGACAGATACTTGGATAAGAAAATCCATGAAATCCCCTCCAGGTTCACAGCTATTATACATGATATTTAAAGAGGTGATAAGATGCCCCTGCTATTAATTATCCTGTTTTTGCTCGCAGCCCTCTTTATCTTCACTAAACTATACCGCATTGCCCTGGCCTGGTTTGTCCGCTCCAGGGTGGACCACCGCTGGGAAACCTGGGCCAGAGCTATGACGGCGGCTGCATCATTGCCCCTGGCCTTTGTCAGCTCTATGTTTACTGTCAGCTTCTTCAGCTTTATAGCCAGGCTGGCAGCAAAGACATTCATCTTCTCCGGGCTTGACTATTACCTTGATAAAATCTCTGAACATGAGGCTTTGCTGTTGCTGCTCTTTGTGCTGCTGTTTATGGCGCGCATGGTGCCCCAGACCATTGCCGACTCCAAGATATTCGCATACAACCTGGAGTTTAGCAACGCAACCCTCCCCAGCGAGGAGAATATTCCCCGGTGAGCGCTGTGACAAGGATGCGGCTGGATAAATTCCTGGCCAATACCGGCCTGGGCAGCCGCGCCCAGGTGCGAAAGCTAATACGCTCCGGCCAGGTGACAGTGGATGGTGCAACAGTCAAGGACCCAAGCTTTGCCTTCAATCCCCACAGGGCAATAGTAATTGCTGCCGGCGCTGAGCTGGAATACCGGGAACACCATTACCTCATGCTCAATAAACCACCGGGGGTAATCTCGGCCACAGAAGACCGGCTCCACACCACCGTCCTCGACCTCTTGCCCCCTGCATACCGGCACCTCAAGCTTTTCCCCGTGGGAAGGCTGGATCGGGATACCCAGGGGCTGTTGCTGCTCACCGATGATGGGGCCATGGCCCACAACCTCTTATCTCCCAAAAAACGGGTTCCGAAAACCTACCTTGCCCTCGTCCAGGGCTGGGTGGGGAAAAAAGAGCAAGAGGCCTTTGCCAGAGGCATTGCCTTAAGGGACTTTACCACCCTTCCGGCCAGGCTGGAAATCCTGGAGGCCGGGCCCCAGTCCCGGGTGAAAATCACCATCTGTGAGGGCAAGTTTCATCAGGTCAAGCGCATGTTTCATGCTCTGGGCAAGGAAGTCCTGGCCCTTACCCGCATAGGCTTCGGCCCCTTAGCCCTGGACGAAAATCTGCCGCCGGGAGCAATGCGGGAACTAACTGCCCGGGAACTCAGCTCTCTCCTGGAATGGAGGCAATGAAATGAGCCATTACTACACTCCTGACCCCCGCCTGCCCCATGATATTGAAGTCTTTACCTATGAAATCAAGGGGAAAAAACTGCAGTTTGCCACCGATGCCGGCGTCTTTTCCCGGCAAAAAGTAGATTATGGCAGCAACCTGCTGCTTAATTTCCTGCCGCCCCTGGAGGGAAGGGTTCTCGATCTGGGCTGCGGCTATGGGCCCATAGGCATCTGCCTGGCTGTCCTCAACCCCGGGATTGAAGTGACCATGGTGGACATCAATCGGCGGGCGGTGGCCCTGGCCAAAGAAAACGCCCGCGCCAACGGGGTAAATAATGTCCGCATTTTTGAAAGTGACGGCTTTGCTGCCGTTTCGGGTTCCTTTTCCGCTATCGTCAGCAATCCTCCCATCAGGGCAGGGAAAAAGGTAATCTACCCGCTGTTTGAACAGAGCTGCGAGTATTTAGACGCTGGCGGCAGCCTGTGGCTGGTTATCCAGAAGAAACAGGGTGCAGCCTCTGCAGTTGCCAAGCTGGAATCAATTTTCGCCAACTGCAGCGTTGAAGATAAAAGCGGAGGCTATTGGCTGTTGCGCAGCATAAAAACCCCGGCAAAATAAAAGACCAGCCCCAAGGGCTACCTTGGCAGCTGGCCTTTTTTTGTATTACTCCACTGTCACGCTCTTGGCAAGGTTGCGAGGTTTGTCAACGTCCAGCCCCCTGGCTGCAGCTGCGTAGTACGCCAGCAACTGGGTGGGAATGGCAGCGAGAATGGGCATCAGAGGGTCGGGCAGCCGGGGCAGAGGAATGATGGCATCTGCCACATCGGTAAGGCGCTGAGGAAATTGAGTGATGGCATAGATTGCTGCCCCGCGGGACTTTGCCTCCCAGATATTGCTTACCGTCTTCTCCACAAGCTGTTGTTGGGTGACCAGGCCGATGACGGGCACCCCCTCTTCAATGAGGGCCAAGGTGCCGTGCTTAAGCTCCCCGGCGGCATAAGCTTCGGAGTGGATATAGGATACTTCCTTGAGCTTTAAGGATCCTTCCTGGGCTATCGCCCAGTCGAGACCCCTGCCGATGAAGAAGGCGTCCCGCCAGTCCAGGCTCAGGCGGGCAATCTCCTCCACAGTTTTTGCATGGGAAGCGAGGAAGGCATCGGCCAGGTTGGGCAGTTCTCTGAGGCCTTGAAGAAGCTGGAGAAAAACCCCCTCCTCCCGTTTAATTACCTGGGAGAAATAGCAGGCCAGAAGGGCAAGGACAGCCATCTGAGTGGTGTAGGCCTTGGTGGAGGCTACGGCAATTTCCGGCCCGGCCACAGTGTAGATGACATTGGGCGCTTCCCGGGCTATGGTGCTGTCAACCACGTTGCAGATAGCCAGGACCTTGGCCCCCAGCCGCAAACCCTCCCGCATGGCTGCCAGGGTATCGGCGGTTTCTCCTGACTGACTGATAATGATCAGGAGACTGTTGCCATCGAGGATGGGCTTGCGGTAGCGAAATTCTGAGGCCAGGTCGATTTCCACAGGTATCCGCAGCATGGATTCAAAGAGGACTTTGCCGGTAAGTCCCGCGTGATAAGCTGTGCCGCAGGCAACAATGCAGATTCTGTCTATAGCCCTCAGTTCTTCAGGACGCAGATGGACCCGGGGCAGGGATATGCCCCCCTCCTGCAAGTACTTGCCCAGGGTGTTGCGGAGGGCGGCGGGCTGCTCCATAATCTCCTTGAGCATGAAATGCTGGAACCCGCCCTTTTCCACAGCCTCGGCATCCCAGAGGACTGGGGTGATTTTAGCGGCAACCTCGTTGCCATCCCTGTCCTGGATTTTCACCCCTTGGGAAGCGATGTGAGCCAACTGACCGTCTTCCAGGATGATTACCTGGCGGGTGTAATCCAGCAGGGGGGAGATATCTGAGGCGATGAAGTACTCCCCCTGGCCAAGGCCGATTATCAAGGGGCTGTCCTGGCGCACCGCCACAATTTCTCCCGGCCTTTGCGCCGCTAAAATCGCCAGGGCATAGGACCCCTTCAGCTTTTCCACCACCTGCCGGACTGTCTGAACAAAGTCTCCTGTCCACAGTTCATCCAGAAGGTGGGCCACCACCTCGGTATCGGTCTCGGAGTGGAAAATGTGGCCCCCTGCTTCCAGTTGCGCAGTCAGTTCCCGGTAATTCTCGATAATGCCGTTGTGGACCACGGCAAAACTGCCGGTACAGTCTGAATGGGGATGGGAGTTTTCGTCTGAGGGCCTGCCATGGGTTGCCCAGCGGGTATGGCCTATTCCCACAGTCCCCTGGGGCTGCTGCTCACTGACCAGGCCGGCCAAGGCGGTGAGCCTGCCGCTGGCCTTAATTACATTGATCCCCTGGTGGTGCAGAGCGATGCCCGCCGAGTCGTACCCCCGGTATTCCAGGCGTTTTAGCCCATTTATCAAAACAGGAGCCGCAGAGCGGCTGCCAAGATAACCAACTATTCCGCACATGCAGTCAGTGTCCTCCATATTCAGATTTCCCTGAGCCGGACCCTATTGTCCCGGCAATCGCTTGCCGGATTTGTCAGGTCGTTAACGGCGGTTCAGGACGCCGGAGGGCCACCCGCCGAATGCTTCGCTAAACCCTCATCCGCGTCAACTTGGCTGGGGGCCAAGTCCAGGCGCTTCAGTCTACTGTGCATATTCCACCTCCTTACCCGGACATTGCCCGGCAAAAATCCGCCAAAACTAACCACCACCTCCTTTTTTACGCATTATATTCTACACGAAAACAAGCTGTGTGTAATAAAAAAATTAGCCCCGCGGGCTGTGGCTCGGGGAGCTGGTCCTATTCTGAGACTCCCCTTTGTAGTCCTGATCTGTTATTTCAGGTCCACGCAAAGGGGAGCAAATCAGTGCTGATGCTATTTAGTTTCCTGTGTTTTGAGGGCTATGTACAGCTTGCGGGCGAGATCGGCAATGTCGTCACCGGCGCCCATGATCATGGCCACATCCCCCGGCCGGAGGATTTCCAGAAGCTTTTGTACGATGAGGCTGTGGCGGTATGGCAAGAGGATGACCTCCTTGCCGATCTTTTCTTCAATAGCCTCTTTCAGCGCTTCCGAAGTAATCCCGGGGATGGGGTCTTCGCCAAAGGGATATATTTCAGAAAGGATGAGGACATCGGTGTCATAAAAGGCCTCGGTAAATTCCTTGAACAAAAACTTCGTCCGGGTATAGCGCTTAGGCTGGAAGAAGGCGACTACCCGGTCTTTGCCCTGGAGTTTGGCGGTCTGCAGGGTGACGCGAATTTCAGTGGGATGGTGGGCGTAGTCGTCAACGACTAAGATGCCATTAATCTCACCAATGCGCTGAAACCGGCGGCGGGCACCGTGAAATTGCCTGATTGCCCTGGCCAGGCACTGGGTATCAATGCCCAGCTGATGGCCGGTGGCCATTACAGACAGTGCATTGAGGACATTGTGTTCTCCTGTGACGGACAGGGTAACCTCCGCCAGTTTTTCTCCCCGATAGCAAAAGTCAAAGCGACTGCACTCAGGAGTGAACTCCAGATTTAATGCCCGGTAATCGGCCTGGGGGTTAAACCCGTAGCTGAAGGACTTGTGTTTGGCCTCCTGGTGCATATCCCTGAGGATGGGGTCGTCGGTGCAAAGGATGGAGAAACCCTCGGGCCTCACCTTGTCCAAAAACTCCTTATATGCAACGATGAGCTT
>Ga0208823_1002851_pt1 | contig 12712 bp, 9 predicted proteins | sample AD_UKC075_MetaG_FD_184440 | JGI IMG/M metagenome (GOLD analysis project Ga0208823, IMG submission 184440) | Active sludge microbial communities of municipal wastewater-treating anaerobic digesters from USA - AD_UKC075_MetaG (SPAdes) (version 2) | ecosystem: Engineered > Bioreactor > Anaerobic >... | reverse complement strand
CACCTTCTTGACCGGACTGCTCGGCACCGTGGTCTTCGCCGTCCTGTCGTTGACCGGCGTGCTCGTCGCCTGGGCCCCCCTCGTGCCCCTGGCCCTTGCCCTGGGCGGGTTCCTGTGGGTGCGCCAAGCGGCACTGTCGGCGCGCGCGGCCCGAGTGCCGGTGGGTGTGCGCACGCGGGAGTCGGCTCGACCGACCTCGGTTGGGGCCCCCGCGGTGGAGGCGGTCGGGGAACCGGCGCCGGTCCCGGGGACGGCTCGTGGTGGCGTCTTCGATGTCAACGCGGGGAGCGCCGGGGATGGCGCTGCGTCGTTGCCCGACACGGTTGCGCCGATGGCCGCGCCGCTGCTCGACGAGGACGACATGCCACTGACCTGGGACCCCCGCCCGGTGCCGCGCCCGACCTACGCGATGAAGGCAACCGCCACCTGGGTGCCGGTCGAGGAGCGCGCGCAGGAGCCGGTGCGTCCCACGCGTTCCCGCTTGACGTCGGTCATCGCGGACCTGGACGACGACATCCCCGAGTCCTTCCCGGTGGCGCGCCGGTCCGCGGTCGGCTGAGCAGTCGGGACCCTCTTGCCCGGATCCTCTGGGCCGGGATCGTGTGGCCAGCCTGCGTTGGCCCAAGCCAACGCATTCGTGTGCCAAGCCGACCGGTGCAATGCACGGTGAGGCGCGACTCAGGGTTTCTGCTGCTGCACTTCCTCGCGCGCCTCGGCCGCTTCGTGGCGGCCCTCGGCATCGAGCAGCGAATCGGCCGTGGGTGGGGTGGGTGGGTCGAGCAGGTGATGGCCGACCGCGTTGAGCACCGCGACCGTGGGCACGGCGATCAGGGCGCCGACGATGCCGGCGAGCACGACACCTGCCGCGATGGCGAGGATGACCGACAGCGGGTGGACCTTGACGGCGCGGCCGAGGAGGAGCGGCTGCAGCAGGTGGGACTCGATCTGCTGGACGGCGATGACACCGGCCAGCATGATCAGTGCCTTGACCGGGCCGAGCGCCACGAGGGCGAGCAGGACGGGCACCGCCCCCGAGATGGCCGCGCCGATGACCGGAATGAAGGCGCCGAAGAAGACGAGGATCGCGACCCCGCTCGCGAAAGGCACCCCCAGCACGGCAGCGACCAGGCCGATCCCGATCGCGTCGGCCGCGGCGACGAGCACGGTCGCTCGCGTGAAGGCGCTGAGCTGACCCCACGCGACGATGCCCGAGGAGTGCACCTTCCCGCGGGCCGCGCCCGGGAAGAGGCGCACGACCCAGGCCCAGATGCGGGCCCCGTCGTGGAGGAAGAAGAACAGCGTGAACATCGCGATGAAGAAGCCGGCGATCGCATGACCGGCGGTCACCCCGGCCGCGGCCGCCTTGGGCCCGGCATCGGAGAGCGCGGAGGCGCCCTGCTGCCGGGCCTTCTCGATCCACTCGTCGAGCACGGTGGCGTTGACGCGGAAGGTGTCCATGATCCAGGTGCGGATCTGGTCGTAGCCCTCGCCCACCTGGGTCTTGATGTCGTCGAACTGGTCGATGAACTGTGAGCCGACGAAGGTCAGCAGCCCGATGAGGAGGGTCAGCGTGCCCAGGACGGTCAGGCCCGCGGCCGCTCCGCTGGGCATGAACGCGCGCAGTCGCTTGAAGATGGGTGCGAGGAGGGCTGCGAGCAGGAGCGCGACGATGACCGGGATGACGATCTCGCTGAGCATCGTGAGGAGCTTGATGGCACCGATCAGGGCGGCGGCGATGACGATGGCGCGCCAGGCCCATTCACTGGCGGTGCGCACGCCGATCGGCACGGACCACTTGGCGGCATCGTCGTGGCCGGCGACGACCAGGGTGAGCGCGTCGTCCTGCCCCGGCGTGGTCGTCGCCTCGCGCGGCAGGTCGGCCGGGCCATGGCCCTCGGCTGGCATCATGCCGCGAGCCTAATTGGTGACCCACCCCTTGCGTCCGGCGCCGTGGTTGGTATGCCGTCCACTCGCCGGACGTTGGGCGGGGTCAGGCCACCCAGGACCATTGATACGAAAAGAGCCGACGGTCGTCGGCTCTTTCGGTGGGTGGAGCTGAGGGGATTCGAACCCCTGGCCTTCTCATTGCGAACGAGACGCGCTACCAACTGCGCCACAGCCCCAGAAGCGAGAGAAACCATAACATCGGCACCCGCCCCGGCCGAAAAACGGGGCAGAGCGGGCCGAACGGCCGGGCCCTTGCCAACGTCCGGCGAGTGGACGGCATACCAACCACAGACGCAGCCCGTGCCGGTGGGAACGCTCTGCTCGTCGATCCCCGCCCGCGTCGTCATCCTCGGCCCAACCCTCAGGGTGCGGCGGAGGGGTCGACGTGCTGGGCCAAGTAGTGCGCCGCGCCGATCCGCTCGATCACGTCGAGCTGGGCCTCGAACCAGTCGACGTGCCGTTCCTCGTCGAGCACCATCTCCTCGAAGACCGAGGCGCTGCCGTGGTCACCGAGGTCGTGACACTCCTTGGCGGCCGCGTTGAACTGGGCCACGGCACCGATCTCTCCCTCGAGCCCGATGCGGAGCATCTCCTCCGGGGTCTCGCCCGTGCGAATCGGGTTGAGCCGCTGGACATTTGGGTGCCCGTCGAAGAGCAGGATCCGCTGGATGATCGAATCGGCGTCCTTCATCTCGTCGATCGAGAGGTCATAGAAGACCTTGCCCAACTTGGGGAAGCCCCAGTTGTCGAGCATCCTGGCGTTGAGGAAGTAGGAGTTGACGATCGTCAACTCGAGCGTCAGGGCCTCGTTGAAGAGCTCAACGACTCGCGAGTTCTTGGGCTGCACGGGGGACCTCCGGGATCATGACGGATCGGGCATTGTCACTCTCGCACAGGATCATCTTCACCGACCACACGCATCCTCCGCAGCCGGTGCCGGCGCCGGTCGCACGGCTCACCGCAGGCAAGGTCGTGGCTCCCGCATCGACAGCAGCGCGGATCGCCTGGTCGTTGACGACCCTGCAGTGGCAGATGATCACGGCACGCTCCGGCGGGAGTAGGTGAGGTTTACCTAACCACAGGGTACTTAGGTGCGCCTAATCCGCCCCCCCGGATTCCGCCATGCGGAACACCTCACGTCGTCGTGACGGCCCGCTCGCACAAACCGATGAACGCGCCGAGCGCGACGAGCTCACGCGGGCTCCTTGGGGCCAGGTCGGTCAGGAGCGGCGAGCGGACGAGGTATGCCGCGTGCTTGGCTCGCGAGATCGCGACGTTGAGGCGGTTGCGGTCGAGCAGGAAGTCGATGCCCCGGCTGACGTCGCTGGGGGAGGAGGCCGCCATCGACACGATGGCCACCGGCGCCTCCCGTCCTTGGAACTTGTCGACCGTCCCGACCGGCACCTCGTCGAAACCGGCGGCGTCGAGGGCAGCCCGGATCGTGGCGACCTGGGCGTTGTAGGGAGTGGTGATGATGACGTCCTGCGGGCCGATGGCCCGCTCCGGCTCACCGTCCTCGACCGCAGGAATCCAGCGCCGTCCGATCATGTCGCGCACGAGGTCGACGACGGCAGCAGCCTCCTCCGGCGACGACGACCGGTTGTCGTGGTGGTCGACCGACCGGACGTGCAGGCCCGGCTCGACGCCATCCAGCGACCGCGACTGGGTCACGGACACCTGGGAGTGGAGCTGACCGGCATACGACAACCGGCTGACCGGGGCGGTGAGGGCGGGGTGCATGCGCCAGGTGGTCGCGAGGAAGTAGCCGTGCTCCGGGTCGAGCACTGGCTCCTCACCGATCAGCCAGCCGAGGGCCGACAGGTCGACCGGGTCGGGATGGCTGCCCTGGCTCACCTGCGGCAACTGCTGCGGGTCACCGAGTAGGAGCAGGCGCGCGCCCGCCATCGCCACGGCCATTGTCTTGGCCAGCGAGAACTGCCCCGCCTCGTCGACGACGACGAGGTCGAGTTGGTCACGCTCGACCCGCTTCGGATTGGTGAGGTCCCAGGCGGTGCCGCCGATGACATAGCCGCCTTCGTGGTCGCGGGCGAAGGCCGCGAGGTCATCGGCCTGAGCGAGGTCGGTCCACGCCGGGTGCTCGGCCTCGACGGTGCGCTTGGCGACCTGCCCGGCCGGGACGCCGGCGCGGATCACGGCGGCCAGGACGTTCTCGATCGCGGCATGCGACTGGGCGCACACCCCGATCCGCCAGCCGTGCTGCACCAGGGCGGCGATCACGTGGGAGGCCACATGGGTCTTGCCGGTGCCAGGTGGCCCCTGCACCGCGAGATAGGAGTTGTCGAGGTCGAGCAGGGCAGCGGTGATCGTGGCCACCTGGTCGCCCTCCGCTGCCACGGGCAGAGCCGTCCCCCGCCGGAACCGAGGCGGGCGACGCAGCAGCAGGTCGGCGCCCGCTCGGGCCGGCACTGCCGGCCACTGCGCATGGAGCTCGGCCGCGAAGTCCGTGATCGCGGCGTCGATGTTGTCGACGCGCACCAGCCCGCCGGGCACCAGCCCCGCCGGGATCGGTGCGTGCTCCTCGCCACCGGTCGGCATCAACTCCTCGACGACCAGCTCCTGGCGCACGTGCCCACCGGTCGTCAGCGCCGGCGATGCCTCGAGGATCCGCACCCCCGCCGGCGACTTGCCGTGGTGGAACCCCCGCTCCATGGGTATGCCGGCCGGCCCGGGCGCCGCGTAGACGGCGTTGACCTCGTCTCGGGGCGTGAGGAGAGTGCCCGAGAGTGGTTCACCGACCAGGCGCAGGATGCGACGCGGCTTCTGCCGGCTGCTCTGGCGGTGCCAGTCGGTCACCACAGTGGCCTCTTGGACGACGAAGACTCCACTGTCGGCGGGCCAGTCGGCGACCGGGGTGCGCAGCCGGCCGAAGTGTCGCCACCAGAAGGGCTTGTCCTCGCGCGCATGGAACTGCACCGCGGCCGCCGCCAGGGCGATCGCCTGCTGCTCGGCCGTACGCTCGTGCGGCTTGGTGTCGGCGATCAACTCCCGCAGCGCCTGCTCGAGCGCGATCCGGGCCTGACGATCGGCGGACAGGGTGACCGGTCCGGCGGGGGCACCCTCACCCACGTCGTCCGAGGCCGGCTCGACGACCGGAGAGGCCTCACGCTGCTGCACGAGCCAGTCCCGCAGGCCCAGCGTGGACAGGCAGTCGTCGCGGTTGTAGTCGTGGATCAACTCCAGCAGTCGATGTGCCTCGGCCTCGTCACCACGATCACGCGCCGCGCAGAACTCGTGATAGACGGTGATCGAGTCGCCGCCGCTCTGCAGGGCGATGGCGCGCTTGTCCATGTAGAGCGGCTCGAGTTTCTTGATCGAGTAGGACCGCTGGGAGACGCGCACACCGGCGCGAACCACGGCATACAGATCCACGAAGACGCCCTCCCGCAGGAACTGGTCGATCTCCTCCTCACAGACACCGTGGCGAACCGCGAGGCGGAGCAGGGCGACGACCTCGTAGTTGGCGTAGTGATGGACATGCATCGTCGGCCACTGCCGCCGCCGCTGCTGGACGTAGGTGACGAAGTCGATGAGCGCCTGCTTCTCGGCCTCGCGGTCGTGCGCCCAGAAGGTGCGGAATTCCGGTGTGCCGGTGTCGATCTCGATGAGACCGAAAAGGTACTCCAGTCCCCAGTCCGAGGACCCACGCTCGGCCCAGAGCGGATCACCCTCGAAGTCGAAGAAGACGTCACCGGCCGAGGGTTCGGGGATGGTGGCCAGCGCCGCTGTGCTCACCACCTCCGAGCGCACGCGACCGGTCGGGTCGCCGTCCTGCTCGACCTGCAGACGGGCCTGCGCGACGAGGCGCTCGAAGGTGGCCGCGCGGACCTCGGGCACCGGCTCGGTGCGGGCGGCCAGGTCCTCGACGGTGTGCACCCCCGCCTCGAGCAGGCGGCGCCGCGTCGGCATGCGCACACCGGCGACGAGGAGCACGTCGCGCGTTTCCTCGGCGGCCGCGACGCACACCTCGCACCTCCCACAGGCCAGCCACCGGTCGTCGCGCCAGAGCGCCGGCCCGTCGTCGGCCGCGTGCGCCTCCATCACGGCCGCCAAACGCGCGCGCCGGGCGCGATGGACCGGCAGCAGGTCGTCGAGTGGGTGGTCACTCGGCTCGCCGGTGCCCAGGACGAGCCGGGCGATCGGTGCCGTCGGGATGCCGGCCTCGGTGAGGCACGCGGCATACGCACCGATCTGGAGGAGCGCGGGGACCGACTCGGAGCGGGCGAGCTTGGCGTCCATGACCAACCAGCCGTCGTCGGTGCGCTCGAGGAAGTCACTGTGCCCGACGAAGCCGCCGTCGAAGAAGGTCGCCTGGACGACGACATCAGCACTGTCGCCGCGCAGGGTGGCCAGCGTGGTCTCGTGGGCGGTGGTCAGCCCCTCAAGGGTGTAGGCGGGCCGGGGGAACTGCAGCACGCGGCCGGGGTGGCGAGCCGACAGGCGCAGCAACTCCCGCTGCTCGTGTTGGGTGCCGAGCTCGGCGACCCGGGCGAGCATCGCGTCGTCGGTAACGGGCAAGCCCGCAATCCGGCCCAGCGTTGCGTCGAGCGTGCGGACCAGCGCGAACTCGCACGTGGCGGCGAGGCGCAGGTCGCTGGGGCTCGTGACGAGCCGGTCACCGAGGAGGAACACAGGCTCAACCTACGGGTCACCACCGACACCGGGTGGAGGCCGACCTCAGATCCAACTGGGGAACCACATCCGCAGGTACCACTCCTTGTAGGGGATGACCTCGGCGGCGTGGATCGGATAGAAGTAGGTGAAGAGCACGACGTGCACCACGAGGTAGGCCGCGATGCCCACCACCCGCAGTTGTCTCTCGTTGGGCGGGCACTCCGGCGAGAGGGCAGGACGCAGGAGGAGTCCGATGACCAGGACGACGGCGAGCACGATGAACGGCTCGAAGGTGATCTCGTAGAACGCGAAGATCGTGCGCTTCTGCCAGTAGAACCAGATGCCATAGCCCGCGATCACGCCCGCCGCGATCGCCCCCGCCCGCCAGTCGCGCCGCGCCAGCCACTGGTGGAGCACGACGAAGAGCGCGACCAGCCCTGCCCACCAGAGCGAAATCGTGCCGATCGTGTGCACTGCCTGCGAGCACTGGTCGACGGCGCAGCCCAGCTCGCCCTTCTTCGGCCCTTCGTAGAAGAAGGACGTCGGGCGCGCCTGGACCAGCCAGCCCCACGGGTTGGACTGGTAGCTGTGCGGCTTGGTCAGCGTCGTGTTGAAGGCCCACATGTCGTGGTGGTAGTGCACGAAGGACCGGGCCCACTCGGGCAGCCACTGCACGCCCTGCCCGGGATTGGCGGCGGCCCAGCCGCGCAGGTAGGCATGCGGATTGAGGAACCAGCCCAGCCACGTCAGGGGGTAGATGACCGCGGTGACGACGACGAGTTGCACCGCGGCATACGGACCGTCCTTGAGAAGCCCGGCGGCGAGCCAGTGGCGCACCCCCGCGGTGCGGCGAGCTCCGAGGTCCCACCACACCGTCATCAGCCCGAAACAGGCGACGAAGAGCAGTCCGGACCATTTCGTCGAGGTCGCGAGCGCGAGCATCACGCCGGCGACCCACCGCCAGGGCCGGGCGCCCAGCCAGGGCCCCCACCGCGGCCACTCCCCGCGCGGGAGGGCGCCGACCTTGCGCGCGAGGACTGCCCGCGAGCGGTCGCGATCGATGAGGAGCGCACCGAAACCGGCGAGCGCGAAGAACATGAGCGGCATGTCGAGCAGCGAGGTGCGAGACATCGTGAAGTGCAGGCCCTCGAACGCGATGAGCAGGCTCGCGATCGTCGCCAGGGTCACGGATCCGAAGAGCCGCAACGCGATTCGCCCCACCATGAGGATCGACAGGGTGCCGAGCAGGGCAACCGAGAAGCGCCAGCCGAAAGGGCTGTCGGCGCCGAAGAGCCACTCTCCGGCACCGATCACCCATTTGCCGACGGGCGGGTGGACGACGATGTTGCCCAGGGTGGGGTTGTGGACGTCGGTGGTGCCGGAGTTCCACATCACGTCGGTGACGCCAGGCTTGAGTTGCATCTCGGTGCCGAACCGGATGAGCGACCAGCCCTCCTTGACGTAGTAGGTCTCGTCGAAGACCAACTTGGCGGGCCGGTCGAGGTGCCAGAAGCGCAGCAGGCCACCGAGGACCGTGAGCGTGAGCGGGCCGAGCCAGCCCCACAGACGAGCGCGGGGGGAGAGCGACGGCCGGTCGCCGAGCAGGAGTTCGCGCAACTCCTCCTCCCTGGTCACGGCGGCCACTTTATGTCGGTATGCCGTGTGGTCGCGTGCGAGGATCGCGGCCATGAGCGGCGACCCCGGTGTGCTGGTGCTGGCGGCCACGCCGATCGGTGATCCGCGCGATGCCGCACCACGGCTGGCGGCCGAACTCTCGACCGCCGAGGTCGTCGCCGCCGAGGACACCCGCCGCCTACGCCGGCTGTGCGCGGACCTCGGGGTGGCGCCGAGCGGCCAAGTCGTGAGCTTCCACGAGCACAACGAACACGCACGCGCCGTCGACCTGGTCGAGCGTCTGCTCGCCGGCGATCGCGTCCTCGTCGTCACCGATGCCGGTATGCCGTCGGTCTCGGACCCGGGGTATCGCCTCGTCGCGGCCGCCATCGCCGCGAAGGTACGCGTCACGTGCGTGCCCGGCCCGTCGGCGGTGCTCATGGCGCTGGCGGTCTCCGGGCTGCCGGTCGACCGCTTCTGCTTCGAGGGCTTCCTGCCGCGCAAGCCGGGAGAGCGGCGCCGGGTCCTGGGCGAACTGGCCGGCGAGCGCCGCACGATGGTTTTCTTCGAGGCGCCGCACCGGATCGCCGACACCCTCACGGCGATGGCCGAGGCCTTCGGGAGCGATCGGCCAGCGGCCGTGTGCCGCGAGCTGACCAAGACCTACGAAGAGGTCCGGCGCGGCACGGTCTCCGACCTCGCGGTCTGGGCGGCCGAGGGGGTCAAGGGTGAGATCACGGTGGTCGTCCAGGGTGCGGCGGCCGCGGCTGCGGACCCGGCCCACGCGGTGGGTGAGGTGCTCGCGCGGGTGGCCCGCGGCATACGCCTCAAGGACGCGGCCGGCGAGGTGGCCGCCGAGACCGGGCTGTCGAAGAAGGCCCTCTACGACGCCGCGCTCGCCGCCCGCGGGTGACCCCTGCTCGCCGGGGGCGCGCGAGTACCGGCGGGTAACGTGCGGATCTCACACGAGGTAAGGCCCACCTTGCCGTGAAAGCGCTCGCGGGGAGCGGTAGTTTGCACTCGTGGCCACGACGACTCTTTCCGCACCGACAGCGCGGAAGACGACGATCGCCCTCAAACTGCTCATGGCGGTGACGGGCGCCTTCTTCGTCCTCTACGTGCTCCTGCACATGTACGGCAACCTCAAGGTCCTTGCGGGCCAAGAGGCCTTCGACACCTACGCACACCACCTGCGCACCTTCGGCGAGCCGATGCTGCCCTACGGCGGCTTACTGTGGATCTTCCGGATCCTGCTCCTCGGGTCGTTGATCGGGCACGCGTATGCCGCGTTCACCCTCTGGAGCCGCGCTGGCTCGGCGCGCAAGACCAAGTACGCCGTCCTCAAGACGGCGGCGTCCGCGCAGTGGATGCGGTGGGGCGGGGTCGCAATCCTGCTCTTCGTCGTGTGGCACCTGATCCACTTCACGATCGTCAAACCGGTCATCAACGTCGACGGGCCTGACGCCGCGGCGATCAAGGCCTCGCCCTACGAGATGGTCGTCGCGTCCTTCCAGCTCTGGTGGATGGTGCTCATCTACCTGCTCGCGCTCGCCGCTCTCGGCCTGCACCTCGCGCACGGCGTGTTCAGCGCGCAGCAGACGCTCGGCTTCACCCAGACCCCCAAGGCGCGCGCCCGGGCCAAGGGCATCGGGAACCTCACCGCTGCCCTGGTCGTCGTCGGCTTCGCGATCCCGCCCCTGTCCATCCTCTTCGGCCTGGTGAAGTGAGGACCCCATGACCGACCTGATCCACGGCGTCTACACCGAGGGCGAGAAGATCGCCGACACCAAGGCCCCCAAGGTCCCCGTCGCGGGCATGTGGGAGAAGCGCAAGATGGACGCGGCGCTGGTCAACCCGGCCAACCGCCGCAAGCTGTCCGTCATCATCGTCGGCACCGGCCTGGCCGGTGGCGCGGCGGCCGCCACGCTCGGCGAGGCCGGCTACCACGTGAAGTCCTTCTGCTACCAGGACTCCCCGCGTCGGGCCCACTCGATCGCCGCCCAGGGCGGCATCAACGCGGCCAAGAACTACAAGGAGGACGGCGACTCCGTCTACCGGCTGTTCTACGACACGGTCAAGGGCGGCGACTACCGCTCGCGCGAGACGAACGTCTACCGCCTGGCCGAGGTCAGCGCGAACATCATCGACCAGTGCGTGGCCCAGGGTGTGCCCTTCGCCCGTGAGTACGGCGGCCTCCTCGACAACCGCTCCTTCGGTGGCGTCCAGGTCTCCCGTACGTTCTACGCGCGGGGCCAGACGGGCCAGCAGCTCCTCATCGGCGCCTACCAGGCGCTCGAGCGGCAGGTCGCGGCCGGCACCGTGGAGATGTTCACGCGGCACGAGATGCTCGAGCTCATCGTCGAGGACGGGCGCGCGCGAGGCATCATCGCCCGCGACCTCGTGACCGGCGAGATCCAGACGCACCTCGCCGACGCGGTCGTCCTCGCCTCCGGCGGCTACGGCAACGTCTTCTTCCTCTCCACCAACGCCATGGGCTCCAATGTCACGGCGAACTGGCGGGCGCACCGCAAGGGCGCCTACTTCGGCAACCCCTGCTACACGCAGATCCACCCGACCTGCATCCCGGTGTCCGGTGACCACCAGTCCAAGCTCACGCTCATGTCCGAGTCGCTGCGCAACGACGGCCGGATCTGGGTGCCCAAGAAGCGCGAGGACTGCGAGAAGGACCCGCGCACGATCCCCGAGGCCGATCGCGACTACTACCTCGAGCGCATCTACCCGGCCTTCGGCAACCTCGTGCCGCGTGACATCGCCTCGCGCCAGGCCAAGAACATGTGCGACGAGGGCCGCGGCGTCGGCCCGATGGTCGGCGACTTCCGTCGCGGGGTCTACCTCGACTTCGCCGACGCGATCAAGCGCCTGGGCCAGAAGGCCGTCGAGGAGAAGTACGGCAACCTCTTCGACATGTACGCGCGGATCACGGGGGAGAACCCCTACGAGACGCCGATGCGCATCTACCCGGCCGTGCACTACACGATGGGTGGCCTCTGGGTCGACTACGACCTGCAGTCCACGATCCCCGGGCTCTTCGTCACCGGTGAGGCGAACTTCTCCGACCACGGCGCCAACCGGCTCGGGGCCTCGGCCCTCATGCAGGGCCTGGCCGACGGCTACTTCGTCCTCCCCAACACGATCCGCGACTACCTCGCCAAGGGCCCCTTCCCCAAGGTGTCCGAGGACGCCCCGGCCGTCGTCGAGGCCCGCACCGCGGTCGAGGAGCGCACCAAGCGCCTCCTCGCGATCAAGGGCGAGCGCAGCGTCGACTCCTTCCACAAGGAGCTCGGCCACATAATGTGGGAGTACTGCGGCATGGAGCGCACCGAGGCGGGGCTGCTCAAGGCCATCGACCTCATCCGTGGGCTGCGCGCCGAGTTCTGGCGCAACGTCAAGATCCTCGGGTCGGCGGACACCCTCAACCAGAGCCTCGAGAAGGCCGGCCGCGTCGCCGACTTCCTCGAGCTCGGTGAGCTCATGTGCATCGACGCCCTCCACCGGGCCGAGTCGTGCGGTGGACACTTCCGGGCGGAGAGCCAGACCGAGGATGGTGAGGCGCTGCGCCACGACGACCAGTTCCTCTACGTCGCAGCGTGGGAGTTCGGCGACGGCGAGAACGACCCGAACCAGCCGGGCTCGACGATGGGTGCCCCGGTGCTCCACAAGGAAGACCTCGTCTACGAAGCCATCGAACTCAAGCAGCGGAGCTACAAGTAATGGCCACCTCGACCAAGAGCGACCCCAAGAACATGGACCTCACGCTGCGCATCTGGCGCCAGGATGGGCCCTCCGATCGCGGACACCTGCAGACCTACGAGGTCGAGGACATCAGCCCGGACATGAGCTTCCTCGAGATGCTCGACGTCCTCAACGAACAGCTCAACGCCAAGGGTGAGGAGCCGATCGCCTTCGACTCCGACTGTCGCGAGGGCATCTGCGGGATGTGCGGCCTGATGATCTCCGGCCACGCGCACGGCCCGGAGAAGACGACGACCTGCCAGCTGCACATGCGCTCCTTCAAGGACGGCGACACGATCACGGTGGAGCCGTGGCGTGCCGACGCCTTCCCGATCATCAAGGACCTGGTCGTCAACCGGAGCAGCTTTGACCGGATCATCCAGGCCGGCGGCTTCATCTCGGTCAACACCGGCTCGGCCCCCGAGGCCAACGCCGCGCCCGTGCCGAAGCAGAAGGCCGACCGCGCCTTCCAGTCCGCCGAGTGCATCGGGTGCGGCGCCTGCGTCGCCGCCTGCCCGAACGCCTCGGCGATGCTCTTCATGGGCGCCAAGGTCACCCACTTGGGCGAACTGCCGCAGGGCCAGCCCGAGCGGTGGGCCCGGGTGGTGTCGATGGTCTCGCAGCACGACCACGAAGGCTTCGGCGGCTGCACCAACACCGGCGCCTGCTCGGTCGCCTGCCCCAAGGGCATCCCGCAGGACGTCATCTCCACCCTCAACAAGGATCTCCGGACGGCGATGCGTCAGGGCGGCTGACGGCGTTGTTG
>Ga0208823_1002849_pt1 | contig 12715 bp, 15 predicted proteins | sample AD_UKC075_MetaG_FD_184440 | JGI IMG/M metagenome (GOLD analysis project Ga0208823, IMG submission 184440) | Active sludge microbial communities of municipal wastewater-treating anaerobic digesters from USA - AD_UKC075_MetaG (SPAdes) (version 2) | ecosystem: Engineered > Bioreactor > Anaerobic >... | reverse complement strand
GTTTGAGGCTGAGATGTCAACGATTTTGCTTGGGGCGCTAACGTCGTTTTTTAGCAACAACGGTCAGATGCATACGCTGGTAATTCCAGTCAGTTCAAAGAGCAGCTTTGATTGTGTTAATGTATTTAACGATGATTCTGGTTTCGATTTACCCGGGGAGGAAGAAATTCTGTTGCTGGAGTTTGAGGACCTTGTCAGCGACGGTGTTGCGGCGCAGACCAGCCAGCAGGTCATTCCGATGGATTGTACGCTGTATATAACCGTTGAAGTTAATCGCCAGTGTCTTTTCTATGTAATTGCTGGTGGTAGCTCGGTCCGCCATTGGGAGCTGAACCCTGGTCGTGGGGATCCGAAGCATTGTAGCGCAAATTTTGAGAAGGGTGACAGTCTGTGGTTTGCGGTTGAAATTGGGTACGACAATACGCTCGAGGGTACTGTTGTTGTGAGGGAGAACGATGAGCATGGCCGGGTAGTGTGCCAAATGCAGATTTACCTTGGTGGTATTGCTGACTGATTAGTCTTGTCTTGTTTGGCATTCGATTGGATGCGCCTTGTGAGGCAAGCGGTTTTTGTCTCAAGGTGCATGCTGTTTTTGAACAAAAGGAGTTGTTTCTTGTTTGAGTTTTTTGGGCGCTGCAATGTGCCCGGGCCTGCTTGTAACGGGAGCTTTATGCTCCCGTCTTTTATTTTATTGGAAGGCTTTGAACAGGAAAGGTGGGTGGTGGAGTTGGTTTTGCTGTTGCCGGGTGGCTGATTTGTTTTTGGCTGGTTGATCTGTTTTTGAGGGGGCAGGCGGATCCTGTGGGGCCGCTGGTTGTTTATCAAATTGACAATAAACAGAAAGGGGTAGATTGTGTTGAGTTCTCGTCGTGGTTTTACGTTGCTTGAGCTTATTGTTGTGATGGCTGTGATTTCTATTTTAGTGGCGATGGGTGTCCCCCGGTTTATTGGGTATACCAGGGATGCCAAGGTTGAAGCCATGAAAGCGGATGCCAGGGTCTTGGAGGATGCCTGTATGCGTTACCAGCTGGAGCATGATGCGTGGCCTATTGGTGCGGAGTGCAGTTCCATTGATCCCGAGGTGCTGGCGATAGTTGAGAATGTATTGCGCCGCAGGGGTTCTCTGGCGAGTGTATCTGAATTGGCGGCCGCATCTGAATTGGCGGCGGCATCTGAATTGGCGGCCGCATCTGAATTGGCGGCGGCTGGTGCCTTTTGCGAGTTGGACGAAGCCGCATTGTCTTTGTATGTTCGTTCGACTGCCAATTCTCTATCTGACTATTTTATAGTCAACCGGGTTGATGGTGTGGACGGTTATGCGAATGAGCTGGAGGGTTTTGTGTTTTCCAGGGAGGTTTTTGAGGATCGTTCCGGTGTGAAGTGGAGCGGTTTGTATTGCGAGGAAGAAGAGGAAGAAGATGAAGATAATCTGGCAATTAAGCAGGTAGTTGGTGGTGGTGGTTTTTCTTTAGCTTTAAAATCTGACGGTACTGTTTGGGCTTGGGGGAACAATGACTGTGGTCAGCTTGGCAACGGTACGACAGTGAAAAGTGTGGTTCCGGTTAAGGTAAAAAATCTGTCGAACATTATTGCCATAGCTGCCGGTTATGATCATTGTTTGGCTTTGAGTCGTAATGGTACTGTTTGGGCCTGGGGCGGCAACTCGCGTGGTCAGCTTGGCAACGGCTTATTTGAAGATGATTATTATTATGGCTCTACTGTGCCTGTGCAGGTTTTGGGTCCCGGCGGCGATGGTTATTTGTCAGGCGTCAAGGCGATTGCTGCCGGTTACCGGTATTCTATGGCGCTGATGGATGATGGTACTGTTTGGGCCTGGGGCGATAATAGGTTCGGCAGTCTTGGTATAGGAAAGGGCTATCGGGATTACGGCTTGAGCAGTCCTGATAATGGCCCGGCTGTGGAGGCTCTTCCGGTTCAAGTTGTGGGGCCGGGTGGTGAAGGCTATCTGACTGGTGTGGCGGCTATAGCATCCAGTGTTCATAGCACTAGTTCGTCTGGCGGTAGTTCGTTTGCCAGGTTAAATGATGGTTCTGTTTGGGCCTGGGGTTTTAATGGATTTGGCAAGCTGGGCATTGATAAGGACATGCGGGATTATGAGGGTTGGCCTTACGAGGTGTGTCCGGTTCGTGTTTTGGGTCCCGACGGCGCGGGTTGCCTGTCTGGTGTTAAGTCCATTGCGCCGGGTTACGCGCACGTTTTGGCGTTGCTTAACGATGGTTCCGTTTTGGCCTGGGGTGGTAATTGGTTTGGCCAGCTTGGCAATGGCAACGGGGTTGTGAACAGCCCGGTTCCCATTTATGTCAAAGGCCCTGGTGGCGAGGGGAACTTAACGGATGTGGCGGCCATTGTATCGGGTGACAACTTTGCGCTGGCGCTGAAAAATGACGGTACCGTTTGGGCCTGGGGCGTCAATGGGTTTGGGCAGCTTGGCAATGGCGATTATGATTGCGAGTATTTCCCGGCTCAGGTCAAGGGGGCTGACGGTGTCGGCTTTTTGACTGGTGTTAAACTGATTTCGGCCGGTGGCTATCATTCTTTGGCTGTTAAGAATGACGGCACCCTTTGGGCCTGGGGCTACAATGAGTATGGCCAGCTTGGCACCGGTTCGTATGATAATGAGCTGTTTCCTTTTCGGTTAAGTAATTTTTAATGCAGTTCGGGTTTATCTTTTGCATTGCATCGGTGGTTTGTTGGCTATGTTTATGGGGCAGCTTCATTGGGTAGGCTGCCCCGGCTTTACTATCTTGGTGGGGGGGGTAGAGATTATTGCAGGTTGCCGTGAAAGATAGCAAGAGTATATTTTACAGCGTTGTTGACCTGGCGATTAAATCTGGTGCTTCCGATATACATTTGTCTGCCGGCCTGTATCCCGTTTTGAGGGTTAATGGGGAGCTCAGGTTTTTGAAAGACTTTTTGGTTTTGGATCAGCGGTTCATGGTTGCTGTTGTGGAGGAGCTGCTGTCGGATGAGATGTGCAAGGATTACCGGAAGGCGAAGAACATGGATGCCTCGTTTGAGTACGGTGGTTATCGTTTTCGTGTCCATGTTTATCGCCAGCAGGGTAGCGATGCGGTAGCCATGCGTTTGATTCCGACAGAGATACCGGCTTTTGATACGTTGAATCTGCCGCTGGTTATTCGCCGGTTTACGACTTTGCGCCATGGTCTGATTTTGGTGACGGGCACGACGGGCAGCGGCAAGTCTACGACTTTGGCGTCGCTAATTAACGAGATTAACCTGTCTGTGAGCCGGCATATTATAACGATTGAAGATCCTATTGAGTATGTTTACAGGTCCAATTTGTCGATTATTCGCCAGCGTGAAGTAGGCCATGATGTGAACAGTTTTGCCGATGCTGTTCGTGCCGCCATGAGGGAAGACCCGGATGTGGTTCTGGTCGGGGGGATGCGGGATTTGGAGACAATTCAGAATGCTATTACGCTGGCCGAAACCGGCCACCTTGTTTTTGCGACGCTTCATACCAAAAATGTGGCGGAAACCGTTGACCGAATTGTTGACGTTTTTCCTTCGACCCAACAGCAGCAAATACGTTTGCAGTTGTCCAATGTCCTGGAGGGCGTTGTAAGCCAGCATTTGCTGCCCCGTGTTGGCGGCGGCCGCGTTCCGGCGTGTGAGGTTATGGTGGTTAATGATGCCATACGAGCCTTAATTCGCGAGCAGAAGAACCCGAATGCCATATACGATCAGATTCAGATTAACCACAGGCGTAACGGGTCGCAGACTTTGGTGCAGAGTTTGGCGAATTTGTATAATGCCGGGCTGATTTCTTATGATGTTGCTTTGGAGTATGCTGTAGATGCCGAGATGCTGAAGGGTGCGATTATGGCCGGTTCCAAGTCGGACAAGTTGAATAATCAGGCATAATTGGCTTGTTTTGTTGGGAGCTTTTGTATTGTTTGTCCTGTCATTGCTTTCTTGTTAGGTGGGGCTAAAGAAGGCGATTCGGTTCTGGTTTGCGTTATTTAAAAAGCTGTCGAGGTGAAAGGCTGCTTTTTTTTTTATTCTTGAGACAGGAGGTGTAATTATGAATTACTTGCGTTTTGTAATCAGGCGTTTAATAAGTGATCCCGTGCAGGTTTCAGAGGTGGAGTCGCTGCCTGGGGATCGTGAAATGATGGGTGCTCTTTTTCGTTTGGGTGTTTCTAAGGAAGCGATTGTATCGGCGGTTGAGTCTTATTACGGCGTAAAATATGTTGATTTGTCGGATATAGCCATTCCTTTAGAGCTCTTGGAGATGTTTGACCAGGGCATGATGAAGCTGTATCGTTTTGTGCCTTTTCGCTACGAGTCGGGTGTGTGTCACATTGCCTTGGCGAACTTGGCGGAGCTCCAGGTCCGGGAGTTGCTGGTTGACATTTGTCGCCGGCATGATATGAAGGCACGGATGTATTTTGCTTTTCCCTTTGAGGTGGAGGACAAGATATACGAGCTTGAGCGTCCCGCGGCTGTTGAGGTTTCGGAAGAATTGCCTGATGGTGTGGATGTGGTTGCCCAGGCAGAGCGAATCATTGTTAAGGGTATTGAGCTTGGGGCGAGTGACATACACTTGGAGTCTCGTGAGGACGGTTTGCAGTTGCGTTATCGTGTAGATGGCATTTTGTCCGTAGTGGAACGGGATATTGTTCCGCGGGAGCTGGCTAGTGGTTTAATATCCCGTCTTAAGTTGATTTCGGGCCTGGACATAGCGGAGAAGCGTCGTCCGCAGGATGGTCACATTAATGATTTTGTGCATAAGGGTGGTCATTATGACATCAGGGTGTCGTCTGTGGGGACGATTCATGGTGAGAAGCTAGTGTTTAGGATATTGGACAAGAGTTCTGGAATAAAGGATTTGCTGTCTTTGGGTTTTTTACCTGAGGACAAACGCCGGGTGGATGAGATGTTGCGGCATCGTTATGGGATTATTTACCTGGGTGGTGCTTCGGGCACGGGCAAGACCACCACGCTTTCGGCGATGCTGGATTCGATAAACACTTCTGAGATTAACATTTACACCATTGAGGATCCGGTTGAAAAGACGATGGAGAATGTGAATCACATTCAAGTCAATCCGGTGGCGGGCATAACGTTTGCCTCGGTTTTGAGGTCGCTTTTGCGCCAGGACCCTGATGTTGTGGTTGTGGGTGAGATACGTGATGCGGAGACCCTGGAGCTGTCGATTCGTGCGTCTTTGACGGGGCATTTAGTTTTGACGACCATACATGCCAACAATGCGGTTGATGTTGTCAGTCGTATTTTGGACATGGGTGCGGAGCCGTATTTGGTGGGTGCGAGTGCCATAGGTTTTTTGTCCCAGGTTTTGGTTCGTGTTTTATGTCCCGCTTGCAAGGAGGTGGCGGCGCCTGACTCCAGTGAGGCCTTGTGGGTCAGATATATCCAGTCGAAGTATCAGGGTGTGGAGTTTGGCGATTTTTATGTAGCTCGTGGGTGTCTTGAGTGTAATGGAATTGGTTACCGGGGCCGCACGGCGGTGCCTGAGGTTATTGTGATGGATGATGAGTTGAAGTCTTTGCTGGTGGAGAGTTATAACGATCGCGTGTTTTTGGAGAAGCTGTTGTTGCGTGGTTTTGTTCCGTTGGAGCTGGGTGTGTTTAAGCGTGCGGCTGCGGGGGTTACCTCGTTGCGTGAGGCCATGAGGATACTAAGCTGAGTTGAGGGGGGTTATTAGTTGAAGTACAACAGGTATATTTTTCTGGCTCTCTTATTGGTGTTGCTGGTTTATATGTTCTTGTCGTTCAGTATGCCGGTGCATGGGGCCTGGTATGAGCCCAAGCCTCCGTTGGAGAGTGGGGGTAATGTGGTGATGGGTTTGTATCCCGTGTTGCAGCATTATCGTATTAACGAGCAGGTTTTGGATGGTTTCCAGGACAGGGGCATTTTGAAGTATGGTCGTTCCAATCCCATGCTTCCGACATCTGTGATGATTGCCAAAGTTGTGTTTCCGGATAAGGATTCCGGGGATGGCAAGAGTGGTGTTAAGGACGAGCCTGGTGATGGGGTGGGCGAGAAGCCCAGGCCGTCTGTTCCTGGCAGTCAGCCGGGTGATCAGCCGGATGGCGGGAGCGACAAGTTTTTGGTTCCCGTTCCCTTTGATCGCGAGCTTGCGAACAGGTTTTATTCTGAGGGTGTTTTGCCGGTGGACCTGGAGTATTTTCGTGTTTCTTCAGGTTTTGGTGTGCGCCGGGATCCTTTTGATAGCCAGGAGCAGGTTGTTCATCTGGGTATAGACATTGCCATGTCGGATGAGGATGGTGTGTCTTTAATAGACGGCCGGCCTGTGTGTGCGGTTTTGCCGGGGACGGTTTACCTGGTGAGTCTTGATAGTTATTCGGATTCCGGCTATGGCAATCTTGTGGTGGTTTCTCATGGTTCTTTTGTGACTTACTATGCGCATTTGAAGGATGTTTTAGTGACGAGTGGCCAGGAGGTTGCTGTGGGTGATATTTTGGGTCACGTTGGCAGCACCGGCCGGTCTACGGGGCCGCATTTGCATTTTGAGCTGAGGGTTGATGGTACTCCCACGGATCCGTTTCCGTATTTGTTTGAGGTTTTGAGGCGTACTTTGGACAGTTAGGGGGTTGTTATGGTGTCTTATTTGATGGCCTTTTTAGCGTTTTTGCTGTCGGTGTTGGTTTACTTGTCGGAGGCCGGGCGGCTTCGTGCTGCGTATGCAGCAATTTATGCTGCTGCTTTGTTTGCGGGCTGGTCGGTTTATTATCTGTTGTGCCATTCGTTAAAGCTTTTATGGCTGGAGGTGCTTATGCCGGTTGGCCTGGCTATACTGGCTTATTTAATTATGGACGGCATTGGCGGCTGGCTGGAAAAGCGCGGGGAAGAAAAGGAGGGTAGCCGTGGTTAGGTATCTTGTGTTTGTTTTATTGTTGTCGTGGGCGATGGTTGATGATTTCCGCAAGCAAGAGATTGCGGATGCTGTTCCGGCGGGTCTTGTGGCCTATGCCTTCATGTCGGGGTTGTCCGGTGAGGGGTTGTCTTTGCGCGAGGCTTGTTTAGGTGCGTTTATTGGGGCTGGTTTGATGTTTATTTTAGCGGTGGTGAGTACCATGGGAGGTGGTGACATTAAGCTGATGGGCGCCCTGGGGGCGTGGTTTGGTGTGAAGGTGTTGGACACTTTTATGTTGTCGTTCGTGGTGGGTTTATTCCTTGCGCTATATTATTACATTTGTTACCGGGACATAAAGCATCTCGTGCCTTTTGGCCCTGCCATAGTTTTGGCTTCGTTTATGCAGATGTTTGGCGGGGTTAGCATGTTGCGCAGTATATGGGAAATGGTTTAAGGGGGTGTTTTGTTTATGTGGAAGACATATTTGCGGGTATCGGTTTGCGCGTTTATCCTGGTGGTAATTCTGGTGTTGTTTTTCTATCCCGGGGAGATATTTGGCTACAGTTATCCTTATTCCTATTTTGCTCTGCGGGGGCGTTATGAGGAGCTGAATGATCTTCGGGCGCGTTATGAGCAGGGGCAGCGTAATTATGAGATGTTGTCTGCTCGTTATGAGGACATGTTGGAGAAGCGTGAGAAGCTTCTTGAGGCGAGTGGTGGCGAGCTAGACTGGGAGTTTCATCTTCCGTCGTTGTTGATATTGTTGGAGCAGAATGCTCATTATTATGACTTGAACATCTGGATTGATTCTGTGGGTGGTTTTTCTTCTGGGGCTGGTGAGCATGATGAGGAGCCGGGTGGTGAGCCGTCGGTGGAGGATGCTGCAGAGGGTGCTGATGATCAGTTGGCAAAGGATTCGGAAGACGGTTTGCTTCCGCCGGCCGGTAGGGATAGGGATGGTAAAGGTGTTTACCGGCTTCCGGTTGTTGTGGATGGTTCTTACGAGTCGGTTCGCGACTATTTGGCTTTTTTGGGTGGTGTAGATTTTTTATTTGTATCGAGTGCTGTTGTGGAGCCCGTGTCGATGTCCGAGGTGAAGGCGTCTTTGGAGCTTGAAATATACAGTTTTGGGGGTGTTGACTCTAGTGGCCAGGACTCTGGTAGGGGTTGATGTAGGCAGTTACAGTGTTAAGTGTGTTGTTTTGCGGCGTGATGAATCCGGTTTTCGTACTCGTTTTATGGACGAGTATTTTTTATCGGATTATTTTGATGGTGAAGAGTCTTATCCTTCTCCTGCGCTGGATGTTATTTTATCGGATTTTGTGAAACGTCATCGCATATCGAGGCCTTTGTTTTGTATTGCTCTGCCCTGCGTGATGCCTTATGTGGTGGCGCAGACGTTTGCCATGCCTGATGTTCCCGTTAAGGAGCTGGTTCAGGGTGTGAGGTATGAGTTGCAGTCGAGGGCGTCGATAGAGGATATGGATGTTTATCATTACCAGTGGACGGTATTGAGCAGGGGTGATGATGGTGGGTATCGTGTGTTTGCCTCGGCGATTCGCCAGGATGTTTTGGAATCTCTTATGAGGTTGAAGCGTTCTGGCTGGTCGGTGTTGTCTGTTGAGCCCCAGGTGGTGTCTTTGGGCCGTGTGGTGAGTGACAATGTTGCGGTGATAGACTTTGGTCACAGCCGGACGGGTTTGATGATTTACAAAAATGGCGTGCCTTGTCACATTCAGTCCATAGACATAGGTGGTGGGACTTTAACGGATATTTTGGAGCGCGAGTATGGTGATTCGCGGCAGGCGGTGGAGTTGAAGCACGAACAATGTGCCGTTTTGTTGGGGCATCAGGAGTTAGAGTCCAACGAGTTGACCTTGCGGTTGTCTGGTCTTATGGAGTCTCCGGTGCAGCAGCTGGCCGCCGAGTTGAAGCGGTCTTTGCGTTCTGTGGAGATAGCGGAGAATTTTGTGGTGGACACTGTTTATTTTACGGGCAATGCTGCTCGTTTGCGTTATTTGCCGGAGTATTTGTCTCGCGAGTTGGAGCAGGAGCTGGTCCCCATGAGCCTGACGGATCGTGGAATGGACATATTTGGGGATTACAGTTTCACGTTGGCGAGTGGGGCCTGGCTGTTCAGGGATCATGTTTTCATGAAGGACATAAATTTTGCCAGGGTTTCTCGTCGTCGTCTTTTCCAGCCGGGGCCGGTTCATTACCGCAGGGCGCTGGCCTGTTTGCTGGCGTTTGGGGTTTTGTTGAATGTGGGCATGTATGATTTGCGCCAGCGGGTTGATGATCGGATAGCCCAGGTGGATAGCTGGCAGCGTGAACTTCAGGGCGAGATAAGCAAGCTTCAGGGCAAGATTGATGCCGTGGATGTGGGGCAGGCCTATGAGTTTATGGAGCGGTTGTTGTCCATGCCTTCTTCGCAGCGGACCTATGGATCTGATGTGTTGTATCAGCTTCCCCTGTCGGTGCCGGCGAATGTGATGTTGCAGCGCATTGTTCTTGCTCCTCGTGAGGGGCGTATCCGGCTGCGGGGTCTATCCCAGGATTATTCGGGCATAGGTTTTTTGGCGATAGACTTGGAGCGTCATTTTTCGCAGCCTGCGGGTGCGGTAGAGATACTGTCGTATGAAGCCGTTGAGGGGGGTTATTCTTTTGAGATTGACCTGGTGGTGCAGCCGTGGTAGTGGTGGTTATTTTACGCTGGATGCCCTGATGGCTGCTGGTGTTTTGGTGATGATATTGATCCTGGTTGCCTCGCTCATGTATGCGGGTTATGTCATGGAACGTGAAAACCTGGGCCATTTTGGGGATGTGCTGCGTTTTCAGAATCACCTGGATCGTTTGTGGGTCAGGGAGAGCTGGTGGGACCTGGATGGCGTAACGGAGGAGTTATCCGAGGGTGTTGTTTGTTCTTACGAGTTATCCGATTCCGGTCATGGCGTGATTCGTTTGACGGTAACGTTGGACATGCATGGTCGTCGTGATTTTTATGTTTTGGAAAGAAGGGGGTAGTTGGTGGGCAGGCGTGGTGTTGTGCTGCTTGATTTGTTGTTGTGGATGTTTATAGGCGTGGTGGTATTGTCTGCGGTTTGGGTGGGGTTATCGAACATGTATCGTCATGCGGGCCGTGCCGGGGAGGTTATGGGCCTGGTGGGTGATTTGTCCGTTTTGGACTTAAGTCTTTTGGATGATGTGGCGCGCGGCCGGGACGTGTTGGTGGATGGCTCTTGTGTTTTGTCGGTGAACGGTGTAGTGTATGAGCTTGCTGGTGATAGTCTTTTGCGGGGTGGCATGGTTCTTGTGGATGGCGTGTCGCGGTTTTTGGCAGAGGTGGTGGATGTTGATGGTGTTTGTTATTTGAATGTTTTGGTGGAGTGTGGCGATTTTATATTTGAGCGCAGGTATAGTTACTGAGGCGGGGGTGTATGGTGGTTGGGCCGGCGTGGTTATTTAACTGTTATAGCGGTGGTGTTGTGCTTTTTTGTGGTTGCGGGAGTGGGTTTGATCTTGCGTCCGCTTACGGGTGCCGGTCTGCTGGTTCGCAATCACTTGGAGGGTGTGCGTGAGCATTATTTGCGTCTTGCCGCGGTGGAGCGTGTTTGTGCCCTGTTGCAAGAGAACATATCTTTTAGCGGCAGTGTTATGTATGACGATCTCGGCCAGGCGCTTGAGGTGTTGGAGCATGCCGTGGAGGAGGATGTAGTGGAGTTAAGCCGGTCGGGGTTGGAGTTTAGGGTATCGTTTGGCGTGTATTCGGCGACGGACGTGCATGTGGCTGCCATTGGTTCAGGCGAGGTGTTTTGTTATTATCCCGATGGTTCGCTTGCCTTTTCGGGGCGTGTATCCGGTGTCAATGAGTGGGTAATACCCTCTGGGGACGTGTATGATGTGGACACCGGGGAATGCCGTTATGGAGAGTATCGTCTGGAGGTTATAGGTTCCGGGGAGTGTGATGTGCGGGTTCGTTTTGATCGTGTTTTGTGGCGCGAGGTGGTATTGAGTGTGGGCCGTCGTTATCGTGTGGAGAATGGTTTTGGCATGGGCAACATACTTGTCTTGTTGTAGGGTGGTGTAATGATGTTTCATGTTGTTTTATTTATTGTTGGTGCCTGTTGGGGCAGTTTTTTATCCTGTGCTTATGAGAGGCGATCCAGGGGTATTTCTTTGTGGGGCCGTTCGGTCTGTCCGTTCTGCGGGGTTGTTTTGCGCTGGTATAATCTCGTGCCGGTCGTAAGTTATCTTTTCCAGGGCGGCAGGTGCATGTCCTGCGGTTCCCGGATACCCTTAAAAGATTTTTTGTTTGAGTTGTTTTTTGGCGGTTTATTTGTTATAATAGGGATGGTTGCATTGCATGTGTTAGGTTATTCGGTGACGTAGAAAAAATTTTTGCTATAAGGTGTTGACATCTAGTTTGTTTTAGTTTATAATTCATTTTGCGGGGTTTACCGCAAGAATAGTTGAAGGTGAGCAGAGGAACTGCAGCCTTGGACGCCGTGGGGCGTGGGCTTGCAGTTCCTTTTGTTATGTGGAGCCTCGCTCCTGGCAAGGTGCGGGGCCCCGGCAACAAGTAAGGAAAGGAGGTGTAATAGAAGTGTTTAGGAAGAAGTCTGGTTTTACGCTGCTTGAGCTTATTGTTGTGATGGCGGTAATTGCCATTCTGGTAGCCATGGGTGTGCCTCGTTTTATTGGTTATACCAAGGATGCCAATGTAACGGCCATGAAGGCTGATGCCAAGGTTCTTGAGGATGCCTGCATGATCTACCACCTTGAGAACGAGGGATGGCCTTGCGAGATTGAAGGAGAAGAATTTGTAGAAGCTACTGATCTTGCTTCCGGCCTTGTTACTGCACTTGCCGGTACCAAGGCTTACGAGATTAACGGCGATTTGCTGGGCGAGCACATTCGTTCACTGAAGAACAACATCAGCGAGTACGCTCTTATAATTGATGGCGACTATGAAGGGCAGGTTGTTCACAAGGCCGGGGTTGAAGACAGGAGCGGTACCACCCATTACGGGATTGACATTGAGGGGTAATTCTGCCGATTGATTCAAGCGGGCCTCTCCCATAGCGGGGGAGGCCCGGCAATTGCTTTCTATGGGGCCCTTCATTGTGGGGGCCCTTTTTAGTGAACATCTACGAAATCGAGAAAGGGATGATGCTTTATGTCCAAGCACGGGAAGCGGAATAGCGGAATAGCGGTTTTACTTTGCTTGAGTTTATTGTTGTGATGGCTGTGATTTCTATTTTAGTGGCGATGGGCGTGCTCCGGTTTATTGGTTACACGAAAGATGCCAAAGCTACTGCGATGAAGGTTGATGCGAATCTTTTAGAGCAAGCAGCATTGCAGTATGCGTTGATTAATGACGGTGCCTGGCCTGTGGGCGCCAAATACGTGCCGTATGATCCGGACGTTTTAGCTGTATTAGAAGGTTTATTGGGTCGCAAAGGCGCAATCGCTGGCTTCCTTCGGCTTCAAGAAAATGCTTCATCCCATAACGGTGACATTATCTCAGACCGCTTATATGGTGACAATATCACTGTCCGATCACATTTTTTTTAAAAAGGTGTTGACAGGTGTTTTGAAATGTGTTACCATGTTATATAAAAGGAGGATGCATGGATAAATATTGGGTTGACACCCATAACAGAAAATTGCTATAATTGCTCCAGGCAAAAGCAAATTCCTATATAAAAGGAGGACTATGAGTTTAAGCAATGAACAGGAAATGCCGTTTTTGTAAATTATTTTCGATACCCGCAATGACTCTGATAATGCTCCTGCTAATTGCACCACTGAGCATTTTTGCAGAGAAAACAA